>Ga0302321_100002080_pt1 | contig 17173 bp, 15 predicted proteins | sample Fen_T0_1_FD_202505 | JGI IMG/M metagenome (GOLD analysis project Ga0302321, IMG submission 202505) | Peat permafrost microbial communities from Stordalen Mire near Abisko, Sweden - Fen_T0_1 | ecosystem: Environmental > Terrestrial > Soil > Wetlands > Permafrost | place: Sweden: Abisko...
GGGCTCCGAGCAACCTGAAGGCGTCGAGGGCTTGGCTCGGGCTTTCGTGCGTGTACTGCATGAAATCTCGCGGGGCGTCGGGGCAGATCGGCAGCAGGGCGAGCGAGAGATTCGGAAAGCGTGCGCGCGTCGCTTTGAATGCGCTGGGCAGGTACGCCGTATCGCCACCGAAATATACCGAGAGGCCGTGGTACTCGAAGACATAGCCGGTAAAGGCTCGGGTCTCGAAGGCTGAGTCCAGGCCATAACGGCCACCGACGTGTTGCACCGGCACGGCCGTGACGCGCAGCCCGTCGTGCTCGTACGACGCCCACGATTCGAGCTCCCGGATCTCGAACGCGTAGCGGGGCATGTTCGCCCGTACCCCCGGCGGAACTAGAACCACCGGGGTGCGCCGCTCGAGCAAATCCAGACTGCCGAAGGACAAATGATCGAAGTGCATGTGGGAGACGACAACTGCGGCCAAGTCGGGCACCCGTTCCGAGTCGAGACCCGGCTCGACCAAGCGCGGTGATGCTTGCGCGAGCGTGTGCGTAAACACGGGGTCCGTGAGTACGAATCGATCATCCAGCTGAAGTAGCACCGTCGCGTGCCCGACCCACAACGCGGCGAGCCTTGCTTCGGGGCGCTTTGGATCGACGATTTTGTGCGCGACCGGTCGCTCTGGGGGCGCAGACAGATTGCGTTTCAACGCGCGCCAGGCGAAGCCGCAACCCGGCAGGGTTAGGCTCAGCACGAGCGCCAAGAGGGGTTTCGTGCGCATCAAAACAACCGGATGGTGAAGGCGGTGATCACTTCGCGGCGAGTCAGCCAGGGGGACACCGTCGCGTTCAACCCGAGCACGCCGTTGAACGTGAAAATTCCGAGATCGAGCGACCCGCCGCCCCCGCCCGCGGCGCGATAGTACGAGCCTCCGACGGACCAAGAGAGTTTTTCGCCATGCTCCAGCAGCGGCAGGTATAGCCGTAGACCCGCACGTACCAGCCAACTGCTCCGGTCGTCCGGCGCGCAGCAGGCCCACTCGGGTGATACGTGCAGCTCAATCGACCCCGAGTGGCGTGCGATGGGCGACACCAAGAAGGCGCGCCACGGACGCTCGGCAATGCCGAAGGAATACAAGATCGGTGTCACCTGCCAACGCAGTCCGCCTCCCACGTGCTCCTTTCCGGTCACGAACAGCGGGCTCGGGACGAGTTGCGCCACGCTCCACAGGCCGACCGCAGCAACCGGGCTCATCAACCGCGGCTTAGGAGCCGCTTGCGCGGAGATTTCCTGCGCGTGTCCGGGCGCGGCCGAGAGCGCCACGGCGGTGACCAGCAACGCGCGGAGGCGCGCCGGGTCGCTCACGTTTCAAACACCCCGCGCGATTGAACTCCGCTCATGCGACGAGCTTACACTGCGGCCAAGACACGCCAAAGCTCGAGCTTTCGTCAGTGGCGTTTGAAATACTGCACGGCGCGCTCGTGCTTTTCGGCCGCAGCGCGGGTTCGGAAGGTGCCGAGGTTGCGGCGGTGGCCGGTCTTTTCGTCTTTCTTGCGCGAGTACAGTCGATACTCACCGCTGACGAGTTTGCGGATCATGCGAAACTCCTCTCGGATCAGTAGTGGTGCACGACTACTACTTCTCGGTGCTCGTGGTGCCGGTGACGATGTGCATGCTCGGGGCGCGTGCGAACGACGCAGCCAATCGCGGAGAACATAACGCTCGCCAAAACGACGATGGTGCTGAGACGGTTCATGTCGACCTCACTTCTGGGCTGCGAGTTGCAAGCAATGGGCCAGCAAGGCGGCGCGCGAACACGTGCGGAAACGAGCGAGGTCCTCGCGACCGTGGCAGGTCTGATTCCGGTCAGCGTCGCATTTAGTCTCGGCCGCCTGCCTGCCCGACGCAGGTCCCGTCGCTGCAACTTGCGCCGGGCGGGCAGCTCGTATCGCAGTGCCCGCAGTGGGCCGAGTCGACGAGGACGTTGGTGAAACAGCCTGTTTTCTCGTCGGGACAATCGAAACCCAACAGGCAAGCGTTGACCACGCACATTCCGCCCACGCAGCGAGGGATGGCATTCGTCAGCCGACAAGGCGCGCAATCACTGGGCGTGCAACCATAGGCAGGATCGCTCTTCTGTACACATTTGCCAGAGCACAGCTTTCGATCGGAACCGCAGCCTTGGTCTACGTCCGAGGTATCGACGATCAACGAGCAGCTCAGTGCGCACAACCACGCGGCGGCAATGAGTGGTCGGGCAAGCGGGCGCCGAAGCATCAAAACTGACCACGAAAGAAGAGTGAAATGCCCTGACCATCCGCACCCACCGTGGCGCCGGAAGGTCGGGGTTCGCTGAGCACGATCGGGCGCCGGAGGTAGCTATTGACGGCGAGCCCGCCGAGTACCAATCCCGCGCCGCCAGTGATATCCGCCAGCAAAAGACGGGCCTGGATCGAGGTTCGAATGCTGTGATCGCAGGTCGGAGCACAAATGGCTCGCGCGTCCGCATGCTCGTTCAACGCCGACACCAAGAACCCTACGGAGGCGGCGAGCGCGGCGACGGCGCCAGCAGACAGCCAATAGGCCGATGCTGGAATCGGACGCCCCGTACCGCTCGCCGCATGCGTGGGCGGCGGCGCCTCGGCATTGGGCTGGGCGACGCGTATCCGTTCGATGTGATTCTTCTCGCCTTGACCGAGCGAGAAGCCACGCTCGATCGGCCGCTGCCCGGGCAACTCGAGGCGGAGTCGATGCGTTCCCGGCAATAGCTCGATGGGGCTTGGTGGATCGCGGAGCTCGATGCTCGTCCCGTCGAGCTCCGCGCGCAGCGCGGAGTGTCGAGTCGCGAGATCGTCGCCCTCTACGACGACGATCAGCGTCGGCATCAGCCCAGCGAGCTCGTCGAGCCAGACGCGGCAATCGGCCGCGATTGCCAACGGGCAACGCTCATCGGCGCAACTGACCATGGCCGCCCGCGCACCCAACCATTGCTCGGCAAGGCGCAACTGGCGCGCGCTCTCGTGCTGCGCGATGCATTGCTCCACTTCCACGCGGGAGGTCTCTTTGCTGGTTTCGGCTGCGCTTTGCGCGCGGCACAGCGGAGCGATGAGTGTGGCCAGAACAAGTGCGAGCGTCGAGGCGCTTCCTCGATTCATGGCGCTTGCTGGCCCTCGGCGATACGTGTCTGCCAACGCTTCAACAGCGGCAACGTATTACGAAGGAGTACGATCACGTCGTCGATGCTCTCTTTCGGCGCACCTTCAGCGGTCATGTCCGCCAGTCGCGCGCTCAAATCATCTGGATAGTACGGCGGAAAAAGGCCAGAGGTCGCGATCGACTTGTGGATTTCGGTTGAATCGAAGGCTCGCCGAGTCTGCGCGGCTCGTTCTCCGAGCGCCGCTCGCACCTCCTCAGGCGAGATGTCGACGCGCGCAGGGATCGAACCTTTCTCGAGGCTGAAGGCCACCTGGGCATTGGCCGAGGCCAGCGTCTCGAGCAAGTCCTGGCTTTCGCTCGCGTACGGCGCGGCGACGGGTAGCGGGAACGTGTCGGAGGTGAATACGAAAGTACTTTCGGAACCGGGAAATGGTCGCACGTCGACGCTGCCCTCGGCGAGAGCCTGCACGAGCTCTCCGTTGGCCCAATCTCCCATCACGCTGAAGGCGGCCTCACCCGAGGCGACTTGATTCAGTGCGTCGGCCCAGGTCAGATCGGTGTCGGGCAGGAACGAGCGAGAAAGGTACTGCAGGCACTGCAGGGCGCGAAGTACCGGCTCTTGCCACTGTGCCTCCTTCAGGTTCCCTCGAAAAAGCTCGTCGTACAGGCTCCCCAAAGTGTCGTCGTTGTACGGCGTCGCGCCCGCGACCGCCGGCAGCAAATTTTCGAGCGCCAAGAGCGTCAGCGTGAAGCTATCCTTCAATCCGACGGCGATCTGTAGCGGAAGCTTTTCCTGCGGCCGATCGAGCAGCGCGTCGACGTTCGTCGGGCACAGCACTTCTGGATCCAAAAAAGACTGGCCCGCGTGGTCGGTTCGGTACTGGCTGAGTGCGGCCGTATTATAATAGATGAGGTTCAGGCGGTGAATGTTGATCGGTACCGCGTAGGGAAGGCGCCCGGGGCCAGCCAAGAGTGCCTGGTACAGGTCGAGTGGCAGCGCGTCCGCCAGCCCGGTGCGCCGGAACAGGCCGTCGAGCGGAGCGATGCGGCTTGCGCTCGCGAGTGCGGCCTCGGTCGTGTCCATTGCTGTCCAGCGCAGCAAATCAGCGCCCGCGTTGGCCTGGAAGGTGGATGGTGGAGCGCCCGCCAGGAGCCGCGCGGTGAGCGCGGCTCTCACCTCGGTCGCGTTGCTGTCCTCGGTGACCTGATTGACGGCCTCGGAGTCCGGGTGCGCCTGATTGTAGATGCTCAAGACACGAGCAAAGGCGTTCTTCTCGGAGGGCCGAGTCCACCAGCTGTAGGCTTCCAGACGCACCTTGTCGCGGGTGGGCGTGGCGCAACCCAGGGCGCCTACGGCGCACAGCAGCAGCACCTGCAGCTGTTGCAATCTGCAACGCCGACCGGGCGCCGTTGGCGTCGTGTGCGGGGACATCGTGCTCGACCGCTCCTCTTGTGTATTTACCAATTTCGCGTGCTCTCGTAACCGGGCAAACTCACCGCCGCCAGATCGACAATCGAAATTTCAGCGAAGCGACAGGACGCACCGAAGATCTGCTCGAGCGAACACTCTAAATGGAGCAGGAAGGGTGTAGGCAAGCATGACTGGAGGAACCGTGAGAGCCGAACCTCGCCGATTGGCCAGCGGCGATGATCGGGCCGGCCGTTTGCTACAGGAAGCAGAGCACGCATTTGGCGCGCAGCTTTCGCCTAAAATTGCTTGGCAGCGGTTCCAGTCACGACGGCAGCGTCGCCGGCTGCTTGGCTTTGCAATGGTGGCCGCAGCGATGGGCATTCTCGTCGCTTTCACGTGCCATCGGCTGGCAACGCGGCGCATCGACGCACCGACGCTGGTTGCCGAGCGAATACCGACACCCCAGCCCAGTGCAATCGGGCCCCATCCAGCGGCCGTGCTTGAGCGGCGGATTTCGCCACCCCCATCTCCGCTTCCTCGTTCTCGCTCTCTCGCGCCCGCGCCACTGTCGCGTAGCGCACCGCCGCTCCAGGCGTCCGAACCGCTGACCGACGCGACCTGTCGCGCTTGGGTCAGCCAGGCCCGACCGGAGCGAGCGGTCGACTGCTACGAGACCATTGGTCGAGAGTCGGGAATAGGCGCCGAGGTCGCGCTCTACGAAGCCGCGCGCCTGTCGGCCGAAGCGCTCGGCGACGCACCGCGCTCGCTCGCGCTGATCGAGCAGCACCGCGCGCGCTTTCCGAACAGCGTACTGCGCGTCGAGGTCGAATGGCTGAAGATCCGAAGTCTGGAACGCGCCGGCCAGTTCGATCAAGCGCTGAGCGCGAGTGAAGCACTGCTCGACTCCGCGGTGGGTCGCTCGCTGGCTCCGAAACTGCACCTGCTGCGAGGCCGAATTTATGCCGATGCACGGAGTCAGTGCGCGCTCGCGCTCCCCGAGTACGTCGCGCTCTTGGGCGAGCCCGGTTCGGCCGGAGATGAAGCAGAGTTCAAGCGGGCACAGTGCCTCGAGCAGCTGCACAAACCCGATGAAGCACGTGCCGCCTATCAGCGCTACCTCGACCGCGCCGATGCCCGTTCGGCCGACATTGCGCGCGCCCGGCTAGCCGCAATTTCGAACTCTGGACAGGCCTCGGAAGGGCAGCGCTGATGGCCGAATTTTCGCGACTGCTCGCGACGGGCGGCTGCTCGCCCTTTGCCGAGGTCGAGGTCCCGAGCGACGCCAGGCTCGAGCCGCGGGGTACTCCAGACGCGTCCGCGGCTTCGCACTGGTCGGGCCGCATCGAGCCCCGTTTGCTCGATGACTGTCTCGCTGGCGACGAACTGGCGTGGCGGCACTTACACCGCCTTTGTTACCCGCGGGCGGCGGCCTTCCTACGCAAGCTCGGGGTCAGTGAGCTTGATTTAGACGACGCCGCGCAGGAGGTGTTCGTTCAGCTCTTTCGCTATTTGCCGGGTTTTCGTCGCCAAGCGGAGCTTTCCACTTGGTTGTACCGGATTTGCATCAGTCAGGCTCGCAGTGTGCGTCGCCGCAAGCGCGTAACCCAAACCTTGGCGCGGCTACTCTCGCTCGCGCCCGCGCCGACTCTCGTGTCCACGCCTTCACTACCGGATGCGGTCGTGCGTCGTCGCGTCGAGGCCGCGTTGTCCAAGATGACGGAAGGCGATCGTACGGTGTTCGTGCTCTACGAAATGGAAGGCGTGCCGGGCAAACGCATCGCCGAGATTGTCGATTCTCCCGAAGCCAGCGTATGGCGGCGTCTGCACGGGGCTCGCCAGGTTTTTCGGCGGGCGCTCGAAGCCGAAGACGAATTTTCGTAGCCCTTCGTAGCGTCCGCGTCGGTGGATCACGGCCCCTCCACGGGGCGGTGTTGGCAGTCTTGCGGCGCTCAATTGCACGGAAGGCGCGGCTCGCCAAACGACGCGCTTCGTGAACCCCGGAGGGGGGCGCGCCGACGAGAGCCGCGCGTACGCCATCGCGCTCTGCAATGCTGTGAGGCTTGCGCTGCCATCGAGATCGCCGGCGTTGGCGAAGGCGCTGCTGCTCGCCGCGGAAGGGCAGCGTTGGGACATCGTGGCTAGGATCGCCGACGAGCTCTAATCCAGGCGAGGCGAGGCGAGCGACTCGCCGGTCAGAATGCCGTTAGGGCGTGTGGCAATTGAAGACCAGAGCGAATCTATTTGAACAAAGGGCGATCGCCCTGAGCGCCGCGACCTGCGCGTTTTCGACCTGAATCAGCGCAGTGAGCAACATCGTGCTCGACGAGCTCGATCGAGAGCTCGAACAGCGCGGGCATCGTTTCGCCAGGTACGGAGACGACTGCAACGTCTACGTGCTCAGCGAGCGAGCTGGGCAACGAGTGATGGAGAGCTTGAAGGCGTTCATCGAGAAACGCCTCAACCTAAAGGTCAACTCGAGCAAAAAGTAGCGTGCCTCGGACCAACGATCGGAAGTTCAGCTCGAAATGGTGCTGGCCTCGAACGCTAGAGATGCGCTCGGTGTGCTCGGCGACATGGGGCGGGAATAGCAATTCCCTGGCAGCCGGCGCCAGCGTCGCGTGCCCTGCTTCGGCGGCACGAAATACACGTGCAACATCCCTGCACCCCGACTCCGCGCTTATCCCGTCGGGGACGACGAGCTCGAACGGCGTTGCCGAAAGTCAACGAAACTTCGGAGCGTTGACAGCACGGGAAACGCTCGCGTGACTGCCATTGAAAGCTCGCGGTCGAGGGCACGCTCGGCGTTGACGACGACACGGCTACCCGGCAGCCCGCGCGCTCGTGCCGACCACCGCCAATTGTTTCATGTGCGCGGATCGAGTGGCGCGCCGAGCACCCGCCAATTGTTTCACCTAACGCGCAGCGCTCGCGCAGCCCCATCAACATCAAATTTACTACGGCAAAATCAGAGTGTCTGTTAGGCCGCGGCGACCAGCGTAATGTCGGGGGAATTGTTCGGAGTGCAGCTCGTTCGCGGGGCGCCACAGAAACGCCACGCACGCGCACACAATCGATTTACGCTTGACACAGTCGTCGTCGAGGCATAGAGCTTGAGGGGAGACGGGCTCAATGTCGTGCGTGCATTGGGTGAGCTGGACGGGGTCTGTGGAATGGGTAATTGCGGCGCGGGTGGCCGCGATTGAGGGTCTATGTTCCAAGAACAAGCCACATTTGCCTGGGCATGATCAGCATGAAGAGTAGCTATTAGCTGGGCGAGGGCGTAACTAAATTGAAATCGTTGCGGGGCAAGCCAGGCGCTTCAATGGGCAAGTAATTTGCAGAGTGGCCTGCTGTGCTGCGTTTGCTCGAGTTCGGACACACCAGTATCCACTTTGACTATTGGTATGTCCGAAGCTTCTGGTTCGTTTGAGGCTGCGTGATCGGTGTGTCTCCGCGGCATCGGTTTGGGACGTTGGTTGATCTCTAAATCTGCTGGCGACTCCAAATCAGGCGTGCATTTGTGCGCGCTTTGTCGCTACGAGCGATGGCGTTGTGTGAATTGGTATGCGTGGGGCATGTGCGTGCTTCAGTCTCGAGGATTGGAATGCAATCTCCTAGATCCGTTCGGTTGCCGGCGTTCGTGCAGACGTTGTTGTGGGCAAAGTGGCCCACTCAGACTCTCGATTTCTACGCGAATCGACTGGAAGAGCCCTTTACGATTCGGTTGGTTGGCAACCGTCAGTACGTCCTCGTGAGTCATCCCGACGCGGTCAAGCTCGTACTCACCAAGTTCTCCGAAGCTGGCAATGAAGAGTTGCGCCCGATCTTGGGGAGCAAGTCGTTGTTTCTCCTGCGGGGGGACGAGCACGCTCTCCACCGCCGTGCCCTCAAACCGCTGTTCGACGCGGATGCCGCTCGAGCCTGTGCCCAAGGCATGCAGGAAATAACCCGTGAGTCGCTGAACACGATTTTTGCCGGTGACACCATTTGCATCAACGATCTCACGCAACGGATCACCACTCGCATCATCGTCGACGTGCTGTTCGGGCTGCGTCGTGGTCCAGAAGCCGAGCAGGCCGCACTCTTCCTGCTAGAAGCGACCAGGGCCATCAGCGGCCCGGCAATGTTCTTCGAGACGCTGCAGCGCGACCACGGGCCTTGGTCGCCGGGCTATCGACTGTTCGCTGCGCTCGGACGCGTCGAAAATCTCATCCGGGAACGGATGTCCACGCGACACGAGAAGCCCGGCGGGGTGGTCGCGGCGCTACACGAAGGCGGGCAAGGCCTTTCCGAGCAAGCGGTCATCGACGAGGTTAAAACCCTACTTGCTGCCGGTCAGGATCCGACGGCGTCTGCGGTGGCGTGGGCATTGCACTGGATTCACGCCGACCGTCGGGTGTTGGCGCGATTGCGGGACGAGCTCGCGCGCTGGAGCGGTGACGCGAGCGAGTTAACGGATGAGCAACAACCCTACCTCGATCTCGTTTGTCGCGAGACGCTGCGTATCATGCCCATCGTTCCGGCGATCGATCGCCGGGTCCCCGAAACGACGGACTTTCTCGGGCAGCGCTTGGCGCCCGAGGCGCGGCTCGTGGCCTGCGCCTACCTGACCCATCGGCGGCAGGATATTTTCGACGATGCTCTCGTCTTCTCACCGGAGCGCTTCGAGGGGCGCCAATATTCGCCGTTCGAATACTATCCATTCGGGGGAGGGCACCGGCGCTGCATCGGTGCCTTCTTTGCGCCGCTGCAGATGAAGATCATGCTCGCGACGCTGCTCTCGAGGCTCGAGCTCCGGCCCACGGGAGCCAAGGTGACGGTCGTGCAACGCGGGGTAACGCTGGCGCCCTCGCGACAGCTGCGATTGACGGTTGCTGGGGTGCGAGCATGACCATCTCGGTCGCAGTCGCGTCGCCCGCCTTCGTCGACCACGTCGGTGCCGATTTGGCGCGCGCTTGGGAGCGCGCAGGCGTTCGAGCCCGCTTCGCAAAATACGTGGCTATCGAAGGCGCGCGCGCGACGCTGGTCACGGCGAGGCACGGGCTCCTTCATGCGTTTGGCCGGCCTCAGGTCGCTGACGACCGAGCCCGCGCGTCGGCGCTGCGCGAATACCTGCTCGCCATGGGGCCACTGTACGTGAAGGCGGGACAGGTACTCGGCACTCAAGTTGGGCTGTTCTCCGAGACCGCGGTGAGGGAATTTCGGCAACTCTTCTCCGACCTGCCGCCAATGTCCGATGCGGAGCTCGAACGAACCCTGCAGCGAAGCTTCGGCGCGCTCGAGCCGTACCCATTCGTGGAGCTCGAACGCTCGCCGTTGGCCGTCGGCACGGTGGCTCAAGTTCACCGAGCTCGTCTGCGTGATGGCAGCGAGGTCGCGATCAAGCTCGTCAAGGAAGGGGTGCGTGAACGCCTGGAATCGAGCGCCTGGCTCATGGAGCGCGCGCTCCGCGTCGCCCACGCGCTCAGCGCGAGCGTGGCCGAGCTCGATGTTGCGGCCCATTTCGCCGAGCTCAAACCACTCTTGGTCGGTCAATGCGACATGCTCGCCGAGGCACGGGCTCAGCACGAGATCTGGTCGAATTTCCGCGGTCACCCGTACCTGACCGTGCCGCTGCCGCGCCACGAGCTGTGTACACGCGACGCGCTCGTGATGGACCTCATGCACGGCACGCGCGGCCAGGACTTCGAGAGCGTATCCTTCTCGCATCCCGAGCTAGCAAGGCGGCTGCAAGAGATCCTCTATTCGATGGTGTTCTTTCACGGGGTGTTCCACTTGGATCCCCACCCCGGGAACGTGTTTTTTACCGACGAAGGGGCGCTGATTTTGCTCGATTTCGGCCTGGTTGGCCGACTTTCCGAGGACGACAAGTGGCAGCTCTCGGCCTTCTATTACGCCTGTACCCGCCGCGAGTGGCGTCGAGCCGTCGAATGTTTCACGCGCGCCTTCGTCAAGAGCTCGCCGGAGCTCGAGGCGAGCTTCGAGGCCTACGTCGCCGCACAAGTCGAGGTTCTGCGCAAACATTTCGAAGTTCGGTCATTGCGTTGGTCGACGATGAGCTTCTTCGACGATGCAAACCGCGTGCTGGCCAGGTATCACGCGCGGTTCACCACACGTTTTTCCCTGCTCGGGCTGGCGTTCCTGACCGGGGAGGGCTTCATCTCTCAGGTGAATCGGCAGATCGACATCTGGTTCAACGCGCGGCGTTTTACCGATCGTTTCTCGCCGTATATGAGCGCCGAGATCGCCGAGCGCTTCGAGTCGCATTTCCGGACGACGATCCCGCGATCGTTCGCGCACAAGGCGCTCGCCGAGCGCTCACTGGTGGCACCGACGCACCTCGATCGTTACGTGCTGCCCAGCGCCTTTCCACTACTCGTCCAGCGTGCCCATGGCTCGCGCATCGTCGACGTGGACGGAAACGAATACATCGATCTCTCGTGCGGATATGGCCCGCACCTGCTCGGCTATGCTCATCCGGTGGTCGTCAAAGCCGTGGCCGAGGCCGCGGAGCGAGGCGCCGTGAACGCGCTCGGTTCTCCCGCGGAGCTCGAGCACGCCGACCTGATCGCCTCTGCGTTTGCGCCGAACCAAAAGCTGATTTTCTCGAACTCTGGCACGGAAGCGGCACTGATGGCGTTCCGGCTGGCGCGCGCCTACACGGGTCGACAGCGGATTGCGAAGTTCGAGGGGCACTACCACGGCTTCTCCGATCAGGGGATGGTCAGCTCCTGGTTCCGCTTCAAAGGCGCGAAGAATTCGCCGGAACCGGTGCAGGGTTCGGCCGGTGCCGACGATTCCGTGGTCGCTCAGACTCTGATTCTACAATACGGAGAACCTTCGTCGTTCGAGCGCCTGCGCCGGCACGCGGCGGAGATCGCAGCCGTGATCGTGGAACCCATGCCGAGCGCTCTAGCCGTGGTGGATACCGCGTTCTTGCGTACGCTGCGCGAGTGCTGCTCGGAGCTGGGGATCTTGCTGATCTACGACGAGGTGGTCAGCGGTTTTCGTGTGTGCTGGGGCGGTGCTCAGCACCTGGCCGGCGTCTTCCCCGACCTGACGTGCCTCGGCAAAGTGATCGGCGGCGGGCTGCCTTGTGGTGCCGTGGTCGGCGACGCGGCGGTGATCGACACTGCGAAAACGAGTCGCGATCCGTTCGTGGACGTGGACAGCAAGGCGTTCGTCGGAGGGACCATGAGCGGCAACTCGATTAGCTGCGCGGCCGGGCTGCACGCGCTTCGCCATCTGAGCGAGCACCCGGAAATCTACTCCGAGCTGGCGCGCCGCACCGATCTCTTGGTGAACGGGGTCGCGGACGCGGCGCGCCGCCATGGGGTGGCCTGCAGCGTCAAGGGGCAGCGCTCGATCCTCGCAATCGGCTTCGACTATGGGCGCGCGAAGCTGGTGCGTGAACGCCTTGCCGGCTCGAATTTCAAGGCCAACGTCGCACTCTCCTATTACATGCGAAAACGCAGCGTCTATGTGCCAGAGCTGCACACGCTCATGTTGAGCGCTGCACACACGGACTCCGATATCGAGCAGATCGTGGCCGCCTTCGACGAAAGCGTGCGCGAAATGATGCAAGACGGGCTCCTTTCATCCTGAGGGCAGATGCGTTTCTTAGCAATCGAACATCAACTACCGAGCGCCAAGGTCAGCAACGCCGAAGTGTTCGATCGCCTGCGAGAGCAAAGCGGACGACACCTATCTGGACCTCAAGTCGAGCAATTGCTGGCGTTGACAAAGGCCTGCTTCGATTCGACGGGGACGACGGTGCGATACCATCGGGCCCCCGGAGAGGAGCCGTATGCGTTGGCCCGAATGGCAGGTGAGCGCGCGCTGGCGACGGCAGGGCTCAAGCCCGAAGACATCGACTTGCTGATTTACGTCGGCATCGGTCGCGGAATTGTCGAGCCCGCTTCTGCCAACATCTACCAAGACATCTTGGGGCTGCGGAACGCAACCTGCTTCGACATCGTCGACGCCTGCGCGAGCTGGCTCCGGGCAATGCATGTTTCCAGCACGTTCCTGCGCGTCGGAGCCTACAAGCGCATCATGATCCTCAACGCCGAGTTCGTCGGTCGGGACTGCCATCGCTACGAGCTCAAGTCGCTATCGGAGTTCGCGCACTGGCACCCATCGGTCACCATCGGCGAGGCGTCCACCGCCACGATCGTAGAAAGCTCGTCCGAGCCGAACGATTTCGTCGTGAACTTCCGAACCTGGGGAGAAAAGCGCGATCTGTGCTTCGTGCCGATGTCGAACTTCGCAGGCTACTTTGGCAAAGACGTCGGGTTCGAGGTGAAACCGATGCAGTTCGTCTCCTTTGGCCTGCGTTTGATGGATTTTGGCGCCGAGAAGCTGATTGAGCACTATCGATCGAGCGCCGAGTTCAATTCGTTCGAGCCGGACTTGGTGTTCGGCCATTCGGCGAGCGACGGCATGGCGGCACACATCGTCAAGAGTTGCGGGCTCGAGCCTTCCAAATACGAATTTTCGCATCGCGACTTCGCGAACACCATTTCGGCCTCGGTGCCGCTCGCGATGTCTCATTCGATCAAGGCCGGGCGTCTCAAGCCATCTCAGCGTGTGTTGATCCTATTTGCGTCTGCCGGTGTGACCACTGCGCTCGCGAAGTTCCAGTACCTGAACTAACCGTGGCGTGCGTCGCGCGGCGGCCACTGTCCGAGCTCTTACGACGAGGTTCAAATGGATGAGCGTATTGTTTACGAAGCAATCATTCAATTGCTACAGAGCAAGACGACGCTGGATTGCACGAAAATTAGGCTGAGCGACGAGCCGCTCAAAGCCCAAGGGCTGGACTCGCTCAACTTGATTCGACTGGTGAACGCCCTCGAGGAGCACTTCGGCATCGAGATCCGCGACGACGAAGTGTTTTCGACATCGTCACTCATCGACTTGATTAACGCGGTCTGCAAGAAGGTCAAGGTGCGCCCCGCCGAGGTCGAGCGATGACCAAGGAGCCTTCCGCATCCTTCATCGACGCTGTCTGGAGCAAGGCGCGTTCCGGGGACGAAGCGGCGGGGGTGCATTTCTTCCGCGCGCAGCAGGGTGACTACATTTCTCTGCCGTATGTCGAGTTCTTACGCCGGAGCTTTGCGCTCGCCAAGCGCTTGCCGCCGCGGTCGAGCGAAGAGCGCCGCATCTTGCTGATCGCGGCCAATCAACCCAGCGTGACGCTGCTCGCGTTCTTTGCCGCGCTCTGCACCGGAACGCTGCCGTTGGTATTGCCGTCAGCCAAGGCGCTCGGCAGTCCTGCAGCGCTCGCGGAGTGCCTGCAAAACTTGGCCAGCGAGCTCAGCGGTTACGCCAGCGTGGCGCTCGAAGAGGGGGTGTTGCCGAGTGACGCGGTCCTGCCCGACATGCCCATCGTACGGCTGCCGCCGCAGCTCGACGACTACCCTGCACAGCTCTACCCTTCGACCGCGTTCGGTCGCGACCCGGGAGACATCGCGTTCCTGCAGATGACGAGCGCGTCGACGGGACGCAGCAAATTGCTCGCGATTTCGCACGCGAACATCAGCGCGAACCTCGAGGCGATCCGCGACACCTTGCATGGTGGCGCTCATGAGAGCGTCGCGAGCTGGCTGCCGCTCTGCCACGACATGGGACTCGTGGGCACGACGCTCTTCAGCTTCTTTCACGGCTATCCGCTGTACGTCATGAGCCCAGCTGAGTTCGTGAAGCGGCCGAGTCGCTGGCTCCGCACCATGAGCGAGAAACGCTGCACGATGACGGCGGCGCCGAACTTTGGCTTCGAATACGCGGAGCGCTTCGTTACCGAGCAGGAGCTTCAAGGGCTCGATCTCTCGGGCCTTCGAGCAGCCATGATCGGAGCCGAACCGATCCGACTCTCGACGCTCGAGGCATTTCTTTCACGCTTCTCCGGGGTCGGTTTTCGCGCGCAGAGCTTCGTTCCGAGCTACGGGCTGGCAGAATCCACGCTAGCCGTGGCGCTCGACGGAGAGCCGGTGAGTCCTCGCGTTGCAAAGGTGGCGCTGCGCGAGCTTCTGCCCGGCCACCCCGTGCGCGTGCTCGCGGAAGGGAGACTCGGCGTTGGCGATATCCAGGCTGTTGACGGAGTTTCCATCATTTCCGTCGGGCGGGTGGTGGCGGGGCTGACGTTCGAGCTGCTCGACGACGACGGAGTCGCAGTCTCCGGCGAGGGTCGGCTGGGCGAAATCGTGTTACGCGGGTCTTCGCTTTCGCTCGGCTACTTCGACGTCGAACGCGGACCCGAGCCGTTCGAGCGCGGCGCGCTTCGGACGGGTGACCTCGGGTTCGTCCTGAACGGCGAGCTGTTCGTCGTCGAGCGCAAGAAGAACGTGATTATCCGCAACGGTCGCAACTTCGCCGCGTCGTTGCTGGAGGACAAGGTCGCTGCCATCCTCGATCGCTCACCCCAGGACGTCGTCGTTTTGGATGAAAATATCCACGATCCCGCGAGCAAGATCGTTGCGATCGTCGAGAACTACATGGGTCCTTCCGAGCTCCCCGGTGAGAGCTTGAGTGCGTTGCGCGCGCTGGATTTGCCCATTTCGGAGCTCCGGATCGCGCGTAAGCGCGTCATCCCTCGGACCACGAGCGGAAAGAAGAAGTACTACCTGTGCCGCCAGCGGCTAGTCGATCCAAACACCCTATACAGCCAGATCCTCAGCTTGGCGGGAGCGGAATGACTTCGCTCGCAGTAGAGGAAACGCGCGTTCGCCCCGTGCTCACCCAGCAATCGGAGCGGCAACGAGCGACCGACTATGCAAGCGTGCTGCGACCGCTCCTGCCGCGCGCGATCTTCGATGCGCAGCCCGCGCGTTTGCTGCACGTGGCCGGACACCTAGCGATCGTCGGTCTATGCGTCGCGTGCGTGGTTAGCTCCGAGTCTTGGCCGGTGCGCTTGCTGCTGGGCGCGGTGTTGGGCCACAGCTTGGGGATCATCAGTTTCGTCGGTCACGAGATCCTGCACGGTTCGGTCGTGCGCGGTCGGCGGCTCGTGACTCTGCTCGGTGGCTTTTGCTTCGCGCACTGGGGAATGCTGCCCTGGGTTTGGGTTCGTTGGCACAACCAAATCCACCACAAGCATACCAACGATCCATTCGCCGACCCTGATTGCTGGGGCAAGGAACTCAGCTATCGCCGCAGCCGCATCGCGCGCGTGCTGGAGCTCATCTCACCCGGTTCCGGCACGCTGGCGAGCTACCTTCACCTGTTCGTGTTCTTCAGCGTGAAGGTATTCTTCATGGTCTTTTTGTATCCGAGCTTCCTGCGCAGCGCAGGGGAACGCTGGGCGGCTCGTTGCTACTGCCTGCTCATGCCTACGGCTTGGATCCTGGCGGCATGGTACGTGGCCGGCGTAGCTGGAGTGCTGGCGCTGTTCGTCGTGCCGTTGGGGGTCGCGAATGCGACGTTGATTTCCTACATCGCGACGAACCACTCGCTGAACCCTCTCACCGAGCTCGATAACGACTGCTTGCTGAACTCCCTCACGGTGCGCTCGCCGCACTTCGTCGAGTGGCTGCATTTGAACTTCAACTACCACGTGGAGCATCACGTGTTTCCAAACCTGAGCCCCCGCTTCGCACCGAGGGTCCGTGTTTTGTTAATCGAGCACTTCGGAGACCGCTACCGGGAGATGCCCCATTGGCAAGCGCTCGTGCGCGTGTACCAGACCCCGCGCTTCTACCGAGACTCGCACACGCTCATCAACCCGCGCAGTCGCGCCACCGCCCCAACCCTGAGCTGAGCCATGACGAGCCCTGCCTCTGGTACGGATAGCGTGAGCGCCGCTGGCTTCGACCCCCGGCTTGCGGCTATCCGCTGCGATCGCGTGTCGTATCGTTATCCGAACGGCGTTTGGGCGAGTCGGGACGTCGATCTGGCGTTACGACCTGGCGAGGTCTATTGCTTACTCGGCCCTAACGGCGCGGGCAAAACTTCGCTGCTTCTGCAGATCGTAGGCGATCTCGAGCCGACCAGCGGGCAGATCACGATCTTCGGGCGGGATGTCTCGCGCGAGCGAGGCGCCGCCAAGCGCTTGCTCGGAATCATTCCGCAAGAGGTCGGTCTATTCGCGCCGCTCACTGTCGCCCAACATCTTCGGCACTTCGCCGCGCTCAAAGGTGTGCCGCGCGAGTCGCACGCCGCCACGATTCGGCGTGTGACGGAAGAATGCGCGCTCGGGCCGCTGCTCGGACGAAGAGCACTCGAGCTAAGCCTCGGGCAGCGTCGGCGGGTGCTCGTCGCGTTGGCGTTGCTCGGTGAGCCTCCCGTGCTCGTGCTCGACGAGCCAACCGTTGGCCTCGACCCATTGGCTCGGCGCGAGCTGTGGACGACTGTTCGGCGTCAGGCCGCACAGGGGAGGGCAGTCCTTCTTACTACGCACTATCTCGACGAAGCGGAGGTTCTCGCTGACCGGCTCGGGCTGCTCGAGGCCGGTCGCATCGTGCACACCGGCACCGTGGCGGAGCTGTGTGCGACCCTCGGCAGCGCGTTCAAGGTCTCCGAGCTGGACGAGGCCACCGGCAACTCGCGAACCGAACGCTTCTTCGACACGCTCGAAGATGCGCGACGCTTCGTGACTGACAACCAGATCCGGAGCTTCCTCGTCCG
>Ga0302321_100002081_pt1 | contig 17168 bp, 14 predicted proteins | sample Fen_T0_1_FD_202505 | JGI IMG/M metagenome (GOLD analysis project Ga0302321, IMG submission 202505) | Peat permafrost microbial communities from Stordalen Mire near Abisko, Sweden - Fen_T0_1 | ecosystem: Environmental > Terrestrial > Soil > Wetlands > Permafrost | place: Sweden: Abisko...
GGCAAGCTCTGCCACCGGCATCACGCTCACCAGGGACTCTTCGGCTACGCTCGGCGCGCTTTTTTCTTCTATCTCGACTGGCTCGTGTTGTGGCTCTGCTCCTGATGGTGCTATCTCGCTTTCCGCGATCGCTGGCTCAGGCGCTGCGCTTGTCTCCTGCACAACCGGCTCACGTTGCGGCTCTGCCACTGGCACGGCTATCTCATCTGCCGCTGGCTCTTGTCTGGCTTGATCAATACTGTCTGTTGCCAGTGGACTCTGCGGCACGATCTGTGGCCGTTTGGTTGGCTTTTGTTGGTCTGCTGGCCGCTTTTGTGCTGCTGGCTTTGCCCCTGCCTCTGGCTGGGCTGTGCTTTGTTTGGCTGGCTGCTCGGTTGGTATTGTTTGTTGCGCGTCCTTTGCTGGCTCGCTCTTTTCTTGCTTCTCGGCTTCGAGTTGCTGGGCATGCCGTCGGTTGCGTACGTCCTTAAGCCAGCTACGTCCGTCCAGCCAGCCTCTGTACAGCCTGTAGAGCAGGGGGTTGTATGCCAGGTCGTGCGTCTCTAGTGAGCGCATGGCGTAGCCGCCGAAGCCGCTTTTGAAGAGGTAGACGCCCCACATTGGCTGATCCTCTTCCAGGACATCGGGGATACCACGGGAGTTGTAGTACCAGCAGCCTTGCTCTTTGGCCCAGCGCATGGCGGTCCATTGCAGCAGGTGGTTGGGCATACGGTCGCGGTGCTCGTTGGAGGAGGCTCCGTACATGTACCAGCACCAGCGGCCCATCTTTACGAGGAGGGCGGCTCCTAGCGCCTGGCCTTCATATTCGGCGATGAAGAGGGCGACGTTCTGTGATTTTCCGTAGAGCTCGACGAGCTTTTCGTAGAAGCTTTTGTCGTAGATCATAAAGGTGTCACGCTGGCTTGTTGTTTGTAGGATGGTATAGAACGTGTTGATGTCGGCGAGGCTTTCGCCGCGTCTGACGGTTACATCTTTGCGGCTGGCGAGGCGTACGCAGTAGCGCCAGGTCTTTTTCATACCGGCCAGTAGCGTCTGCTCATCCGGTCGGATGTCCAGTACCCATTCGTGGCGCAGGTGCAACGCCTCAGGGTTGGCGACGAAGCCACGCCGATGGAGGGCTGAGAGCCATTTGGCGTCGGTATCCTTGACTCCTGGCTCAACCTTGAGCATAAATGCATGATATTTGTGCGCAAGCGCCTTGACGTAGTTTAATAGGACGGCCATGGCCGGTGCCTCTGGATCAGCGATAATAGGGCCACGCGGAGCATAAAAATAAACTGCATTCGCTACTGATACTCGCGATACGAGCAATAACATGGCGGCACACAGCTTGCCACTATCATCTACCACCCCGACATATAATACCTCACCATCAAGCGTTGTCAGCAGTTGCCCCCACTCATACGACTGCGTCACATTGCACTGCTCTGACCCCCCTACAAATTCGTTCCATTGCCGCTGATCATTTATAATTCGAGCTTCCATATGACCTCTTTCAATACACCCTCTATCTATTATCCAAAAAAATAGTTATCTATTTGTTCGCATGAGGTACAGTCACAGAAGTACGGGCATTTCAGTACCCTTAAGCGGGTCGAGCATGGATATGTACTCCCATCGCCCCTGGTAATGCGAGTATGCCCACCCTTTCGGAAGTAAAACAGAAACGCGCTCCGTCCTGCCGTGCTAGAGATGGCTAGCACCCTTTTCCGCACAAAATAATGTTCACCTCTACGTTTTTTATCACATACAGTTTACCATACCCACCCTCACATATATATATAGACGGACCAAAATACCCCCTTTTAACACGTACCAGCAAGCCAGATGTTTTCTTTCCGATGCTTCCTGTTTGAGAAAGCGCCCGCTCCCCATCACTCTCGCCTTCTTGCTCAATGAATCCTCAGCTTCGCTGAGCACTGAATCTCTTATTACATTTATTTTGCATTTTCACCTATTTTTCGTATTGAGCAAAATAGGTGAAAATGCAAAATAAATGTTGAATTACCTGAAAGGCGCGGCGAGGCCGCGCGAACTCGCTAGCAGGAAGGCGCGTATGACGGGAGTACGACACTTTCACAAAAGTTGGCTGATCGCTTGCTCACATTGAGGCTCGTATTGGCACTTCTTTCAGGGGGCTTTTCTTTGTTAGAATAGGAACTATCTGGAAGGAGATTGCATTTTATGACCGAACAAAAACGTGACTATGGATTACAGACGCGCCTCATTCATGATGCCCATGCGGCGAACGATACGACGGCGGTCTCGCCGCCAATTTTTCAGACCAGTACGTATCTTTTGCGTACTCCGGAGGAGGGGGCCGATCTGGCGGCAGCTATTGCCCCTGCGACTTTTTATACACGCTATGGCTCGCCCAATACCAAGCAGGTTGAACTGCTTTTGATGGCTCTGGAAGGGAGTGAGGCGGCGCTGGCCCTTGGATCGGGCATGGCGGCTATCGCGACTGCGCTGCTGGCAAATGTTCGTGCGGGCGATCATGTTGTCGCTCAGTATACGCATTATACGGGCTCGATGTCGTTGCTCTCTGAGACGCTGCCTCGTTATGGCATCGAGGTGACGCAGGTGGATCAGGGTGATAGCGCGGCCTTTGAGCGTGCGCTGCGCCCAAATACGAAGATTGTCTATACCGAGACTCCTACGAATCCGACGATGGATCTGACGGACTTACGTGCTACTGCGGTTATTGCGCACGCAGCCGGGGCGCTGGCAATTACGGATAATACGTTTGCCTCGGCTTATAATCAACGCCCTTTAGAGCTGGGCTATGATCTGGTTGTGCATAGCGCGACGAAGTATCTCAATGGCCACGCGGATGTGACAGCTGGCGCGATTATGGGGAAGCAGGCGCTGATTGATGCGGCCTGGGAGTATGCTCGTGTACATGGCCCTGTCTTGCATCCCTTTGAGGCCTGGCTGTTGCGACGTGGGCTGCAGACATATGGGCTACGTATGGCGGTCCATAATGCGAATGCTCTGGCCGTGGCTGAGTTTTTAGAGCAGCATCCACAGGTCGAGCGCGTCTATTATCCGGGCCTGCCCTCTCATCCGCAATATGAGCTGGCACAGCGGCAGATGACGGGCGGCTTTGGCGGCATGCTTTCGTTTGAGGTTAAGGGAGGCTATCAAAGCGCTTATAACGTTGTCAGGCACACGGAGATCTGTCTGGCGGCGGTGAGCCTGGGCGGGGTGGAGACGCTGATTACGCATCCGGCTTCGACGATTCATTCGCGTCAGAGCGATGAGCAGCGTGAGCTGGCCGGTATCTCTCCTGGCTTGTTGCGCCTTTCTGTCGGAATAGAAAATGTTAAGGATATTATTTCCGATCTGGATCATGCGTTGAGTATATAGCCTATAATTCTGTAAAATCTCTGTTACTTTTCTAAGTTATGGAGATTTTGTGAGATTTTTGATTGCATTCTGGCTCCCGTCACGTTATGATATAAGAGCTTAATATCGTTTAGAGATGAGGATTCGAGTAAGTCAGATGCAACAATCATTGAACTCTTCATGGACGAGTCGAGCCCGCTTTCGCGCTACCTGCCAGCGTCAAACTGCGGATACGACTCCAGTCTGGTTTATGCGTCAGGCGGGGCATGTTCTGGGCGCGTATCGTGCGTTGCGCGAGAAGTATGATATTCTTACGATCGCTCGTACCCCTGAGCTGTGCGCCCAGGTCTCTCTTTTACCTGTCGAGCAGTACGGGGTGGATGCGGCGGTGATGTATACGGATATCATCTTGCCTTTGCCGGGTATGGGGCTGACGACTGAGCTCGATCCTGAGATTGGCCCCATTATTCGTAATCCTGTACGTACTATGCAGGATGTCGCAGCCTTGCATGTGCGTGAGGCCGCCGATTCAACTCCTTTCGTTGCCGATGCGATTCGCCTTGTGCGTGCGGGCCTGGCAGATAAGCAGGCACTGATGGCTATCGCTGGCGCACCCTTTACACTGGCACTCTATATTATTGAGGGCCGCCCCTCGCGTGAGTACCACGTGGCGAAGACGCTTATGTATGAGCAGCCCGCCGTCTGGCATGCGCTCTTACACAAAATCTCCGAGGTGCTGGTCCATTATGTACGGGCCGAAGCAGCGGCGGGAGCCGACGCAATCCAGCTCTTCGATAGCTCGGTCGGCATCCTTAGCCCTCACGACTATAAGAAATTCGTGCAGCCTTATTCGCAGCGCGTGCTGGCGGCTATCAAAGATGCTGGTGTGGCGAGCGTCCACTTTGGGACGGGCCATGCGAGTCTGCTTGAGCTGATGGCTGAAGCTGGCGGCGATGTGCTGGGGGTCGATTGGCGCGTGGACCTCGCTACGGCGTGGGATCAAGTGGACCCAACAGCGCATGGCATCCAGGGCAATCTTGATCCAACGCTGCTGCTGGCTCCCTGGGAGACGGTGCGGGAGGCTGCACTGGCTATTCTCAAAGGGGCGGGCGGGCGTCCAGGCCACATCTTCAATCTGGGCCATGCGATTCATCCTGCGACAGACCCGGATCACTTGCGTCGCTTAGTCGATCTGGTTCATCTGGAAGGCGCACGCGTCTCCTGACGTGACGCTCACAATGCCTCACATTAGCGCGGGGCGTTCTGTTTTCTATATACAAGTTCAATCTTTTGGAGAATTTGCACAATTCTATGAAAACAACATCATCAGTACTACAATCACCACCGCTAGCTACAGCCAGTAATAGTCGTTTCTTGCGCGCCTGCCGCTGTGAGCCGGTTGATGCTACCCCTATCTGGCTGATGCGTCAGGCTGGTCGCTATATGGCTGAGTATCGCGAGTTGCGCACGAAATACGATATCCTGGAGATTATTAAGACGCCTGAGCTGGCTTGTGCGGTGACGATGCAGCCGATCAATGCGTTCGATCTGGATGCGGCGATTATCTTTGCGGATATTCTGCCACCACTTGAGGGGATGGGATTGCAACTTGAGTTTGTGAAGGGCGAGGGTCCGGTGATTCATAATCCCGTTCGCACACGTGCGGATGTGGAGGCACTGCGCGTCACTTCTCCGGAAGAAAGCCTGTCGTTTACGCTAGAGGCGATTAAGCTGGCACGCATAGAGTTAGCAGCATCGGGCACGCCGCTGATTGGCTTTAGTGGCGCTCCCTTTACGCTGGCATCTTATGCGATTGAAGGTGGCAGTAGCCGCTCGTATCAATTGACGAAATCGTTGATGATGAGCGATGCTTCTACCTGGCATCTATTGATGGAGAAGCTCAGCGAGGTGGTGGGCAACTATCTGCTTGCCCAGGCTAAAGCGGGCGCACAGGCACTCCAGTTTTTCGATAGCTGGGTGGGAGCTCTCAGCCCTGCTGACTACCGCGAATATGTCCTGCCCCATAGCCGGCACGCGATCGAGATCGCCAAACAGGGCAATGTGCCGCTGATCCACTTTGGCACTAACACGAGCAGTATGCTTGGCTTGTTGCAAGATGCGGGCGGCGATATCATCGGCATCGATTGGCATATCGATCTCGATATAGCATGGCAGCAACTCAGACCAGGCACCGCTGTACAGGGAAATCTCGATCCGGTCACACTATTCGCTCCCTGGCCCGAAATCCAGAGGCGCACAGAGGAGATTCTCAATCGTGCCGCAGGCCGTCCCGGCCACATCTTTAACCTGGGCCACGGTATCCTGCCCAATACACCCAGAGAGAATGTGCGCCGCCTCGTGGATTTCGTGCACGAGTACAGTATGACGCAACACAATTAAATAAATTATATTCCCTTCTTCACAAATAAATTGATTTTATTTGTGAATCTTTTTTATTTAGCATCCGTTTATCAGAGTGACGAATAGCAAATATTTTAGAGAGAAGGGAATTGAAACAGATGCGTCAAAACCAATTAGCATTACAAAAAACTCGTTTCGGACTGGTGCAATTCGGGATTACTGCACTAACGCTCACAACTGCAATTGTCCACTTGCAGCTCGCTGCTACTCCTGACGCGAGAGGGTTAAATTTCTTATTTATGCTTAACGGCGTTGGCTATATTTCTTTATTGCTCGCGCTCTACATTCCACAAACAGCGGCTTACCATCGTATCGTTCGTGTGCTGCTCATGGGCTATACCGCGCTTACAATTGTGCTCTGGGCCATCATCGCACGCCCCTATGATCCCGCCGACTTCCCCTTTAAGCTGGTTGAGATACTCTTGATCGCATTGCTTATAGTGGAAGATAGTCAGGCACACAAACATAAGAACAGCTAAGCTTATTGAATACAAAGAGAAGACAAACTCTGCGTATTCTCTTTGTAAATAACTCTGCTTCACAGATTTTCTTCCTTTCATACATGCACATCCCATTTTTCTTTCGCATTTCAATACGCTCAGCAATCACTACGTTGATGTGTATTGTGCACGATAAAAAGGAGCATCTCTCTCCCATATATGTCACCCACAGAGAGCAAGCGCGACATCCTCCAGTAAAGCAGGCATAGCTTTTCCATATAGAATATATTTTAACGCGCTTCTTACCTGTCAATTCCATGCTCAGAGCACAGGAAATGAATCCTGTCCACATCATTTATTAGAGTACCAGAAGTACCGGCATTCTTCCTCTATTTCTCAAGGTTTCATCATATTTTCATCAACACAAGTTATACTTAAGTATGGCGATGAGCTTCACAGGCGGCTTCGGTCTCTATGGCTCTCTTATAGAGTCATTGCCGCTGACATCTTCTTCTGTTATAGTGTTAAAAAGACAGTTACATAAGATAAGTTCCATAGAAGTTCCATTTCCAATAGAAAGGGACAAATGAGTTGAATATAAGCCGTCAACAAATAATAGCGCTGACAACGGTATTTCTTGCCATCATTATTGTTGCAGGGGGCACCTTCTATATCATACGGTCGCGTACATCACCAGCAGATCAGACAGGGACCAATACAGGCAAGCCGGTACCAACGGAGCAGCCAGCCGGCCCTCCCACGCCGGTCTTCTCCGCCCCCCAGGCGACGCAGCCTGGGAAGCCGATGCTACAGGCACTAGAGCTCGTCACCGATCAGGCCTTCTCTCAGGATGATAACTACATCCCTAACAGCTGGGGCGTGCAGAAAAACCGCTTTGTGCGTACATCAACGGGCGATTTTTTCACGATCTATAATACGGAAGGCACCCATGCCAATCGCACCTGGCATCTCGTCCATAAAGCTCCCGGCGGCAACTGGCAGGAGATAAAGTCGGGCAACGCGGGTAGTGAGCCAATTAATATTCTGCGCGGCCCCAATGATGAGATTCACCTCTTCGCCTGGCCTGGTACGAAGGGCCAACTCCAGCATGTAGTCTCAACGGACCTGGGCAAAACCTTTAAAACAGAGATGCTCGCTGGCGATTGGAATGTAAATGATGAACAAGGCTATAGTGGCAGTGGCACAAATGCACTGGGCAACATTGTTTTCTTCCAGACCGGTGCTGATAAGCCTGGTGTCTTTAACTGGATCTACTACAGCCCTGAAACGCGCCACTGGACCTTCCATAAAAATATAATCGATTATCGCTATACCTATGCTTTCTTTATGCCCGGATACCAGAATGATCTCACTATCGCGGCGGTACGCGATGTCAGGCGACAAGAGGTTGGATATCAACCTGCAAGTAAGAGCGATTTCGACTATGTGTTCGACAATATCAAGTACTTCCACATCAATGATGTCAGGCAGGATACCGTGACCTTAGATCAGACCGAGGTCAAGCAGGTCGAGCCACAAAATCGCGATGACTATGATCTTACCTACCTGACCGATGCCTATATCGATACCGCTGGCCGCACACATATTCTCTATAATAATCTGTATGATGGTCCTCATCACGCAATTATACAGAGTGGCAAGGTTGTCACAGATGTGAAGATCCCAAATATATCCAATGGCGCCGGCCAGAAGATGCGTATCATCCAGGATTCACTGGGCCACTTCTACATTATCACCATTGATGACAATGGCTCACTTATCGTCGATACCGCCAATGCAGATGATACGGATGGCACACAGATGGGTACAATCACCAAATTCGATGTCGGTGATAATCCTGGCTGCAATGACAACGACGATTTTTGCCACTCCCCAACCTTTACGACACCCAGGAACGGCCATAAGTTATCCGATACAATCGATGGCGTCTATGGCCATCGCAACAAAGAGATCTACTTCCGCATCAATCTGCGCAGCAATGGTAGCGGCGGCGAAACAGCCTTACCTCTTACCAAACAGGTAGCCTGATCAACACTCCCCCAGGGGAAGAGAGATACCAGCATCTCTACTTCCCCCGTCCTCACGTTTTTTTTTATGCCTCTTTCGCTACGAAATTAATGGTGATAAGCACTTTATTCTGTGAAACGGCGATACCCGCTAGATTGGGCGGCTGCAGGCCGAAATCCGTCATATAGATGGTACTGTTTGCCGTTCCCGTTATGGTCTTGCCGTCGACCTTGCCCTGGACATCAAATACTTCTTTATTGGTCTTGCCATGCATAGTCAGGTTGCCCGTCAATTGAAAATGTACCGCCTGCCCATCGCTATAGCTCGCGGGTAAGCCTTGTGCGCTGACAGAGACAAATATTGCAGATGGATAGGTGTCTGTCTCCAGAGTTCGTTGCCGCACGAAGCCGTCGCGCCTCTCTGAATCCGATTGCAATGTCCTCAAGTCAACCTGGATATTCATGCCTTCGATCAGCGGGGCAGTGCCTGTTTTGACATGAAAATTGCCTTGCACATCTTTCGTTGAGCCGATGGCGTCATTGTTCGGCTTGTTCTCAAAAATCAGATTTTCATAGACGCTGTAATTGGCAGTCGTTTGCCCCGGTACGATCTGAAACGTGCGCAGTCCTGCTGCATCTGTCGAAGAAACGGGTGTTCCGGTCGCCACGATGGCTCCCGGGGCCGTGTGGGGCTGGTTGGCAGTACTCGTGAAACGCATGGCGTACAGAACGCCAGCAACGACGACAACAAGGGCAATACCTCCCCCGATCAGCCAGATAGAGCGTTGTTTCATAATGTCTCCTGTTGCATGACATAGCGAAGATATTTTATCCACGATATCCTCGCAATAGAGCCGCATCATCCCACTCTATTATACACAAGCGCCTATGCAGATGATAGACACCTGGCTTGTCGTGCTCGGCCTGGATCAGGCAGGCAAGGATTGTATTTACGATGACAAATGCCTGGGTAGCAGGATTTTGAGCGCCCAGTGGTGAGCTTGTAGCAAGAGCCTGGACTGCTGCTGATTCAGGGTTAAAAGATTTTGTTCGAGCGAGGATCGGAGGAGCATAAGCTCGGTACGGGCCTGCTCCTCTTTGCCCATTTGCGCCTGCAAGGTGAAGGACTGGAGATCGTCCTGCTGAAAAGTATACAAGCGCCCGTCCAGTGCATCGAGTTGCTGATTGACATCACCCAACGATGTGAAGAGCGTCTCCACAAGCACCTCATTAGTTTTGAGCAAGTGGCTATGATGCATGCGCTCCCGCTACACACCAAATTTATCAGGGGAGGTGGCATAACTCCAGTAGCAATGAATGAGTCCTTGCCTTCCTGCCTTACTCTTGCAACATCCTCTCGCAGCAGAAACGAAGCACATTTCTTTTCTCAGACGAGGCGTACCGATCTGCGAGCATGCCCATTCACCATCAGTATAGCATATATTAGCAAATTCTTTATGATTTCAGGATCATTTTCAATTTATATTCTTGTATAATGATTGAATAGCCACAGCATAATTAGCATCATTAACAAATTTAGAATGTAGATGAGGAGGATTTATCGGCCCTTTTCTCCAGCTTTTAACGGTATTGGAGGTACCAATAGTACTACAGGCTAAACTAAAAATGCTTTTTCTTCGTACAAAGCAGTAAGTGGTTGCTTATCCGTACTATTTTTTATAGTAAAAAGATAGTAGCTATCTTCAAAAATATTTGCAATAAAAATATTTGCTTTAAATTGAAAAGGATGGAAGTGTAGTTTATGCAAGAGGTAGCAGCGATTGAGAATGCAAAAGATTTCCGGCCAACGGCACAAATTCTTATTGAGGTTCAGACCACGTTCGAGGCCATGGGGCCTGTTGAGATGGTCCTGCAGCGCTGTTGTAAGGAATCAGGAGATATACTTTTAGGCAAGGACCGGGCGAATGATGGGCGCAGCATTCGCTATGCAGTATTGCTCGTTGGTGATCATACGGAAAAGATGAACAACCATGTTACCGTGCTGATGGCCGCACTGAAACAGGGGCTCATTCGCTTTACATTTACTTATGTTCCATTACTCGTTCGGGTGCAGCTTCCTCCTCATATTCCCATCAGCGTAATACGCAGCTTTCCGGTTGTAGAGCAAGGTAGTGAATGTTACGCCGCATATAAATGTCAGCAGACTTTCTACATTATTCGTCCACATGATTATGTCCTTTCACCTGAGCAGGTCGCATGGGTGAAGCACTATCATGCAACTTGCTCTATCTTCTAAGCCACACCAATCTTTCTGCTTCCATTCCTGCGTTACCACAGTTCAAGGTCTCGCCTTTCTCTGCTCATGTGAAATTTCTCATACATCTCCAATGAAAAGCCAATAGAAGTGATCTATGCTTATGTTACAGCGGCAACACAAGAAATGTTTATGAGCACCCATCAAATGATGAAAAATGTTGGATAGGCTCTCAAAAAACTCTCAACTACGCAAAAATGAGAACAAGGATCACGCAAAAAAGGATATGATCCTTGTTCTTTTCTATAACAAAGAGGACATGTTGCGATTTTCGAAAACTGTTCTCCAGCATGAGACATTTTTGCTATCAAAGCCAGGCTGAAAATATCTACAATTTTTGCGATTTTCTTGACCTTCTCTTAACAATTAAGACCTGCAAAACCTCTATAAACCTTTTTAACCGAAAAACACTCTCGATAATACGTGAGTTTCTTCTAAAATATACCTCATCCAGGAAAGCTATACTGCTGGATTAGCTGGGATTCTTCGCGCCATTCTGGTATATTCTTATAGCATGATGTAGCAGCGTAGCACAGCAATATTTTTTCTCGACCTCTGCTCGGTTCTGTTGCAATGACAAACATATCATAAAGGGGGCCTTGGGTTTTGAAGTTCAGTAATCCATTGCTAAAGATATTCAAGCGTAAACGCCGTTCGAAAAAGGGCTCACAGCACCGAACCGTCATAATAACCACTTTCTGTCTCGTGCTTATCGTTGGATCTATCATCATCTATGGTCAACAGACCCAGTTCCAATCCCTCAAGAAACGTGCATCAACCCAATTTCCGGGCCTTGGGGTACAAACACATGCGCAGCCAACTCCTGGCCCCGAAACGCTGCATATTCCCCATCATCCCTCTGACAACAAAAAGGGAGAGAATGGTACACATGATACGGCTGGCCCCAACACAGCGCTCCCATCGCAGCCGGGCGTGCCGACGCTCGAAGATCTGGATATGGTGACCAATCAGGCATTTGGCCAGAATAATGTCTATGTCCCTAACGGTTGGGGAGTGCATAAAAATCGCATCATTCGTACAGCGAGTGGAGATCTCTTCACGGTCTACATTCAGCCGGGCAGTAAAGATACTGACCGTGAGTGGCATCTGATGCACAAGGCACCGGGTGGCGGTTGGACCGATATCCAATCTGGCAATGCTGGCACGGAGGAGATCAATATCATACGTGGCGCCAATGATTCCATTCACCTCTTCGCCTGGCCCGGTACGGCCAACAAACTCCAACATTTCGTCTCTACGAACCTGGGTCAGACGTTTAGCAACGAATTTATCCCTGGCAACTGGGCAATGCATACAGGTGTCCCCGAGCAAGGCTACAGTGGCAGTGGCACAGATTCTGCAGGTGACATCATCTTCTTCCAGACGGGCATCGACAAGCCCGGTTACTTCAACTGGACCTACTACAGTCCGCGCACCGGCACCTGGAACTCGCAAACATCGACTATCGATATACGTTATACATACGCGTTCTTCTTCCCCGGCCCGAATAATGATGTCAGCATTGTGGCGATGCGTGATGCTCATCGTGCTGAGCTCGGCTATAACACGAGTAGCGGTTTCGACTACATCTTCAATGCACTCGGCTATTTCTATATTCCCAATGTCAATCACCCATCGATCCAGAAAACCAATATCGTACAGGTAGAGCCGCAGAACGATAGCGACTACACTGTCACATACTTGACAGATACCTATATTGATACCCAGGGACGCGTGCATGTCCTCTATGCCAATCAATACGATGGTGCCCATGAAGCCATTCTCATCGGCGGGCGAGTCATCAAAGATGTCAGGCTCGATATCTCACAGGCAAAAAAGATGCGCATGACGCAGGATTCGCTGGGCCATTACTACATCATTTCCATGGATGCATCGGGCAACTTCATCAATGTCTATCCCGGCACCGCTGGCGATAACGATGGCACGCAACTCATGGCACCCACGCGCCTTAATATCGCCCGGTTCCCCGGCTGCTCCGATGATGACTTCTGTAACGAACCAACCTTCACCGTCCCACGCAACGGCAACGCTATATCGGACCATATCGATGGAGTTTACGGCAACTTCACGCAGGTGATCCATTTCCGCATCAATCTGCGCAGCAATGGTGGTGGCGTCGCTTAGCCGGTAAATTGCTTATGTTTCTCTTCTCTGACCACTGCAGGCCACAGCTCTGCAGCGGTCAGATTTTTTCTTGTTTCAAGCCGTTTGTTTGCCCAGCCAGTGCAGCTTCTCTGGATTAGCAACCGCATAGATCTGGCGAATGCGCTCTCCTGCAATCTCGCAGATCAGGACACCACAGGGCTGCCCATGCAGATACCCAATGATCGCAGGCTGACCGTTTACCTCGGCCAGATGAGTCTGGATTCCGGCAAAGAAACGCAGGCCGCCGGTTGCTCCTCGTGCGACCCTGGCGGGTCCGTGAATGGGTTTCAGTGGCACGTTTGCTTTGCCACCACCATCGCCAACGAAAACGATGTCATCGGTCAATAGGTTCAACAACCCCTGCATCTCTCCACTGGTGCTGGCGCGTAGAAACTGTTCCGTGATCTGCTCCTGCCGTTCGCGGGATGCGGCAAAGCGCGGACGATGCTGCTCCAGATGTTGACGAGCTCGCCGCAGGATCTGCCGACAATTGGCTTCGCCTTTGCCGACAATCTCAGCTATCTCGGGGTAATCATACTCGAAGACTTCGCGCAAAAGAAAGACGGCCCGTTCCAGCGGCCCCAATTGCTCCAGCAGCACCAAAAATGCAAAAGATAGCGTCTCGCCCTGGATGGCCGTCTCGACCACCTCAGGGCTCGTCAGGATTGGCTCAGGCAACCAGGGTCCTATGTATACTTCACGCCGGGCCCTGGCCGATTCCGCTTGATTGATACATAAGCGCACCACAATCGTCGAGAGGTACGCTTTTGCTGATTGCACCCCTTCCTCACCGGCCTGCAGCCAGCGTACAAAGGCTTCTTGCACAATATCTTCAGCATCGGTTGCGCTGCTCAGCATGCGATAGGCAATAGAGAAGAGCAGACCTCGATACTCGTCGAATGCTTGTGCGCTCTGTTTTACCGTGTTCATATGCAAATCCTGCCTTGATCCTTCTCGCCTGAAGCACTACACCGAACCGACAAGCGTTTTATTGAGCGTAGTAAGCGAGCCATTCTGGAGTATCAGCTGCGCGGCGTGACGTGCACTCCCCATACTGGGGTCCGCGAGAAAACCTGCGCCAATCCAGTCGCCAGCCAGATAGAGACGATTGATACCGGGCACTAGCGGCCCTGGTCGACCAGCATACCCCCCACTACTGGCGAGAGGTAGCATGCTCATTGCCTCGATGCGTGGCAGAAAGACGCGTTTCACCAGCAGATCGCGCCAGCCAGGCTGCACGGTATCGAGCAGATCCTCCAGGTCGCGCTCATCTTGCTGCGCGTCGCCCGGATACATAGGATCGAGTTGCTTGAAGGTCGAGATGAGCGCTCCGTTTTCTGGCGCAACCCGCGTGAAGCAAGAGTGCGCCGACAGAAAGCGTGCTCCATCCAGGTCCTGGACAGCCGGATGGCGCGGATCAGGCAGGCGGCGCAGGGCGACATCCAGACAAGCAACGCGTGCGGGAATAAGCGGATCGACGATATTGCACAGAGGTGCATAGGCTCCTTCATCGACCAGTTTCACAGCATCGGTGGAATTGGTTGCCAGGATTACGTTTGCAGCGGCGAGCACACGCCCATCATGCAAGCGGACGCCCTGAACCTCACCATGCTGATGCTCGACGGATACGATGCGGCTATCCTGTACGATACGTACTCCCGCTTGCTCGGCGGCCTGACGTAATTTCTCTACCAGCGTCTGCCAGCCTCCTTCGATGTAGTGGACCGGGTGTTTGAGCGCGATCTGTAGTCTACTCACAAAGACCTCTGCACTGACCAGATCAAGGGCGGTGCTGTACACAAAAACACGCGCCGTCGAGTTCATCAACTGACGAATCATAGGACGCCGAATTGTACGCTCCAGCCACTCCTGCACACTTATGTGAGCGACCTCGTTTGCCCGCAGCCGTGGCAGCATACTAAAGAAGCGTGCAAGCTCTATTTTGTCGCCAAACTTTAGCAAACGGCTCTTTAGAAGTGAGGATGGACTCAATGGCAAGGGATAGATCTGGCCCTCATGCAAGAGGCAGAGGCCCTTTGCAATGCCATAGCTGTAGCTTATCCCCAGGTCGTGCAAAACCTCAGAGGCGGCTCCTCCTGTATAGAGCGCGTGGATGCCGCGATTGAACATATAACCATCGTAATTCTGTGTGCTCGCACGCCCACCCAACTGCGCCGCCTTCTCAAAGAGGGTGACACGGGCACCAGCTCGCCCTAGATAACAGGCGGCACTCAGACCGGCCAGCCCACCACCAACGATAACGACATCGGCTTGTGTGAGATTTATCTCCATTTCTGTTCTATCTCCTTTGTACTTCTACTTAATAGTCTTTCATACAAACAAGACAGGAATGTGCTGGCATTTGTGACACGTGACCTATGCAGAAAATATAACCGCCGCCAGACAAATTTACAGCATAAAAAATACCAGCCCTCGCCATCCACAACGTCGTGAACAGCAGGAGCCGGCACTTCTTAGATACAAGTGTTTATCAACACTTATCAATAGTATAGTCACATAAAATGGAGTGTGTCAAGGAATATATTTACACAAGCATTAAAGCCACCAATAGCACGCGACGGGCTATTTTCCCTGTTCTCCTCCCTTTTTACCTGACGGCAACCCTTCATTGCTCGCAATAGTAAGCCGATCATACTCCCCGAAAACGATCCGATGGCTCCTTTCATCAGCGTCAGGACACCTGGGGTGCCTGGATCGCCTCTTTGATGGCAGCAAGCGTAGCATCCGGATCTGCAACTTCGACGACCAGACGGCTATAGTGCTCGTCGGCCACACGAATAGTAATAGCCTTGCGTGGATCGTGCACATCGCAGAACATCCACTGCCCACCTTTCAGGAAGCTCCCATGCGCCTCCCTGGTTCAGCCTGATATGCGAGCCAGGGTTGCAAGGTAGCACGCAAAGCCTGAGAAAATTGCTCAAACTCCTCATCGCTGAGGTAGAGGGAGCTCTGCTGATAACCCATATCGCTATACGCTCCCAGCTCATGCTGCTGCAGTGAACGCGCAAAATCACCAACGACGCCACTCACAAAGATCTGGAAGGAGCGCAGCAGATCCTCCTGAGAGGTCTGTGCCAGATCTTCAGCGCCCAAACAATCAATTGTAAAAATGGAGGATTGTTACGTTTACACAGGATATACATAAAAATACACCACTGTGATGAAGGAGAGGGGAAAATTATTATCTCTCGCCTGGCAAGGTGAAAGCACTACGCATAGGTGCAAAACTTATTCGTCTCAGTGTTAAAAAATGGAGTTTACGCATGCAGCAACAATATAACTATCCTTATCAAGAGCCCGTTCTGGAGTATGTGGGCGTTGGCACACGTTTTCTCGCGCACCTCATTGATGCAATTATCATAGGAATCTTCGGGTGGATCATTCTCTCTATCATTCATTGGGACCTTTTCACGGTCCTCAATCTCAGCTCATTCGTGTCTGTAACAGGTGACGCAGCTAGCCGGCTTGCCCATACGAGTCCAGCAGTGACACTGGAGAGGATAATAACGTTTTGTATCCCTTTTGTTTACTATATCATCATGGAAGCGAAGCTGGGAGCGACGTTCGGTAAAATGGCGCTTCGCATACGAGTCGTCAAGTCAGATGGCTCGCCCATCCGCTGGGGTGATTCCATCATTCGCAATCTGCTACGCATCATCGATTATATTCCTGGCTGCTATCTGCTAGGCGCAATCCTGATCTGGGCCTCGCCCACCAAGCAGCGCCTGGGTGATCGTGCAGCGCACACAGTGGTCATTCACAAAGATAGACGTTAGCCCAGTCCCCCCTCGCGGGCACGCATGATAGCCTGTGCCCGGTCGGCGACCTGCAACTTGCTAAAGATGTTAGAGACATAGTTACGCACGGTATGAGAACTAAGCACAAGCTGGGTAGCAATCTCGCCATTGTTTTTCCCCTGCGCGATCAGGCCCAGGATCTCCATCTCACGTGCGGTCAGTTCGGGGAAGGCCTGCGCGGGGACTGCAGGCCCCGACCATGGAGTGTTGAAAAAGGCGAGCATGCGTGAGGCAATGGCGGGACTAAAAATAGCTTCGTTCTGCCCCACGGCCCGGATAGCTCTGAGCACATCGGCCTTCTGGGCATCTTTGAGCACATAGCCACGCGCACCCGCACGCATAGCCGTAAAAACTGAGGCGTCATCCTCAAACATGGTAATCACCAGGATACGAATATGAGGGCTGGTGTGGATGATCTGGCGCGTCGCCTCAATGCCATTCATACCCGGCATCTGAATATCCATCAGGACGACATCGGGCTGCAGCGTGGCGGCGAGCGCAATGGCCTCTTCTCCGCTTGTAGCCTCCCCCACCAGCTCAAAGTCACTCTCAGAACGTACAAGAGTGGCCAGGCCATGGCGGAAGAGGGGGTGATCGTCAACGATCAATATACGCATCTGTTCCATCTTATCTGCTTTCTTCATGCTTCGTAAGTGGGATCTGGGCGTAGACA
>Ga0302321_100002085_pt1 | contig 17151 bp, 11 predicted proteins | sample Fen_T0_1_FD_202505 | JGI IMG/M metagenome (GOLD analysis project Ga0302321, IMG submission 202505) | Peat permafrost microbial communities from Stordalen Mire near Abisko, Sweden - Fen_T0_1 | ecosystem: Environmental > Terrestrial > Soil > Wetlands > Permafrost | place: Sweden: Abisko...
GGTCTCTTGGGAACAAGACTTTAATCTGATTCATTTTCAGATAAGCATCAATCTTTGCGGTGTCTTTGAAATTTGCCAGACCGATCATACATGATGGTAATGCCTGGCCCTGAGCTGTTACTCTTGGAATAAGAATCCCGAATAGCGGGTTCTGGATGGTAAAACCCTCACGTGTAGCAGAAGCTGCAGATGCTTTAGTAGTATCTTTGTTTATCAGGTCAAGAAGCGACTGATCCTTTTTTGTTGTATCGGAAACTGCGCTTTTAATAGTCTGTTCACTCGAGTTGGTTTTGGCCTTTTCAGCATTAACCTGAATATCTTTTAAAAGGTTATTGGCCTTTGACAGGGCAGTGATTATCTCGCTGTTTTCGTAAGTTTCCCAGAATTCAAGATTGGCAGTTCCCTGCAGCAATTCACGAACACGTTTTGGGTTATTTTGCCCGGGAAGTTCAATAAGAATTTGTCCTTTTGTCGCCAGCTGAGTAATATTTGGCTGTACAACTCCGAAACGGTCAATCCTGGTACGAAGAATATTAAATGCATTGGTTATAGCACCGGTTACTTCGCTATCGAGTACTTTAAGAACCTGATCGTTAGTCGAGTTAAAATTTATCTTTTCCTTTAGTTCAACAGTACCAAATACTGAAGCAAGTTTGGCATTGGGATCAACTTCCTGAAAAGCTCTGCCAAATAAAGTAAGATAATCTGACTGGCTCGATTTCTGAAGCACTTTTGCACGTGCCAGAGCAGCATTGAATGTTTTATCCGGATTATAGTTTGAAAGAGCTTTCAAAATATCCTCAACAGATACTTCAAGGATAACGTTCATCCCACCTTTAAGGTCGAGACCAAGGTTCAGTTCTTTTTTCTGACACTCTTTGAATGTGTTACCCAGGAAACTCCATTTTTCTTTTGGTAAAGCGGAAATTGAATCGAGGTATTTAGTCTCTTTTTCCAGGTCTCCATTTGCATATACGCTTGCTGCTTTCTTAACCTTGTAAGTTGCGCCTGTAAATGAAAGCTGATAAATTGATACCAACCCTAATGCAATTGCCAGAACGATGATAGCTGCTTTATTCTGCATTTGTCTAGTCTTTTGGAATTATTTACGAGTTTTTCTTTAATCTTCTTCGATTGAGGCGCAAAGATATTAAAATTTTAGAAAAACAGTGAGAATTATACTATAATGAAAGTATTTTTCCCCCTTTGGGGGGAATTAAAGGGGGGTTTTGGATTGGTAGAAACTGCCTGATGTAATTCTGCTCTGCATGTGAAACCCCTCTGTCGCTACTCGACATCTCACCCAAGCGGGAGGAAAATTCACTTTTTAAGTTAAATTTTGAAGGTACAAAACGCATTCACTCCCCTATTTAATGGGTTGGGGGTATAATTTATTATTGAAGCAGCTTTTCATAATCTGTCTCGAGTGGTTTCCTGTTAATAAAATCGAACAGGGTAATACTTCTGATATTATAGAAAAAACTCCAGTAATCCTGTAAAGCCTGAACGTAAGCTCTTTTGTTCTGGTCTTTTCTGCTGTCAGCATCATTAAGATCGAGTACTGCAATCTTACCAATAAGAAACCGCTGTTTTGTCACTTCATATCTTTTCATGGCTACAGTATCTGATTTTGCCGCGATATTAACCTGGTTTTTCTGAAGATTGAATTGTTCAACGTCGAGAAAAAGATTCTGCTGGAAATCCACTAATGCCTGATTAGCCTGAACCTGGGCCAGTTCAAGGCTCGATTTTGCCATTTGGTATCTCCCTTTACCAAGTCCCCAGTCAAGGATGGGCAAAGTAAAGTGCATGCTTACCACCTGCGAATTGCTTAGATGGTTATATGCAGCGTCGACAGTTTCTGCCTGCTGAGAGTAACCCAGAGATGCCGACAGGCTCGCATTGAGTCCTTTAGAAGCTTTTGCCTGAGCTTCATTACTTTGAGCATTTAGAACATTGATCTGCTGACTGAGAATATCAGGGTTATTTTGAAGGGCCAGGTCAAGAACTTCCTTCAGATCAACCTGTAAGTTAGGTATCTCATTTGGCAGGCTCAACTCAATCCTTACATTTTCATTGTATCCAAGAAATGAACGAAGCCTGATCTCCTTGTCACGCAGATTCATATCTGCCTGCTTTCTTGCAGTTTCGGCATTAAGCCACGAAAGTTGCATTTGCAGAAGTTCGTCCTCCGCAATTGTTCCCAGCTGGTACCTTCCTTTCGCAATTCTGAACAAGGTATCGGCATTGGAATAGTTCATTTCCGATATCTGTTTATTTATCTGCGCAAGAGCCAATGAAAAGAAATTCATCACAGCGCTGACATGAACTCCTTCAATATTTGAAAGATAGGTCTTCTTTGCAGCATTATATTTTACAGGCTCAATCTTCTTCTGCCATTTTAATGAATTATATTGCCTTATAGGTTGTGTAATACGAATGTAGGCGGGATCAGAAATGTAATTAACCGGAAGCTTTAAAGCTATATCTTTGTAAAGAGTGAGGTCTGAGCTTAATGAAATCACTGTACCTGTCAACCCGATATTCTGAGACAGAGACATTGTACCCAGAGTGCTTATTGTGTTTTTCGGAGTGTAGATATACTGATCTGTACCTGAATCGTAAACTTTTGTAAGTCCGTTATTGAAATCAGGGGTTGTACCCGACAACGTAAGTGATGGCAAATACTGTGCCCGGTATGATCTGTATTCCCAATAACTGGCGCGGAAACGATGTTTTGCTATTAAAGCATTCGGTGATTGCTCCTCCGCGATTCTAATAACTTCCTCAAAAGTCAGCTTTTTAACTTCCTGCGCCATTATTTCCTTTGAAGAAAGAATAAGCAAAGCTATGAGCGAAAATAAAAGTAATTTCTTCATTTTAATATTTTAATAATTGATTCCATCTTTCCTGCCCCAAGGGGGAAGATGCTGAACTTGTAAGGCAGAAGTAATTATTCATACCTCAATGATTCAATCGGATCTTTTTCTGATGCTCTTTTTGCAGGTGAATAGCCAAAAATTACTCCGACAGCTGCAGATACTCCGAAGGCAATAAACACTGAAAAGAAGGAGACAATTGTCATTATCCCGGCTATCTGCTGTATGAGTTTGGCCATAATAACTCCAAAGAAAACACCGATAAAACCGCCGGATACGCTAATCAGTACTGCTTCAGAGAGAAACTGGACAACAATATCCATTTTCTTGGCACCAATAGCCATTCTGGTACCGATTTCCTTAATCCTTTCCATAACTGATGCAAACATGATGTTCATAATACCAATTCCACCAACAATAAGCGAGATACTTGCTATCGCTCCAAGAACGATATTAAAAATATCTTTTGTCCGTTGTTGCTGCTTAAGAAGTAATTCCGGGACAGTTATTTCGAAGTCTTTTACACCGGTATGTCTCCTGGTAAGCATACGACTGAGAATTTCAGTGGTTGGTTGAAGCTGCTCTGTTTCAGTTACCTGAACAACTATCCTATCGAGCTGATTATAATTTGTTTCTGTATCGCTCGAAGCATCAGAACTACTTACAACAACTCTTGCCATGCCGCCACCTGGTCCGCCACCCCCGCCAAAAAATTGCATTGAAGTGGCTTCTGAAACCAGTTTTGTATTCAAAAGGGCCCTGTTCTGGTATCTTAATAACATTGTCTGGATTGGAATATAAATGTTATCATTATACACATTCACTCCTTTTTCTTCAAATCCTGTAAGGCTGACATTGGTTTTCTGAAGAACTCCGATAACCTTCAGCCATATTCCATTGAATTTTATATATTGTCCCAAAGGGTCTATCTTACTGAAGAATTTTGCCCTGATGTTGGCGCCGATAATGCAAACCTGAATACCATTATTTTCCTGAAATGAGTTGAAAAAGGCTCCACCCACAAGTGGCAGATTATAGAGGTAGAAATAATCATTTGATACTCCAACCAGCTTGGCGGTGTATTTTACTCCGTTAAGCATAGCTGTTGAGTTAAAAGAAATCTCAGGGCTGATTCTCTTTACTGAAGGAAGAGTTTGCTTAATAGCTTCAACATCAAGAAGATTTAAGCCCCTCGAAAATTTCTTTTGTTGCTTTTCCCCCTCCGAAGTTGATGAAGTCTTGTCGGGGATCACAGGGTTGATGAGGATATTGTTCACTCCCACCATCTTCATCTGTTCCATTATCTCCTGTTTAGCTCCCTTTCCAATAGCAAGCATGGCAATAACAGCTGCCACACCAAAAATTATTCCAAGCGCGGTAAGCATTGATTTCAGTTTATTCGAGACAATGGATTCGACAGCAATTTCAATATCGTGGAAATATCGTAGTATAAATTTGAACATATTATTTCAAGTTTAGGTAATTATTTTTTAACACCCCCCTGTGGTCCTCCACCCTGATTCCCTCTCATGTTCTGAAACCGTTTCATCATTTCGGGAGTAATATTCATTCCGGGTCTTCCCATCATTCCGTTTCCTTCTTCTTTCGCTTTTTCAGCCTCCTGCCTTAAGCGTAATTCTTCTGCTTTTTTTTCCTTTTCCCGATCTTTTATAACTGAGATTAACTCTTCACCCACCAATTTAAAATTTTCAGCTTTTGCAGGCGTACTCAGATAAATCTGAGACCCTGGTTGTATACCCTTATCAATAACAACATTATTTTCATTTGATTCGCCAAGAACAACTACCTGTCGGGTCCCGTTTTTCATATAAACAAAAGGTATACTGTCAACTCCTGCCTGTACACTTTCCAGAGGAATAAAAATGACATCACTTATTGTTTTAGTAATAATCTTATTACCGGTTGTCATTGAAGGTCTTAAGATAGGATCGGTTCCGTCTACTTCAATCTGAACTTCAAACACTTTTGCATCAGCATTCGGCAGCTGCTCCCCGATATTAGCCACACTCGTAACTGTTCCGGTGTAAGATTTTTCAGGAAAGGCGTCAACCATAATCTCCACATGCTGTCCTGCCTTTACTTTACTCACGTCAATTTCATTTACATATGTTTTTGACAGCATTGAAGACATATCGGGAAGGGTAGCAACTACATTATCCCATGGACTAATAGAAGAGCCCACTTTTCTTTTAGCTCCCATCCTGTCGCGTTTATAAATAATCATACCTGAAGACGGAGCTGTAATTAAAAACCTGGATAAAACTGTCTGAAGATCACCGACTCTTACGCGTTGTTCTGAAAGATTCGTCTTCGCGGTGTGCATATCCGATTTAGCCTGTTCGACTCTGAGGGAATAACCTCTTATAGCCTGATCGAGTGACCGGTTCGTTTTATCAAGCGATATTTCTGCCTGACGGATAGTTGTAGGTGGTTCATACTTTGATTGTTGAAGAGTTATCGCGGCTTCTTCGACAGAAAATCTTAGATTTTTAATGTTATCCCTTAAGTTGCTGAGAGTTACTGCAGTGTCAAGAATCTTCATCTCAAGGTTTGTTTCATAGGTAGTAAGCCTCTCCAGTTCATCCTTCAGACTATTATCAAATGATGTTCTGTCGAGAGTCGCTACATAATCTCCTCCTTTTACCTCAGTGCCTTCAGGGACCATATCAGTTATTTTAATGTCCATTGCCCTGATATTCCTGCTTTGTGTAAACTCCGGACCAATGATATCGGTAGACTTTCTAGCTTGTAATTCACCGGTTGTAGTTACAACTATATCGAACTGCCCTTTTTGCGATTCGGCGTATAGATTCGCTATATCTTTCTTGGAGGTCACTTTGCTGATAACGATCAGAATTATAATTGCAACAACTACAATAATGGCTGTGATGATAAGCGTTCTTTTATTCATAATTTACTTGATTTTCCTGGTATAGTGCAGCTCGCATGTTTAAAAATATTTTACCCGAAAGCTATTCATAATAAAACATGCCCTGCTTCTCTGAAATTAAAACAAATCGTAGATTTACAAAATCAGTCACAAAAGTATTAAAAAGGGTTCTCCCTTTTCAACCATTAACAATTTTTAACATGAATAAATAACAGGCCTTATGGCTTTAAGACAATGCTTTCAGTTAAAATATTTCATGAAAGCTGATAAAATAAGAATGAGCTCACTTTTTCTTAATAATTCCTATAACAGTGTTGGCAAGATCATCAGCCTCATGATCATTTCTTCCTTCGGCATAAATACGCATTATCGGTTCAGTATTAGATTTCCTTATCTGAACCCATCCGTTGTTATTTTCAATCCATAACCCATCTCTCTCATCAATCAGATGACCGTTAAAATGATCTTTCACTGCGTCAATGATCTTGTTAAATTCCATTGCAGGATCAAGCGTAAGCTTTTTCTTGGCGATTACATACTGAGGATATAATTTCCTCAGGGAAGAACAGCTCAGGTTACTTTTTGCCAGATGTGAGAGGAAGAGAGCAATCCCTGCCAGGGCATCGCGACCGTAATGTAGTTCAGGGTAAATAACCCCGCCATTACCTTCACCTCCAATTACAGCACCTCTTTTTTTCATCTCTTCCACAACGTTTACTTCACCCACAGAGGCTGAGAAGTGCTTGCAGCCGTAGCCCGAAGTTATATCTTTAAGAGCTTTAGTTGAAGAAAGATTAGAGACAGTATTTCCCGGAGTATTTTTAAGAATATAATCTGAAACCGCGACAAGTGTATATTCTTCTCCAAACATAGTCCCATCTTCACATACTATCGCCAGACGGTCAACATCGGGGTCAACAACAAAACCGATATCAGCTTTCCCCTTAACCACAAACTCTGAAATATCCTTAAGGTTTTCAGGCAATGGTTCTGGATTATGTGCAAAATTACCATCGGGAATTGTATTAAGTTCAATGACTTTCCCCACTCCGAGAGATCTTAGCAGTTGTGGCAGAATTATTCCTCCTACCGAATTAATACAATCAATTGCCACGGTAAAATCTGCAGTTCTGATTGCCTTTATATCAACCAGCTTCAGTGCAAGGATCATATCAATATGTCTTCTGCCCCAGGAATCATCCTGATCAAGAGATCCGGTAAGATCATGCGAAATAAAATTAAAGTCTTCGCTCGCTGCTATGGCAAGTACTTCCATCCCGTCTTTTGCTGAAAGGAACTCACCTTTCTCATTCAGCAGTTTCAATGCATTCCATTCGGCAGGGTTATGGCTTGCAGTAATAATAATTCCTCCATCAGCGTATGTTCCGGTTACTGCCAGCTCCACAGTGGGGGTTGTTGCCATTCCCAGATCAATAACATTTATACCCAGGCTTCGTAAAGTAGTAGTCACCAGGTTATTTACCATTATTCCCGATTTGCGGGCATCACGACCGACCACAACTTTAAGCCGGGTCTTTTTATGTCTCAGCTGAGCCCATATACCGTAAGCGGCCGCAAATTTTACAACGTCGATTGGAGTCAGGTTTTCTCCGGGTTTTCCACCTATAGTTCCCCGGATACCTGAAATTGATTTTATCAGTGCCATATCAATGAGGTTTTCAGTATTACAAAGGTGCAAAAAAATCACCAAATCATAATATCGCCAAATAATTGTACCTTTGCACGCTGATAATTAATTGATATGGAGAACCGAAAAGCTGCTGGCAGGCCTGTAAGAAAATATGAAAAAGAGATTACTCTTCTCAGACTAAACAGGTTCATAGCTAACAGCGGTGTTTGTTCAAGAAGAGATGCGGATGAACATATAAAGAACGGACTCATATCAGTAAATGGTCACATTGTAACAGACATGGGAACAAAGGTCAGTTACGATGATGATGTCAGATATAAAAATAAAAGACTCTCGGCTGAAAAAAAGGTATACATACTCATGAATAAGCCAAAAGATTATGTTACAACAGTTGAAGATCCTCATGCTGAGCATACTGTTCTTGAGCTAATAGGTGACAGCTGTCGTGAAAGAGTCTATCCTGTCGGACGACTTGATAAGGCAACAACAGGAGTCCTGCTGCTCACTAACGACGGCGATTTGGCAGGAAAACTCACTCACCCAAAGTATAAAAGAAGAAAGATATATCATGTCTTTCTCGATAACCCCGTAACCAAAAACGACCTTTTCAAGCTGACTGAAGGAATCGAGCTGGATGGAATGACAATTGTTGCTGATGCGGTATCTTATGCCGATCCTGATGATAAAACCCAGATAGGGATAGAGCTTCACTCCGGACAAAACAGAGTCATTCGCAGGATGTTCGAAACACTAGGCTATAAAGTTAAAAAACTCGACCGGGTATACTTTGCCGGACTTACCAAAAAAAATGTACAGAGGGGCAAATGGCGATATCTTAACGACAAGGAAGTAAGTATGCTGAAACGGGGAATTTTTTAATTATTCAAGATGAGTCACAGATCAGGTTTTGTAAATATTCTTGGAAATCCTAATGTCGGGAAGTCTACTATTATGAATGCTCTTGTCGGCGAAAGACTTTCTATTATTACTTCGAAGGCTCAGACTACACGTCACAGAATAATGGGAATTGTCAACGGTGAAGATTTTCAGATTGTCTACTCAGATACTCCGGGGATACTCAGACCTCAGTATAAGCTTCAGGAGACAATGATGAACTTAGTAGACTCAGCCCTTTATGATGCCGACATGATACTCTACGTTACTGATGTACTGGAACGTACCGCAAACGAAGGAGAATATATTGATAAGATAAAGGAATCGGGAATACCTGTAATTATAGCTGTAAACAAGGTTGATCTTACAAATCAGGATGATCTGGAAAAAGTTGTTGAAGCATGGCATACTGCTTTTCCTGATTCACCGGTTCTCCCGGTTTCGGGACTTAAGAAATTTAATCTCGATTCTCTTTTAAATGCAATTCTGGCAAAACTTCCCGAGAGTCCGCCATATTTTCCGAAAGATCAGCTTACCGATAAATATGAGCGGTTTTTTGCATCAGAAATAATCCGCGAGAAAATTCTTATAAACTATAAGAAAGAGATCCCCTATTCTGTTGAGATTGAGATCGAAGAATTTAAAGATGAAAAAAATATCCTTAAAATAAGGGCATTGATTCACGTAACCCGCGACAGCCAGAAGGGTATTATCATAGGCCACAAGGGATCAATGCTAAAAAGAGTAGGTACTGAAGCCAGACATGATATGGAGGATTTTTTTAAAAAGAAGATTTTTCTTGAGTTATACGTAAAGGTTACAAAGGACTGGAGAGATAAACCACTGGCGCTTAAAAGATTTGGTTATCAATAAGATTTATTTTAAAATATTTTATGAGTAGAATAGTTGCAATAGTAGGAAGACCAAATGTTGGGAAATCGACACTTTTCAACAGGCTTACTGATTCAAGGGAAGCTATAGTTGATGAAGTAAGCGGAGTTACCCGCGACCGCAACTATGGAGTATCGAACTGGAATGGAATGGATTTTTCAGTAATCGATACAGGAGGATATGTTCAGAACTCTGATGACATATTTGAAGAAGAGATAAATAAACAGGTTTTACTTGCCATTGAAGAATCGGATCTCATAATATTTATGGTAGATGTTACTTGTGGTATTCATGAACTGGATACATCAGTTGCAGCAATGCTGAGAAGAGTAGATAAAAAAGTATTGCTCGCTGTGAACAAGGTTGATAATGGTGAAAGACTCATGGATGCCAATGAATTCTACAACCTGGGACTCGGGGATTATTTTCCGTTAAGTTCCATGAATGGTAGTGGCACCGGTGAACTGCTCGATGAGGTAGTAAAAAATCTACCGGCAGAAGAGCCCGGGTTAATGCCCGAACTTCCAAGGATTGCAATCGTCGGAAGACCAAATGTCGGGAAATCATCACTTGTAAACTCACTTCTCGGTGAGGAAAGAAATATTGTCACACCGGTTGCCGGAACTACCCGTGATTCAATATACACAAGGTATAACAAATTTCAGCACGATTTTCTTCTTGTTGACACTGCAGGTCTGCGTAAGAAAGGAAAGGTAAGTGAAGATATCGAGTTTTATTCTGTGATGAGGGCTGTAAAAACCATTGAGAATTCAGATATTTGTCTTCTACTTATTGATGCGACAAGGGGAATTGAGTCGCAGGATCTTAATATAATGTCGCTGATTCAAAAGAATAACAAAGGCATGATAGTTCTTGTTAATAAATGGGATCTGATTGAAAAAGAAAACAACACAACTGTTCTGTTTGAAAATGACATAAAAGAAAAAACAGCTCCTTTCACTGATTATCCAATTCTCTTTATTTCAGCAACTAATAAGCAGCGGATTCATAAAGTGCTTGAGCTGGTTGAACAGGTAAATCAGAACAGGAACAGGAAGATCAGTACTTCAGAATTAAATGAGGTAATGTTACAGGTAGTTAAGAACAATCCTCCCCCGGCATTAAAAGGGAAATATGTTAAGATCAAATATGTGACTCAGCTTCCAATTTATACACCGGCTTTTGCGTTCTTTTGTAACCTTCCTCAATATGTGAAAGATCCCTATAAAAGGTATCTTGAGAACAGGATGAGAGAAAAATTTGAGTTTACCGGGGTTCCGATTAGGATATTTTTCAGAAAAAAATGATCAAATTTGGTGTGGTTTTTGTTTGTAAAATATAATTGACTTAAAAACCATGAGAAAAACTAGATATCTGTCTTTAGTAATAATTAGTCTCTTCTTTCTGAATTCATGCAAGAAAGTTGAACAATTGCCGGCGGTACCTCATATCGAATATACCAGCTTCACCATTTTTGACACAACAGATATTCTGGGCAATATTTCAAAGGGGGGGCGACTTAAGTTCCATTTTGAAGACGGGGATGGCGACCTTGGCCTTGATGCTCCTTCTCCTAATTCGACTCAGACTGATTCCACGAATTTATTCTTCACGCTTTTCAGAAAAGAGGGAGGTGTTATGGTAGCTGCTCCGGATAATGATCCTTTAAAACCTTCGCCATACAGAATACCTTATATGGAGAGGTTAGGTCAGAATAAAATACTTAAAGGGACAATCTCGGTAACTTTTCTTTACCTGTTTTATTCTACCGCAGATACAATCAGATATGATTTCTATATAAAAGACAGGGCCCTGAATGAGAGCAATGTTGTTTCCACTAATGAAATTGAGCTGGCTGTAAACAATACTTATAAATAGCTTTTTCAGACTTTCACTCCCATCAACAGAACATCATCAACCTGGTCGTAGGAACCTTTCCAGTCGAAGTAGAATTTCGCCATGGCGCTCTTCTGATCATCCATTGGCAATTTTGATATCTGTTCAATCATTCGCTTTAGCCTTGCTATTTTTAGCTTTTTGCCATCGGGTCCTCCAAATTGATCGGGTAATCCGTCAGAGAACAGGTAGACTGTATCACCCTCTTTGAGGTAGTATTCCTGATCATCGAAGAATTTCTCAATCACCGATTCACCTCCCACCGATGATCTGTTACCTTTAATATAGAATGGTTCACCATCGAGTACAAGAATAACGGGGCGCATGGCAGACGCGAACCTGATATGGCGTGTTGAAATAATAAATTCGCAAACCACCATATCCATTCCGTCATTTGAGACACCTAATTCCACGTTCTGGTTAAGCGTTGAGAAAATCTGTTTATCAAGAAGACTAAGAATTTCAGAGGGTTTTGAAATTCTCTTTCTGGTAACAATATCCTGAAGAAGTGTAGAGCCTATCATTGACATGAATGCACCTGGTACTCCATGCCCTGTAGAATCGGCACATACCAGAATAAACTTGTCTTCTTCAAGTTTATCGAACCAGTAAAAATCACCACTCACGATATCCCTGGGATGGAACAGGATAAATGCATCTTTAAATGTGTCTTTTAATTTGTTAATATCGGGTAAAATGCTGGTTTGTATCCTTTTAGCATAGTTTATACTATCTGTTATCTCAATGTTCTGAAGTTCAATTTCTCCTTTCTGCTTCATTACAACACTTGTCCTGGCCTCAAGTTCTTTCTCAAGGTAATCCTGAATCTTCTTCTGCGATTTTTCCCTTTCCCTGATTATCAGAACCACAATACCTGTCAGAACACCTATTTCTAACAGGATTGCCCACCAGGTTCTATAGAAAGGTTTTTTTATTAAAATATTGAACGATACGGGAGGTCCCTGTGATAATCCATCTTCATTCACAGATATCAGACTGAATTTGTATTTGCCATCGCTAAGACTGTACAATGCATCTCTCGTGGTACTCATTTTACTCCAGTCAAGATCGAAATTATTGAGAATAGTACTGTAGTATACTTTATCCGGTTGGCTGAAGTTAATGCCTGAATAATAAATTTTGATCTTATACTTTTTATAGGGTAGCACGAATGATGGCTGATAAGGATAAGTCACATCATTAATCTCTATTCCATTGATATTACTAAATGGACCAATTATTTTCTTGTTTTCCTTTACCCGGTCATATATTATTAAACCTTCAGTCGTCCCGATAAATATTTTTTTGTCGGCCGACTCAAACATACCCTCTGAATTACATACTCCTCCTTTTGCAAAATCGGTACCAAAGATTTTAACTGTTCCGGTCCGTGTATTAAGCCGAGAAAATCCCTTGTTGTGACCAACCCAGATATTGTTGTCTTTATCACCGAGAATACTGTAACAATAATTAGACATTAAATCATTAGCTCTGCTAATTCCTGATACTGAATCATTACGAAATTTGAATATACCATTTCCGTCGGTTGCACACCATATCGCTCCATCACTGGTTTGTGAGAAGGAGAGTATCCGGTTCCTGGTGCTTCCCGACATATTAGCTTTTCCTGTCGTAATATTAAAATCACCGTCAATCTTATATAACTTATCACTCTCGGTACCAATATAAGTCACTCCTTCCCTGGTAAGTAAGATCTTATTAATACTGTTATGAGGAAGTCCGTTATTTATATCAAATTTCTTCTCTGTGTTCCCCTTTTTATCAAGAACAATAACACCATTAGTTGTTGCCAGCCAAATGTTCTTGCTATCTATTTCAATATCTCTGATATCATCAGCTCCTGAATCGCCTGATCTGTAAAATCGTTTTATCGAACCTGCAATATTCCTGACAAATAATCCGTTTCCTCCGGTTCCTATCCAAAGGTTCTTTTCATTGTCAAGATAAAAAGACTTTATCTCATATTGTCCAATCTGTTTTGTAAGATCCGTGAAAGAGAGAGACTTACCAGAAATTGGATCAAAAATATGGAATCCGGTTGGTGTGCCAAGAACATAATTATTATCAATATTTTTGATAAAAATTATATTGTTTTCCTGTGAATCCTTCCCGGGGGAATAATAACCTAATGAATAGGATGCCAGCATAGAGATCCCCTCACCGTATAATCCAAACCAATAATTCCCTTCAATATCTTGAAATACAGTTTTAACATCATTACCGGTAAGCCCCGAGTTGATATCATAGAATTTCAAAGATTTCACCTGTTCAGAATTGGCAGTCAGATCAAACTGAATTACTCCCGAACCTGAAGTGGAAATCCATAATGATCCCTCTGTGCCCTCGGTAATAGATTGAACTTTCAGGGAATTAAATTCCGGATGGTTGGGAAGGCGTGTCAGATCATCACCTTTATCAGATATTTTCAATTGAAATAACCCATAGTCATCAGTCCCTATAATAAATCTGGAACCATCACCGGCCTTATGAATTGATGTTATACCATAAGAATCCAATCCTTTAATCACTCTGATTACAGATACTGAATCTTTCTCCAGCCTGCAAACCATAAGATTCTCCTGGGTGCCAATAAGCAAATTCCCTGAATTTGTGAAAGAAGCCGAAAAGAATGCAGGTTCAACAGAGATGGAATACTGATGTACTTCTTCCGGTTTTAAGGGATTAATTGAATAAATGGCTTTACCCTGTGGTATAACATAAATCAGACTATCAGGTCCTTCAATAATTTCGCTTATGCTTTTTGTATTAGAAATAGGAACAACGATCAATTTATTCTCCTTCTCATATAAAACCGCTCCATCACTGCAACCGAACCATAGTCTGCCTCGTTTATCTTTAAGACTTTTGGTAGGGTAACGACCGGATGAGGAATCAGGATATTGAACCTGGAAAAAATTATAACCGTCAAACCGGGTTAGTCCGCTGGCAGTTCCAACCCAGAGAAACCCATCGTTCGACTGATTAATAGTATAGACAAAACCATTAGGGATATTCTTTTCAGTCCCATAATTCATGAAACTGTAAGTCTGACCACTAGTAAGTAATGAAAACAGTAATAAGAACCCGCTGGTACTGATTAATATTTTAAAGTTGATAATAAATCTCATTTCAGGTTTCACTTATTTTTTTGGCTTCACTTTCTCATGAATTATTTTGGGCTGGTATAAGGGGACACCTCCAATAGGTGAACTATAGAACTTCAGATTATCTCCCCGTTGGTTTTCCAGTGTAATTACCACGTTATTATTTTTAACCAGCTCACCCTGCCTTTTATGAAACTGAAAATCAAGTGAAGAGCCCACTTCGGGCGGTTCAATCGGAATATTGGATATGATCCAGTTATCTTCATTTGATATAGGGACAGGTATCCCTTGTTTATATCTTGAGACCACTAAAATAGTTCCATCGTTATCCCAGTCAAAGTTACTCTGCCTGATATACACGGTTCCTGTATCGATATATGGGTAAATATGAGAAACACTTTTAAAATCATTCCACATTCTGAAATGATATGAATATGTAAATGCATTTGCTCCTTCGATAGGAATATTATTATCGGGGTCACTGCTGAGGAAATACTTGTAAAGATTTCCATCATCACCGCTTATACCTTCGCAAACAATTTTGAACATGTAACTGTTCCATTTGGTATTAAAATCCCCTTCGGAGGGATTAAAAGGACCGAATGTATAATACTTGTTATCGTACTTTGCCTCATTGCCAAATACCTTGGATGCCAATAAGTTACCCGACTTATAATTAAGCCCCTTTAATAAACCCCTGGATTCTGCATTTACCTCCGGATCAACACCTTTACCTCCATAAACAGAAAATTTGGTTTTAGTATCGAACTCGCCTTGTATTTCATCGTTTTCGCCACCACAGTCAGGGTCAAAAACTCTTATATATAAAGGTTTGGTGGTTTCCTTCAGAATACTGAAGAAGAATACCTGATAAAAATCATCATCACCCCAGGATGTCTTGCCCTCTTTCCCAAAAGTCACCAGAAAAGGAATATTTTCATCTTTTCCTGGTACTGGTTGCCCCGATAATCTGACAAACGTTGGAAACCCAAGTAAAAAAACGAGAAGAAGTATTTTATATATTGATCTTTTCAATTTCATTAATGCCAAAATTAGTTATTTTCAGTATCAAGGTTTGGGTAAAACAATAATATTTTTTGAAATACAAGCCTCTCTGACATTCCCTCCCGGTTCAGGATCTGCGGATATTATAAGCTGAATATTGTATGAACCGGGCTTAAGGTAACTCTTAGGAACATCCTTTCCAACTGCGATTGTTTCGTCACCAAAGTTCCAATAATACTGTTTTATCTTCCAGCCGGGAAGATTAGTGCTGTCGGCACTCAGTGTTATCATTTGCTTTGTATCAATTCTGTCGGGAGCTGAAATATAGGGTTGCTCTATTTCTGTTAATATTACAGTTTCGGATTTTTCATTGTAACTGACCTCTTTGGTAATCAGATTAACCACATCAAGCGAAACCGTATAAGTTCCCGGTCCTTTAAAACAATGTACAACATCGCGTCCGGTAGCGGTGTTCCCATCTCCGAACTTCCATTCATATCGGAAGGGTAGTGTATCATATTTTACTGCATTCTCTTCAAAGAAGCGGTAACAGTAATTGTTCTCCTCTAAAGTGACGCATGATGCTTTTCTTATTACTGTTGAAGCAAATTCGTAGATTTCATCTTCCTTGCGGCGATTTGAGGAAAAATATCCTTTCTGAAGATCAGCCTCTGCAACAAAAGCAAAATCATCAGAAGCTGAATTTATTGGCTCCGGTAAAAGGACCGGATCATCCCAGAAACCATTGCTTAACGATGTGACATAAACATCGAGTTTTCCAATTCCCCCGGGCCTGTCAGAGGTAAAATATAGTTTCCCCGAAGGATGCATAAATGGGTAGTTTTCAGCTCCTGTTGAATTCACTTTAGGCCCAAGATTAACGGGCGAAGACCATTCACCCTTAATTAACTCACAGTAATACAGGTCAGATCCGCCACTTCCTCCCGGCATATCAGATGCAAAAAAAATGTACCTCCCGTCTTTGCTTATCGAAGGTTGACCAACATCAAATGTGGGGTCATTATATTTAAATGGTCGAAGAGATCCAAGATCTGTCCCTGAAAGTTCAGCAATAAATATCCCGCTGTGATTCCTGAAGTTTTTACTAGCTGCCATTTTACCCGTTTCAACTTCACTGGTAAAATAAACTGTTTTGCCATCGGGCGAAAAGCATAATGGACCGATATTGAATTTATTACTCCGCTCGCTTTTTATTAATTTTGGTCTGCCGAATGATGTACTGTCTTTTTTTTCGACAAGGTAAATGTTATACAATCGCCGGCCATCAAAAGCTGTTCGATCCTCAAATGAACTGAACCGTCTGTCGGAACAAAAGATAATACCATCTCTGACAATAACCGGAGATATATTATTGAATCCATTTAAATTAAAAGACATTCTTTTAACCTCATACATAGAAGGTTGCTGCGCAATTAATCTTGTCGAGACTAACGGCATCAGCAATACTATTGTTATGATATAAAGATTCTTCTTCCCCATTATTAAAAGTACCTTGGGTTTGCAGCACTCACTTTGTATCCGAATTCATATCGTACAATAAATTCCGTAGATCCATTTGAATAGGAACTCATCCTCCCAACCGGATAATCATAGGAGAAACCAATCATAAGTTGTGGATTAAGCTGTACCTGAAGAATCCCTACTGCTACTTGCTCTGATGTTCTCCATGAGCCGCCTACCCAGATCAGATCTCCAAAAATAAAATTTCCATTTAGATCTAATTGTGTAAGCTTTTTTGTCTTATCAAGGGAATAATCAATTAATACAGAAGGTTTGAACTTGAATGCCGGCGAAAAGGTAATGAGGCCACCTCCTGAAAAGATAAGATCATACTCATTAATGCTGTGATGAGCCTCAACAGAACCTGTTGAAGTATTT
>Ga0302321_100002087_pt1 | contig 17133 bp, 15 predicted proteins | sample Fen_T0_1_FD_202505 | JGI IMG/M metagenome (GOLD analysis project Ga0302321, IMG submission 202505) | Peat permafrost microbial communities from Stordalen Mire near Abisko, Sweden - Fen_T0_1 | ecosystem: Environmental > Terrestrial > Soil > Wetlands > Permafrost | place: Sweden: Abisko...
ATGGTGGCCGACGCGATCGCGATCATCTCGAGCGTCGATCCGGTGATGGGGGAGGTCGATCGCTAGTGGCCTTCTCCACCCAGGAGCGCCGGCGCGCCGAACAGCTCGCCGGGCGCTACCCCCAGTCCAACTCCGCCACGCTGCCGTTGCTGCACATGGTGCAGGAGCGCGACGGTTGGGTCACTCCGCAGGGCATCGAGGACGTCGCCGAGTTCCTGGGCCTCACGCCCGCGCTCGTGCTCGGGACGTGCTCCTTCTACACGATGTTCAAGACGGCACCGGTCGGGAAGCTCGTCGTGTCGGTGTGCACCAACGTCGCCTGCCTCGTCAACGGCGGTCCGGAGCTCCACGAGCACCTGCGCCGTGAGTACGCGGGCAGCGACGACGTCTTCGTCGAAGAGGTGGAGTGCCTGGCCGCGTGCGACCTCGCGCCGGTGCTCCAGGTCAACTACGAGTTCCACGGTCCACTCACCGGCGAGACCGCCGTCGCGCTGATCGAGCGGTACCGGTCGGGCGAGCTGCGCGCGCGGACGATCTCCGGAACCCTCGTGGGAGGTGACGACTGATGGCGCAGGAAACGCTGATGGTCTCGAAGTTCCTGCGCGAGCGCCCTGACGACTCGTGGCGATACGACAGCGCGCGGGCCTACAACGCCGCGTACACCCGCCTCGAGAAGGCGTTCGCGATGACGCCCGACGAGATCGTGGCCGAGGTGCAGAAGGCCGGCCTGCGGGGCAAGGGCGGCGCTGGGTTCGGGGCCGGCCAGAAGTGGTCGTTCCTGCCGAAGGACGTGTTCCCGCGGTACCTGTGCATCAACGGCGACGAAGGTGAGCCCGCCACCTTCAAGGACCACATGCTCGTCGAGCGCGACCCCCACCAGCTGGTGGAGGGCGCGATCATCACCGCGTACGCGATCCAGGCCAACCATGCGTTCATCTACTTGCGGGGCGAGTTCGGCCTCGGTGCCGAGCGGCTGCAGCAGGCGATCGACGACGCGTACCGCAACGGTTTCCTGGGCAAGAACATCGGCGGATCGGGCTTCGACCTCGAGCTGGTGCTCCACCGCGGCGCCGGCTGCTACATCGCCGGTGACGAGACGGGCCTCCTCTCGAGCCTCGAGGGCGAGCGCGCGATGCCGCGCATCAAGCCGCCGTTTCCCGCCGCGCAGGGCCTCTACGCCGCGCCCACCGTGGTCAACAACGTCGAGACGATCTCCACGATCCCGCACATCATCCAGAACGGTGCCGACTGGTTCACCGCGATGGGCGTGAACCGCTCGATGGGAACGCGCATCTTCTCGGTGTCGGGTCACGTCGAGCGTCCGGGCAACTACGAGGTCGAGCTCGGCATCACGTTCCGCGACCTCATCGAAGGGCTCGCGGGCGGCGTGCGTGGTGGCAAGGAGATGAAGTTCTTCATCCCCGGCGGCGCGTCGTCGCCGTGGCTCCTGCCCGAGCACCTCGACTCGCCCCTCGACATGGACTACGCCGGCGCGGAGCTGAAGACGATGCTCGGCTCCGGTGCGATCACCGTGTTCGACGAGACCACCGACCCGCTGCTGGTCTCGTGGCGTCTCGCGAAGTTCTACGCCCACGAGTCGTGCGGCAAGTGCACACCCTGCCGCGAGGGCTCCTCGTGGATCGAGAAGGTCCTCTACCGGATGGTCAACGGCCAGGGTCGGCCCGAGGACCTCGACCTGCTGCTGTCATTCGGCAGCAACATCGTCCCGGGCCTCAACGCACCGTTCGCGCAGACCACGATCTGCGCGCTGGGCCCGAGCACGATGAGCCACGTCGTGAGCCTCGAACGCTGGTTCCGCGACGAGATCATCGAGCGGCTCGAGCGCGACGCCGCGCGCCGCACGAGCCTCGAAGTGGTGAGTGCATGAGCTTGCAGCGCGAACGGAGCGACAACGACCTGTGCCGTCGTCCAGCACAGGGAGCGCTGCCATGGTGATGGACCAAGTCCCGATGAGCCAGTGGCCGTCGGACCAGAAGTACGTCATCCCCGTCGCTCCCGGCCCCGACGTCGTCACCGTCACCATCGACGGCAAGGAGGTGCAGGTCCCCCGGGGCGAGCTCCTCATCAAGGTCGCCCAGGAGCACGGCACCTACATCCCGCGCTTCTGCTGGCACGAGCGTATGAAGCCGGTCGGCATGTGCCGCATGTGTCTCGTCGAGATCGAGGGGATGCGCGGGCTGCAGATCTCGTGCGCTACGCCGGTCACCGACGGCATGGTGGTCAACACCCAGAGTCCGGGCGTCAAGGCGGCGCAAGACGGCGTGCTCGAGTTCCTCCTGGTCAATCACCCGCTGGACTGCCCCGTGTGCGACCGCGGCGGCGAGTGCCCGCTCCAGGACCAGACGCTCGCGTTCGGTCCGGGCGAGTCGCGCTTCGTCGAGGAGAAGCGGCACTTCGAGAAGCCGATCGCGATCAGCGACACCGTGCTCCTCGACCGCGAGCGCTGCATCCAGTGCGGCCGATGCACCCGTTTCGCCGCCGAGATCGCGGGCGACGCGCAGATCGACTTCGGTGGACGCGGCGCCAACACCGAGGTCATCACCTTCCCGGGCCAGCCCTTCGACTCCTACTTCGCGGGCAACACCGTGCAGATCTGCCCGGTCGGCGCGCTCACCGCGACCCCGTACCGCTTCCGGGCCCGCCCGTGGGACCTCGACTCCGTCGAGACCTCCTGCCAGCAGTGCGCCGTCGGTTGCCGCGGTGCGCTCGAGTCCACCTCCAACCGGCTCGTGCGGCTCCTCGGCGTCGACCTCGACCCCGTGAACCAGGGCTGGCTGTGCGACCGCGGCCGCTACGGCTACGAGTGGGTCCACAGCGACGAGCGGGTCACGTCCCCGCGCGTTCGCCGGGGCGGCGCGCTCACCGAGACCACTTGGCCGGAGGCCCTCGACGGCGCGGCCGACGCGCTGCGCGCCGCGCTCGACGCCGGTGGCCCGGAGGCGATCGGCGTGCTCGGCGGTGCCCGCGGCACCAATGAGGACGCGTACGTGTGGGCGCGGTTCGCCAAGGGCGTGCTCGCGACCGACAACGTCGACGCCCAGCTCGGCGACGGCCTCCCCGCCGAGGTGGTCCTCGGCGTGCGCCGCGCCACCATCGACGACCTCGACGGCGCGGCCGCCATCGTGGTCATCGCGCCCGACCTCAAGGAGACGCTGCCGGTTCTGTACCTGCGCGTCCGCCAAGCGGCGCTCGAGCGGGGTGTGCCCCTCGTCGACGTCGCGCCGCGCGACAACGGGCTCACGTCGTCGGCGTCCGTGGTGGTGCGCCACCTGCCCGGCGAGGTCGGTGGGGTCGGCGCCAAGCTCGCCTCGGTGCTCGCCGGTCGCTCCGGCCAGGGCCAGCTCGACGACCTGCTCCCGCTCCTCGAGGGCCGCGAGGGTCCGGTCGTCGTCATCCTCGGCCGTCCGTCGCTGGCCGAGCCCGTCACCGCGGTGGTGCACGCCGCGTCCGAGCTCGCGGCGATCCCGAACGTCCGCTTCCTCTCTGCGCTCCACCGCGGCAACGTCCACGGTGCGCTCGACCTCGGCCTTACGCCCGGGTTCCTCCCCGGACGGGTCGGGCTCGCGGCGGGTGGCGCACACGTGGCCGACCACTGGGGTGCGGTGCCGGCGGCCCGGGGCCTCGACGCTGCGGGCATCCTGGCCGCCGCAGCCGAGGGTCGGATCCGCACGCTCGTGCTCGTGGGTTGCGATCCGCTCACCGACTTCCCCGACCGCCCACTCGTCGAGGCCGCGCTCTCCAACGCGGAGAACGTCATCGTCGTCGGTGCGTTCGCAGCCGACGCCGGCGACCATGCCACCGTGGTGCTGCCCATCACGGTGTGGGGCGAGCAGGACGGCACGGCGTCCAACCTCGAGGGTCGGGTCCAGCGGCTCGCCCGCAAGGTAACGCCCGGCGGCGCGACGATGGAGTCGTGGCGGGTGGCCGGCGAGCTGGCCGCGCGCTTCGGCGCCGACTTCGACCTCGAGCTGCTCGGCGAGGTGCAGGACGAGATCGCGCGGGTCGCGCCGGCGTTCGCCGGGGTCGACGCCGCACTGCTGCGCCGCGCGCGCGACGGCGTGGTGCTCCCGCTCGTCGAGCACGCGCACGAGATCGTGTGGGGTCCGGCGCCGTTGGGCGCCGGGGTCTCCTGGGAGCCGATCCCGGCCGGGTCCGACGCCGAGCCCGTGGTCGACACCGACATCGAGCCCGCTCCCTCGGGCGATGCGACCGAGGCAGCCGAGAGCGACGACGCGGCCGAGTCCGGCGCGCCGGTGGAGTCCGGTGGAGCCACCCACGCGGTGCCCGCCCCCGGCGTGGCGCTGCACACCTGGCAGGGCCCGGCCGAGCACGCGCCGGTCGTCCCGGTCGACGGGTACGCGCTGCGGTTGGTGGCCGCGCGCACGCTCTACGGCACCGACCGTGCCGTGCAGGAATCGCCGTCGCTGGCCCAGCTCGCGCCGGTCGAGCCCGTGCTCCTGGTGAATCGCATCGACCGCGACCGCATCGGCGTGGCCGACGGCGACCGCGTCCGGGCCACGTCCGCCCGGGGCTCGGTCGAGATCGCGGTGCAGGCCGATCCCGCCACGCACCAGGGCACCGCGTTCATCGCGTCGAACCGGCGCGGTCCCGGTGTGGGCGACCTCGTCGACGCCGGCGAAGCGGTCACCGACCTGCGCGTGGAGACGCTCAGATGAGTGAGCCCATGAGCCGCGACCACCTTCGACCGGCGGCGAGCGGGGCCCGAGCGGCCCGGCGGCGGAGCCGCCCGGAGCGGGAGTCATGATCCCGCCGCTCGGGGCCGACCCGCTGTTCTCCAACGGCATCGACACGACGGTCGTGCTGATCGTCGTCGTGAAGACGATCGTGGTGTTCGCGATCCTGCTCGTCGCAGTGATGTTCTACGTGTGGTTCATGCGCAAGGTCATCGCCGACATGCAGAACCGCATCGGTCCGCAGCGCGCGGGGCCCTTCGGCGTGTTCCAGACCCTGGCCGACGGCATCAAGCTGTTCTTCAAGGAGCAGTCGTCGCCCACCAGTGCCGACCCGCCGGTGTTCAAGCTCGCGCCGTACCTCGCGATCATCCCCGCGTTCCTCGCGTTCGCGATCGTCCCGATCGGCGGTCTCGTCACCGTCGCCGGGCACAAGACCTATCTGCAGCTGGCCGACCCCGGCATCGGCGTGCTCTGGCTGCTGATGATGTCGGGCATCGGCCTCTACGGCGTGATGCTCGCCGGGTGGGCGTCGGGCTCGAAGTACCCGTTGCTCGGCTCGGTGCGCGCGTCGGCACAGCTCCTCAGCTACGAAGCCGCGCTCGGCCTCGCCATCGTCGGCGTCCTGATCCATGCCGGCACCCTCTCCACGCGCTCCATCGTGAACCAGCAGGCGTGGAACGGCGCGGGATCGGTCTTCTCGCAGTGGTACTGGCTGCCCGCGATCGGTGCGTTCGTCATCTTCCTGATCGCCGCGGTCGCGGAGACCAACCACCCGCCGTTCGACCTCGTCGAGGCGGAGCAGGAGCTCGTCGGCGGGTTCCACACCGAGTACACCGGCATCCGCTTCGCGATCTTCTTCCTCGCCGAGTTCATGAACGTCATCACGATGAGCGCAATCGCGGTGACCCTGTTCCTCGGCGGTCCGTCGGGCCCGGGCCTCGGCTTCCTCGCCGCCGACAACTGGGTCAATGTCTGGGTCATGCCGGTCTTCTGGTTCACCCTGAAGGTGCTCGTGCTGCTCTACGCGACCGTCTGGTTGCGGGCCACGCTGCCCCGGATGCGCTACGACCAGCTCATGGCGCTCGGCTGGAAGTACCTCATCGAGCTCGCGTTCTTGTGGGCGATGATCTCGGCGGTGGTCGTGGTCGGCGCCGACCAGGGCTGGAACCGCTGGATCACGGTGCCGTCGGCGATCGTGGGCGCGGGCATCGTGCTCTCAGTGCTCTGGGCGTGCATCCCGCGCCGGGGCGAGTCGGTGGAGGAGATTCGCTGATGGGACGGTTCAGCGGCTTCCGCATCACGATCAGCCAGGTGGGCAAGGTCCTCACCGGAAACTACCCCAAGGAGAAGCGCCCGAAGCCGACGCGCTTCCACGGCCGTCACGTCCTCAACCGCTACGAGGACGGGATGGAGAAGTGCATCGGGTGCGAGCTGTGCGCGGGCGTCTGCCCCGCCCGCTGCATCTACGTGCGGGGGAAGGACAACCCGGTCGACGCGCCGGTCTCACCGGGTGAGCGCTACGGGTTCGTCTACGAGATCAACTATCTGCGCTGCATCCACTGCGACCTCTGTGTGGAGGCCTGCCCCACCGAGGCCATCACGGAGACGAAGCTGTTCGAGTTCTCGTTCAGCAACCGTGCCGACGCCATCTACACCAAGGACGAGCTCCTCGTGGGCGACGACGGCCGGGCTCGGCGCCAGCCGTGGGAGCTGTGGCTCGGTGGCGAGGACGACGAGACCAGCGCCTGGATGCGGGCCACCGCGCCGGCCGGCCAGGCCGCGTTCGAGGGCCGGGTCGGCTGGTCCGGCGAGCTCGGGTTCGGCGTGCGCCGGCCCGAGGCGGGCCAGACCGCGCCGCCGAGCCATCCCGCGCTCAACCCGGCCGACGGTCACACGCACGACCGCGACCACGACGACGACCATGACCACGGGCACGGCCACCAGGCCGACGCGCACGGCCACGGGGAAGGGGCACCGGCGCATTGACCGCGTTCCTGTTCTTCGTCGCGGCGGGGGCTGCGTTGGCGGGTGCGCTCGGGGTCGTCCTCGCGCGCAACCCGGTGCACTCCGCGCTGTTCCTCGTGATGACGCTGATCAGCGTCGCCGTCCTCTTCCTCCTCCGTGACGCCGAGCTCGTCGCCGCGGTCCAGGTGATCGTCTACGCGAGCGCCATCGTCGTGCTCTTCCTCTTCGTGATCATGCTCCTCGGCGTCGACCGCGAGGAGTCGATGGAGGATCGCATCCCCTACCAGCGGCCGGCCGCGATCGCACTCGGCGTGATCCTCCTCGCCGAGCTGTTCTTCCTCGCGGGCCACGAGTGGGCGACCGGGCAGAAGACCGCGAGTGGCGTGCCGCTCCAGGGCGGCGGCTTCGGCAACAACGTCGAGCGCGTGGCCCGGGTGCTCTTCACCGACTTCCTCTGGGCGTTCGAGATCACCGCGGTGCTGCTGGTGATCGCGGTCGTCGGCGCCGTGGTGCTCGCCCGGCGCAGCGGTCAGCGCGCCGACGCGAGCCTCGACGAGGAGCCCGAGGAGGTGACCGCGTGACCCTCGCGACCTTCGCGGTCACCGACACCTACTACCTCGTGCTCGCGGCGATGATCTTCACGATCGGCGCCGTCGGCGTGCTCACCCGGCGCAACGTGCTCGTGATGTTCATGTGCGTGGAGCTCATGCTCAACGCCGTGAACCTCTCGTTCGTCGCGTTCGCACACGCGCTCAACGACATCACCGGGCAGGTGATCGTCTTCTTCGTGCTGGTGGTTGCCGCGGCCGAGGTGGCAGTGGGCCTGGCGATCATCGTGGCCATCTTCCGGCGCCGACGTCACGCGACCGCCGACGACCTGCAGGCCCTGAAGGGCTGATCTGATGCCGACCGGAGCCCGCTCGTGAACGCACGCGACGTCCTCGACTACATCGGGATCGTCCCGTTGCTGCCGCTCTTCGGCGCGGCACTGCTGCTGCTGTTCGGTCGGCGCATCGGTGAGCCCATCGCGGGCTGGATCGCGAGCGGCCTGATGGCGCTCGCGTTCCTCGTCTCGCTGGTGATGCTCTTCTCCCTGCTCGACCTGCCGGCCCAGGGCCGCCTCCAGGTGAACCAGATCTTCACCTGGATCCCCGCGGGCACGTTCTCGGTGCACGTGGGTACGCAGGCCGACCCCCTGTCGATCACGTGGATCCTGCTGGTCACCGGCGTGGGCCTGCTGATCCACATCTACTCGATCGGGTACATGCACGGTGACCCGCTGTTCTCGCGGTTCTTCGCCTACCTGAACCTGTTCGCGGCGTCGATGCTGATCCTGGTCCTCGCCGACAACCTCCTCCTCACGTTCCTCGGGTGGGAGGGCGTGGGCCTGTGCTCCTACCTGCTCATCTCGTTCTGGTACCACCGCAACGCCGCGGCGGTCGCGGGGAAGAAGGCGTTCGTCACCAACCGTGTCGGTGACGTCGGCTTCTTGCTCGCGATGTTCCTGATCATCTCCACCTACGGGTCGCTCGAGTACACGTCGATGGGGCCGGCGGCGAAGATCGTCGGCACCGGCACGTCCACGGCGATCGCGCTGCTGCTCATGGTCGGCGCGATGGGCAAGAGCGCCCAGATCCCGCTGCACGTCTGGCTCACCGACGCCATGGAAGGCCCAACCCCGGTCTCCGCGCTCATCCACGCGGCCACCATGGTCACCGCCGGGGTGTTCCTGATGGCCCGCGCGTACCCGTTCCTCGAGATGAGCCACGACGCGATGACCGTGGTGATGTGGATCGGCGCGATCACCGCGTTGCTCGCGGGCACCGTCGCGGTGATGCAGCCCGACATCAAACGCGCGCTCGCGTACTCCACGATCAGCCAGCTCGGGTACATGTTCCTGGCCATCGGCCTCGGCGCGTACACCGCCGCGGTGTTCATGGTGCTGTGCCACGCGTTCTACAAGGGCTGCCTGTTCCTCGGGGCCGGCTCGGTGATCCACGGCAACGGCGACAACCAGGACATGCGGATCATGGGCGCCTTCCGCAAGCTCATGCCGGTCACTGCCATCGCGATGGTGGTCGCCTGGCTGTCGATCGCCGGGATCCCGCCGTTCTCCGGCTTCTGGGCGAAGGACGAGATCCTCGTCGACGCCTACGCCGACGGGAAGTACGGCGTGTGGATCATCGGCACGATCGCGGCGCTGTTGACCGCGGTGTACATGACCCGCCTGATCTTCCTCACCTTCTACGGCAACGCCCGGTTCGGCGACGCGTTCGCGCGTCCGGACGGCGCCGAAGCCGTGCCGGTTGTCTCGGGTGGCTCCGACGAGGGCGACCGCGGGCACGGCGATGGGCACGGCGACGGGCACGGCGACCTCGCCCTCGCCGACGACCCGTTCGCCGACGAGCCGACGGTGAAGTTCGACGAGCCGCCCCGGCCCGATCGCCTCCACGGGCACCGTCCGCACGAGAGCCCCGGGCTGATGCTGTTGCCGATCGTGACGCTTGCGTTGCTCGCGGCGTTCGCCGGTCTGCTCAACCTGCCGATCGGCAACCTCGACTTCCTGGCCCGGTTCCTCGAGCCGGTGTTCCACGGCGTCGCGGTGCCGGACCCGACCCGCTCGCAGGAGCTCACCGTCGAAGGCCTGTCGGTGCTGTTCGCGATCACCGGTCTGGCGATCGCAGTGATGATCTACCGCCACGGGTTGAAGACGCCGTCCGACGACCCGGTGGTCGACAAGCTCCGCCCCGTCAGCACGCTCATGGGCCACGCCTACTACTGGGACGAGGGGATCGGCGCGTTCGTCGGCGGACCGGGCAAGGCCGGGTCGTCGTGGCTCGACCGGGTGTTCGATCAGAAGATCATCGACGGCGCGGTCAACGGCGTGGCCGGGATCGCCCAGTGGTTCTCCCGGATCGCGAGCAGGGTCCAGGACGGGTACGTCCGGCGCTACGCGCTCGGCATCCTCCTGGGCGCGGTCGCCATCGTGCTCTTCGCGCTGCTGTGGGCAGGGCGGTGACCGTGAGCTTCCCCCTGCTCCTCGCCATCATCGCCACCCCGGCCATCGGCGCGCTGGTCGTCACGTGCATCCCGGCGCGTCGCCCCGAGGTGATCAAGGCCCTCGGCTACGCGTTCACCGCAGCCAACCTCGGGCTCTGCGGCTACCTGCTCTGGAGCTTCCAGGCGCACGACGCGGGCTTCCAGTTCGTCTACGACAAGCCCTGGATCCCCGGCCTCGGCGTGCGCTTCACGCTCGGCGTCGACGGCATCAGCCTGTTCATGGTGGTCGTCACCGGGCTGCTGTTCCCGCTGGGCCTGCTCGCCTCGGAGAAGTACATCACCCACCGGGTGAAGGCCTACGTGGCGTGGTTCCTCATGCTCGAGGCCGCGATCATGGGGATCTTCCTCACGCTCGACCTCATCGCCTTCTTCATCTTCTGGGAGCTCCTGCTCGTCCCGATGTACTTCCTGATCCTCGGGTGGGGGTCGGAGCGCCGGAAGTACGCGGCGATGAAGTTCTTCATCTACACCGGCCTCGGATCGGCCTTCCTGCTCGCGTCCACGTTGGTGCTCGGCTTCCTGCACCAGGCCGACACCGGGGTGCTCACGTTCGACTTCCGCCAGCTCGCGGCGTGGAACGGCCTGTCGGGCACGGCCGAGGTGCTGCTGTTCATCGGCTTCATGGCCGCGTTCGCGATCAAGGCGCCGCTGTTCCCCTTCCACACCTGGCTGCCCGACGTGCACACCGAGGCACCCACGGCCGGCTCGGTCGTCCTGGCCGGCGTGATCATCAAGATGGGTGCGTACGGCTTCGTGCGGTTCTCGTTCGAGCTGTTCCCCCAGGCCACGGTCGACCTCGCTCCGATCCTGCTGGTGCTGGCGGTGATCGGGATCCTCTACGGCGCGATCGTCGCCACGATGCAGACCGACTTGAAACGCGTCATCGCGTACTCGTCGGTCGCGCACATGGGCTTCGTGGTGCTGGGCATCTTCTCGCTGACCGTGATCGGCATCGACGGCGCGGTGTTCACCATGGTGAGCCACCCGCTCACCACCGGTGCGCTCTTCCTCCTCGTCGGCATGATCTACGAGCGGCTCCACACACGCGAGATCGGCGAGATGGGCGGCATCTGGAAGCCCGCGCCGATCCTCACCGGGCTCTTCGTCGCGTCGATGTTCGCCGGCATCGGCCTACCCGGGTTCTCCGGCTTCGTCGGCGAGTTCCTGTCGCTCGCCGGCGCGTTCATCTACGACCGGCCGTTCGCGATCGTGGCGACGTTCGGCGTGATCTTCGCCGCGCTCTACATGCTGTGGTCGTTCCAGAGGGCCTTCACCGGACGGGCGAAGAACGCCGTGGCCAAGATGAAGGACCTCGACCTGCGCGAGATCGTGGTCGTCGTGCCGCTGATCGCGCTGTCGCTGTTCCTCGGCATCTACCCGAAGCCGGTGCTCGACCGCGTGGAACCGGCCGCCGAGCGTGCGGTCGCCAACTTCGAGCGCAAGACCGATTACCGCAGCCCGGAGACGTCGATCCACCGACGAGCGCGGTTGCGTGAGATCGACCGGGCGGAGAAGTTGCAGGCCAAGAGAGCAGCCGAGGAAGTGGCGCGCGAGAAGAAGGGCTCCAAGTGATCGCCACGGCCCAGACCATCACTACGCCCTCGGTCGACCTGTGGGCGATCGCCCCGATCATGGCGCTGGTCGGCGCCGGGGTCGGCGTGGTGCTCCTGCGCGCGCTGCTCCGGCGGCACGCCGCGGTCACGCAGATCTGCTTCGGCTTCTCGATCCTGGGCGTGGTCGTCGCCGGCGGCCTGCTGTTCCGCCAGTGGAACCTCGTCCGCGACGACGGTCCCATCACCACGTTCGCGGGCATGGTGCGGGTCGACCCGTTCGCGGTGTTCCTCGGCGTGGTCGTGGTCGCAGCCACCGCGATGGGCCTGCTCCTCGCGGTCTCGTACCTGAACCGAGAAGGGCTCGAGTCGCCCGAGTACTTCGCGCTCATCCTGCTGTCGGCCTCCGGCATGCTGATGATGACGACGGCCAACGACCTGATCGTCGTGTTCGTCTCGCTCGAGGTGCTGTCGATCCCGCTCTACGTGCTCGCCGCGTTCGACAAGCGCCGCCTCGCGTCGCAGGAGGCCGGGCTCAAGTACTTCGTGCTCGGCGCGTTCTCGTCGGCGATCTTCCTCTACGGCATCGCGCTCGTCTACGGCGGCACCGGCACCACGTCGCTCACCGGCATCGCGACGTTCCTGGCCAACAACACGCTGTTCGAGCAGGGCACGCTGCTGGTCGGCCTCGGTCTGCTGCTCGTGGGCCTCGGCTTCAAGGTCGCGGCGGTGCCGTTCCACATGTGGACGCCCGACGTGTACCAGGGCGCGCCCACGCCCGTCACCGCGTTCATGGCCGCGGCCACGAAGGCGGCTGCGTTCGGTGCGCTGCTGCGCATCGTGAGCATCTCGTTCCCGCAGTACCAGGACGACTGGCGTCCGATCGTCTTCGTCCTCGCCACACTGTCGATGCTCGTGGGCGCCATCGCCGCCCTGGCCCAGAACGACATCAAGCGCACGTTGGCGTACTCATCGATCGCGCACGCCGGCTACATCCTGATGGGTGTCTACGCGGCCACCTCGCGGGGCCGTGAGGCGGCGCTCTTCTACCTGTTCGTCTACGCGTTCATGGCCATCGGTGCCTTCGCCGTGGTGACGATCGCGGCGCCCCGGGCCGACGACGCCAAGCACTCCTACGACGACTACCGGGGAATGGCGCTGCGCCGCCCAGTCCTCGGTGGCCTGCTGATCTTCTTCGTGCTCGCCCAGGCGGGCGTTCCGCTCACCAGCGGCTTCGTCGGCAAGTTGGAGATCTTCGGCTCCGTCGCCCAAGCCGGCGAGACCCGCGACTACATCCTGCTGGTGATCGGTGTGGTCTCGGCGGTGATCGCCTTCGGCTTCTACCTGCGGATCGCGTACACGCTCGTCACCGAGCCCGACGACGAGACCGCCCTCGCCGGCGCGTACGCCAAGCCGCGCGGCGTTGACGCCTGGACCGGCGTGGTGCTCTTCGCCGCGGCCGCCCTCACCCTGGTGGTCGGCCTCGCCCCCGGCATGTTCATCCACTTCGCCCGCGACGCCGTCTTCTTCTAAGCCCCTTCTGCTTTTTGGCGCCGTTCGACCCCCTCAGCGGTTGTCGAACGGCGCCAAAACGGTTCACTCCAGGCCGAACAGGCGGCGCGCGTTGCCGCCGAGCACCCGCGCCTTGTCTGCGTCGCTCAGCGCCGACTCCAGGATCTGCGGGACGAGGTGTGAGATGCGCCGGCCCAACGGCGGCGAGTAGAGGTCGGTCCCGAAGACCACCCGCTCCGCCCCGAACTGCCCGGCGAACGCCTCGAGGAAGTCGAAGTTGTAGGCGAGGCTCGTGTCCCACAGCAGGTTGGGGCACCGCTGCGAGATGACGAACGCCTCCCGCGTCCCCTCGAACGTGGAGAACGCGTCGAGCACGAGCATCGGGGTGTCGGGGAACGCCCGGGCGATCTCGGCCGTCTTCCAGAGCGCCTCGTCCGACGACTCCGTCATCGCGTGCAGCACCGGCACCATGGCCAGCTCGACGACACGCTCCACGTACCGGGCGACCCACGGGCTGTCCATCGACACGCCCTGGAACCGCGTGTGGAAGCTGATGCCCACGAGCCCCAGCTCCCGCGCGCACCGGTCGAGCTCGGGCAGGCACGCCGCCTCGAAGATCGGCTCCACGATGCCGATCGCCACGGGGAACCGGTCGGACTGCGCGTCGCGGTACGCGGCGATTCGGTCGTTCAGGTCCGCGGTGTCGGCGAGGCCGTTGGTGCGGGGGTACGCGTGACCCGGGATCACCGCGGCCTGGTGCACGCCGCCCGCGTCCATGATCCGAACGCGCGCCGCGCGCTCCTCCGCGAGCGCCTCGCCTTCGGTGGGCGCGTTCTCGTCGCCGGTGTGCGGCATGAAGGAGCGTACGTCGCCCACGTGGTGGTGGCAGTCGAAGATGTCGAACGCGTGGGCACTCATGTCGCGGGAGGCTAGGTCAGTGGGGCATCATGGCGCCGTGACCCACGATCCCGATGTTGCCCCACCCGAAGACCCGAAATTGGCGCAGAAGCAGGCGGCGGCCGAACGCGCGACCGAGTGGGTCGAGTCGGGGATGACGGTCGGGCTCGGCACCGGCTCCACCGCCGTGTGGGCGATCCGAGCCCTGGGCGACGCGCTGCGCAACGGCCGCCTGCGCGACATCGTCGCCATCCCCACGTCGGAAGCGAGCGCAGCCGAGGCCCGGGCCGTGGGCGTGCCGCTGGTGACCTTCGACGACCGCACCGTGATCGACCTCACCATCGACGGCGCCGACGAGGTGGATCCCGCCCTCAACCTCATCAAGGGCTATGGCGGCGCGCTGCTCCGCGAGAAGGTGGTGGCCCAGGCGAGCCGCCGCGAGGTGATCGTCGTCGACGACACCAAGCCGTCCGACCGCCTCGGCACGCGCTGCAAGGTGCCGGTCGAGGTGCTGCGGTTCGCGTGCGCCATCGAGCGGGAGTTCCTTGCGTCGATCGGGGCCGAGGTGGTGCTGCGGCCCGACGGCGCCGGCCCGTTCGTCACCGACGAGGGCAACTGGATCATCGACGCGAACTTCGGACCGATCGCCGACTGCGAAGCGCTCGTCGCGCAGCTCGAGGCCCGGGCCGGGATCGTCGAGCACGGCCTCTTCCTCGGCCTCACCCACGACGTCCTGATCGCGACCGACCACACCGTCGAGCACCGCTGCCGGGCCTGACGGCACCGCGGCCGGGCCGCGGGGCGCGCCGCTGCGCGACCGATCAGTCGAACAGGCGCTTCCACCAGCGGCGCAACCGCTGGCGATCGGGACGAAGCTCGTGGTCGTCGAGCGCACGATGGGCGAGCGCGAGCGCCTCGTTCATCAGCTCGCGTCCGCCGGAGAAATCGAAGAAGTCGCGGTCGTCGCGCGGCGGGGGGAGCACCACGAGCTCCACCTCCGGTGGCACCCACTGCAGCTCGAGGTCGAAGCGCTGGTCGCGCGAGATCGCCATCGACCGCACCACCACGTCGAACGGCGAACGCAGCGGCCGGTCGGTCATCGGGTCCGACACGTCGAGCACGAAGATGCGGTCGACCGGACCGGCCAGGGCGTGCGAGATGGGCACGAGGTTCACGATGGCGCCGTCGACGAGGATGGAGCCGTCGAGCCGGATCGGTGGATAGATGCCAGGCAGGGCCGCACTGGCCAGCAGGGCGGGCCGGAGCTCCCCGGCCGCGAACACGAGCTCGTTGCCCGACTCGAGGTCGGCGGTCACCACCCGCAGCGGAACCGCCAGCTCCCCGAACGAGTCGGCGACGCCGGTGCCGTCGATCAGCGTCCGGAGGCCCTCGTTGCTGATGAGGTGGTCGTCACGGCGGAGCAGGTTCCAGGCCCGGCGCAGCGTGCCGCCCGGGAACACCTGCTCGCTGGTGAGGTCGGTCCACACCTCCTCGAGGTGGTCCACCTGGCTGAGCACGGGGTCGGTGGCGACCACCGCGCCGTTGAGCGCCCCCACCGACGTCCCGATCACGACGTCGGGCAGGATCCCCCGCTCCAGCAGGGCCCGGAGCATCCCCACCTGGCTCACGCCCTGGTTCCCGCCGCCCGAGAGCACGAATGCGGTGCGCGGCTCTCGCGGCCGGACGGGGAACACCTTGGACATGCTCCCCATGCTCGCATGTGCGGTGACCGGTCGGATCACCCGGAAAGGTGGAGACGACCTGGGGCGCGGTTTGTCCACCGAGAAACCGCCCTGCGTAAACTGCGCTCGCAGGTCCTGGTGGGGGGTCGCGAGCGGAGGCCGCGGGTGACGGAGTTCTATCGGAATTACCTGTCCGTGGCCGTGCTCATGTTGGCCGCGATCGGGATGGTCGCCTTCATGCTGGGCGTCGGGAAGCTGATCCGCCCGACGCGTCCGCAGCAGGAGAAGTACATCCCCTACGAGGCCGGTTCCGACCCGACCGGGATGTTCGGCCAGTCGAACGTCCGGTACTACGTCTTCGCGCTGCTCTTCGTCATGTTCGACGTGGAAGCGGTGTTCATCTTCCCCTGGGCGGTCAATCTCGAGCGCCTCGGCTGGTTCGGTCTGGTGGAGATGACGATCTTCGTGCTGGTCCTCACGCTCGGCCTGGTGTACGCCTGGCGCAAGGGGGTGCTCCGGTGGGCCTAGTGGAGAAGGGCCTCGTGCCCAAGCCGCTCACCTGGTTGCTCAACTACAGCCGCAAGTACTCGCTGTGGATGTTCCAGTGGGGCCTGGCCTGCTGTGCGATCGAGATGGCGGCCGCGCTGGCCAGCCCGCGCTACGACATGATGCGCCTCGGCGTGATCCCGTTCCCCGCGAGCCCCCGCCAGGCCGACCTCGTGGTTATCTCCGGCACCGTCACCGACAAGATGGCGCCGGCCATCAAGCGGCTCTACGAGCAGATGCCCGACCCGAAGTACGTGATCTCGATGGGCTCGTGCTCCAACTGCGGCGGCCCCTACTGGGACTCGTACTCGGTCACCAAGGGCGTCGACCAGATCATCCCGGTCGACATCTACATCCCCGGCTGCCCGCCGCGGCCCGAGGCGCTGCTGCAGGGCATCGTGATGCTCCAGGAGCAGATCCAGAACGAGGGCATCGGCAACGACCAGATGCGGCAGCGCTGGCGGGGTGAGCCGGTCGTGATCGATGGCCCGCACTCCGCGCCGGTGGAGCTCACCGCGAAGCCCGACTCCGAGCCGGCGGTGCCCGTTGCCTGACGAGACCCCGGAGCCGTCGGACGCCGAAGCGCCCGCAGCTGGCGACGCGCCCGCGCCTGCGGAAGCCGAGCCGGAGCCGGAGCCGGAGCCGGAGCCGGATCCCCGCCACGTCGAGCTGCTCGCGCGCCTCGACGCCACGCTGGGTGACGCGGTGATCGAGCACGCCGACGCCCTCGGCAACCTCGTGGTGCGCATCCGCAACGACGCGTGGGGCCGGTTCGCCGAGGTCGCCAAGTCCGACCTCGAGTGCGACTACCTCTCGTTCGTGTCGGGCATCGACTGGGCCCCGGCACCCAAGGAGGGCGGCGACGACGGCGGCAGCGACACCTCGTCGCCGGTGCAGCCGACGGAGATGACGTTCGGGGCCGCGGGCTCCGGGGGCCGCTTCCAGGTGTTCGCCCACGTGCAGTCCACCACGAAGCTCTGGGGCCTCACGGTCAAGGTCGACGTCGACGAGGCCGACCCCGCCGTCGCCTCATGGGTGTCCGTGTACCCCGGGGCCGACTGGCACGAGCGTGAGACCTGGGAGATGTACGGCGTCCGCTTCGACGGCCACCCCAGCCTGCGCCACCTGTACCTGCCGGCGGAGTTCGAGGGGCACCCGCTCCGCAAGGACTTCCCGCTCCTCGCCCGCGTCGTGAAGCCCTGGCCG
>Ga0302321_100002088_pt1 | contig 17133 bp, 15 predicted proteins | sample Fen_T0_1_FD_202505 | JGI IMG/M metagenome (GOLD analysis project Ga0302321, IMG submission 202505) | Peat permafrost microbial communities from Stordalen Mire near Abisko, Sweden - Fen_T0_1 | ecosystem: Environmental > Terrestrial > Soil > Wetlands > Permafrost | place: Sweden: Abisko...
TGGTGATGTGAATGCCACTGGTATCAATATTAATTTTTCCATCTTTGCTTGTTGCTTTTACTTCTAGCTCAAAGCGCATACCGCGACAACCGGCAGTATCATCATATACTATTGAAGGTAATTTATTATAGTAGCTGGGCTGCACATGCGCCGGTGCTTTTCCTTTTAAAACCAGTGTGCCATTACTAATTTGATGCTGGTACCGCAGCTGGCTCTTTGTTATAACATCTATATTCAACTGCTTTGCTTTATCAGCAGATAATTTAATGATGATGACTTTATCAGGCGCAGATGAAAATACTTCACGCTTGTAGTGCACACCATCAACAGTAAAAGTGGTGGTTGCCACACCATCCTGTATATTTAAATCGCGATAATAATCGCTAGCAGTTTTATTATTTATATTTTGTTTGATAATTAAATCCCCCAATGGCATATAACTTTCTGTATACAAGCCCTGCATTTTTTTTGCCATGGCATTGGCTTTATCATAATCGCTACTAAACAAAGCGTCACGTAGCGGTTGTAAATATTGCGGCGAGTTTGGATTTACATTGGTTTGTATCGGGCCACCACTCCATAATGTAGCTTCATTTAATTGGATCAATTCTTCTTGCACACGGCCAAATACCATGCCCCCAAATGTACCATTGCCTACAGGCAAAGCTTCAGTCCACACAGCTGCCGGTTTATCATACCAAAGAGACAATGCATTTTTTGTTTGTGCTGATATGGTTTGCAAAAAACAAAACAGTGCAATGATGATTGCTATATTTCTTAAAAAAAATTTAAGCCACGGTTTCATTGCAAGAGATTTACAGTTATAAAAAGTATTATTAAAAATGAATGCGGTGTAAAAAATGTAGTTTTTTACTTACCTGTTTTAACCACGCTCTTGTAATTAATTCGTGGCCGGAATAAGTAGGATGAATACCATCCCATACCCAGTAATCCACAGCAGCACGGCTTTCTGCATCGTTAAATATTTTTTGTAACGGAACAAAAATGGTTTTATAATCTTTAGCTATACGGGCCACTACTGCTTGCCTCTTTTGCATATCGCCGTTCCATGCAGCCCAGTTATCTTTTACCCTTCCCACAGGCATAATAAAAGGTTCGCAAAGCACAAACAAACAATCGGGCAACTGTGCTTTAGTTTGATCAAGCAATGAGCGATAGACTTCTTCATACTTTTCTACCGTAACAATATTTTGTTGTTTCACTACTGAATCTGTATCATTCACACCAATGAGAATACTCAGCACATCAGGTTTCAGATCGAGCGTATCTGTTTGCCAGCGTTGCTGCAGATCGGTTATTTTGTTTCCACTTATTCCCCTGTTGTAAAACATATTCGCCTTTTCAGGAAACGTTGCCCCTGCCCTGCAGGCTATACTAAATGCATAACCATGCCCGAGAATATGATTAGGATCTGTGCTGCGGCCACGGTTGCCATCGGTTATAGAATCGCCCTGGAATAAAAAATCAAGCTGGCTGTTTTTTATATTGCTGTCATAATTTGCAGCAGCTAAAATTTCGGTATTGGAAAATACAGTAGTGGCAATACCGGCCGTTATTGATTTCTTTATAAAATTTCTTCGTGTATTGGACATTGATATTTTAGTTAATCAATTTACAGTACCCGCTATTTAATGTCTCCGAAAAATACATTTTCGGAGATACGGTTATCATCTAAAAACTGGATGGTGGTTGCAGGGCCAAGATTAAATGGCTCGACCCAGGAACGCAATGCCCACATAATCTTTTTATCGGGTGTCAATTCTATAAACTGTACCGGCAGGTTACTGTTATCTAATTTTGCCGACCATTCATTAAACCAATCATTTACCACAATATTACCGTTGGGCCTTTTAAAAGCCAATTGCGAAGAAGTGATTTTATAACCGGGAATATCTTTTATCGCATACTTCCATGCGGTATCACCTTTCGGTGTTATCTCTCTTACCACACCGCCGCCGCAGGTAAGTATATTACCATTGTCTAAAGGCTGTGCACCCCATACACCAGGAACGGTAAAAGAAGACAATTGTTTGCCGTTGATATCATATTCGCATACTTTGCCCATATCCATGTGCGTTACCAGCAGCGTACCTTTATTGGTAAGCCTTGCATGGCGGAACTGCGGATGCACCGTTTTGGGATCACCAACAGGTATTGCAAATTCTTTTTCAATGGTATTGGTAACAATATTCATCACAATAACTTTACCCGTGTCTCCATTTTGTACTATTACTACATGATCTTTTCCTATTGGTTGCGCAGTGTGTACTTCATGCCCTGCCGGTGCATCGTAATGCCATAAGGTTTTTTTATCTGCATTAATTAATGTAACACCAAACTGGTGTGCAAACAACACATTGCCATTGCTCATTAATATCGCATCGCTGATTTCTCCTTTGGCAGCAGTATCGCTGTACGACCATGCAATTTTTCCTTTACGAACAATATACATGTTTTGATGTTTAGCTTCGCCGGCATAAAAGAAATCATACTGTTCAATCCCCTTGCCGGGAAGCTCTTTCGGAGACAATTCATTTTTGCCAAAAATGACACCCGTTTTGTATAACACACCAATTACAATTGCAGCTACAACTAAGCCTCCGAATACATATTTCATACCTTCTTATTTTTAATTTTTGCCAGCTGATTTTAACCGGATAACGATGAGACCGTTAAGATACTCAATTTACCCGAAGCTGGTTATACAAAACATCAACACCTAAAATTTAAGAAAAACATCGTATTTATTTTATGCTTTGATAATACGCCTTCATTATATACCAGGCTTTTTTCTTTTCCCCTTTGTCTGATAATAAACCCTTCCTGTTCCATCCTTTTTGATACATCGAATGCATACGGTTGGCAGAACGAAAATCGTACAACACCCAGGGCACCGTTCCTCTTAAAAAGGGAATATTTTTAAGCATGGTAATATTGTCTTTGTAAATGCGTTCCTGGTATTCTTCTGTCCAGTTGCTGGCGGTATCTGCCGAACCGTGATGACCATATAATGCTTCGCCGCCAAACTCGCTCATGATAAGTGGCTTATTGAAATCAAATTTCCACACATAAGCTGCAGGGTCTGCAACCCAGGGCCGGTACCAGCCCAGGTAGGCATTTACGCCCACTACATCCAGTACCATGCTTAAACTGTCATCTACATTCACCTGGTTTTTATTGAATGCAATTTTATAAATGGCTGAACCAATTAAACGGGTACTGTCTTTTTGTTTTGCAAGTGCTGCCAATTTTATCAATGATTGTGTTCTTGCGGTTGAGGGTGAGGTTTCATTACTTAAACTCCAGATGATAATGCTGCTGCGGTTCTTATCACGTTGTATCATTTCCTTCATCATTAGGTCCATCTTGGGTTGCAATGCAGGATCATCAAATGCAATACCCTGCCACAAAGGAATTTCTTCCCACAACATGATACCCATTTTATCTGCAAGGCGCACCATATACTCATTGTGAGGATAATGTGTAAGCCGTACAAAATTGCAACCCAGTTCTTTTGCGGCTTTTAAAAATTGCTCCGCATCTTTTTCGTTAACGGCCTTTCTTCTTTCTGCACTCACTTCTTCATGAATGTTTACGCCTTTTAAAAATATACTTTTACCATTGAGCAATATTTCTGTTCCTTTTGTTGCAATGGTTCTAAAGCCGATCATTTCTTTTACTGCATCCGTTTCACTGGTGACAGTTACTGCATATAATTTAGGCTTTTCCGGCGACCATAATTGAACCGCTGCATTAAACTCAATGGGTGCAAAGCCTGCATCATCTGTAGTAACCGTTTCATTAATTTTTATTTCAGGAATATTTATGTGCACTTGTTGCGAAGCATTGCCGCCATTTATTTTTACCCATCCTTTAATTACATTACTGCTGCCTTTTTTTAATTGCACAAAATAATCTTCAATAAAAGTGGATGGTGTTTCAATAAGGTTTACATCCCGGTTGATACCGCCGTAATTAAACCAATCGTACCCTGTTGCAGGGATGCCATCTTTACGGCGCTGGTTGTTTACCCTTACCACCACATCGTTTTGTTCTTTTACTTTATCCGTTATTTCAAATTGAAATGGTGTAAAGCCGCCTTCATGGCTACCCAGTTTTTCGCCATTCAAATACACATCAGCAATATAGTTAACGGCACCAAAATGCAGGAACAAACGTTTATCACTTTTTTTGTAGTTGAATGATTTTTTATACCATACCGTACTCTCGTAGTAAGTAAGCTCCGGCAGCTGCGAATTAAAATCGCCGGGTACCCGTAGTGTTGGTGATGCATCAAATGAATATTCAAAAAAATCTGTTGTACCTTTTGCTTTGGCTGCCCTGCCAATGCCGTTTCTTTCGCCGGCATCATTGGGATCGATGATGATATTCCACTTGCCGTTGAGGCTGATGAGCTTTCTGCCAGCTACATTACCCATACTGCTTTGTGCAAATACCGAAACTGCGGAGGATAGATACAAAGAGATCATCAACAAACAAAGCGTTAGTTTTTTCATACCACAAGTATAAGGTGTTTAAAGGCTTTGCAATAAGAGCCTGCTTTTGTAAAGATAACGGTAAGGATTTTAAAGTAAACACCATAGCATGACGCAACAGGACGGTACGGCATTAAAAAGCCGCCATTGAAATACAACAGCGGCTAACCCAAACAAACGAGAACAATAATTGAGCTATTATGAAAAGATTTAAAAATTACGATTCAGCCTGGTGCAATAACTGTTCAAAAAATCCACCAATATTATTTTTCCGGTCAACAAATTGTATTTCCAATATCCAGTGCCGCTGATGTCCATGTTTATCTGCTGACAAAATACTACTATGGTTATCCGGGTGAATATCGAAACACAGATCGGTGGGATCATCCGGTTGCTCATGCGGAAAGGGCCCTACAAGGTGCCCCGCTATTTCATTTCCAAATTCGTAGCCATACCGTTTTGCAAGGTCGGTTACGTAATTAAAAAATTGGGCTCCTGTAAGCGTCTTTTGATCAAGATACCAATCCCTTGCTTCATACCATGCTGTTTCAACATCTTTTTGCACTTTCAATTTTAAAGGATTGTTTCCAATAACATAAGTCCTTCCAAGGTCTGCTTCACAGCCTTCGAAAATGGGTCCAAAGTCTAATACAACAAGGTCATCATTTTGTATCATCCTGTCTGGCGGGTTGCCATTAAAAGGCTGCAGCGTATTGATGCCAGCCCTTATTATTTTTTTATGCCAGTAGTGCCCTATACCAAAAACATCTTTGGCAATTTGCACCACTTCTTTACTCAATGTGCTTTCCATTTTTCCAGCAACTATTAAGCCCCGTTCTGCTACAGTTTTAAATAGTTCTTTGGCTTTTTGCTCGGCAAGATGCATTTTTTGCGGTACTGCGTTCATAATTTTTATTTATCTTTTTTAAACATTTCTTTAATAAAATCACTGGTTACAACTGTCGCAAATTCTTCGTTCAAACTGGCGAGTGCTGTTTCATGTATCAGTTCAGCGGGATAATTTTTTCCATCCACTCCTTTTTTATTGAATGTTGCAGTTGCATCACTCACCAAAAAAGTTTCAAACCCTAAATTACCTGCCATTCTGGTGGTGGTGGAAATACAATGATCGGTTGTTAATCCAACTATTACCAAGGTGTTAATTTTTGCTGCTTCAAGTTGTGCCTGCAGATCGGTACCGATAAATGCACTGTTTACATTTTTCTTTATTACCGGCTCGCCTTGTATTGGCGCTGTCAATTCATTGAATGCATTGCCGGTATTTGTTTCGTGAAGCGGTGATATGGGATTGGTTGAACAGTGCTGCACATGAAAAACGGGAAGCTTGTATTGACGCCAGCGCAATAATAATTCACTGGCTTTTAATTCAGCATCCGGGTTATTGCGCTGCCCTCCCCAATATTTTATATTGTCAAATCCTTTTTGAATATCTACCAGTATCAATGCAGGCCGGTTAAATATTGTTAAGCTCATGGGTGTGAAAATTTAGTTTAGCAGCGCAAAGCAACATTGTTTCTGTGATACAATAAAATGCTTAATTTTGATTAATTGATAACTTTTCCTGATTACAATGGATATTCAGCAGCTCAAAAATTTTTTAGTTTTATGCGATACGCTCAATTACCGTAAAGCTGCTGAACAGATCAATATTGTGCAACCTGCTTTAAGCAGGCAAATACAATTATTAGAAATTGAAGTGGGCGCTTTACTTTTTAACAGGAGCAAACGGTCGGTTACATTAACAGGTGCTGGTATCTTTTTTAAAAAAGAAGCTGGCAGGATTTTGCATGACCTGGATAAAACTATTACCCGAACCGCTCAGCTTCACAATGGTGAGGCTGGCGAAATAAAAGTGGCCCATTCAAGTTCTGCAATGAATACAGTGGTACCCAATTTTTTAATTAAGGTGAAAGATAAATGGCCCCAGCTTAAAACTGTTGTTCAGGAAGGTTCCAATTTTGAGCAAATTGAAATGATGCTGGCGAGAAAAACAGATATTGGTGTTGCGCCCAATATTATACTACCTCCAGAAATGGATTCGAAAATTTTATACAAAGAAAACTTTGTACTGATATTACCCGGCAACCATCCATTATCAAAAAAAAGATTAATTAACCTATCTGTCTTAAAAAATGAGACCTTTATTTTACCGCAGCTTGGTACAGGTACTGGTTATGTTGAAACCATTTTGCAGATCTGCCAGGACCATGGTTTTAAACCAAAAGTTGCACATGAGTCGGCTCATGCTGCCGGCGTGCTGCGTTTGGTAGAAGCCGGTCTTGGTATTTCAATTGAACCTGTCTCTTCTGTTCGTGGCACCAATATGAATATTAAACTGATCGAATTAAAAAGCCTGCCGCAAAAAGCTGTGATGACTTTGTTTTGGTTACAGGAACGGGAAGACGAATTGAGTAAGTTTATTAAAATGTTTTGAGCTACTATTTTACTTTTCCAAAATCAGCGGCCCACTTATTCATCTGGCCTGCTGTAAGTATATCGCCGGAATGTATCACTACCCGGTAACGGAATGTGGTTGATTGTTTTGGCGCCAAAGAAAAATTGAATTCCTCTTTACCATTGCTGAATATCTTTTTTCCCAATGGGTTTGCAGCAAACAACCCATAGCCCCGTGCATGCCAGTAAGTGGGGTAACCCACATTTAATGGATGATCGAACATGGCAATGGTAATATTTTTGCCCTCTTTTTTTCCGGCCAGCATCATCCAGTTTCCTTTGCTGCTCCACACAGAATCGCCTTTTAAACCGGTGCTGCCGTAATACATACCGGTAACACCTTCGCCCGATGGAGCAACATTGGTTACGTTTCCCTTATCATCAACAAAACTTGTTTTTTCTTTAGAAGGTAATTCTAACTCCCTTGCCACACGTATGGCAAACATACCATCTTTTGCATCTTTAAAAAGTACGGTAGTATCTGTTGCTGTTAAGGTTGTAATACGGTCAATTATAAAATCATTACCCACCACACTAAAGTTGAACCGTGTTTCTTCATTCAGTAAAACTTTGCTATCGAGCCTAACCCATGTTGCTGCAATGGCAAGCGATGCATTGTTACCATTTGTTTTTTTGCTGATCACTTTCTGATGAAGGATAGTACCATACAGGTTTCTTTTTTCGGGGGCTATGGCGGTGGAATTATTCCAGAAATCAAGTCCGTTCACCGATTCATAATTAAGCCAGATACCGGTATGATGCGGGTGATCGGTTCTTTCGCCCGGCACAGTTTTAAAAGGATAATTACGGGTAACCATTATGCCGTCCACTGTATTTACCGGGAACAGAATGGGTTTTCTGCCGGAATCATAATAACAATAGGCGGTAAGCAGTTTATTATTAAACAGTATATCCACCTGCCGCTGCTCTTTTTTTTCCACTATTGAAAAACCATTTTGTTGTGCAGTGGCTGTAATGCATGCCAACATCAAAATAAATACAGTTACTGATCTGATCATTATTAAAAAAAGGGTTAGTACTTAAATATTTTTCCATTGGCCATTACCTCCTGCGTTTTTTCATCAAAGGTTACCTTAGCGCCGGTATGAACGGCAGCGTTGGTCATGATGGTGGCAATAGAATGACTGTATCCTGCTTCCACAGGTGCATGTGGCTGCTGGCGACTGCGGATGCACTCCATCCAGTTACGAACATGGTTAGACGTTAGTTTGTCGCCGCCGGTATTGGCCGAAGCAATGACAGGTTCCACTACAGACAAGGTTTGTTCGGGTAATAAATTGGCTTGCATGCCCATATCTTCGGCAAACTTTTTTGTAAGCCCGCCCACAGGAGAAACCATATTGGTGATAAGATTTAATTCGCCACCATTGGAGTAATATATTTCCGAAGGCTTTTCATCGCCATTGTGCATACGGGAACCAAACGTAACCTGGAAGCCGGTAGAAGGATCATTAACCGGGCCGTAATCAAATACTGCGGTAATCGTATCCCAGTTCTTTCTGCCATCCTTCCAGGCATAAATACCTCCGTTGGCAACTACACTGCGTGGATGTTGCAATCCACTAAACCAATGCACGGTGTCTATCTGGTGGCTCATCCATTGGCCGGGCAAGCCCGATGAATAGGGCCAGAACAAACGGTACTCCAGGTATTTCCTGGGGTCAAAAGTATCTGCAGGCCGGTTCATTAAAAAACGTTTCCAGTCGGTATCCTCTTCTTTTAACTGGCTCAGCAAAGCGGGCCTGCGCCAGCGGCCGGGTTGGTTTACATTCCATGTTAATTCCACCATGGTGATGGCACCAAACTTACCCGAACGGATAAAATCATTTGCGGCCTGGTAGTTGGCGCCGCTTCTTCTTTGAGAACCTATCTGCACAATTCTGTCTGTTGCTTTTATTGCTTTTAATGCAGCACGGTTATCTTCCATGGTTTCTGCGAATGGCTTTTCCACATAAGCATCGCAACCGGCTTTTACGGCTTCAATGGCATGCAGTGCATGTTGAAAATCTGCAGTGCTGATGAATACCGCATCCACTAATTTTTTATCATACATCTCTTCATTGTTGCGGCAGGCTATAATATCATGCCCCATTTTTTCTTTCCATGCAGCTGCACCATCTTCCCTTCTTTTTTTCCAGATATCGGATACCGCAACCAAATCAAAATTCAGTTCTTTGTAATGATTCATAAAACAGGGCATATGAGTAGCCCTGTGGCGATCGGAAAAACCTACCACCCCTACCCTTACCCGATCATTGGCCCCCATGATATTTGCATAACTTTTGGCACTGAATCCCATTGATGCCGCATACATAGCGGCAGAAGCCTTAACTGATTGTTTGATAAAACGACGACGTGATTGTGACATATTGTTTGATTTATGGTATACAATGTATTTATTAAACCAGCATAGCTTTGCATTTGCGAATTAACTGCCCACTGACGACTCACCACTCACCACTTTAACTCCTTTATCTTAATACTCCGGAATGAAACGTTATTGCCATGATCCTGCAGGAGTATATGCCCCCGGGGCGCTTCGCCAAAATTTTTCCAGATCACATATTTACTAATGGCCACCAGGTCTCTGAACTCTTTTGAGCCCCTGATGTATTCCAGCACTTTTACGCCATTAAGATAATGTTCTACCTTATCATTGGGATACACCACGATCCTTCCAAAATTCCATGCGCCAATGGGGCGTAAAAATCTTTTTTGCTTTTCGGCTTTAATCAGATCGTAAACAGAAGCCAATGTACGGTCGCCATTACGGCCCAGTTTAGCATCGGGATGCAATGAATCATCCAGTACCTGGTACTCTAACCCAATGGCCGAGCCTTTGCTATCTTCGTCAAGGGTTACAAAATATTTTACGCCGCTGTTGGCACCGGGTGTTAACTTAAATTCAAAAGACAGGTCGAACGCGGCATACTCTTCGGTGGTAACAATATCCCCGCCATTGGCGGCTTCTTTTCCTTCGGTACCCTGTACACTAAGAATGCCCTTGTCAATACTCCATCCTTTTTCAGGAAAATTATTTGCTTTGGCGCTTCTCCATCCCTTATTCGTTTTGCCATCAAACAATAAGCGCCAGCCATCTTTCTTTTCGTAAGCCGTTAAATTGTTAGGCACAAAATTGGCTACGTATACGTTGGGAGGAAATGGCGTGGGTACTAAACCTGTTGTTTTAATACGGATATTTTTATAACATACTTTCTTTCCTGCATGGCTGGCATCTTTAACCGCATGTACCTGCAAACCGATAAAGCCTTTTGCATCGATGGTATCCACCACATACGCTGTTGCAATGCCGTTCACCCATGTTCTCATTTCATTACCTATACATTCTACTTTATAATGATTGTACATCCCGTTCTTAAAAGCATACTGTGCTTTTGCATTTAATTGCATGGGGTACAACCATTCCCTTCTTCCCTCATCATAAATACCACCGCTCCACTTACGATATGATGGATCCACTTCGCACTGGCGGCCAAATACACGGCCTTGCCCGTCAAATGCAGCAGCATCAAAATGACTTCTCGTTTGTAAGCCTGCATTACCTTCTTCATCTTCCACCCACACATCTGCTTCAAGGATAAAATCGCCATATTCTTTGTCTGTAACTAAAAATGTGTTGCGGGAGCCGGCCACTGTTCGGCCAACAATAACACCGTCTTCTACTTTAAAATCGGCTGTCCCCGCCAGACGTTTCCAACCGGTAAGGTTTTTGCCATTAAAAAGATTTTGCCAGCCGGGAGATGTTTGTGCTGCTGCTGATAAAACGATAAAAAAAGAAAGCGTGGATAAAAGGTTTTTTAATTTCATGATAGCGCTTACAATGGTAAAAAATACTAGGCGATAAATTTACTTTATTATTTAATAGTTGCAGTAATTATTTTCTCAACAATGTAATCGCAGGCAATTATAGAGGTATCCGGCCAAGTAAAACTGCAATCCTTGTGCCTACTGCGCCTCTTTCACCCGCTGTGTTGCTGATTTATTATTCCGGGTACTGCTAATTAAACTTGGCGCAGGCAATTATATTACCCTGTTGTAAGAAAGGAATATATAATGTTATAAGTACAATCTGCGGGGATAGCAGATCTCCTTTCAGGTCATGCAAAAAAGGAAGGTAGGATTTACCTTTGTAGACATTACAAAACGGGTACAATATTATGTGGTGATACGAGAACACAAAGCGTGGATTTACCACATTTGACTTCTTAATACTGTTAGTTGTTAATCGGGTTTACTGATGCCCAAATTCTCATTCTTATACAATCCGGGATCATGTACTATTGTTGCAACGAAAGCTGCAATGCTTTTTCTTGATATTGCCGAACCTGTTTCGGGTTCGCCTTTATGTGTAATTGCATACTCAATTTCATTGGCATTGGTAAACCAATCGGGGCGTAAAATGGTATACTCCAGGCCCGAACTTTCTATAATATCTGCCGACTTCCTGTAAGGTACTAAAACCGGCTTTAACGGTGTTTCATAAATACCAATGGAGCTGATGGCAATAATCCTCTTTACACCTGTTTCGTTCATGGCCTGCACAATATTTTTTGTCATGGCTTCCAGATTTCCAGCAAGGTTTATATACACGATGTCCTGACCTGCAATAGCTTTTTTTATATCGTTATAATTCATTGCATCGCCTTCAATACTGTTGCAACCTTCGCCTATACTTGCCGGCAACCGGTTTTTATTTCTTACAAATAAAGTAAGGTTGGCATTGCCTGATTTTTTTAATGCTTCTATCACATATGCTGCAAGGCTTCCGGTAGCCCCGATGATGATTATTTTTTTCATAAAGTGTAGTCGGTTATTTTCTATAAAGTAATTATTTGGTTTGTGGTGTGGCATATCTTTCTCCTACTATCCGGATATTTGAAACGGCCTGTGTCAATCCCCTCAACTCATCAGCAGTAAATTCATAATCTGCCGACCAGAGATTTTCCTGGAGGTGTGCTAATTTGGTAGTACCGGGTATGGGAACAATCCACGGCTTTTGAGCCATCAACCAGGCCAGTGAAACCTGTGCTGCAGTAAGGCCTCTTTCATTTCCAAATGCTGTGAGCACCTCAATCATTTGCCAATTGGCAATTACGGCTTCCGGTGCATAACGTGGCAGCGATCCACGGTTATCATTGCTGGCAATGTATTTTGTACGTTCGTTGATATAGCCGGTTAAATAGGCCCTGCAAAGCGGGCTGTATGAAACAAAGCCGATACCCAATTCTTCGCAAACAGGTAATATATCTTTTTCAGGATCCCTGGACATTAATGAATATTCTGTTTGAATGGCTGTGATTGGCTGAACAGCATGTGCTTTACGAATATTTTCAACACCTGCCTCGCTTAATCCAAAATGTTTTACTTTCCCCTCTTTGATCAGATCTTTCACTGTTCCTGCCACATCTTCTATAGGTACATTCGGGTCAACCCTATGCTGATATAATAAATCAATACGGTCAGTTTGCAATCGTTTTAATGATTGCTCCACTACTGCTCTTATATGCTTTGGCTGGCTGTTAAAAGCACCGGGTATAAATTTTCCATCTTGTATTTCAAAGCCAAATTTGCTGCATAGTGTTATGTTATTCCGGAACGGCTTAATTGCTTCTCCCACCAGTTCCTCATTTATAAAAGGCCCATATGCTTCGGCAGTATCAAAAAGGCTCACACCCATCGAATAGGCCTTTCTGATAGTATTGATCATATATTTTCTATCCGGTACAAAGCTCCGGTTCCAACTCATGCCCATGCAACCAAGGCCCAGCCCGTATGCAACTTCAATGCTGTGCTTACCTTTACCCAGCGTGCGGCGCTTAACGTCAGGAACAGTGTTTTTCTTTGCGCCATTGTAGTTTGTTTGCGCAAAGCCGGAAGCCTTTGCAAACAACAATGAACCACTTATTATTGCACCTGCTTTCAAAAAATTTCTGCGCTTGTTATTTTCCATTTTTTTAAATTTATTGTTTGAGTAAACAGTTGATATCAATTATTTAGTTTGCGGAGCCAACTCTCCGTACCAATAAGCCGACGTAACACCTCCATCCATCAAAAAATCGCTTCCCGTAATAAAGGCACCGTCTGGCCCCATTAACAAAGCTCCAACTGCTCCCACTTCATCGGGTGTTCCGGCTCTTCCTGCAGGAGATATTTCAAGCATCCTGCGGTAACCCTCTCCACGTGGCCCGTTCAATTCGTCGTTGGCAAGTGGCGTCATAATAATTCCCGGGCTAATGGTATTGATCCTTGCACCACGTTTGCCCCATCGCACTGCTTCTGCCTTTACTCGCAATGAATTGCCTCTTTTTGATAATTGATAAGCAAACAGCGAGTTGTCCACTGCATCAGATTGCAGGAAAGAAAGTGATAAGAGTTCTTCTGTTGGTGTTGTTGCCAAAGCTTTATCTTCTTCGGGTGTTAATGACGGTAAGCGATGGCCCGATTGTGAAGCGATCACCACACCTGATCCGCCACTTTCAATAACATTACCAAATTCTTCCAATATCAATGCGGTACCATATAGGTCCACCTTAAATATGGTGGCTGGCAATGCTTGTGAAGGAGAAACCCCTGCAGCATGAATCAATCCTGTAACACCGCCAATTGCTGTGGCTGTTTCAACTAAAGCGTGTACTGATGTACGTGATGATACATCAACAATGGCAGTGCTTACCACAAAGCCTGCATCGCTGAGCACTTTTGCAGCTGCTCCGCTGTTGTCGGGACGAAGATCGGCGAGTAGAATATGTTTACCTGCACCCACCCGCCGGGCAATGGCCTGGCCGATGGAACCTGCACCAATAACTACGATAACTGATTTATTTTTCATGATTTAATTTTTTATTTACCCACCCTGTTTTGTAAATGTGCCGGGTAACGCTCGCCCTGAATGATTGTTTTTGCAAAGGCTTCGTCAATAGCTTTTACATCAGCATCCGATAAATCAACAGAAGCCCCTCCAATATTTTCTGTTAAGCGATGCAATTTGGTAGTGCCGGGTATGGGAACGATCCAGGGTTTTTGTGCCAGTAACCAACCCAGGGCAATTTGTGCCGGCGTGGCTTCTTTTTCTAAAGCAATCGCACTTAACAAGTCCACCAATTTTTGATTGGCCTTCCTGTTTTCTTCGCTGAAACGGGGAACGATATTTCTGAAATCAGTTGAATCAAACTTTGTAATTGCATTAATAGCGCCGGTTAAAAATCCTTTGCCTAAAGGACTGAACGGCACAAAGCCAATTCCTAATTCTTCCAGCGTTGGAATAATTTCTTTCTCAGGTTCACGCCACCAAATAGAATATTCACTTTGCAGCGCAGTTACCGGTTGTACAGCATGTGCTTTTCTGATAGAACTAACACCTGCTTCCGACAATCCGAAATGTTTTACTTTTCCCTCGGCAATTAAATCTTTTACTGTTCCTGCAACATCTTCTATTGGTACATTCGGATCTACCCGGTGCTGATAAAACAAATCAATTACATCCGTCTTCAATCGCTTTAAGGATTCTTCTGCAACCACCCTGATACGGTCAGGATGGCTATCCTGCCCTTTATTAGAATCGCCATCTTTAAACCCAAACTTTGTAGCTATAACCACGTTCCTGCGAAAAGGCGCCAAAGCCGCTCCTACCAATTCTTCATTTTCCTTACCATAAGCTTCGGCCGTGTCAAAAAAAGCAATCCCTTGTTCGTAAGCAGCCCTTATTAATTTAATGCCTGTTTCTTTATCAGTTGCAGGGCCGTAGCCAAAGCTTAGTCCCATACAACCAAGGCCCAGTGCAGATACTTCGAGGCCGCTATTTCCTAATTTTCTTTTTTTCATTTTATTATATTTTTAATCGCCAGAATTTATTGTTTGTTATTTAATCGGGCAGTGCACTTGCATACAACGCCAGTAGTGTCCATTTTTTTCTCTCTTTTACAAACACTTCCATATAATTTAAGTGTCGGTGAAGTTTATTTCCGGCAACGCTCATATGAAACCATCCTTTTCCTGTTAGTACCGCAGTTTTATCTGCTATGGTTACAGTAGTTTGTTCAATAGCAATACTATCATGTTTAACATTTTCGCTACGTAGCGTTGTAAGGTATTGTTCTTTGGTTTGAATATCGCCGCGGCTGGTAACTACTTTAAATTTTTCGTTGAGTAAACCTTCCAGTGAATCGATTGCATTCTCTACTTCACAATTAAATATGCGGCCTGATAGTTTAAGAATACCTGCAGAAGCAGATTGGGCAAATCCATGAATGCCGAAGAAAACTGCCACTATCAAAAAGATTACTTTCATGTTATAAGTTTTGTTTAAACCGGAAGACACTGTATTTGTATTTCAGCCACACAAAGCTACGCCGCCCGCATTGCACGCCTGTTACCTGAATTACCGATTTACTTACCATTATTACAGTTTTGCCTTTTAGTATTACCATGATTATAGCAGAATGGTTAATTTTGAAATACAAATACCATAAGTAATGAATGCAATTATAAAACTTGAAAATGTTGCGCAATACAATGCCATGCGTGGTGTGGAAACGCTGCACCCTTTGGTAACTATACTGGATCTATCCAAAGCAAAACCAATGCCCGCACAAACTTTTAATTTTGGATTGTATGCAGTGTACCTGAAGGAACTGGATTGTGGCGAATTAAAATATGGGCGAAACCATTACGATTACCAGGATGGAACATTGGTGTTTATTGCGCCGGGCCAGGTATTGGGCGTTCAGCCAAAAGTAAAAACATTTGAGCCCAAAGGTTGGGCTTTACTTTTTCACCCCGACCTGGTAAAAGGTACTTCATTAGGAAAGCATATCCATGATTATTCTTTCTTTTCTTATGATGTAAATGAAGCGTTGCATTTATCCGACAAAGAACGCCGGATTGTATTGGACTGTTTTATCAAAATTGAATATGAATTGCAACACGCAATTGATAAGCACAGCAAAAAACTCATCGCCTCTAACATTGAGCTTTTTCTGAATTATTGCAACCGGTTTTATGACAGGCAGTTTATTACAAGAAATAATGTTCACACCGGAATTATAGAACGGTTTGAAAATTTGTTGCAACATTATTTTTCATCGGATAAACCTGCAGCTATTGGTTTACCTTCTGTTTCATATTGCGCTGCTGAATTGAATTTATCGCCCAATTATTTTGGCGACCTGATCAAAAGAGAAACCGGAAAATCAGCACAGGAATACATTCAATTAAAAATAATTGATGTTGCCAAAGAACAGATCTTCGACATCAATAAATCTGTAAGTGAAATTGCATATAGCCTGGGGTTTAAATATCCGCAGCATTTTACAAGGTTGTTTAAGCAAAAAGTGGGTGTGTCGCCTGTTGAATATAGGCACCTCAATTGATAGCTTTTAAAAAAAGTTCAGAAAATTTTTCAATAATCATTTTCTTACTTACTGTCATCCCCGCCGTTGTTCCCACACCAACTGCATTTGCAACGGTACGCATGCGTGATACATTATCACCACAAGCATAAACTCCGCTCACTGTTGTTTCCTGAAAAGTATCAATCTTAATAAATCCTTCTTCAGATAATTCGCAACCCAGCAATTCAGGAAGGGTACAATGCTGTTCAAAAGGAACAGGTGCATATATTGCTTTGAGGGCAGTTGTTGCTCCATCCCGGAATATAATATTTTCAATGTATCCATTGGTATGCTGTAAACTTTTAACTTCTTTTTCCACTATACTAATGCGATGTTTTACAAGTTGCCTGGTTTGATCAATAGTTAATGTTGAAATTCCATTGGTAAACAGGGTTAGATCATTGGTCCAGTTTGAAATAAGCCTGGCTAAATCATAAGCAAATTCTCCATTGCCCAGAATACCAGTTTTTTCATTCCTGATTTCATACCCGTGGCAATACGGACAGTGCAGCACCGAAATACCCCAGCATGCTGCAAATCCATCGATATCGGGCATTTTATCTTTGATGCCTGTTGCAAAAATTAATTTCTTTGCAGTGAATGTTTCGCCTGATGCTACAGCAATTTCAAAACCATTTTCAATTTTAGCACCTCCTGTTGCAACCCCGTTAAAGAATTGCACCGTGTTATAACTACTAACCTGCTGCTTT
>Ga0302321_100002089_pt1 | contig 17131 bp, 13 predicted proteins | sample Fen_T0_1_FD_202505 | JGI IMG/M metagenome (GOLD analysis project Ga0302321, IMG submission 202505) | Peat permafrost microbial communities from Stordalen Mire near Abisko, Sweden - Fen_T0_1 | ecosystem: Environmental > Terrestrial > Soil > Wetlands > Permafrost | place: Sweden: Abisko...
CTTCCGGGACTCAGTCCCGAGCTCGCCGGAAACCCGAGATACCAGGCGATCGTCGACCGCATGGGCTTTCCGCCGAAGGTCAAGTCCGCATCCTGATGGTTGACTACGACGTCGTCGTGATCGGAGCAGGCGCGGCCGGCATGATGTGTGCCGCGCAGGCCGGGCAGCGCGGGCGCCGCGTGTTGTTGATCGAGCATTACCACCTGCTCGGCGAGAAGATCCGCATCTCGGGCGGCGGGCGCTGCAACTTCACCAACACCGGCGCCGGACCCGGGAACTTCCTGTCGCAGAACCCGGACTTTTGCCGTTCGGCGCTTGCCCGGTATACGCCGCGCCATTTCATCTCGCTGGTCGAGAAATACGGCATCGCCTATCACGAGAAGAAGCTGGGGCAGCTTTTCTGCGACGACACGGCGCAGGACATCATCCGCATGCTGAAGTCCGAATGCGACCGCGGCAACGTGCAGTGGCGGATGCCGTGTCCCGTGGATGGCGTTGCACGCACGGCGGAAGGATTCGGCCTCGCGACGCCGCAGGGGCCGATGCTCTGCGCATCACTGGTCATCGCCACAGGGGGCCTGTCGGTGCCGAAGATCGGCGCAACGCCCTTCGGCTACCGGATCGCGGAGCAGTTCGGTCTCTCCATCGTGCCGCCTCGCCCGGGATTGGTGCCGCTGGCCTTCGCGCCGGACGCGCTGGCGCGCTACGGCGATCTCTCCGGCGTTTCGGTCGATGCCGAGGTTTCCTGCAACGGCGGGCGCTTCCGCGAGAACCTGCTGCTCACGCATCGCGGGCTCTCCGGTCCGGCGATCCTGCAGATTTCGTCGTACTGGGACGGCCGCACGCCGCTGTCGATCGACCTGCTCCCCGGCGAGGATGCCGCGCAATGGCTGTGCGCGCAAGCCAGCTCGCAGGCGCAGCTGCCCACACTGCTCGCGCAAAAGCTGCCGAAGCGCTTTGCGCAGCAATGGTGCGCGGCGCACGGAGCGGCAGTGCCGATGAGACAGCTGGGCGAGGTGCGACTGCACGACGTCGCGGCGCAATTGCACGACTGGCGCGTGCTGCCCTCGGGTACGCTCGGATATCAGAAGGCCGAGGTGACGTGCGGCGGTGTCGCGACGAGCTGCCTGTCGTCGAAAACCATGGGTGCGACCGACGTTCCCGGCCTGTATTTCATCGGCGAAGTTGTCGACGTCACGGGCTGGCTCGGCGGCTACAACTTTCAGTGGGCGTGGGCGTCCGGGCACGCCGCCGGGCAATTCGCCTAATCATGCCGCGCGCTACTGCGCCACGTCTCCCGACTTGTCCCGGACCCGCGGTTCGGCATAGCATTCAATGTTTGGTCCGCCATTCTTCCAGGAGCTCCACGTGTCCGTTCGTCTCGTCGTCGCCGCAATCACGCTCACTTGTTCCATCGCCGCCTTCGGACAGGTCAAGGTCGGCCTCATGGTCTCGGCCACGGGTCCCACGTCGGCGATCGGCATCCCGCAGAAGAACACCGGGGACATGCTGCCGAAGAAGGTCGGCGACGCGACGGTGGAGTACATCCAGCTGGAGGACGGCGGCGACACGACCCGCGCCGTGCAGAACGTCAAGAAGCTGATCCAGGAGAACAACATCGATGCGCTGATCGGCCCGTCGACCACGCCCAATGCGCTGGCGATCCTCGACTTCATCGCCGACGCGAAGGTGCCGATGATGGCCACCGTGGGCACGTCGTCGGTAGTCGAGCCGCTCGACGCGAAGAAGCGCTGGGTGTTCAAGACCACGCAGAACGACGACATCATCGCCGGCGCGCTGCTGAAGCACATGCTGAAGAACGGCGTGAAAACGATCGGCTTCATCGGCTTCAACGATCCCTACGGCGAAAACTGGTACAAGGTGTTCGGCGCGATGGCCGAGAAGGCCGGCATCACGATCGTCGCCAACGAACGCTACGCACGGAACGACCAGAGCACGACCGGCCAGGTGCTGAAGCTGATGGCGGCCAAGCCCGACGCCGTGCTGATTGCCGCCGTCGGCGGTCCTGCGGTGCTGCCGCAGGCGACGCTGTTCGACCAGGGCTACAAGGGGCGCATCTACCAGACGCACGCGGTGGCGACCGACGATTTCATCAAGCTCGGCCGCGAGAAGGTCGAGGGAACCGTGCTCGCCGCCGGGCCGATGCTGGTGATCGACGAGATCCCCGACGCCAACCCCACGAAAAAGGTGGCGCAGGCCTACATCGCCGCCTACGAAAAGCAGTTCGGCACCAAGCCCGCGACGTTCGGCGCCAACACGTGGGACGGCGGCATCCTGCTCGAACGCGCGATCCCTGCCGCGCTGAAGGCCGGCAAGCCCGGCACCGAAGCGTTTCGCATCGCCTTGCGCGACGCAGTGGAGAAGGAACGCGAGATCGTCGGCACGCAAGGCGTGTTCAACATGTCGGCCAACAACCACAACGGCATGGACGACCGGGCGCGTGTGCTGATCGTCATCAGGGATGGCAAATTCCGGCTGCTCGCGGATTGACCATCGACCGCCCAAGGCGATATGACGTGATGCCGAATCCGACAGAGAAACGACGGTCCATCGGGCGATGCGCCTGACCGGCATCCTGCTGGCCGCCGGAGCCGGCGCGCGCTTCGGCGGAGCGAAACTACTGGCGCCGCTGCCCGTGACATCCCATGGCGTCGGCGCCGGCACGGCGATCGGCGTGGCGTCGTGCCTGCACCTCCTTTCGTCGCTGCCCGATGTCGTGGCGGTCGTCCGGCCCGGCGACTCGATCCTCGCGACGCTACTTCAAGCTGCGGGCGCGCGCATCGTCGAATGTTCGCGCGCGGACGAAGGGATGGGCGCCAGCCTCGCGTGCGGCATCATTGAAGCGCGGAGTGCCGACGCTTGGGTCGTCGCGCTGGCGGACATGCCGTGGATCGCGCCCGCAACGATCGCGCTGGTTGCCGACGCGCTGGCCGCGGGCGCGGGAATCGTTGCCACGTCGCGCATCGGCGTGCGCGGTCATCCGGTCGGCTTTGCGAAGGCGCACTACGCGGCGTTGGCGGGACTCACCGGCGACGAGGGCGCCAAGTCGGTTCTCGCCGCGCACCGCGAGTCGGTGCAACTGATCGAAGTCACCGACGGCGGCGTGCTGCGCGACGTCGATGCGCCCGGCGACCTCACCGGCTGAGTGTCAGCTGAGCGTCAGTCGTCGGCCTCGCGCTGCCATAGGTCGGCCTGGCGGTCGCGGCCATGACGCCGCTCCTCCTGCGTTCGCCACCACAAGCGTAGCTGCGCCTCGGGAAGGGGACGCGCGATCAGGTAGCCCTGCGCTTCCTCGCATCCGTGCGAGCGCAGGAAGTTGAATTGGGCCGCAGTTTCCACGCCTTCGGCAATGCAGCGCAGTCCGAGCGAATGCGACAGCGCGATGATGGCCTGCGTGATCGCCTCGTCATTGCGGTTCTTGTCCAGGCCGTGAACGAAGCGCTGGTCGATCTTGACGCCCTGGATGGGCAGGCGCGCGAGGTACGAAAGACTTGAGTAGCCGGTGCCGAAGTCGTCGATAGTGATTGAAACGCCCATCTGCTTCAACTTCATCAGCGTGGCGACGGCCTTCTCGGGGTGCGTGATGATGACGCTCTCGGTGATTTCGAGGTCGAGATGGGCCGGTGCGAGGCCGCTCGATGACAGTGCTTCCTCGACAATTCCCAGCCAGCTGTCGTGCTGCAGCTGCTGCACGGACAGGTTGACCGACAGGCGCAACGGCATGTCTTCGCGGTGCCATTGCATGACCTGACGGCAGGCGTCGCGTAGCACACGCGCCCCCAGCGCCTGGATCATGCCCGACTCCTCGGCGATGGGAATGAACTCCGCCGGAGCGATTACGCCGCGGCCCGGATCCCGCCAGCGCAGCAGCGCCTCGACGCCACACGCGCGGCCATTCTTCATCTCGATCTGCGGCTGGTACACGAGGAAGAACTCGTCGTCCATCAGCCCGCGCCGCATGTCGGTCTCGAGTTGCAGCCGCAACTGCACGCGCGCGTTCATGTCAGCCGTATAGAAGCGGTACCCATTGCGGCCGGCATCCTTGGCCGCATACATCGCCGTGTCCGCCTGCTTGATGAGATTGCCGCCGTCCGATGCGTCGATCGGGTACATCGCAACGCCAATGGAGCAGGTGAGCGTCGGCATCTGGTCGGACAGGCGGAATGGCGCCATGAACGATTCGCGCACGCGCGTCAGCACGGCCATCACCTCATAGGCCGCCTGGTCCGGATCGAGGCCGGGCAGCACGACGACGAACTCGTCGCCGCCCAAGCGCGCGACCGTGTCGCTTTCGCGCACGGCGCTGATCAGCCGCTGGGCAATGGCCTGCAGCAGCTGGTCTCCGGCGTCGTGGCCCAGCGTGTCGTTGATCCGCTTGAAATGATCGAAATCGAGGAAGAGGCACCCGACGTGCCGGCCGTCGCGCTGCGCCAGCGAAATGATCTGCTTCAGGCGCTGGTTGAGCAGCGACCGGTTGGGCAGGCCCGTCAGGATGTCGTGCTGCGCCAACTTGTAAGCGTGGGCGGTCGCGACCTCCAGTTCCTTGGTCCGCTGCGCCACCTTGTCCTCCAGCGTCCGCTGGTAGTTGGCGACCTCGGACTTGGATTCGCCAAGCTTCTGCGTCATGTGGTTGAACGTGTGCGTCAGGAGGCCCAACTCGTCCGACGAGCTGGCGGGAACGTATACGTCGAGGCGCCCGGCGCCGACGGCGCGCGCGGCGCGCATCAGCCGGTGCATTGGCGCCACGAGGCGCCGCGTGAGCAGCAGCGTGGCGAGGATGGCAACGATGAGCAGCGCCAACACGACCGCAATGGCACCGACCATCTGCTCCCGGAACATCCGGCGCTGCACGTCCTGGGTCATGCCCAGACGGATGTAGCCGATGGGTGCGCCGTCCGCGGTGGCGTCCTGCGCGCCAGGCGATGCCGCGTCGGCGGAGGCGCCCGCCACGGAACGCGGTTTCGCGACCGGTACGATGAATTCGATGTAGCGCTTGTCGCCGATCAGGACATCGCGCTCGCTGGCCCTTCCGGTCGCGGATGCTGCGGGCAGCGGATCGAGCGGCGGCAGCTTCTCCTTCGTGAGCCCGGCGGCGAAGCGGCGTTCGTTTATCATTTCGCGCTTGCCGTCGAACACGCTCGCGTAGGCGGCGTCGGGATTGTTGCCGACGCTGTCCAGCATTTGCTCGAGAAACAGCCTGTCCGACGTGTCGATGCCGCGCTCCGCGAGCTGCGCAATCACGGCGAGCATCGTGTTGCCCTGGCTGCGCAGCTCCTGCTTGTCCTCGCGCCACTGCTGCGCGAAATGCAGCACCGACAGCGCAACGGCCGTTAGAAAAATCAGTCCGACGGTGAGCAGGTTGAGTTTGGTGAGCAGTCCCATCCGGACCGGCGGCAGGTCCAGCGTGGACACCGAGTCGCCCGCGAGCGGGGACAGATGGCGACGCAGGCGGCTGCCGATCTTCATGCCCGGTCGCTGCCGGACATCAGGCGCATGACGTCACCACGGAGGTCATTCCACCGCGACGGGGATCTTGCCGATCCGGGCCTGCCATTCGCGGGGCGCGGTGTGATGCACGGACGTCCCCCGGGCGTCGACGGCAACCGTGACCGGCATGTCCTTGACGGTGAATTCGTAGATGGCTTCCATGCCAAGGTCGCCGAACGCCACCACGCGCGAGGCGCGGATCGCCTTCGACACGAGATAGGCGGCGCCGCCGACGGCCATGAGGTACGCGGCGCGGTGCTTGCGGATGGCCTCGATCGCAATCGGTCCGCGTTCCGCCTTGCCGATCATCGCGATAAGACCTGTCTTCGCCAGCATCATTTCCGTGAACTTGTCCATGCGCGTGGCCGTCGTGGGGCCGGCGGGACCCACCACTTCGTCGCGGACCGGATCGACCGGCCCGACGTAGTAGATGACGCGGTTCGTGAAATCGATGCCTTCCGGCAGCGGATCGCCCTTCGCAAAGATGTCGGCGATGCGCTTGTGCGCGGCATCGCGGCCGGTCAGCATCTTTCCATTGAGCAGCAGCGTGTCGCCCGGCTGCCACGTCGCAACCTCTTCGCGCGTCAGCGTATCCAGGTTGACGCGCCTGGCGCTTGCCGACGGCGACCACTGCACGTCGGGCCACGTGGCGAGATCGGGCGGCTCGAGCTTGGCGGCGCCGGAGCCGTCCAGCGTGAAATGCGCGTGCCGTGTCGCTGCGCAATTGGGAATCATGCCGACCGGTTTGCTCGCCGCGTGCGTCGGATAGTCGAGGATCTTGACGTCGAGCACCGTGGACAGGCCGCCCAAGCCCTGTGCGCCGATGCCCAGCGCGTTGACCTTTTCGTACAGTTCGATGCGCAGTTCCTCCGTCGCGCTGGCCGGTCCGCGCGCGAGCAGCGCGTGCATGTCGATGGGCTCCATCAGCGCTTCCTTGGCCATCAACATCGCCTTTTCGGCGGACCCGCCGATGCCGATCCCGAGCATGCCCGGTGGACACCAGCCGGCGCCCATCGTCGGCACCGTCTTCACCACCCAATCGACGATGGAGTCCGAAGGATTCAGCATGACGAACTTGGACTTGTTCTCCGATCCGCCTCCCTTGGCGGCGATCTTCACCTCCACCGTGTTGCCCGGGACCAGGTCGAAGTGGACGACGGCCGGTGTGTTGTCGCGCGTGTTCTTCCGGGCGCCGGCCGGGTCGGCGACGATCGACGCGCGCAGGCGGTTGTCCGGATCCATGTACGCCAAGCGCACGCCCTCGTTGATCATCGCCGCCAGCGGCATCGTCGCGCCTTCCCAACGCACGTCCATGCCGACCTTAACGAAGGCGACGACGATGCCGGTGTCCTGGCAGATCGGCCGGTGACCCTCGGCGCACATCCGCGAATTGGTCAGAATCTGCGCAATTGCGTCCTTCGCCGCGGGCGACTCCTCGGCGTGGTATGCGGCGCCCAGCGCCTCGATGTAGTCCTGCGGGTGGTAATAGGAGATGAACTGCAGCGCGTCGGCGACGCTCTGGATGAGGTCCTGCTGGCGGATCGTGGTCATGGTCGGACTCGATGGAGGATTGCCGGGTGGACAGCCTTAAAGTCTAGCACCCGGGGCGAGGCCATTGCCGCCGCCGGCCGATCAGCCCTGCAAGTCGGCGAAACCAGCCCTTGCCGGTCTCCAGGACGTCACCACGCGCGGGTTTGTCCTGCGTCATTGCATCGCCGGGCGCGGTGTGGTTAGACTCACACGTCCACACGCCAGGCTTGCACAAAACTGGTGCCAATCACGGAGGAGAGCTTCCCATGTCGTCCGGTATCGAGTCGGTCCTGCAGGAAAACCGCGTATTCCCGCCTTCCGAGGCCTTCGTCAAGCAGGCGAACATTTCCGGCATGGCCGCCTACAAGGCGATGTACGCCGAAGCCGAAGCCGACTTCGAGGGCTTCTGGGCGAAGCACGCGCGCGCGGAGCTGCTATGGCAGAAGCCGTTCGCCAAGACGCTCGATGAATCGAACGCGCCGTTCTTCAAGTGGTTCCAGGACGGCGAACTGAACGCCTCGTACAACTGCCTCGACCGTCATCTTGCGTCGCAACCGTCCAAGGTCGCGATCATCTTCGAGGCGGACGACGGCACGATCACGCGCATCACGTACAAGGAGCTCTATCACGACGTCTGCCGCTTCGCGAACGCGCTGAAAGCCAGGGGCATCAAGAAGGGTGACCGCGTCCTCGTCTACATGCCGATGTCGATTCAGGCTGTGGTGGCGATGCAGGCGTGCGCGCGGATCGGCGCCACGCACTCGGTCGTGTTCGGCGGTTTTTCCGCAAAGAGCATCCAGGAACGCGTCGTCGATGCCGGCGCGGTGGCGATCATCGCCGCCGACGGTCAGTTCCGCGGCGGGCGCGAGATCCCGCTGAAGAAGGTCGTCGACGAGGCGCTGGCGCTGGGCGGATGCGAAGGCATCAAGACCGTGTTCGTTTACAAGCGCACCGGATCCGCGATTCCGATGCAGGCCGGCCGGGATGTCTGGTGGCATGAAGCCGTCGCGGACCAGCCGGACACTTGCGAGCCGACTTGGGTGAGCGCCGAACATCCGCTGTTCATCCTCTACACGTCGGGTTCCACCGGCAAGCCCAAGGGCGTCCAGCATTCGACCGGCGGCTATCTGCTGCAGGCCATCCTGACGATGAAGTGGACGTTCGACTACAAGCCGACCGACGTCTTCTGGTGCACGGCGGACGTGGGCTGGGTCACGGGTCATACGTACATCGCCTATGGTCCGTTGGCCTGCGGCGCGACGGAAGTCATGTTCGAGGGCGTGCCCACCTATCCCGACGCCGGCCGCTTCTGGAAGATGATCCAGGACCACAAGGTGACGGTGTTCTATACGGCGCCGACAGCGATCCGTTCGCTGATTAAGGCCGGCGGCGACCTGCCGAAGAAGTACGACCTCTCGTCGCTGCGCATCCTGGGCACCGTCGGCGAACCGATCAATCCAGAAGCGTGGATGTGGTACTACCAGACGGTCGGCGGCACGCGCTGCCCGATCGTCGACACATGGTGGCAGACCGAGACCGGCGGCCACATGATCACGCCGCTTCCGGGCGCGACGCCATTGAAGCCCGGGTCGTGCACGTTCCCGCTGCCCGGCATCATCGCCGATATCGTCGACGAGACCGGCCATACGGTGGAATTCGGCAAGGGCGGCATCCTCGTCATCAAGCGACCGTGGCCCGGGATGATCCGCACCATCTGGGGCGACCCCGACCGCTACAAGAGCAGCTACTACCCCGAGGATTTCCACGGCAAGTACTACCTCGCGGGCGACGGCGCCAGCCGCGACCTCGAAGGCTACATCCGGATAATGGGCCGCATCGACGACGTGCTGAACGTCTCGGGGCACCGACTGGGAACGATGGAAATCGAGTCCGCGCTGGTCGCCAACCCACTGGTCGCGGAAGCTGCGGTCGTGGGCCGTCCCGACGACCTCACTGGCGAGGCCGTGTGCGCTTTCGTCGTCTTGAAGCAGGTGCGGCCGGAAGGACCCGAAGCCGACCGGATTGCGAAGGAACTGCGCGACTGGGTGGCCAAGGAGATCGGACCCATCGCCAAGCCGAAAGACATCCGTTTCGGCGAAAACCTGCCCAAGACGCGGTCGGGCAAGATCATGCGCCGGCTGCTCCGCTCGATCGCCAAGGACGAGGAGATCAAGCAGGACACGTCGACCCTCGAAAATCCGGCGATCCTAGACCAGTTGAAGCAAGTCAACTAAAGAGGTCAACCGGGAAGGTCCGCCTGGGTGCGATACCGCGGGCGGTCCGGCCCGGCGCCGCATCCTCGTTTGAAGCGACAGCCGCGTCAGGCGACGGGCGGGGCCGTTTCCTGGAACGACGGCCGTTTCGCGAGCTTTTCCGCGAGCCGGGCCAGGTTCGGGTAGTCGCGACGCCAATCGAGATCGGGGTAGCGCAGGTCGAGGTAGCCCAGCGCGCAACCGGTGGCGATGTCGGCCAGCGTGTAGGACTCGCCGTCGCACCAGGCCTTTTCCTCCAGCTCGCGCGAGAGCTCGGCGACGCCGGCGTCGACCTTCTGCCGCTGGCGCTCGATCCAATCCTTGCTTTGCTGCTTGGCCGGCCGCCGCGACTCCAGGACGATGGCCAGCGCGGCATCGCAGATTCCGTCCGCCAATGCTTCCCAGCGCCGCACCTCGATGCGCTGGCGATTGGGCTCGGGGATGAGCCTCGAGACGGGACTCACCGAATCGATGTACTCGACGATCACGCGCGAGTCATAGAGGTTCGTGCCGTCGTCAAGAACGAGCACCGGCACCTTTCCCAGCGGACTCCAGGTGTGAACCGGATTGCCCGGGTCATACGGGCTGGATTCCACCATTTGATACTCGATCTTCTTTTCGGCGAGCGCGATGCGCACCTTGCGCACATAGGGACTCGTCGGCGACGCGATCAGCTTGAGCACGGGCAGGGACTTCTTCGGAAACGTCGGAGGAAAATTATAGCATTGCGACCTTGGTCGACCGGAGGCAACCTGAGGCGACCGCGAAGGCGGACGCGGCTGCCGCGATGGCGCCGCATGCTAAACTCGCAACGCCTCCTGCGAGCGAATCCGTCGTGGCCGCCGAAGCTTCCCTCCCCGCGCATTTTTCCAATCTCACCGCGCTGTCCCCGCTGGATGGCCGCTATGTCGGCAAGGTTGCCGCGCTGCGCGAACACTTCAGCGAATTCGGACTGATCCGCCACCGCGTGCGGGTCGAGATCGCCTGGCTTGTCGCGCTGGCCGACGAGCCCGCGATTCCCGAGGTGCCGCCGTTCTCGACATCCGCGCGCGCGGCGCTGGAACAGGCTGCGCACGATTTCGCGCCGGCGGATGCGGCGCGCATCAAGGAAATCGAGCGCCGAACGAATCACGACGTCAAGGCCGTCGAATACTGGCTGAAGGAACGCGTGGCTGCGGTCCCGGAAGTCGCGCGCGTGGCCGAGTTCGTCCACTTCGCCTGCACGTCGGAGGACATCAACAACCTCGCGCATGCGCTGGCGCTGGCCGCGGCGCGCAAGGATGTCCTGCTGCCGGTTCTGCGCGACCTCGCGGCGAAGATGCGCGAACTGGCGCATGCCCATGCCGGCGTGCCGATGCTGTCACGGACCCACGGCCAGCCCGCGACACCGACCACGCTCGGCAAGGAAATCGCCAACGTATACGCACGGATCGAACGGCAGATCGTTGCCATCGAGCGCGTGCCGGTCAAGGGCAAGGCCAACGGCGCCGTGGGCAACTACAACGCCCACCTTGCGGCCTATCCCGACGTCGACTGGGAGCGGCTCGCCGCCAGGCTCGTCGCCGGGCTGGGCCTTGAATTCTCCCCGTACACGACGCAGATCGAGCCGCACGATTACATGGCAGAACTGTTCGACGCGATCGCCCGCGCCAACACCATCCTGATCGACTTCGACCGCGACATCTGGGGCTACGTCTCGATCGGCTACTTCCGCCAGCGCGTCGTCGAGGGCGAAGTCGGTTCGTCGACGATGCCGCACAAGGTCAACCCCATCGACTTCGAAAATTCGGAAGGCAACCTGGGGCTCGCCAACGCCATGCTGCGCCACCTAGCGGAGAAGCTGCCGATCTCGCGCTGGCAGCGCGATCTGACGGACTCGACCGTCCTGCGCAACATGGGCGTGGCCCTGGGGTACGCGCTGCTCGGCTGGGTGTCGCTGCAGCAGGGGTTGCGCAAGCTCGACGCCGACCCCGCCCGCATGGCGGCTGACCTCGACGCGAACTGGGAGGTGCTGGCCGAGCCGATCCAGACCGTGATGCGCCGCTACGGCATCGCCAACCCTTATGAACAGCTGAAGGCGCTGACGCGCGGCGTGACCGGCATGACGCGCGAATCGCTGCACGCGTTCATCGCGGGGCTCGACTTGCCTGCGGACGCCAAGTCTCGGCTCCTCGCGCTGACGCCGTCGACCTACATCGGCAAGGCTGCCGACCTGGCAAAGCGGGTCTGATCCGCGTCAGCTGCGACGGCGGCGTTCGGCGACGAACGTGGAAACCGCCGGGATCAGCGAGACGATGACGATCCCGATTACGATCAGCGACAGGTTCTGCTTGACCCAGGGAATGTTGCCGAACAGGTAGCCCGTGTAGACGAGCAGGCCGATCCACATCACGCCGCCGACCACGTTGTACGAGAGAAACCGGCGGTAGGACATCCCGGCAACGCCGGCTAAGAACGGCGCGAACGTGCGGATGATCGGAATGAAGCGGCCGATGATGATCGTCACCCCGCCGAACCTGTCGTAGAAGTCCTGCGTCTTCCGCAGATGCGCCTGCTTGAACCACCGCGAATCGGGCCTGTCGTATATCCTGGGGCCGATGTAGTGGCCGATCGCGTAGTTCAGCGAGTCTCCCAGGATGGCCGCGAAAATGAGCAGCGCGACCAGCAGATGCACGTTGAGGCCGGCGGTTGCGACGATGGTCCCGGAGATGAAGAGGATCGAATCACCGGGAAGGAAGGGGAACACCACCAGCCCGGTTTCCGCGAAAATCACGACGAACAGCAGCGCGTAGATCCATGGGCCGTACTGGCCAGCCGCCGTCACGAGCGTCTGGTCGAGCGCGAACAGCGAATAGAAAAGCGTCGTGAGCATGGGTGTTGCGAGCCGGCAGCGTTTCCCGGGCTGCGGCTACGGCAGAATCTTCTCGCCGCCGATGCCCACCTTCTTCTCCGGCTTGACCAGGTCCTCCCGCGACACGCCGAGCCACATTACCAGTGGGGCCATTACCAGCACCGACGAGTAGATGCCGAAGCAGATACCGATGGTCAGCGCCAGCGCGAAATAGTGCAGCGTCTCGCCGCCGAAGAACAAAATGGACAGCACCATCATTAGGGTCAGGCCGTGCGTGATGATCGTGCGCGAGATTGTGCTGGTGATCGCGCTGTCGATCACGTGCGTCACCGTCGCCTTGCGCATCTTGCGGAAGTTCTCGCGGATCCGGTCGGCGATGACCACCGACTCGTTGACCGAATACCCGAGCACTGCGAGCACTGCCGCCAGGACCGGCAGCGAGAATTCCCATTGAAATAGCGCAAAGAAGCCCAGGATGATGACGACGTCGTGGAGGTTCGCGACGATCGCCGCGACCGCGAAGCGCCACTCGAAGCGCAAGGCGAGGTAAGCGACGATGCCGAACGAGACCAGCAGCAGCGCCAGAGCGCCGTTCTCGTAGAGTTCGCGGCCGACCTGGGGTCCGACGAACTCGACCCGCTGCTGGGTCGCCGACGGGTCGTCCGCGCGCAGCTCCCCCAGCACGCGTTCGGACAGCTGGGCGCTGGACACGCCTTCCTTCAGCGGGAGGCGAATCAGCGCGGTGTCGGAACGTCCGAAGCTTTGTGCGGAGTATTCGCCCAGGTTCAGCTTGTCGAGCGCCGCCCGGACGCGGCCGAAGTCCACCGCGTGGCCATAGGTCACCTCGATGACCGTGCCGCCGCGGAAGTCGACGCCAAGGTTCAAACCCCGGGTGGCCAGGAAGAACACGGCCAGCAGGAACGTCACGAGCGAAATCACGTTGAACGTGAGCGCATACCGCATGAACGGGATGTCGCGCTGGATCCTGAAGAATTCCATCGTATGACCTTTTTCGTGGGGAGCGCTGCGCGCGAACGCGACGCTTCAGACCTTCGGCACGGTAGCGGTGTCGGGATGCCATACCTGGCCGATCGATATCTTGTCGAGCTTCTTGCGGCTGCCGTAGATCAGCGCGACGATGCCGCGCGAAACGAAGACGGCCGAGAACATCGACGTCAGGATGCCAAGGCAGTGGACCACGGCGAAGCCCTTGATGGGGCCGGTGCCGAAGATCAGCAGCGCAACGCCGGCGATCAGCGTCGTCACGTTCGAATCGAGGATGGTGCCCCAAGCGCGCTCGTAACCCGCCTGCAATGCCGCGTGGGGCGTGGCACCCCAGCGCAGTTCCTCGCGGATGCGCTCGTTGATCAACACGTTGGAGTCGATCGCCATGCCCAGCGCGAGCGCGATAGCCGCAATGCCAGGCAGCGTCAGCGTGGCCTGCAGCATCGACAACAGCGCGACCAGCAGCAGCAGGTTGAAGGACAGCGCGATCGTCGAGATCAGTCCCATCAGCATGTAATAGGCGCACATGAAGATGGCCAGCACGACGAAGCCGTATTTCACCGAGTTGACACCCTTGTCGATGTTGTCCTGGCCGAGCGATGGTCCCACGGTGCGCTCTTCGATGATTTCCATCGGCGCCGCCAGCGCGCCTGCGCGCATCAGCAGCGCGACGTCGTTGGCTTCGCGCGTCGACATGCGGCCGCTGATCTGCACGCGCCCGCCGCCGATCTCCTCGCGGATGACCGGCGCCGTGATGACTTCCGCCTTGCCCTTCTCGACCAGCACGATCGCCATCCGCTTTCCGACATTGTCGCGGGTCACTTCCTTGAAGATGCGCGCGCCCGCGCCGTCGAGATCGACGTGCACGGCGGGCTCGTTGTTGCGTTGGTCGTACCCGGGTTGCGCGCCATTGATTCGGTCGCCGGTCTGGACGACCTGCCGCTTGACCAGTATCTTCTGGCCACCGCGCTCGACGAAGAGGTCGCTGCCAAACGGCACGCTGCCGCCGATCGCCGCTTCCAGCGCGCCGGGCTCGTCGTTGACCATGCGGATCTCGAGGGTCGCGGTGCGACCGACGATGTCCTTCGCGTGGGCCGTGTCCTGCACGCCGGGCAGCTGCACGACGACACGCTCGGCGCCCTGCTGCTGAATGATCGGCTCCTTGACCCCGAGCTCGTTGACGCGGTTGCGCAGGATCTGGATGTTCTGCTGGACCGCGCTTTCCTGGATGCGTTTCTGGGCCTCGGGTTTCAGTCCGGCGATGAGCAGCAGGTCGCCGCCAGCGCCGTCGCCGTCGCGCAGCGCCAGGTCCGGATAGGTCTTCTCGATGACGTTGCGCGCCTTCAGTCGCTCCGCGCCGTCCTTGAAGCGCATCACGACGTTGGCGCCATCGCGCGCGATGCCGCCGTACTGGATCTTCTCGCTGCGCATCAGCGAACGGATGTCGGTCGAGTAGCGGTCACCGGCCTTGTCCAGCGCGGCCTTCATGTCCACCTGCAGCAGGAAGTGCACGCCACCCCGGAGATCCAGGCCCAGGTACATCGGCAGCGCGCCGATGGACGCCAGCCAATCCGGCGACGACGACAGCAGGTTGAGCGCGACGATGTAGCCGTCACCGAGCTTGGCCTGGATGACGTCCCGCGCCTTCAATTGCGTGTCGGTGTCGGCGAAGCGCACCTTGACGCCGGTGCTGTCCAGCGCGGCCCCGCGGAACGGGATGTTGCCCGTCTTGAGCGCGTCCTCGACCATCCCGAGCAGTGCGGTGTCGGCCTTGGCCTTCGCCGCGCTGACCTGCACCGCCGGGACTTCGGGGAAGAAGTTGGGGAGCGTGTAGAGGATGCCGACGATCAGCGCGATGGCGATCACGACGTATTTCCAGAGCGGATAGCGATTCATGGCGAACGGCCGATATCAGGTGGGGTGCGCCGGCGCAACGGCGCGCGGGAACATGGAAGCCAGGGTCGGAACGGCTTGTTGGATTGCCTGCGGTCCGGAACTCGTCGGGCCCGGCGTGATGTCAGAGCGCCTTGATAGTGCCCTTAGGCAACAGCTGAGAGATCGCCGCGCGCTGCACGGTGATCTCGACGTTGGGCGCGATCTCGACCGACGCGTACTGATCGGTCAGCTTGCCGATCTTGCCCACGACGCCACCGGCGGTGATGACCTCGTCGCCCTTTTGCAGCGCCTCGAGCATCGCCCGGGTTTCCTTGGCGCGCTTCTGCTGCGGCCGGATGAGAAGGAAATAGAACACGACGAAGATGGCGATCATCGGCAGGAACGTCATCAGGTCGCCGCCCGCGAAACCGCCGGGGGCTTGAGCGTAAGCGTTGGTGATGAACACGGGTAATCCTCCATTGCCGCGACCGTACGAATCAGGCCGGCGTAAAGCTCATGATTCTATCATGCGGCCCCTATCCGCCTTGAATCGCGCGACGTAGGCCGGGAGGGCGTCGGCGGCGATGGCCTCGCGCAGGTCCGCCATCAGCTGGTGGTAGTAGAAAAGGTTATGAATGGTCGCCAGCCGCGCGCCGAGGATCTCGTTGATCCGGTTGAGGTGATGCAGGTAGCCGCGGGAGAAGTTGCGGCAGGCGTGGCAGCCGCAGGTGGCGTCCAGCGGCTCGGTGTCGGATTTGTACCGGGCATTGCGAATCTTGATGTCGCCGAAGCGTGTGAACAGCCAGCCGTTGCGCGCATTGCGCGTCGGCATCACGCAGTCGAACATGTCGATGCCGGTGACGACGCCAGCGACCAAGTCCTCAGGCGTCCCCACGCCCATCAAGTAGCGCGGCCTGTTCGCAGGCAGCCGCGGCGCCACGTGGCCCAGCACGCGCAGCATTTCCTCCTTCGGCTCGCCCACCGACAGGCCGCCGATCGCGAACCCGTCGAAGCCGATCTCCGCGAGCCCTGCCAGCGACTCGTCGCGAAGGTCCTGGTACATGCCGCCCTGGACGATCCCGAATAGCGCGTTCGGGTTGCCCGCGCGGTCGAATTCGTCGCGTGAACGCCGCGCCCAGCGCACCGACAGCGCCATGGATTCCGCCGCCTCGTCGCGAGTGGCGGGGTGGGGCGTGCACTCATCGAACACCATCACGACGTCGGAGTCGAGCGTGCGCTGGATCTGCATCGACAGCTCGGGCGTCAGGAACAGCTTGTCCCCGTTCACCGGCGACGCGAACGCCACACCTTCCTCCGCGACCTTGCGCAGCGGCCCCAAGCTCCACACCTGGAAGCCGCCGGAATCGGTCAGGATCGGCCGGTCCCAGCCCATGAAACGATGCAATCCCCCGAAGGCGGCAATGACCTCCTGTCCCGGGCGCAACCAGAGGTGGAACGTGTTGCCCAGGACGATCTGCGCACCGAGCTCGACCAGTTCGCGCGGCGCCATTGCCTTTACCGTGCCATAGGTCCCGACCGGCATGAACACCGGCGTCTCGACGACGCCATGCGCGAGTTCGAGCTGGCCGCGGCGGGCGGCCCCCGACATGGCGAGGACGGAAAAGCGCATCTTGGGGACGCGATACAGGCCCGCGGACCGCGGGCGGCGCGGGACGGCTAGCGGCTGCCGCGCAAGCGTCGGCGTTGCGAGAACGCGACGGCCAGGACCAGCAGCATGGTCAAAGCAAGGCCGCCGTCCGAAAGCGTTGGCACGCTTGTCGAAAGCGCTGGGCCGGACAATGGTTGGCACGAATTGGCCGCGAAATCGAACGCGTTGCCCCAGACCGTGTAGAAATTGCCGGTGAAGCTGCCGTAACCGGTGCCAACGCCGACCGCATAGTCCGGGGCGATGCCGATCTGGATGACGCAGGCCGCGCCGGTCACCCGATAGGCGATGGCCGGATCCGGCAGCCCGTGTGCATTTAGCTCCGTCCAGTTGGCGAGAACGATGGTTCCGGCCTTGGCCTCGTTGCCTCCCGCGAAGCCTGAGGTCGCACCCAGCGCAGTCACGCCCTGGGTAAGCGGATGCGGCACGATGCTGGCGGCGTTG
>Ga0302321_100002090_pt1 | contig 17124 bp, 17 predicted proteins | sample Fen_T0_1_FD_202505 | JGI IMG/M metagenome (GOLD analysis project Ga0302321, IMG submission 202505) | Peat permafrost microbial communities from Stordalen Mire near Abisko, Sweden - Fen_T0_1 | ecosystem: Environmental > Terrestrial > Soil > Wetlands > Permafrost | place: Sweden: Abisko...
GCCTCCATTTTTTTACACGGCCCGATGATCTAGGTGGGTGATCTCATGGCTAAGCGTTGCGTGGATTGCCCAGAGATCCTCCAGCCCCAGATCGGCCGCGGGCGGCCCCGTATTCGATGCCCTCAGTGCTCCGTCAAGCGGCGCGGCAAGTCATTGACTGTCGCGCCCACGCCCCTGGGCCCCCCTCCTGGCCCAGAGTCCCCCCTGGAGGCCCTGACAGGCCTGGCGGCGGGCGTTCGGGCGGAGCTGGAGGCGGCGGGCCGCGCGGACTCCGTGGATGGCATGGCGGCCATTCATGCCGCGGAGACCCTCGACCGCCAGGACGTCTCCGGGGCCGCCCGCGCGTCACTCCTGCGTGAGATGAGGACCGCCGCCGCCGACGCCCTCAGGGCCGCCGCGCCCGCCGGCGGAGTGCTGGACGAACTCCGCCGCCGCCGAGACCAGAAGTCAGGTTGAGCGCGCCCTCCTGGGTGTCCATTCCACCGCGGCACCATTCCCGTGGCGCCGATGCCGTGGAGCTGGCGGCCAGCGCGGGTCTCATCCTCGACCCGTGGCAGCGCATCGCGGTGGATGCCATTCTGTCGGAGGATGAACAATGTCGGCCGGCCGCCTTCGAGTCGGCCGTCATCATTGCGCGCCAGAATGGCAAGGGAAGCATACTCGAATGCCTGTCATTGTACTGGCTATTCGTTGTCCGAGAGCCTCTCATCCTCCACTCTGCCCATGAGTTTAAGACTGCGGCGGAGGCATTTCGACGCCTGAGAACCCTGATTTCGGCATCCCCGGAGCTGATGTCAGAGGTTGCCCGCATCACAACCGCCGCCGGTAATGAGGCAATCGAACTCCGGACGGGTGAAAGACTCCGTTACGTGGCCCGATCCAAGGGCTCAGGACGTGGCTTTACGGCCGGAAAACTTCTCCTAGATGAGGCATTCAACCTCACTTCGGAGGAAATGGCGGCCCTCCTGCCCACAATGGCCGCGCGGCCTAACCCGCAGGTGGTCTATACGTCCTCCGCGGGCATGGCCGACTCAACCCAGCTCCATGCGATCCGTGATCGGGGCCGCGCGGGTGGCGACCCGTCGCTGGTCTACCTGGAATGGGGCGGCACGGCCAAGTGCGCGCCAGGGTGCGCCCATGAACTCAAGGACGACGCCTGTCGGTTGAATGACGTGGCCCAATGGGTGGCCGCTAACCCCCGCGTGGGGGTGGAGTTCATTGCCAATGAGAGGCGCGCCATGCCGCCCATGGCTTTCGCGCGGGAGCGACTGTCCGTGTGGGATGAGCCTGACGCCCGAGAGGACACCATCCCCCTTGCCGCGTGGCTGGGCCGCGCCGACGCGGAATCTCGGGTGGCCGACGGTGGGCGGCCGGTATTCGCGGTGGACGTTTCCCCGGATCGGCGCGTGGCCGCCATTGGCGTCTGCGGGCGGCGGACCGACAGTGGCCGCCACCTGGGCCTGGTGGAACACCGCCCAGGCGTGGACTGGGTGGTCGGTCGCCTGGTGGAGCTGGCGGAGCGGCACGACCCTTGCGCGCTCGTTCTGGATGGCATCAGCCCTGCGTCGAGTCTCATTCCGGAGCTCCTGGAGGCAGGCCTCCGGATCAAGTGCGAGAGCGATCCTGGCGCGGTCCTGGTGGTCACTGGAGCCACTCAGATGGGCCAGGCCTGCGGGGGCCTCCTGGACGCCGTGCAAGCCACGGAGCCCAGCGTGTGGCACCGCGGGGATCCGATTCTCACCGGGGCCTGGGAGGCGGCGGCACGACGCGTCATCGGCGATGGCCTCTGGGGCCTGGCACGGCGCGCCAGCGGCATGGATATCACCCCTGCCGTAGTCGTCACTCTCGCTCATTGGGGCCACGTCAGTTACGGAGATTCCGACTATGACATGTTCGCCAGTTTCGGATAGTGCAGGGGGTGAACGTGGGACGCATCAGGACCGCCTGGAATGCGTTGACCAATAGGGACCTGGCCTCCGACGCCATCGGCTGGCAATACCGGCGGAACCTGCCGATGGGTGGCGCCGTCAACGTGACGCAGGAAACCGCGCTCCGGCATTCAGCCTGGTGGGCCTGCCTCCGCCTCCGGGCGGACGTCATTTCAACCACACCCCTGGACGCATTCAGGGCGCGTGATGGCCTTCAGGTGGAGGTCACTAAGCCAACGCTCCTGACCGAACCGTCCCCCGGGGTCCACATCACGGAGCACCTTTACTCCAGCCAGTTCGACCTGGACCGCTATGGAAACTCCGTTGGAATTGTCACGTCCCGCAATGCGTTCGGCCTCCCTGCGTCGGTCGAATTGGTCCCCATGAGTGACGTCTCCGCAATCTGTAACGGGTCGCGCGTCAAGCTCTGGCGTATCGGCAGGGACGAATTCCAGCCGGTAGACATCTGGCATGAGCGCCAGTTCACCGTGGGTGGGTGGGCCTTGGGGCTTTCCCCTCTGGCTTATGCCGCCTGGACCGTGGGCGGTTATCTGTCCGCCCAGCAATTCGCCATTGACTGGTTTTCCACCGGGGCCGCGCCCACCGGCACCCTCAGGAATACGGAGCGCACCCTAGTCAAGGACCTAGCCCCCAAGGCCAAGGCGGAATTTAAGCAAGCGGTAGAGAATCGGGACATTTTCGTCACCGGTAAAGACTGGGAGTGGATTCCGGCCCAGGCGGACGCCGCGTCAACGGGATTCCTGGAATCGCAGCGGGCGGGCGTCCTCGACGTCTGCCGATATCTGGGCGTCCCGGGAGACATGATCGACGCAGAAATCCAGTCCGGCAGTGTCACCTATGCCAACGTTACTCAGAGAAACTTGCAATTGCTCATCATGAATCTGGGTCCGGCATACATCAGACGCGAGGCGGCATTTACCCGCGCCCTGCCTCAGTCTCGTTTCGTCAAGTTCAATACCGACGGACTCCTGCGCATGGACCCACAGACGCGTGAGGGCGTCATCCTCTCGCAGGTCGGCAAGACCTTGACCTATTCGGAGGCCCGCCGCCTCGACAACCGCCCGCCCTTTACCGATGCGGACCTGGCAGAGCTGGGATTCATGGCCCAGCTAGGTAAGCCCCTAACCCCCACCACTAAGCAAGCGGCCCAGCCCTGGGAGGTTCCCGCGTGAACGCGCTCGTTAGTGCCGCCCAGGAGCGGTGCAAGGGCATCCAATCCCGCGCCGACAGGCCCCGCCAGCGCAGAAATGACAGGGAATCGTCGGCCGGCCGCTCTTGGACGCCTGCGCATTCGTCCCGGATCGAGGTCCGTGGGGGCAGCGCAGGCAGTCCGATGGTATTCGACGGATTCGCCTCCGTAACCGATCGCGGTTACGAAATGTGGGATGCGTTCGGCCCCTATACCGAATTCGTCCACGTCGGGGCCTTTACGGAGACCCTGGCCGCCCAGCCCGACGTTCCCCTGGTCCTGGACCACGTGTCCAGTCGGCGGATTGCCCGCACGGGCAACGAAAAGTCGCCCCTGCTCCTTTCGGAGGTCACCCAGGGGGACGTGACTGGGCTCCATGTCCTGGCGCCCAGTCTGGACATGGGTGACCCTGATACGGCCTATATCGTTCCTAAGCTCCGCAGCGGGCTTATCGACGAAATGTCGTTCCGATTCATGATTACTTCGGGCCGCTGGTCCGAGGATCTCACGCAATATCACATCCATACCGTGGATATCAACCGCGGGGATGTCTCAATCGTCGGTTACGGAGCTAATCCGTTTACCGCCGGAAGCGGCCTACGGGCTCAGCCTGGGCTGTCTTCCGTGGATCGCGCCCTCCTGGCCATGTCGGCGGAGCGCGATGTCTACCGGGTGCATTCCCGGTAAAGCACCACCTGCGCCATGCATCTGGCTCCCTGCGTCAAGGCCTGGGGACTCTGATCTGTCGGAAATGCAGGCATATCACAGTCCCGAAAACCATCAGAGGAGCCCCTTAAATGGGACCGGAAACCCTGCGGTCGCAGGTGCGGGCGGAGATTTCCGCCAAGCTGGCGACCCGTAAGCCCATCACTGACAAGCTGGCCGCCCTGCGCTCTGCCGTTGACGGCGGCCAGGAGGCCAGCGCGGAGGACATTCGCGCCACTATCGCCCAGCGCGCTGCCCTGGACGCGGAGCTGGACGCCCTCCAGGAGCGAGAGGCGGCCCTGACCGCCGAGATCGACCGGGAGGCGGCCATTGACCGCCTCCAGGCGGCGGTTGCGCCGGGTACCGCTGGCGCGCGACGTGCTTACGACAACGTCGCGCGGGTCGGTCGTGAGGAGCGCACCTATCGACCGGACACGGACCCGCAGGGGCGTCAGTTCCTGCGGGACCTGGGCCTCATCCACCTGCACGGTGGCGTGGCGGGTGACAGCCAGGCACGCCTGGCCCAGCACGCCGCGGAGGAGCGCGTGGAGCGCGCCGAGTATCTGACCGGTCAGCGCGCCATGGAGGCCCGCGCGGCAGGGACGGGGGCATTCGTCGGATTGACCGTTCCGCAGTATCTGACCGACCTTTACGCCCCGCTCGCTCGGGCGCTGCGCCCGTTCGCCGATGCCTGCAATGGGCATCAGTTGCCCGCCGACGGAATGACGCTGAACATTTCCCGGATCACCACGGGGACGTCTACCGCCCTCCAGGCGAGCGAGAATGCGGCAGTGTCGAACACCGACATTGACGACACGCTCCTGGCCGTCTCCGTGCAGACCAATGCGGGGCAGCAGACGCTTTCCCGGCAGGCTATCGAACGGGGCACTGGGACCGAGGACGTTACCGTCCAGGACCTGTTCAGGGCATACAACACAACCCTGGACTCCACCCTCCTCAACCAGGCGACCACGGGCCTGACGAACGTTGCCACGTCGGTGGCGTACGTGGACGCCACGCCCACTGTGGCGGAGCTTTATCCCAAGGTGGTCCAGGCGGTTTCCGCGGTGGAGAGCTCCCTCCTCAACATGGCCAGCGGGGAGAACATTGCGGTAATGCACTCTCGCCGTTGGTACTGGCTGCAGAACGCCCTGGGGAGCACCTGGCCCCTGATGAGCCAGCCTGGCGTGGCGGCCCAGATGCTTGGGACGAATTTCGCCACGAAGTATGGCGATGGCGTCCGCGGCATTCTCCCGAACGGGACTCCCGTAATCGTGGATAACAACTGCGGGACTCTCCTGGGCGCGGGTACCGAGGATGAGATTTATGTCGGGGACCGGAATGAATTCCATCTGTGGGAGGACCCGCAGGCCCCGGTGTTCATCCGGGCGGAACAGCCTTCCGCCGCGTCGCTGGGCGTCCTGTTCGTTCTGTACGGGTATTTCGCGTACACGTTCACGCGCTACGCCCATTCGCAGAAGGTGAACGGAACGGGTCTCATCGCTCCTTCCTTCACTGGCGTCTGATCTAACACCCCCGATACCGGCGACGCCCGCCAGCTCCTCCCCTGCCCCGGGGCGCTGGCGGGCGTTGTCCGCATGCCCGTTGAAAGGCGGCCAAGATGGCGTCACGGAATACCGAGCGGCCCCGGCCGGCCGACACGCCGAGTAGTAATGCTGGCGCCCACGCTGCGCCAGAGGATCACGTTGCCGCAGGGCAGCGTCGCGCCGATGCCGTTGCCTCCCTGGAGGGCCTGGACCAGCGCGCCCGGAATGAGGTCCTGGGTCTCCTGGAGGCCCGCAGGGGCTTCGTCACGCGCGGCCTGACTGACCGTGTGGCCCAGGTGGACGTCCAGCTCCAGATCCGTGGCTACGCGGGTGGTGAGTAATGTCCAAGGCTGGATACACGCTCCAGACCGGTGGAGCGGTGGCCCTGGCGGCGGCCACCCCGAAAACGGTCCTCTGCGTTATTGCTCCTGCCCAGTTCGGTATCGACCTGAAAAAGGTCCGTATCGGATTCGACGGTGCAACGTCCAGTGCGGTCCCGGTGTTCTGTGAGCTGATGACCAGCACCCTGGCCACGAACTCCACGCCCAACACGAACAACACATCCGCAACGGTGACCCAGATATACGGGCGGACAATCACCCCAGGCTTTACCGGTTTCTACGCCTCCACGACGGAGCCCACGGTCCTGACGGCTTTCGATTCATGGCTCCTGACGCCCTACGGGGGCTTGGTTTTCTACGACTACCCCCTCGGCGACACCCCGGATACTGCGGTTTCCTCCGGCATCGTCCTTCGGTGCACTGCTCCGGCGGTGGTCAATGTCCGGGCGGCATTTACCTTCGAGCGCACGTGATCCGGGGTGAATCGTGGCCGTCGCAGTAATGACGGGTGGAAATCGCCCCGGAACGGTGGACCTGGGCGAGGCTGTCACCCGCCGAGTCCTCATCACCACTAGTGCGGGCGTGGCCGTCGCGGCGGATTCCCTGCCCACCTACGCCATTACCCAGCCTGACGGTTCGGCTGGAACTCCACCCACGGTGACCGCAGGCGTAACAGGCGAGTATTTCGTCACCTACACGCCGACGATGGCCGGTCCCCATGCGGACGTATTCAGCGCCACCGTAGCGGGCGCGCTGGTCAAGTTCGGTCCGGATGTGTTCAACGTCCGTGCCGCCCTCCCCGGAGCGCTCCTGGGCCTGGCGGAGGCCCGCCAGCTCCTGGGCCTTGGCACGGACACCCAGAGGGACGAACAACTCAGGGAGTACCTGGAGGCGGCCACCGAACTCTGCGAGGACTACACGGGCCAGAGCTACCGCCGCCGCACCTGCACGGAAACGTACGACGGAGGCAAGACAGCTATTCGCCTCCGGGTGCCGCCCGCCCAGGCGATCACGTCGGCAAGCGAGAGCGGAACCGTTCTCCCCGCCAGTGGCTACGTGCTGGACGCGAATTCGGGGCTTCTGTACCGCGGCTCAACCGCGGGCGCGCTTGTCTGGCAATCGGGCGTTCAGAACATCACGGTTGTTTATACGACTGGGGCGACTCAGGCCAGCGCGAGGATTCGCCAGGCGGTTCGCGTGACCCTCATCCACCTATGGCACCAGCAGGGTGGGGCCTCCGGCGGACCGCGGCGCGCGCTGGGCAGCAATGTCGATGACCAGAGCACCACCAATGGCATGGCCTGGGCATTGCCGAGGGCCGCGGAGGAGCTACTGGCCCCCGACATGATGGCGGGTTTCTCCTGATGTCCACGTCACGCTGGGCCGCGGTGGTTGACGCCCTGGTCTCCACAATGCGGGCAACGTCAGGCTTCAGGTCCCCTAGGGCCGTCGCGCTGGAGGCCCAGATATTGGTCCTGGACGGCCCTGAATGGCAGATGGCAGGAGATCCCGGCCCCGCATTTCTCGTGATCGGGGGATCTATCGAGGATGACGCCACCGGTGATTCGGGCCAGGTATACGCCACCATCGGCAACCGCACGCGTGATGAAAACGGTTCCGTCATGTGTAATGCCGTTGCGCAACTTGGCGGAGTAAATCTGACCGATCCTGACCTAATTTCCAATGTCCCTCAAGACACATGGAAAACGCTCAGGGCAACGACTTTCGCAATTATGGCCAGCCTTGAGGGCGCCATCCGCACGGACCCAACTCTGGGTATATCCAACGTGCCCCGAATGGAGATCACCATGGGCACGCGAATCGTGCCGCGCCAGTACCTCACGGAACATGGCGCAGTGGTTTCCGTCACTTTCGCCGTTGACTACGTGACCCGCATTTAAGAAAGGGGGGCGGCGGTGCCGCTCATCCAATACGTAGGGCCATATGACCGGTTTCAATGCCCGTTCTGGCAGATTCCAGACACCCCGGCCCGCACCCCCATCGAAGTATCCGACGAATGCGCCGCGGACCTTCTGACCCAGCCTGCGAACTACGCCCAGGTGCGGCCGGCGGACGTCCCTGAAAACCTGGAGGGCTGATCGATGCCGTTTACAACCGTTGACCACTCCGTGGGTTTCGGCACCGAATCGGCTTTCGGCCTGGCCGTGGCCCCGACCCGTCATTTCGAGTGGTTGGACGGCTCGGGCCTCGACTATGACGCGAATCCCAATCAGGGGGAGGGCCTGCGTCAGGGGTCGAAGTTTCCCAGGTCCGATCGACGCTCCGTCGGCATCGGGCGCGGTGATGGAAAAATCAAGCTGGAGCTTGCCTCCAAGGGCCTGGGCCTGCCCCTGAGCTATGCATTCGGGACGGCTGTCTCAACGCTGGTCTCTGGCTCCATGTATCAGGAGCTCTTTACCGCGACCACCACCGCGACCACCCTGCCCAGCTTTACCGCCCAGGAGGGCATCGTCGACAGTGGGGGCAACATGACCGCCCTCACGTTCGGCGGATGCTCCATGAAGTCCGTCGATATTAAGCAGCCTGTCGGGGGCATTGCCACCCTGGATATGGATATCGATACCCGCTCCATGCACGTCGTGCGCACATTTACGGACGGCGCGACGACGAATACCTCCCCGATCCTCACGTCGGCGGCCGGCGCGGTATTCACGCTTAATGATGTCGGGCGCTCTGTCACGGGGACGGGCATCCCTGCCCTGACAACCATCCTGAGCTGGCAGAGCGCCACTCAGGTGACGATGAGTGCGAATGCCTCCGCCACCGGCGCGGCGGTTAGCGTCACCATCGGCCTGGCATACACCACACCCACCTATCCGGGGGCGACGGCGGCCCTTTACACCAGCACCCTCCCAACCGTCGGGGCCCTCACTATCGGCGGCACCGTGACGGTTCCGACAACCACCGCCCTGGCCACCAGTAGCGGCACCGTGGCCCCCGGACTCAAGGGCTGGAGCCTGTCTCTCGACAATGGCCTGGACCTCAAGCGGGACACGGTGGGCGACCGGCGCCAGCCGATTACCGGCATGCGTAAGGGCCAGCTCAGCCTGACCATTGAGTACGACACCACTACCGGGGCATTGCTCCGGGAGGCCCAGGCCAATCAGACAGGCCTGGGCGTCCTTCTCCAGGCTGGGGCCATCGAATCCCTGGGCTCCGCCCAGACTGCCCTCCTCCAGGTGGCCGTTCCCGTGGCCAAGATTGACAAGGGTGCAATTCCCATGCCGACCGCGGGTGACACGGTTGTTACTGACGTTGCCCTGACCGTTCTGGACGGACTGAGCGCTGCCCAGGCCCTCTATCTGGTCATGCGGACCGCTGACACGGTGCTCTGAGCCATGGCGGACCTGGAGCTGGAGGGGCAAGGGGCAGAAAAGTTCGCCGCGGTGGCACGCCAGCTCCGGGAGGAGGCGGATAAGAACCTGACCCGAGAGTTCTATGCCGCCCTGACCAAGGGCGCCCAGCCCATGGTGGAGAGCATCCGGGAGCAATTCCGGTCCAAGCTCCCCCATTCTGGCGGTGGAAAACGTCAGTATCGGAAAAAGAGGACTGGCGCGACTATCACGAATGCCGTTTCCGGCAAGGAGCACGCGGTGAAGATTCGGGTCGCTAAGGGTCTCAAGCAATCTGAGTCCCTTGCGACTCGGGCGGCCCAGGCGAATATCACCATTCGGGGTAAGGGTGGGACCGATCCTCAAGTGAACATCACCGCGCGCGCCAAGGGCCGAAAGCGTATTGACCTGCGCAACCTGAATGCGGGCAGCGTGCGGCATCCGGTGTTCGGCCACCGTGACCGGTGGCAGCCTCAGAATGTCCCCGCGGACACATTCACTGATGGCGTTGAGGGAAAGATGGATGGCGTCACGGAGGCGGTCCTCCAGGTGCTGGACGACATGACACGGCGGTTGAGCGCCGGAGGGGACTGACTTTCAGTGGCGGGCAGTAAGCGATTCCAGCTAGATGACGAGACGTTCGATCTCATTAATGATCCTGACGACTGGACCGTGGCGGAACTCATCCAGGTTGAGGACTATTTCGGACGCGACGTGGAGCGGTTCGGCCGTACGCGGATGATGGCGGCGGCCACCTGGGTATCCATCCACCGGCGGCGGCCGGGGTTCACCCTGGCCGACAACATCGCCATGCGCTCCGGGGCCGCCCTCCTCCTGCCCCAGGAAACGCCCCCGGAGCCCCAGGAGGAGCCCCAGGAGCCTGACGTGGTGCTCACCCCTACCAACGGCGCCGACTGAACGCCCAGCGGGCATCAGCGCGCGCCAGGGGGCCCAGACGCGGCACCGCACACCTACGGGACCAAGTTCTCCCGGTGCTGGCGCACGCCTATGGCTACACGCCCGCAGAAGTTGACGCCATGTCGAGGCATGACCTGTTCATTCTGGTCCAGGCGGCCACGCCCCGCAGAAAGGGTTAATGATGGGGACCAGTGGCGATAAGTCGATCACCTATACCCTATTCGGCCGAGACAAGGGCCTGAAGTCCGTCCTTAAGGACGCGGAGGACCAGGCCGATAAGACAGAAAAGGGCATGAAGGGGCTTGGCAGCACCCTGAAAGCCGCCGGGTCAATGTGGGTGGCGAGTGAGGCAGTCGGCAAGATTAAAGATTTCTTCAGTGAAAGCATTACCGCCGCCTCAGACCTGAACGAGACAATTAGCAAGACGCGGAGCGTTTTCGGCCCAGCGTCTGACGATATGATCGCGTTCGGAAAGAATGCTGCCAGTGCGCTGGGCCAGAGCCAGACGGAGGCCCTGGACGCGGCGGACAACCTGGGCAACCTTTTCATGAACATGGGCATTACTACGGATAAGTCCGCGACAATGTCCAAGCAACTCGTTACGACCGCCTCCGACCTGGCCAGCTTTTTCAATGCTGATCCGTCGGAAATGCTCGGTAACGTCCAGTCCGCGCTGGCTGGGGAGTATGACCCACTCCAGCGGTACGGCATGGCGATCTCGGCGGCGGCGGTACAACAGGAGGCCCTTACTAGTGGATTGGCCGCCACTAAGGACGAGATTACCCCAGCCATTCAGGCCCAGGCGACCTATGCCCTCATCCTGAAAAACACCGGGGCAGCATCTGGAGATTTCGCGAAAACGGCTGACGGTATGGCGAACTCCCAGCGCATCCTGCAGGCGGAATTCGAGAATACCAAGGCCCAGCTAGGGACCCAGCTCCTGCCCATCATGCTGGAGGCCACTAAGGGGGCGATGGGACTCCTGAATGTCTTCACGGCCCTACCGGGGCCGGTCCAGACCGGCGCCCTGGTCCTTGGTGGCGTTGCCCTCGCGGGCGTGGCGGTAGGCAAGGCAGTAGGTGCATGCAAGGAGGCCATGGACGACCTGGGCCTGTCGTTCCGGCGCGCCAGCACTGAAGCCCAGGCCAGCACGGGCCGGTGGGATACGGCGAGAGGCAAGCTGGGTGAGCTCAAGAGTGGCGCCATTGCTGTAAGCGCCAGCCTCACCGCCATGCAAGTGGCAGGCCAGGCGTTCGGTTCGGACGCTACGGTGGGCGTCAATACGGCATCCAAGGCCCTGGAGGAATACGCCAAGACCGGAAAGATGTCCGACGCCATTACGAAAGACCTGGGATATGACCTGGGAACGATTGCCGACACCACCTGGGGCGACAGTTTCAGCAATGGCAGCGCCAAGGCAATCGAGTCGCTCACGGGCCTAGGGTCGGTGTTCGACAACTCCGTAGAGCACGCATCGGAGCGGCTCCATTCCATCGATGCGGGCCTAACCGCCATGGCCCAGGGCGGTAAGGCTGACCAGGCGGCCGAAGCGTTTAAGCGTCTGTCCGACGCGGCCACCGCGGACGGCATCACGATTGACGCCCTCAAGCGTGCAATGCCGGAATACATTAACTATCTCGACGGTGCCGCCGCCGCTGCGAAAAAGACCACTCCGGCAACCCAGGACCTTACCGCCGCCCAGAAGAAGCTGAGCGATGAGGCCAAGGCGGCGAAGGAGGCCTTTAAGGCCCAGAATGAAGCTCTCGATACGTCTAAGAACCTATTCCTCCAGGGTCGCGACGCAGAGTCTCAATACTGGGCCAGCCTGGACGCGGTTAAGGCTGCGCTCAAGGAAAACGGCACAACCCTCGACGTCCATACGGAAAAGGGCCGCGCGAACCGTGCCGCACTCGACGAACAGGCCGATGCCTCAGGCAGGTATCTTCAGGGTATTCTGTCGCAATCCGGGCCAGGTCTGACGTTCAATCAGAATCTAGTGGCCCAGCGTAACGCATTAATTCAGGCCGCCGAGAAGTTCGGGGCAGGTTCTGAAGCGGCGAAGAAATATGCCGATCAGATTCTGTTTATTCCCAAGAGTGCGAGCACGACGGTGGTTGCGAACACCGCCGCCGCGGAGGCCCAGGTGCGGGCGTTTAGGGCCCTCCTGGACGGTATCCAGCGGTCCGTGGTGGTCTCCGTCGGCCTGGCCACGTCGACCGTTGGGCGGGCGCGGGGTGGGTGGATTCCTGGCGCTCCATCCGCCACCGATTCGGTATCCATCATGGCCGCCCCGGGGGAATACGTCGTCAACAGTGAAGCGGCCCAGAAGTGGGGCCCGATGCTGGAGGCGATCAATTCGGGCGGAATGGCGTCCGGTGGCGGTCAGGCATCCGTGGGATCGGCCGGCGGCGGGGCAGCAGTGGTTTACAACGTCTACGTAAGTAACGCCATTGTCGGTAATGAGGAAAATATCCAGCGGGTGGTTACGGACGCGCTCCGGAGGGTCCAGGCCAGAGGGGGGAGCTGACCATGGGAAAGATTGAGACCCTCACCTACGACTTTACCGCCGAGGATGACTGGCGCTTTACTGGCTGGAGTGTGGATGTCGCAATCCAGTCAGGTCAGCTTTTCCTTAGTTGCACATCCTCATTCTTTTCCCTCGAATCGGCAGACCGCTGGGATTTCACAGAGTCGTCATGCCTGATAAAGGCGTCCCAGGTTGTCAATGCGTCGGACGGTTCCACGGAGACGTATTTCGGGCTTGACGCAGGTGGGTCTAATACAATCCAGATTGGATACCAGAACGGCTCAATTCTCTTTTCAGAGGACATCGCTGGCTCTCGGAATTCGGTAAGCGTCCCCTACTCGACATTCGAGCACGCCTGGTGGAGGGTCCGCCAGAGCGCTGGGACCATCTACTGGGATACGTCCTCGGATGGCTCCTTCTGGACGACCCAGCGCACTCGGACCTCCGCCACGGACTGGAGCTCCTGCCTCCTGTTTATCGGCTCCGGTCAGGGTGGCGGAGCGCCCACTCCTGGCTCCAGCCTGTTCGACCACCTCAACCTGCCGACTGTGGCGTCCGTTCCCGGACAGGCGTTCGATGGGGCCACGGTTGAGGTTGAGTTCACCACGGGCAATTGGGTCAACATTACCCCTTACGTCATGCTGCCATTCAGCATTCACCAGGGGCGCAACACCGAATTTACCGAAATCGATCCGGGGACGCTCACCCTCGCACTTGACAATGCGGACGGGCGATTCATGCCAGGGAATGGTGGGAGTCCCTATTTTCCCGGGGTAACCAAGGGTAAGCGCGTCCGGGTGAAAGTAGTCAAGGGCGGAGTTTCGTATACTCGATTCGTCGGAATCATCCAGAGCTGGGATGCAGACTTTCCGACATCGACTACCTATGGTGCCAGGGCGTATATCAAGGCCTCCGATTCCCTGGCGCGTCTGGCCCAGCGTAGGCTCCGGAGCAACTTTACCGAGGCTGCGATTGCTCAGGCCCGTACGGATGGCGTGGCGATTGACGCTTATGAGGCTGTCGGTTCCGTGGTCGGATTTAACTCCACATTGACGAACTATTCCACAGATGCGGCGCGATCCACGAGTGCCACCTACGTGTATTCGTCTACAGATAATGTCCTGTCATTCACATCCGATACCGATGCGAGTATCGGAGGCATCGTTACCTGCCGTGGCGGCCCTGCGTCGTCGTCCAAGACAGATCCAGGATTTCGGGCGAATTCGCAGCAGTTTATAATGCATCTCAAGAGTCCAAGTCAGGTTATTGACGTTGCTGCCGGGGTAATTTCGGCTGCTGGCCTGTTCGGGAGCGTTACGAACGCGTATCTGATGTATGCCAACAACGCGCTAGCTCAGGGCCTATATCTGTATGATAATGCCCGTACGACAATCCTTTCCTTCCTGACGAACGTCCCCGTTGGCCAATTCGTGCGGGTTACTGCGGTAATGAACTTGGGGAACAATGCACGTTCCGACTGGTCGGTCGTTCGACTCGACGGAACGACTGCATCGGTGTCCAGCGTAAATTTCGATATACGCCAGGTTCTGGACGTAACATTTCCCGGACTTAATGGAACTCCACCCGAGGGCGCCGGATTCGGGGGCATAGTTGCCATGGGCTCCCGCACTGCCATTGACTACCGCGATTCATACGTGGCCGCCCAGGGGCGCACCCTTTCGAATCGGCTCGATCAGCTCATATCGGCATGCAGCCAGCTTCCGGTGAGCTGGACCAAGATTGGAACGTTAAGTACGCCCGTGGTCACCGGAAACTGGTCCGGCAGGTCCGCCCTGGACGTCGCCAGGGAAATGATGCGCTCCACCGATGGCATCCTCTGGGCTAGGGCGAGAGATTCTCAGGTGATGCTCATTGGGCGTGACATACTTTACCCCAGTGCGCCCATTGTTACCCTGGATATCGATGGTGACCTCACCACTCCGCCCAAGCTCCAGGACTCGACCGACGCGAAACCCACCAGGATTGACATTCAGTTCCCGGGGGGATCATCTTTCGCCATCGACTCTGCGGCGGAGGCTCTGGGCGAGTCTCGCAGCCAGACATTCACCACGGTCAACGCGACTGAGCCAGCGGCCCGAGCAATTGCGCAGGCTTTCCTTGATCGGGCCAATGGGGGTCTGCGCATTTCGCAGATGACCCTTGACCTGACGAATGCCGCCCATGACCTGACTGCGTCGCTATTCGACGAAACATCGACATTGGGCGGTCTGTACCCAACCCAACGGATTCGCGTGAATGTGTTTCCGGAGATGTTCGGAGTCAATGCATTCGAGCAATTTATCCAAGGGTGGACCGAGACCTACGGCGCGAACAATACGGCGTCGATCACGTTCGACCTCACGCCGACCCCCACACTTGTGACTAGCCCTGGGTATCAATCGACACGCATTGGGCCCAGCTCCGCGGTTATGCAGGCGAGTAGGCGCCGACGCGTTAAGTCTCGTCCGTTCGTATTCGTTCGCAATCGCTAGAGGGGGCAGCATGGAGGCGATATTTCCGGGGGCCATCTGGCGGCCCACCCGCTGGACAGGCCACACCGGCGCCATCGGGGCCCAGCCGCGCGGCTGGATTCTGCACGTGGCCGAGATGAACGGCTCACCGTGGCACGTGTTCGATGGCAGCGTCAGCCCTCGGCGGAAGGTCTCCACGGGGTGGGTTGCCAAGGACGGCACGGTGGAGCAGTACCTGACGCTCCTGGAGAAGCCCTGGGCCCAGGCGGACGGCAATCCCGAGTGGTGGGCCTGGGAAACGGAGGGCTACGTCGGGGAGCCCCTGACTTCCGATCAGATTGACGCCCTGGCCGCCCTCCACAATTGGATGGGCGCACCCGATATTGTCGCCGAAACCCCGGCCGGCCGGGGTGTGGGTACCCATTTCATGGGCGGGGCAGCCTGGGGCGGGCATTCCTGCCCTGGACCTATTCGGGCCGCCCAGCGCGCTCCAATCATCGCCACCGCACAACGTCAGAGATTGGGCCAGAACATGCCGGTTACCGACGCCGACGCTAAGAAGATCGCAGACGTCGCAATCTCCCGCTATAAGGTGCACCGCCCGGCAGGAGCCGATGGCTCCGGAGACCTGCCGACCACGGAGGCCCTGGGTGCAGTGTGGGCGGTGGTCCTGGATATTCAGCATACTCAGGAGGCCATCCTGGCCCTGTTGGCCCGCCTGACGTCGGCCGGCGGACCCTCCGGTGGATGAAAGTGCCAGGGACGCCCTGATGGGATTCCTGGGCGGCGGGGCGATTACCGCGCTGGTCCAAGGTGTCCTGGGGCGTCGGATCTCCCGAGCGAATGCGGACTCCGTGGCGGTGGCCACCGCCAATCAGCTCATGGAGGGCATGCGAAAGGACATCGACTCGCTACGCATGCGCATCGTGGCCCTGGAGCTGGAGGTCACCCACCAGCACGCCCTGATTGACGCTTACCGTCGGCGCGCGGACTCCCTGGGGGCCCAGCTCCGAGCGAACGGCATCCCCGTAGAGGACTGGGCCGACCCGCTATCGGGCGGCCCCAGATGAAAGGTGGGCCCAGGCATGCTCGATCGTCTGCCCGTGTGGGCGCGGGACCTTCTGGTGGCGCTGGCGGCGGCCCTGGTGGGCTGGGCGGGCGCGGACCTAGTGCCACTCCTCCAGGGTTCCGGCAGGCCCTGGGCGGCACTCCTGGCGCCGCTGGCGGTCCTGTTCGTCAACGCAGTGACGCCCTACCTGACGCAGCAGTACGGGGCCGCCCACCGACCGGCCGCCACGGAGCCCCAGGCGGCCCCTGGAGCCCCCGACTGACCCGCGCCCTGGAGCTGGCCATCGGACTGGGTGTGCTCCTGTCCGGCGCCCTCCTGGGCGCCCTGGCGGGCCTCCTGGCGGTCGTCGTCCTGACAGCCCAGAGCCTGCGATAGGCAAGAATCGGCCCCGCCCTCCGGACCATGGAGGGCGGGGCCGATTCATCATTTCCCCTGCGGGCAGGGAGGTCACTTGCCGTCGCGCTCCACGTCGGCCAGGAATTGCTCCGTGATGGCGTCGGGGATCGCCGAGATTGGGAGCCACGGACTACGCGCTGCCACCTTACGCCGATCGGTTGACCACCAGATCACCCGCATTAGGGTGCATCGGCAGACGTGGACGTCGTATCCCTGAGCCCCGTTCCGCTGGCGGAGCAACACCCAGTGAAGGTGTGGGAGTCTCACGGATTACCGCCAGCCTCACCGGGGCTGGTCGACGTAATGGAGGCGGCCAGTTGCTCCGCGGGAGAGAGTCCCGAAAGCGGGTCGACGCCATGGACGCATCGCAGGATTGACACCGCCTGCCCATCGTGGAAATTGTTCATTGGTGACCGGTTATCCATGTTGAGTATCGTTCGGAGCGCCAGCAACTGCGGGACCGTGAGCGAATCCAGAAATTCGCTCACCTCATTTTCTCGCGACTCCGCCGCCATGTGTGCCCTTTCGTGCTCCGCGCGAATCTGGCGCAGAATGGCGCTCGGGATTTCAACGGGAATGCCCAGGGGGACATCCTCCGGGGGACCTTCTGTCACGTTCCTTTTCCATTCACTCGTTGTTGTCATTTTCCACGGTGGCGT
>Ga0302321_100002091_pt1 | contig 17123 bp, 14 predicted proteins | sample Fen_T0_1_FD_202505 | JGI IMG/M metagenome (GOLD analysis project Ga0302321, IMG submission 202505) | Peat permafrost microbial communities from Stordalen Mire near Abisko, Sweden - Fen_T0_1 | ecosystem: Environmental > Terrestrial > Soil > Wetlands > Permafrost | place: Sweden: Abisko...
ATCTCGGGCGCGGTGCTGAACATGTTCACCCACGGGCTCATCAGCCCGATGCTCTTCCTCATCGTGGGCGTCATCTACGACCGCGCCCACCACCGCGAGATCGAGCGCTTCGGCGGGCTCGCCGCCGCCCTGCCCGAGTACAGCGCGGTGATGGGCCTCGCCTTCTTCGCCTCGCTGGGGCTCCCGGGCCTGGCCGGCTTCATCTCCGAGTTCCTGGTCTTCACCGGCGCCTTCCCGACCTTCACCCTCTTCACCATCATCGCGGCGACGAGCGTCATCCTCACCGCCGCCTACTACCTGTGGGCCATCCACCGCATGTTCCTGGGGAAGCTCAACCCGGCCTACGCGGGCTTCCCCGACCTCAACTGGCGCGAGCGGATCAGCCTGTACCCGCTGGGCGCCATGGTCATCGTCCTCGGCTTCTACCCGCAGGCGATCCTGGGGATGATCAACGGCACGCTCCACGCGCTCGTCGCCGCCGTCCGGGGGTGAGCCATGGCCCTCGATCTCGCGTCCTCGGTCCAGGCGAACCTCGACTCGCTGCCCTTCTTCCGGCCCGAGCTCGCCCTCACCGCCGGCACGCTCGTCCTCCTCGGCCTCGACCTCGCCTGGCGACGGGCCCCGCGCCGGCGGGCGCTCCTCTCCGCCGCGGCGCTCTTCGTGCTCGCGGCCGCCGGCGCGCTCCTCGCCTTCCAGCCGGGCCAGGCCGCCTCGCTCTTCAACGGCATGGTGGCGAGCGACGGCTTCGCCACCTTCTGGAAGTGGCTCTTCCTCGGCGCGGGGGCCATGGCGGTCCTGGTGGTCATGCTCTCGCGCGAGATCGCGCCGGAGCGGGTGGGCGAGTTCCACGCCCTGCTGGTGGCGGTGGTGCTGGGCATGTTCCTCATGGCCAGCGCGACCGACCTCATCATGATGTACCTCGCCATCGAGCTCGTCTCGATGACCAGCTACGTCCTGGCCGGCTTCCGCCGCGGCGACCGGCGCGCCTCGGAGGCGGCGCTGAAGTACGTCATCTACGGCGGGGTGGCCTCGGGGGTGATGCTCTTCGGGATGAGCTACCTGTACGGCCTGACCGGCACCTTCTCGTTCGAGACGCTCGGGCCGCGCCTCGCGCAGGCGCTGTCCTCGGCGGGGACGGCGCTCCCGGCGGCGCGGCTGGCGGCGGTGGTGGCGGTGGTCTTCGTGTCCGCGGGCGTGGGCTACAAGATCGCCGCGGTCCCCTTCCACATGTGGTGCCCGGACGTCTACGAGGGCGCCCCCACGCCCTTCACCGCCTTCCTCTCGGTCGGCCCCAAGGCGGCGGGCTTCGCGCTGGCGCTGCGGCTCTTCCTCACCGTCTTCTCCGGGCCGGCCTCCGCCCACGGGCTCTTCCAGGGCCTGGGCGACGTGCCCTGGCCGATCGTCCTGGTGGTGGTGTCGATGGCCACCATGACCCTCGGCAACCTGGTGGCCATCTCGCAGACGAATCTGAAGAGGCTCCTGGCGTACTCCTCCATCGCGCACGCCGGGTACGCGCTCATGGGCGTCGCCGCCGCGTCGGCGGCGGGCGCGCAGGCCGTCATGATCTACCTGGCGGTCTACCTGGTGATGAACCTGGGCGCCTTCGGCGTGGTGATGCAGGTCGCGCAGTCGACCGGCTCGGAGTCGATCCTCGACTACCGGGGCCTGGTGCGGCGCCAGCCGTTCACGGCGGTCCTCTTCGTGGCCTTCCTGCTCTCGCTCACCGGCCTGCCACCCTTCGCCGGGTTCATCGGCAAGTGGTACCTCTTCACCGCCGTCTGGGTGCGCACCGCGGAGGCGGACGGCGGCTGGTACGCCGCGCTGCTGGTGGTGGCGGCCCTGAACACCGCGGTGTCGCTCTACTACTACGCGCGGATCATCCGGGCGATGTTCCTCGACGCGCCCTACGTGGCCGAGCCCGCGCCGCTGCGCCCGTCGGTCGGGTGGAACCTGTTCCTGGGGGCCTGCGGCGCCGCGGTGGTCCTCTTCGGCGTCCTGCCCCAGCCGGTGATCGACTGGACCGTCGCCGCGCTCGACGGGTGGCCGAGGTAGAAGCCGAGCCCGCGCCCGAGGCCGAAGGCCAATGGAAGCGCCCACTTACGCCCCGTGCGGACGCCGCTCCAGCGCTGGCCAGCACCCTCCCTCCCCCACGGCTCGCCGTGACGTCCCGCGGTGGCGCGACAGGTCAAGGCCTTGCCGGCACGCCCCCCCGTCGCTACCCAAGAGGCTCACTTCCACAGGTGGGGCACCCAGTTGCGCGTGGGCATCGACATGGTCCGGATCGTGGAGATCCGCGAGGCGGTGGAGCGTCACGGCGACGCCTACCTCGAGCGCGTCTTCACGCCGGGAGAGGTCGCCTACTGCCGCTCGCGCGGCGCGGGGCTCGCCGACAGCCTGGCGGCGCGGTTCGCGGCGAAGGAAGCCGTGGCCAAGGCCCTGGACGTGGGCGACGGCGTCTTCGACCCCCGCGAGGTGGAGGTGGTCCGGTCACACTCCGGCGCGTGCGGGCTCCAACTCCACGGGCGCGCGCAGCGGACGGCCAGGCGGCGCGGCCTCTCCGGGTGGTCGGTGAGCCTCACGCACGAGGGCGACTACGCTGCCGCGGTGGTCATCGTGGCGGAGCGACAGACCAGCACCCCGGCGCTCGCGCGTCGAAACCGGCCGGCGCCGCGCGCCCGGCGCAGCAGAGGAGCGTGAACCATGAGCAGCACCGTCAAGAGCGACGTCACCGCCGACATCCGCGAGATCATCGCCCAGCACGCCCGCCTGGCGGTGGAGATCTCCACCCTGACCGACGAGAGCGACCTCTACCAGGCCGGGATGTCCTCGCACGCCAGCGTGAACCTGATGTTGGCGCTGGAGGAGAAGTTCGAGATCGAGTTCCCGGAGCGGATGCTGCGCCGCCGGTCGTTCGAGAGCATCGCCGCCATCCGCGGCGCCGTGCAGGAGCTGCTCCAGGAGCGCGCCGCCTGAGCGCGGCCGCCTCCATGAAAGGGGATCCACCGTGCCGAACAGGGACGCCGTGAAGGAAGCCGAGGGCGCCCCGGCCCCGGGAGCGCTGGCGGCGATCGCCGCCCGCGTCGGGGCCGAGGTGGCCGCGGTGCACGCCGACCGGGTGGATCGGGACGCCGCCTTCCCGCGGGAGGGCATCGACGCGCTCCGCCGTGAGCGGCTCCTCGGCGCGCAGGTGCCGCGCGAGCTCGGTGGCCTCGGCGCGTCCGTCGCCGACGTCTCCGCGATGTGCACGGCGCTCGGCCGTCACTGCGCCAACACCGCCATGGTGTTCGCCATGCACCACATCCAGGCGGCCTGCGTGGTCCGGCACGGCCTGTCCACCCCGTTCTTCCGCACCTATGCCGCGGAGGTGCTGGCCGGGCGCCAGGCGCTGCTCGCCTCGGCGACCACCGAGGCCGGGGTGGGCGGCGACGTCCGGAACTCCGTGTGCGCCGTCGAGCGGGACGGCACCCAGATCAAGCTCACCAAGAACGCCCCGGTCATCTCCTACGCGCTCGACGCCGACGCCATCATGGCCACCGCCCGTCGCGCGCCGGACGCGCCCAGCGGGGACCAGGTGATCACCCTGCTCCGCAAGGAGGACTACACCCTGGAGCAGACCGGCTCCTGGGACACCCTCGGGTTCCGGGGCACCTGCAGCAACGGCTTCATGCTGTCCGGCCGGGCGCAGGCTGAGCAGATCTTCCCGCTGCCCTACGCCGACATCTCGGCGCAGACGATGCTGCCGGTCTCGCACATCCTGTGGAGCTCGCTGTGGCTGGGCATCGCGCTCGACGCCCTGGACAAGGCCCGCACCTTCGTCCGCGCCGAGGCCCGCAAGAAGCCGGGCGTGGTCCCGCCGGCCAGCGTGCGCCTCTCCGAGCTCGCCACCCTGGTGCAGGGTTTCCGCGGCACGCTCGGTGACGCGGTCCGCGAGTACTCCGCGGTGAAGGACGACCCCGAGGCGGTCACCAGCATGGGGATCGCGCTGCGCATGAACAGCCTCAAGATCGCCTCGTCACAGCTGGTGGTCCAGGCGGTCACCCAGGCCATGCTCATCTGCGGCATCGGGAGCTACCGCAACGACTCGCGCAGCTCGCTGGGCCGGCACCTCCGCGACGCCTACGGCGCCATGCTGATGATCAACAACGACCGCATCCACGGGGCGAACGCCCAGATGCTGCTGATCTACAAGGAGCCCTGAGATGGCGAGCGCCTCCGACGAAGCCGTGCAGCGCGAGTTCCTCGACACCCTGGTGAAGGCCCGCCTCCTCATCCCCTCCGGGGTGGCCGGAGTGTTCGGGCGCGGCGGGGTGTTCGAGGACGTGGTGGACCGGATCGACGCCTGCGTGAGCCGCCTCTGCGCGAACGACGGCGTGGAGCGGATCCGCTTCCCCCCGGTGGTCACCCGCAAGAACTTCGAGAAGAGCGAGTACCTGAAGTCCTTCCCCGACCTGGCCGGCGTCATCCACGCCTTCCGGGGCACCGACAAGGACCACCTGGCCCTGCTCGCGAAGCAGGAGGCGGGCGAGGACTGGAGCGCGGGCCTCCCGCACGCCGACCTCATCATGACGCCGGCGGCGTGCTACCCGCTCTACCCCATGCTGACCGGCACGCTGCCCCCCGGCGGCCGGCGCTTCGACGTCCTCTCGTACTGCTTCCGCCACGAGCCCTCCATCGACCCGGCCCGCATGCAGCTCTTCCGCATGCACGAGAACGTCCGGGTGGGCGAGCCGGCGGACGTGCTCGCCTTCCGCGAGCTGTGGCAGGAGCGCGGCGTGGCCCTGCTCCGGTCCCTGGCGCTGCCCTGCCACGTCGACGTCGCCAACGACCCGTTCTTCGGCCGCGCCGGCCGCATGCTGGCCGCCAACCAGCGCGATCAGAACCTCAAGTTCGAGCTGCTGGTGCCCATCTGCTCGACCGAGAAGCCGACCGCCTGCGTGTCGTTCAACTACCACCAGGACCACTTCGGCCACCTGTTCGACATCCACCTCGCCGACGGCAGCGTGGCGCACACGGCCTGCGTCGGCTTCGGGCTGGAGCGCACCGCGCTGGCCCTGTTCAAGACGCACGGGCTCAGCCCCGCCGGGTGGCCCGCCGCCGTCCGCCAGGTGCTCGGGCTGTGAACGCGACCCTCCTCCCGCTCGACCGCGCCACCTACACGGTCCACCCGCTCCACCGGGAGGACCGCGCCTGGCCCGAGACGAACTGCTACGTCGACCTGTGGATCGAGCTCCTGCACGCACTGGGGCTCGAGCCCGTCGCCGCCATGGCCTTCACCGTTGCCGCCGATCACGAGGGCGACCAGTGGACCTTCTTCAAGTTCCCGCTGGAGGACCTGTACGAGAGCTTCGGCATCGACGTGGGCGAGCTCACCATCTGGCGGCCGCTGCCGGAGCAGATCCTCACCCAGCTGCAGCGCGGTCGCACCGTGATCGTCGAGCTCGACGCGTTCAACCTGCCCGACACCGCCGGGGTGAGCTACGGGCTCGATCACGTGAAGACCTCGGTGGCGGTCCAGAGCATCGACCTCGTCGCGCGCCGGCTGGAGTACTTCCACAACCGGGGGCTGTATGCGCTCTCCGGCGCCGACTTCGAGGCCATCTTCCGGCTCGATGCGCCGCCGGACGCGCGCGCCCTGCCGCCCTACGTGGAGCTGGTGAAGCTGGAGCGGCTGCAGCGCCCCGGCCCGGAGAAGCTGGCCCGCCTCGCCGCCGGGCAGCTCCGGCGCCACCTGGGGCGGCGCCCGGCGCAGAACCCCATCCGCGCGTACGCCGCGGCCTTCACCCGCGACGTCGACGCGCTCCGGACGCAGCCGGCCCAGGCCTTCCACGCCTACGCCTTCGCCACCCTGCGGCAGCTCGGCGCCAACTTCGAGTGCGCCGCGGCGTTCACCCGCTGGCTGGGCGGCCCGGCCGCGGCGGCCACGGCCCCGTTCGAGCAGATCGCCTCGACGGCCAAGGCCATGCAGTTCCGCCTGGCGCGGGTCACCAGCGGCAAGCCGTACGACGGCACGGCGGCGCTCGCGACCATGGCCACGGCCTGGGACGAGGGCATGCGGCTCCTCAGCGCGATGGCGGGCTAGGCCCAATGGCCCGGGTGCTCGCCGCCAGCTCGCACGAGGAGCTCGCGCTCCGCGACTGGGAGCTCGCGGCGCCGCCGGCGCCGCTCGGCGATCCCGCCCGCCTCGCCGCCGCGGGCCCGACCTGGCTGCCGGCCGAGGTCCCCGGGACGGCCGCGGCGGCGCTTCGCCGCGCCGGGGCGCCGGTCGACCCTGCCGATGGCGCCGCGCTCGACGGGCGCGAGCTGTGGTGGCGGTGCCGCTTCCCCGGCGAGGCCGGGCCGCCCGGGAGCCGCGTCCTCCGCCTGGATGGGCTCGCCACGCTGTGCGACGCCTGGCTGAACGGCGCGCACCTGCTCCGCTCCGAGAGCATGTTCGCGGCGCACGCCCTCGACGTGAGCGACCGCCTCTCGGGCGACAACGCGCTCCTCCTCCGCTTCGCGCCGCTCGACGAGGCGCTGCGCCAGCGCCGGCCACGCCCCCGCTTCAAGACCGGCTTCGCCCGGACGCAGCACCTTCGCTGGGTGCGCACCGCCCTCCTCGGCCGCATCCCGGGCTGGCCCGCGGTCCCCGCCGTGGGCCCGTGGCGCCCGGTGGTGCTGGAGCGCCGCGGACCGCTGGCCATCCTCGGCGCCGAGCTCGCCACGACCCTGGACGGGCCGGACGGCGTGGCGCGGCTGGAGCTCCGGCTCGCGCCGGTGGGCGGCGCCCCGGCGCCCCGCCGCGCCGTGCTCCGCGTCGGCGACCGCACCGCCGCGCTGGCCCTCACCCCCATCGCCGGCGCGGCCTTCCTCGCCCAGGGCACGCTCCGGCTCCCCGAGGTGGAGCGCTGGTGGCCCGCCACCCACGGCGCGCCGGTGCTCCACGCCGCCTCCGTGGAGCTCGACGGCGCGGTGCGGGTGGACCTGGGCCGGGTGGGCTTCCGCAGCCTCGCGGCCGACCGGACAGGCGGCGGGTTCCAGCTCCGCGTGAACGGCGTCCCGGTGTTCTGCCGGGGCGCGGTGTGGGTGCCCCCCGACGCCGAGTCGCTGAACGCGCCGGCGGAGCGCACCCGCGCGGCCCTCACCGCCGTCCGCGACGCGGGCATGAACATGGTGCGCGTGGGCGGCACCTTCGTGTACGAGTCGCCGCAGTTCCACGCGCTCTGCGACGAGCTGGGCATCCTGGTCTGGCAGGACCTCATGTTCGCCGCGCTCGACTACCCCGGCGACGACCCGGCCTTCGCCGCGGCGGCGACCCTGGAGGCCGCACAGGTGGCCGGCGCCCTCCAGGCGAGCCCCTCGCTGGCGGTGCTGTGCGGCGGCACCGAGACCCTGCACCAGCAGGCGCTCCTGTGCGGTCCAGGCGAGCCCTCCCGCGGGCGCCTCTTCGAGGAGCAGCTCCGCGGCGCCTGCGCGGCGCTGTGCCCCGAGGTCCCCTGGGTGTCGAACAGCCCCGGCGACGGCCCCGGCGCGCCCTGGGAGGCGGACGGAGGGATCTCGCACTACTACGGCGTCGGCCCCTACCGCCGCCCGGTCGAGGACGCGCGGCGCAGCGACGTGCGCTTCGCGGCCGAGGCGCTCGGGTTCGGCAACGTGCCGGAGCCCGACCTCACCGACGCCCTGCTCGACGGGGCGGCCCCGGTGGCCAGCCCGCGCTGGAAGCGCGGCGTGCCCCACGGCGCCGGCGCGGGCGCGGGCTGGGACTTCGACGACGTGCGCGACCACTACCTCGAGGAGCGCCTGGGCGAGCCCGCCGCCCGCCTCCGCGCCGAGGATCCCCAGCGCTACCTGGAACTCTCCCGCGTCGTCACCGGCGAGGTGATGGCCGAGACGCTCTCCGAGCTCCGCGCCGGCGACCGCTGCGGCGGCGCCCTGGTGTGGACGCTGTCGGATCTCGTGCCCGGGGCCGGCTGGGGGCTCCTCGACGCGCGGGGCACCCCCAAGGCCGCCTACTGGCTGCTCCGACGCGCCCTCCAGCCGGTGGCGGTGCTCCTCACCGACGAGGGGATGAACGGCCTCCGGCTCCACCTCCTGAACGACACCGGCGACGCGGTGCGGGGGCGCGTCGAGGTGGTGCTGCTCCGCGGCGAGACGGTCGTGGCCTCGGGGGAGCTCCCGGTCACCGTGCCCGCCCACGGCCGGCTCCGCCTCGCGGCGCGCAGCGTGCTGGGCCGGTTCACCGACGAGAGCTACGCCTTCCGCTTCGGCCCGCCGCAGCACGACGCGGTCGTCGCCCGGCTGGTGGCCGGCGAGGGGCCGGCCGCGCGCGTCCTCTCCGAGGCCGTGCACCTCCCCGGCAGCCGCCGCCGCGGGGCCGCGGCCGACCCGGTGCGGGCGGCCGCGGCCCCGCCGGATGGCCCGGGCCGGTTCCGGCGGGGCCGCGCGGCGCCGCGCCAGGCGGGGGCGGTCGCCGTGCGCGTGGAGGGCGCCGCGCGCCCCGCCGAGAGCTACCTGCACGTGACCCCCGGCCGCGTCCGGGAGGTCGCCATCCTCCTCCACCCGAGCGCGTCCGGCGCGGCGCTGCGCGGCGAGGTCCAGCCGCTGAACGGCCCCGCGGTGCGCTTCTCCGCGCCGGCTGGAGAGCCCGCGCCATGACGACTGGCACCGCGAGCGGAGCGCGCAGCGCGGCCGCGCAGCTCCCGACCGCTCCGGACGCCGAGGCGCCTCGGGCGTGCCCGGGCGAGGCGACCGAGCCGGGCGAGCCGACCTTCTTCGGTCCCCCCGGCGCGCGGCTCTTCGGCTGGTTCCTCGCGCCGCCGCCGGGCGTCCCCCGCCGCGGGCGGGCGGTCTTGCTCTCCAGCCCCTTCGGCTACGAGGCGATGTGCCTCCATCGCACCTACCGTGCGCTGGCCGTCGCGCTCGCCGCCCGGGGGCTCCCGGTCCTCCGCTTCGACCACGCCGGCACCGGCGACTCGGAGGGCGACGACCTGCAGGCCGGCAGGGTCGAGGCGTGGCTGGCCGGCCTCGCCCACGCCGGCGAGGCGCTGCGCGCCTGGTCGGGCGCGCCCGAGCTGGCGCTCTTCGGCGTCCGGCTCGGCGCCACGCTGGCCCTCACCGCGCAGCTCGGCGAGGTCGAGGCGGTGGCCGCCTGGGCTCCATACCGCACCGGCAAGGAGCTGGTGCGCGAGCTGCGTGCCTTCCGCATGCTGAAGGACGTCCCGCCGCCCCACGCCGGGGGCGAGGGTGCGGAGGAGGCGGCGGGGTACCTCCTCAGCGCCGAGACCTGCCGCCGGCTCTCCGCCATGGACCTGGGCACGCTGGAGCGCCGGCCGGCGCGCCGCGCCCTGCTCCTCTCGCGCGATGACCTCGCCGAGGATCCCCGCGTCGCGGCCGCGCTGGCCCGGCACGGCGTGGAGGTGACCGCCGATCCCGGCGCCGGCTACGCGGCCATGATGCAGGACGCCTTCGATTCGGTGATCCCGCACCCGGCGCTGGCTCGCATCGCCGACTTCCTCGCGGCAGGGGCGCTGGCGGCGCTCCCCACCCGCGCGGGCCCCCTCAGCCCGCCCGGTGCGCGCGCGGCGGTGCTCGGCGGCGCCGGCGCCGCCGGCGTCTCGGAGGAGGCCGTCCGGTTCGGCCCGGGGCTGCGCCTCTTCGGCATCGTCAGCCGCCCGGCGGGCGCGCCCGCCGATCCCGGGCGTGTCGCGCGGGAGCGCGACGACCGGCCCGCGGTGGTCCTCCTCAACACCGGCTCCAACCACCACGTCGGCCCCAACCGGCTGTACGTGAAGCTCGCCCGCCAGCTCGCGGCGGCCGGGTTCACCGCCCTGCGCCTCGACGTGTCCGGCATCGGCGACAGCCCGCCGCGGCCGGGCGGGCGGGAGAACAACATCTATGCACCCGAGTCCCCGGACGATGCCCGGCAGGCGATGGACTTCCTCGCCGCCCACGCCGGCGCGAAGCGGTTCGCGCTCATGGGCATCTGCTCCGGCGCCTACGTGGCCTTCCACGCCGCCGTGGCCGACCCGCGGGTGGTCGCGCAGGTGATCGTCAACCTGCAGACGTTCGAGTGGAAGGACGGAGACTCGCTGGTGATCCGCCGCCGGCTGGAGGGGAAGTCCACGCGCTTCTACCGGAGGCTGCTCCTCGATCCCGGCACCTGGCTGCGGCTCGCGCGCGGGAACGTGAACGCCGGCTGGGTGCTCCGGGTGCTGGCGCACCGCGGCCGGACCCAGCTCCGGCAGCACGCCCGCGCGCTCACGTCGCTGCTCCGCTCGGGCCGCTACGAGCACAGCGAGGTGGCCCAGCGCTTCTACGGGCTCCTCGAGCGCGGCGTGGACACGCTGCTCGTCTACGCGTCCGAGGACGGCGGGCTCGACGTGATCGAGCAGCACCTCGGCCGGGGCGCCCGCAAGCTGCGCGGCCAGCCCGGGTTCCGCATGGAGATCGTGGCTGACACCGACCACACCTTCACGCCGACCTGGTCGCAGCCGATGCTGGTCGAGCTGGTCACCGGTCACCTGCGCGGCGCGTTCCCCCCGGGCAGCGGGCGGTGAGGCGCGGCGCGCGCGGCGCGGCCTCGAGGCTCCGGCTGGCGCTCGCGGTGTCGCTCGGGCTGGGGCTCCTCGCGCTCTGCTGGTCCGGCTGGCTGGAGTGGCGCGACGCGGCCGGCGAGTTCCACCCCCGGCGCGGCGCGGTGACCTGGCCCGCCGGCGCGCCGGACTGGGCGGGGCGGCGCGAGGTGGCCTTTCGCTCGTCGGGCGGCGAGCTCCTCCGCGGCTGGTTCGCGCCGCCCGCGCCCGGCGAAGGCGGCGGCGCCGTGGTGCTGGTGCACGGCACCCAGGCCGATCGGCGCCAGCTCGGCGATCTCGCTGCGGCGCTCGCCGCGGCGGGCCTGGGGGTGCTGGCCTACGACCAGCCCGGCTGCGGCGAGAGCGGCGGCCGCGTGACGTGGGGCGTGAGCGAGCGGGCGGCGCTCTCGGCCGCCGTGGCGTGGACCGCCGCGCAGCCGGAGGTGCGCGCCGTGGGCGTGTTCGGCTTCTCGCAGGGCGCCTACGTGGCGGCCCAGGTCGCCCCGGACGAGCGCGCCGTGCGTGCGCTGGCCCTGGCCGGCACCCCCGCCGATCTCCCCGAGGAGACCCGCTACGAGTACCGCCGGCCGCGCTGGCTCTTCGGCGTCCCCGCCCTGCTGGCGCGCTGGGCGGGGGGCTGGCGGCCGACCGCCCCCGAGCCCGAGGTCGCCGTCGCCCGGTTCGCCCCCCGGCCGGTGCTCATCGTGGGCGGCGACGCCGACGCCATCGTGCCTCCCGAGCACGCGCAGCGCCTGTTCCGCGCCGCGGGAGCGCCGCGGGAGCTCTACGTCGTGCCCACCGCCGGGCACGGCGACTACGCGCACGCCGATCCCCAGGGATATCCCCGCCGCGTGGTGGAGTTCTTCGCCCGTGCGCTGGCGCGCTGAGCGCCGCTCAGCCGCGATCGAGCTGGGCCACCAGGGCTCGCGCGGCGGCGAAGTCGGCGCCGACTTCGGCGCGCTGGAACGCGCGGGCGCCCGCGAGCACCATGGCGCCGGGCTCGGCCTCGATGCCCTCCACGCCCTCGCGCACCAGCGCGTCGTCGAGCGCGACCAGGGCGGTGCCGTACGCGAAGGTGCGCGCGCCCCGCGCCGGGACCTCGAACACCGTCGGGCGGCCCAGGAGCACCGGGTTGGCGCGCGCGTACCCGAGCCCGAGGTTGAAGCTGGACGTGCCGTTCTCGGTGCCCAGGCAGAAGGTCCGATCGTCGCCGCCGTCGAACATGGCCCAGGGCGTGGCGGAGCGGCCGCCGTACTGGAGCCAGAGCTCGTTGAAGCTCGGCGCGACCTCACCGGCCGGCAGCCCGGCGAGCCCCGGGAAGAAGCACACGTAGGCGAGCTTCAGCACCGGGTTCACCACGCAGCTCCACCCCAGCGCCAGCCGCTCCGGGACGGCGCCCATGACGAAGTCGGAGTGGCCGATCATCCCCGGGACCTCGCGCAGGTCGACCGTGCCGCCGCCCCGCAGCGGCGCCGCCGAGAGCCGCTCGAACTCTGCGCCCTGGAGGAGGCGGCCGGTCGGATCGAACTCGGTGCCGACCGGCGCGGCCATGAAGCGATCGGCGCACACGGTCACGCGGCAGCCGGGCGCCAGGAACGGCGCGCCCACGGTGTTGTGCCGCACCAGGTTGATCGACACCGGCGCGTCGCCCGCGTTCCGGATGCGGATGAAGGAGTAGGAGGCGGGCTGCCCCGGGAGGACGAGGTCGAGCTTCTCGTAGGTCAGCGGCAGGGCCGGCGGCGCCGGGCAGCGCAGCGTGGAGCGCGCCCACCCCGCCCCCGAGCCTGGGTCCACGCCGACGCCGTCCACCACCCATTCCTCGTTGGCTCCCCAGCCGTGCACCGGGTGCGAGACCCCGTCCACCTCGCAGGCGCCGCCGAAGCTCGGGGTGCAGGGGAAGTCGCCGGCGATCCGGTGCAGGAGCTTCACCTTCCAGTACGGCCCGTGGACGGATTCGACGTAGGGCGTCCCCGAGACGTCGCGGAAGTCGGGGATCCAGTGCGCGTTCAGGATGCTGGCGCCGCGCCGGACCGCGAACACCGGGACCATCCCCCCGGCCGACTCCACGATGGTGACCACCTGCGGGCTCTCGAGGACGACCGCCTGCTTGCCCTGATACTCGACCCGCCGCGCCTGCACGCTCGCCATGCCGCGCCTCCGGTGTGGTCCCGGCGGAGAAGCCTGCCGGGGACGGGAAGAGCTTACGCCAAGGGGGTGCGGGCGTCGGGAGGATGTGCAGGGCCCGCCAGGGTGGTCCCCGTGCTCGCCTCACGCCCCCTGGTCGAGGCCCGCCCAGTCACCGCCCGCAGCGTGCCGCCGCAGGAAGCGGGTCACCCGGTCGCGCACCTCGGCGCGATGGGTGAAGATGGACACGTGCTCGCCGCCCTCGACCGAGCACAGCTCCGCGCCAGGGATGCGCGCCGCGAGCGCCTGGGCGTGGGCGTAGGACACCACGGCGTCGGCCGTGCCGTGCACCACCAGCGTGGGGCTGGCGATGGCCTCGAGCGGATACTCCATGGTGCGGGTCACGGCGATGTCGATCTCGGTGCCGTCGAGCCGCTCCCCGGCGCGGTGAAGCGTGCTCCCGAGCAGCGCGAGGAACAGCGGGCCTGCCTCGGGATCCTGGAGCGTGCGGGCGAGGAGGGCCGGATCCCGGACCGACCGCGCGGCGGCCCGGCCCGGATCCCGCGCCACCTTCCTCCGCATCGCCTCGGCGGCCCACCTCCAGCGCAGGAGGCGCTTCGTCAGGTGGAACGACCAGGGGACCCGCTCCTCCATCTTGCCGCTGCAGGTCGAGACCAGCACCAGCGCCGCGCAGCGCGCCGGGTGACGCGCCGCGAACTGGAGCGCGGCGGGGCCGCCGCCCGACACCGCCATCACCGCCGCCCGGCGGACCCCGAGCGCGTCGAGCGCCGCCGCGAGGAGGTCGGCTTGCTCCTCGGAGGTGCGTCCGGACCGGAGCGGCGTGCCCAGGTACCCGGGGCGCGACGCCGCGAGGTAGCGGTAGCCCGCCTCACCGACCGTCCGCGCCAGCAGCATGGACTGGTCGTGACCGCCCATGGCGCCGTGGAGGGCGAGCACCGCCGGCCCGGCGCCTGCCTCGGAGAGCTCGATGGAGCCGCGCGCGGTGACGACCACCGTTGGAGCACCCGCGAGCGGGACCGGTGGATGGGCGGTGCACAGGTCTTCCTGGGACGTGGCTTCGGCTGGCATGGGTTCGGGCTCCTCGCTGTTCAGGGCGCCTCTCTAGCAGCGGGCTCCACACCGAGTCTTGAAGGAATGCGACACCACGGTCCAGGCCGACCGCCCGTTCACCGCGACCGCTGCGGCCGGTAGCGGTGCACGACGTCCGTCTTCGGCGGCGCGTCGAGCCGACGCGGACCCACTGCCTGCCGCTCGCCGGGGAGTCTCCCGGTGAGCTCCTTCAGGTCGCGGGTCAGGTGCGCCTGGTCGGCGTAGCCACAGTCGTTCGCGAGGTCGGCGAGCGACCCGGCGCCCCCGGCGTGGAGCCGGGCCAGGACCTGGCGCAGCCGCACCAGCCGGGTGAGCCGCTTCGGGGACAGCCCGAGCTCGCCCACGCAGAGGCGCTCCAGGGTGCGCACGTGGATCCCCAGCGCGTCAGCCAGCGCATCGACGCGCAGGCGGCCGCCGTGGGCGTCGACCAGCGCGGCGGCGCGCCGGGCACGCGCGGACCGCACCTGCGGCGGCGCGCGCCGGAGCAACGCCTCGAGGATGAGCTGCCGCGAGGGGAGGTCCGGGGTCCGGAGCAGCCGCTCTCCGAGGTCGTCGATCCCGAGCCCCGCGACGCGGATCACCTCGGCGTGGGCGTTGGTGAGCTCTAGGGCGCCCACGTCGGCGAGCGCCGGCGCCTGGCCCGGCCGGAAGCGAACCCCCAGGTACTCGGCCTGGCCGTCCCGCTCGACGGCGGCGAGCTCGGTGACGGGGCCCACCAGCACCAGGCGACAGCCCGCGGGGGAGAGCCGAAAGACGAGGTTGGCGCTCGCATCGGGGAAGAACTCGTGGAACGAGGTGCCCGCCCGCCCGTCGCCGCGCACGGACCAGAACGCGTCGACGCGTGAGGCGAGATCGGCCGAGGGTGGACGGACGACGAGCATGGTCCGGGTCTCCTCCGTGAGCGGCCCCGCGCGCACGGTCACGCCGGCTGGCGGACCGCCCCGGCCGGCTGCGGCCGCCGCGCCTCGAGGCGCGCCAGCTGGTCCGGGTCCATGGTCACCTCACCCAGGTGGCGGTCGGGCGCGATCGCCTCGCCGTGGAAGTCCGAGCCGGCGGTGGGCACGAGGTCGAGCGCCTCGGCGATGCGCAGGTACTTCTCGCGGACGGAGGGGTTGTGGTCGGGGTGGTGCACCTCCAGGCCCTCGACGCCGGCGGTGCGCAACCGCTCCAGCTCGAAGCGCTCGAGCCGCGAGACGCCGGGGTGCGCGACGGTGGTGACGCCGCCCGCCCCTCGCACCAGCCGGACCGCCTCGTCGGCCTCCAGGCGGTACCGGCCCACGAAGGCGGGGCGGCCGTCGCCCAGGTAGCGATCGAACGCCTCCTTGACGCTGCCCGCCGCGCCCGTCTCCACGATGGCGCGGGCCACGTGAGGGCGGCCGATGATCTTCCCGTCGCCGAACTTCTCGATGTCGGTGATGCGGATGTGCACCCCGAGCGCCGCCAGCTTCCCCACGATGAGGTGCATCCGCTCGCGGCGCTGCTCGGCCAGGAAGTCCTCGAAGCGCCGCAGCGTGGGGTGCTGGTGGTCCAGGAAGTGGCCGAGGAGGTGGATCTCGCGCTTCTCGAGGAACGCGGAGAGCTCGATGCCCGGGACCAGCCGCACGCCCAGCTCGGCTGCGGCTGCGGCGGCGGCCGGCATCCCGGCGACGGTGTCGTGGTCGCACAGCGCCCACACCTTCACGCCGGCCTGGGCAGCGCGGCGGGCCACCTCCGCGGCGGGGTACTGCCCGTCGGAGGCGCGGCTGTGGGAGTGCAGGTCGATGCGTCCGTCGAGCGGGGATGCGGCGCTGGCCATGAAATGGGCACCTCGGGCGTGTTAAGGTAACCGAACCGGGTCCGGACCACTCGAAGGAAGTGCGGCATGCAGCACGTACTGCGCATCTCGAGAAAGATCGATTACGGCCTCCGGGCCATGATCTACCTGGCCTCCCTCCCCGAGGACGCGGTCGTCCCCTTCCGGGAAGTGGCCCGCCAGATGGACATCCCCGAGGACTTCCTGGCCAAGATCTTGAAGACGCTGGTGGACACCGGGCTGGTCCGCTCCACCCGTGGGCCGCACGGCGGCTACGCCCTGGCCAGGAAGTCGTCCGAGGTGAGCTTCCTCGACGTGATCGAGGCCGTGGAGGGGCAGGTGGCGCTGAACACCTGCCTGGACGGCGAGGACGCCTGCGGCCACTCCAGCCAGTGCACCATGGTCCAGGTGTGGCGGCTCGGCCAGGAGCGGATGCTGGACGTCTACCGGCAGGTGAAGCTGGCGGAGCTCACGTTCAAGCCCGCCGACGACGGGACGCTCGGCCTCGTCCAGCTCCAGCTGCACGCCCCGCGGATCGCATAGCGCTCGACTTGCCTCCATCCTCCCCCGCCGCCAGCTCCCGCGCGCCCGCCATGACCTTCGATCCTTCTGCCGCGTCGCTCCCCGGCTCCGGCATCTTCGGGCTCCCCCACGGGCGTGACGCGGCCGCGCTGGTGCTCGTCCCCGTTCCCTTCGAGGCCACCACCTCCTACGGCGGCGGGACGGCGCGGGCGCCGGAGGCCATCCTCTCGGCCAGCCGGCAGGTCGACCTGTTCGACGCCGAGACGGGCCGCCCTTACGAGGCGGGCATCCACCTCCTCCCGATGCCGGAGGAGGTCGAGCGGCTGGATCGCGCGGCGCGGGCGGCCGCGGCGCCGGTGATCGCGGCCGGCGGCGCGGGCGACGACCCAGCGCTCCGGCGCGCCACCGCCGCGGTGAACGAGGCGTGCGAGCGGATGAACGCCTGGGTGGAAGACCAGGTGAAGGAGCTGCTCGACGAGGGCAAGGTCGTCGGCGTGCTCGGCGGTGACCACTCGACCGCGCTCGGCAGCCTGGCCGCGCACGCCCGCCGCTTCCCCGGGATGGGGGTGCTCCACGTCGACGCGCACGCCGATCTCCGCGTCGCCTACGAGGGCTTCACCTGCAGCCACGCCTCGGTCGTCTACAACGCCGCCGAGCGGCTGCCCGAGATCGCGCGCATCGTCCAGGTGGGCATCCGGGACCTGTCGGCCGAGGAGCGGGCCTACGCCACCGGCTCGCACGGCCGCATCGAGCAGCACCTCGACGCCGAGCTGGCGCGCGCGCGCTTCGAGGGCGAGACCTGGTCCACGCAGGTCCGGCGCATCCTCGACCCGCTCCCGCGCGACGTCTACGTCACCTTCGACATCGACGGCCTCGACCCGAGCCTCTGCCCCCACACCGGGACGCCGGTCCCCGGCGGCCTCTCCTTCACCGAGGCGGTCTACCTGCTCGGCGCCGTGGCGCGGAGCGGCCGGCGCGTGGTGGGCTTCGATCTGGTCGAGGTGGCGCCCGACCCCTCGGGCGGCGAG
>Ga0302321_100002100_pt1 | contig 17092 bp, 17 predicted proteins | sample Fen_T0_1_FD_202505 | JGI IMG/M metagenome (GOLD analysis project Ga0302321, IMG submission 202505) | Peat permafrost microbial communities from Stordalen Mire near Abisko, Sweden - Fen_T0_1 | ecosystem: Environmental > Terrestrial > Soil > Wetlands > Permafrost | place: Sweden: Abisko...
CGCGTGTTGATGGCGCGAAATAAATTTGGTTTTGATCGGCAACTTCGCCGCGGCGAGCCGCATCGATTCGCGCGCTTCAGCCTCCGTGATACCGTCCACTTCGAAAAGAATGTTTGCCGGGCGGATTACCGCAACCCAGCCTTCCAGCGGCGCTTTGCCCTTGCCCATGCGTGTTTCCAACGGCTTCTTCGTGTAGGACTTCTGCGGAAACACCCGGATCCACATTTTGCCCTTGCGCTTCATGTGGCGGGTGATCGCGACGCGGCAGGCTTCCAATTGCTTTCCTTCCATCCAGCAACGTTCCAACGCCATCAGTCCGAATTCACCGAACGCGACCGTATTGCCGCTCATCGCCAGCCCCGTGCGACTGCCACGGTGCATTTTGCGAAACTTTACTTTTGCTGGTTGCATTGCCATAACAAAATATCTTCTCTATAAATTAATTGGCGACCGGGGCCGCTTCCGTGGTTTTGACTTCCGCCTTCTTCTGCGGCTTGATGTCACCCTTGCAAATCCAGCACTTGATGCCGAGCTTGCCGTAAACCGTCCGCGCTTCCGCGAAACCGTAGTCGATGTTCGCCCGGAGCGTGTGCAGCGGCACCCGGCCCCAGTGATACATTTCCACGCGGGCCAGTTCGGCGCCACCCAGGCGGCCGCCGGCGCGGATCTTGATGCCTTCGGCACCGAAATCTTTCGCGGTCTGCAAAGCTTTCTTCATCGCCCGGCGGAACGAGACGCGGCGTTCGAGCTGCAACGCGATGTTTTCCGCCACCAACTGGGCGTCCAACTCCGGCTGCTTCACTTCCACGATGTCCACGTAGACTTCCTTGCCGGTCTTCTTGCTCAACTCTTCCTTGAGCTTGTCAATTTCCGAGCCTTTGCGCCCGATGACCACACCCGGACGGGCGGTCAAAATCGTCACGCGGCAGCGGTTCGCGGCGCGCTCGATCAAAATGCGCGGCACCGACGCCGTCTCCAACTTCTTCTTGAGCAACTCGCGGATCTCGCGGTCTTCGTTGAGCAGCTTGCCGAAGTCTTTTTTGTCGGCATACCACTTGGAGCGCCAGTCTTTATTGACGGCGACGCGCAAACCGATTGGATTGGTCTTTTGGCCCATATTATTCGTCGGACAAAGTGATTTTGACGTGGCAACGGCGCTTCAGGATCGGACCTGCGGAGCCGCGTGCCTTCGGCTGAAAACGTTTGATCGTCGTGGCTGTTCCCGCCACGGCTTCCTTGATGCGCAAGGTTTCGGGACGCAGCTTGTTGTTGTTCTCCGCATTGGCAATCGCGGACTTGAGCGTCTTGGCCACCACGCGGGCACCCTTGCGGGAGACCACGGCCAGAACCGCCAGTGCCTGCAGCGCCGGCATGCCCTGCACCTGGCGCACGACCTCGCGCATTTTCTGCGCCGACATCGGGATATTTTTTTGAATGGCGAAAACTTCCATAAACTATTTGGCTTCTGCCTTGGCGGTGTGGGCGCCGTGCTTTTTAAACGTGCGCGTCAGTGAAAACTCGCCCAGCTTGTGGCCGACCATGTTTTCCGTCACGAACACCGGGTTGAAAATCTTGCCATTGTGCACCGTGAACGTCAGTCCGACGAACTCCGGCGTGATGGTTGAACGGCGCGACCAGGTTTTAATCGGCGTCTTCTGGTTTGTGGCTTTCGCCTTCTGAATCTTCTTCAGCAGGCTCTCTTCGACAAACGGACCTTTTTTAATCGAGCGTCCCATAAATTATTTGGTCTTAATCGGCAGGCCGTTGCGACGGACAACGATGAAACGGTTGGATTGTTTATATTTGGCGCGCGTCTTGCCGCCCTTGGCCACCTTGCCCCACGGCGACACCAGTTGCTGCCAGCCACCACCACCCTTGGATTTACCCTGACCGCCACCGTTCGGATGATCCACCGGGTTGCGGGCCACACCGCGCGTAATGCCGCGATGACCGCGGTGACGCGTGCGCCCCGCCTTGCCCAAAACCACATTCTCGTGCTCGGTATTGCCAACCTGGCCGATCGTCGCGTAGCACTCTTCGTTGATCTTGCGGATTTCCCCCGAGGGCAGACGGATCTGCGCGTAACCTTCGTCGCGCGACATCAACGTTGCCGAACCACCCGCCGAACGAACCATCTGACCGCCACGTCCGGGCGTCAGTTCCAAATTGTGAATCGCCGAGCTGACCGGAATCGCCTTCAACGGAAGCGCATTGCCAATTTCCGGCGGAGCCGTCGGCCCGCTCAAAATCGTCACTCCCACCTTCAGACCGACCGGCGCAATGATATAACGCTTTTCGCCGTCCTTATATTGCAGCAAGGCGATACGAGCGGAGCGCATCGGGTCATATTCAATCGCAGCCACCGCGGCTTCCACGCCGTGCTTGTTGCGCTTGAAATCCACGAGGCGGATCTTCTGCTTGTGACCACCACCGATACCGCGGGCCGTAACCCGACCGTAGTGGTTGCGACCACCGGTCTTCTTGCGGATCTCGACGAGGGATTTCTCCGGCTTCGTCTTTGTTATGTCGCTAAAGTCCGCGATCGTGATGTATCGCGTTGACGGCGTTAGCGGTCTAAAAGTTTTAACTGGCATAATTACAAAAGTTTTTTATCAGCAACTTTGGAGTTTAGCCGGCCATCAATCCTGTCCCAAGGTGGGAATCAGTTATCGGTCCGCAAACATGCTGTCCTGCCAGCCTTTGGGGCGACGAGGAGCGATGAATTTATCAGACTCACATCTCATTGCAACAAATTTTTAAACTTTTTTTAACTCCTCTTAAAAATTCCCCGGCAGAACCTTGAATTCCGCAACATTTCTCCCCGGCCCGACTCGTGCAGCGCCACTAAATCCGCCGGCCGGCCGGCCTGGCGAGACGCAGCGCCCATGCCGGCTTTTACACCCGCAAACCATGACGGTGTTGCTTCGCAGAGCTGGAAATGAGGCATCCATGAGCCCCTGCCCCGCCGTTAAAAATCCTCGCCCCGCAGAGTCGTAAGCCTTAATTTCCCCCCAATTTAATGCAACCAGCCGTTCCACCCGCCGAGTCCCGGTTCAAAAAATTTCTGCGCAAGTTCCTTGTGCTCAAGACCGCTCCCCGCGAGTTGTGGATCATTTACGCCGCCTACATCCTCGAAAATCTCGCCTACAAAGTCGGCTCCGCCAGCGTGCTGCCGCTCTGGCTCTCCTCGGATCTCGGCTTTGATGATGTTCAGGCGGGCGGCATGATTGCCATGTGGTCGGCCATCATGACGCTCATCACGGTCATGATCGGTTCGCTGACGGATGCGCTGGGTATTCGCCGCACTTTCCTGCTGGGTTTTGTCATCTGCCTTTTCTCGCGCTCCGTGATGGCGTTGACCATCGAAAAATGGATCGTTCTGCCCTTCGGACTTTATTTGCAGGCCATCGGCCTGGCGCTGATGGTGCCCGTGATGATCGCCGGCGTGAAAAAATATTCCAATGCCGCCCAGCGCTCCGTCGCGTTCTCGCTGTATTACGCCCTCATGAACCTCGGCTTCGCCCTCGGCGACATGCTGTTCGACCGCGTCCGCGGCGTACATGGCCTGGGTGAACATGGGCATTGGGTCATGCCCTGGCTGGGAATGGACTTGAGTTCTTATCGCGTGCTGATCCTGCTCAGCGTGGTCTTCACTGTGCCGGGGCTGCTGCTGGTCTGGGCATTTTTACGCGAAGGCGTGGAGATGACCGAAAACGGCGTGACCATCGCCACCAAAGCCGTCGCCGAAAAAGGCCGCCCCCTGCTGGCCACCTTGCTCGCCAACAGCCGCGAAACCATGGCCAAAACGATCGAAATTTTCACCGGGCTCTGGCAGCAGCCCGCCTTTTACCGGTTTCTCGCCTTCATGACGCTCGTCGTGGGCGTAAAGATGATTTTCTACCAACTCGCCTACACCTTTCCCAAATACAGCATCCGCGAACTCGGCGATGGCGCGCCCATCGCCCAGATCAGCAGCATGTTAAACTCCATCCTCATCCTGGTGCTCGTGCCCATCTGCGGGGTGCTCACGCAAAAAATCACCGCCTACCGGATGGTTACCGTCGGCAGCTTCGTCTCTTCACTCTCCGTGTTTTTCCTCGCCATCCCGTCCGCGTGGTTCAAGCCACTCGCCGATGGCTGGCTCGGCCACTTCATCGGCCACACCTGGCTCGGCGTGAATGGCCCGGTGAATCCGCTCTATATTTCCATCTTCTTTTTCATCGTGCTACTCTCGGTTGGCGAGGCGCTCTGGTCGCCTCGCCTCTATGAATATGCCGCCGCCATCGCTCCCAAGGGCCAGGAGGCATCCTACATGGCCTTGTCGCTGCTGCCCTATTTCCTCGCCAAATTTGTCGTCGGCGGCACCTCCGGCTGGATGCTCGCCAGATATTGCCCGGCCGACGCCCCGCGCCACCCGGAAACCATGTGGCTGCTCATCGGCTGCATGGCCCTCGCCACCCCGCTGGGCACGTTTGTTTTCCGCAAATACATCCAAGTCCACGAAGACGGCCGTTAACCAACCACAACCACCATCCAACTATGCAAACCAACCTCGTTCCCGAAAAACTGCGGCGGCTGGAAATTTCCGGCCGTGTTGAAATCGTCGGCGGCAACGGCGGCCTGCCGCTCGTCAAAATCACCACCCCTTGGAGCACCGCCTCCCTCTACCTGCTCGGCGCCCACGTCAGCAGCTTCCAGAAAAACGACGCCCCCCCGCTCCTCTTCATGAGCGCCAAAAGCCGCTTCGCCGCCGGCCAGCCCATTCGCGGCGGCGTGCCCATCTGCTTCCCATGGTTCGGCAACCGCGACGGCGAACCCGCCCACGGCTTTGCCCGCCTCGCCGAATGGCAGCTCATCCAAACCCATGCCACGGACGATGGCATCGTCACCCTGATCCTGGCCCTCCCGCCCGTCCCCGGCCGCGAGGCCTATGCCAGCCTGAGCACCCAATTCACCCTCACCGTGGGCGAAACTTTGACCATGCAACTCATCGCCGCCAACGATTCCAGCAGCGAAACCCTGGCCGTCGAAGACTGTCTCCACACCTATTTTCAAGTCGGCGATATCAACCAGGTTTCCCTCACCGGCCTCGCCGACGCGCCCTTTGATGACTTCGCCGCCGGCGCCGCCGGCGCACGGAAGGTCGAAAAGGACGCCGTCCTCCACATCACCAAGGAAACCAACCGCGTTTATCCTGACAATACCGCCGCCGTCGTCATCCGCGATGAAAAGCTGAAGCGCACCATCCGCGTCGAAAAATCCGGGAGCAACTCCACCGTCGTATGGAATCCGTGGACCACGCAGAAACTCCCCGACGATTTTGATCCCGCCGAATACACCCAGATGATCTGCGTGGAATCCGGCAATGTGAAACAAAACCGGCACTCCCTCGCGCCCGGCCAGGCCTCTGCGCTTAAAGTGGTTATCAGCTCCCAAGCCATCTGACCCGGCCGCTCCGCACACCCCGACGCTCCGCTTCGACCGGGCGCGCGCCGCCGCGCGCCCGCGTACGTCTTCTTTACATACCCGCCTTCCCTCCGCTGCAGTTCAGGTGGAGAGCCTTGATTGTTCGCGCCCCCGGCTCAACTTTGTTTCTTGATTACTCTTGTTATTCAACTTGTTTTTTGCCGCCGCAGATTTCGGTCATTTGTCATTCTTCATTCGTAATTAGTCCACCGTTTTTTGCCACCCACCTTGCGCTTTCTAACACCCACCACGCCAATAAACAGCGCATAATTTCTCAGGCAAGGTGAGTGTCTGTTGACCGATGCGGTAGGCTTTTCGTCATAGCCCGATCATTTCACGCCCACCCGGCGTCCTTTGGGCTCATTTGTCCACATTGCAAACCCATGAGCATGTTCGACACCTTCGGCAAAACCGCCGACCCGACCGGGCGCAAGCCCAATACGCTGCGCAAGCTCGACCGCCTCAACCGCGCCCTCCGCCATGCCGAACCCGACCGCGTGCCCATCAGCGATTTCTTTTGGGGCGGCTTCACCGAACGCTGGCGCCGCGAACTCAACCTCCCCGCCGACGCCACCCCCTATTACCACTACGACCTCGACTGGGTCGTCACCGTCCCCAACATGGACCCCTGGGTGCGCCCCTTCGAGACCCTCAGCGAGACGCCCCGTGAAGTCGTCGTCAAGACCGGCTTCGGCGCCATCCTGCACAAACATTTTGAATATCCCATGCCCGAAATGCGCGCGTGGGAGACCAACACCTTCGAAAAATTGGAAGCCGCCCGATTTGATGATCCAGCCGATCCGCGCCGCTTTTTCCAAGGCGGCGACAACCAGATCGCCGGCGTCGGCGACGGCTTCCAGCGCAACACCCCCCCGTGGATCGAAACCGTCAAATCGCTGCACCCCGACTTCCCCGTGTACGGCAGCATCATCGAAGTCAGCGAATGCCTTACCCGCCTCGTTGGCCAGCAAAACGCCCTCCTGTGGATGGGCGAGGAACCCGACCGCATGGGCGCCGTCATCAACCGCCTCGGCGCCTTCTATCTTGCAATGGCCAAGGCCGAAATCGCCGCGGGCCAGGGCCTGCTCGACGGCTTCGTCATCTGGGGCGACGTCGCCTACAAGAAAGGCATGTTTTTCTCGCCCCGCTACTGGCGCGAATATTTCAAACCCTGGGTCGCCCAGATCGCCGCCCACGCCCACGCCCAGGGGTTGCCCGTCATTTACCACGGCTGCGGCAACGTGAAATCCATTTTCGAAGATTACATCGAGCTCGGCATTGATGCCTACAACCCACTCGAAGTGAAGGCCGGCATGGATGTCGTGGACCTGCGCCGCCAATACGGCCACCGCATCGGCTTCTGCGGCAACAGCGACATGCAGGTCTGGGAATCCGGCGACCGCGACGCCATCCGGCGCGAAGTGCTCCGCAAGCTCAACGCCGCCAAGGGCGGCAGCTACATCTTTCAATCCGACCACTCCGTCAGCAGCGCCGTCACCGGCCAGACCTACGATTACATCGTAAAACTGGTGCGCTCGTATGGCAATTACCCCCTTCACCTGCCCGCGGAATTTGACGAAACTTTCTGAAATCCGAATACCTGATGACCAAACCCGAAAGCAATCCGAATAACGAAATCCCCGGCCGTATTCGTGTCGGCCGCGCTCCAATACCACCCCCCGTCCGCAGCCATCGACGCGCCCTTCGTCATTTGCGCTTCGTGCTTCTTTCGTCATTTGTCATTCGGCATTAGTCATTTTCAGCATGAATACCGTCACCCCCAACCCCCTGCTCGGCGTCCTGCTGCACGCTGTCGGAGCCCTGTTCGCATCCACCTGTTACACGCCTCAGAAAAAGGTCACCCGCTGGTCCTGGCAGACCTACTGGCTCACCCAGGCCTCCTTCTGCTGGCTCCTGCTCCCCATCGCCGGCGCCGTCCTCACCATTCCCGACCTCCTCGCCGTGCTGCATGAGGCCCCCACCAGCGCCATGCGTAATGCTTTCCTCCTCGGCGCTGCTTACGGCATCGGCGGCACCGCCTTCGGCATTTCCATTCGTTACATTGGGTTCTCGCTCACCTACGCCATCGCCGTCGGTCTTTCCAGTGTCCTCGGCACCCTTATCCCGCCCCTTGTCAAAGGCACCCTCGCCGCCACCATGGCCAAGCCGGGCGCGGACTGGATCATCACCGGCATCGTCGTCGGCACCCTCGGCATCGCCCTGACCGGCTTCGCCGGTCAGCTCAAGGAAATCGACCTCACCGCCAAATCTGCCCGCGGCGAATTTTCGCTCATGAAAGGCCTCCTGCTCTCGCTGCTGGCCGGCGTGCTCTCCGCCGTCTACGGCTTCGCCCTCGAAGCCGGCGAGCCCATTGCCGATGTCGCCTCCGCCCACGGCGCCGGCATGTGGCGCGGCAACGTCGTCTATATTTTCTCCAACACCGGCGCCTTCCTTACCACCGCGATTTACTGTCTGTATTTGCATCGCAAACACCGCACCCTCGGCGAACTCGTCGCCCTGCCCGCCGGCCCGGAACGCGCCAGCCTGCCGTTGAACTGGCTCCTGGCCATCATCACCGGCACCTTCTGGTACGGACAATTCTTCTTCTACAACCTCGGCCACGTGCGCATGGGCTCCTACCGGTTCACCAGCTGGGCCATTCACATGATCATGCTCGTGCTCTTCAGCAACCTCGTCGGCGTGGCCCTCCGCGAATGGCGCACCTGCCGCCGCCTCACCCACACCACCATCGCCTTGGCCGTCCTCGTGCTCACCGCCGCCGTCCTCCTCTTAACCTACGGAAATTACCTCGGCGACCTCGCCACCAAATAATTAAATGAATGCCACCCCACCCCTGAAACGCTACGGCTCCGTCATCGGCATCCGCCCCGAAAAAATCGCCGAATACCGCCAGCTCCACGCCGCCGTCTGGCCCGACGTCCTGAAAATGATCCGCCAGTGCCATATTCAGAACTTCTCCATCTACCTCCGTCAGCTTGATGACGGCCGCCACTACCTCTTCAGCTACTTTGAATACACCGGCGCCGATTTTGCCGCCGACATGGCCCTCATGGCCGCCGATCCCGCCACCCAAAAATGGTGGGTAGTCTGCCAGCCCTGCCAGCAGCCCCTCGCCAGCCGCTCCCCCGGGGAATGGTGGGCCGGCATGACCGAAGTCTTCCACTGCGATTAATCACGCCTTCACGATCATGCCCACGTCAGCCCAAGTCCCGTCAGGGGGCGCATTTTGAAGATCCCAAGCCCCATGAGCATGTTCGACACCCTCGGCCAAGCCGCCGTCACAACCGCACGCTTTGTCATTCGCGCCATGAACCCCTCCACGCAAAAGGATTGTTTGACCTGAACCCCTTCCCCCCTTAAAAATCACTCACACACCTATGCCTGACCTCCAAGCTCTCCACGATGCCGTGCTCAACGGCGACGCCAAAAGCGCCAAAGCCATCACCGAAGCCGCCCTGGCCGAAGGCATCGAGCCCCTCCGCCTTGTCCAGGACTACATGATGCCCGCCATGTCTGAGGTCGGCCGCCGCTTCGAGGCCAATGAATACTTTGTGCCCGAGCTCCTCCTCGCCGCCCGCGCCATGAAGGCCGCCCTCGAACTCGTCCGTCCGCTCCTCGCCGCCCAGGGCAGCCAACCCACCGGCCGCGTCGCCATCGGCACCGTCAAGGGCGACCTCCACGACATCGGCAAAAACCTCGTTTCCGCCATGTTCGAAGGCGGCGGCTACGAAATCATCGACCTCGGCGTCAACGTCACCCCCGAACAATTCGTCGCCGCCGTGAAGGAAAAAGGCGCCAACATCATCGCCATGTCCGCCCTTCTTACCACCACCATGCCCTCCATGAAAACCACCGTGGATGCCCTCAAGGAGGCCGGCGTTCGCGACCAGGTGAAAATCCTCGTCGGCGGCGCCCCCGTCACCCAGAAATATGCCGATGAAATCGGCGCCGACGGCTTTAGTGAAAGCGCCGCCGGCGTCGTCGCCGCCACCAAAAAAGTTACCGGCTGATTCCCCTGCACCTCCATCCCCTGATCCAAAAAGCGACCTCCCAACACACATACACACACATTCTTACTAACCCCGGCAGCCATAACCTCAACCTGACTGCAAATGCATTCGTACGTCAGGAACGCTGGACAACTGACCAAATCTGAAATACGGTCATACTCATGACCTTAACCAAACGCGACCTTGTGATCCGCATCGCTGAAGAAACCGGTCAAATCCAGACCCAGGTTTTTGATGTGGTTCAGAAAACCTTGGACTACATCAGCGAAGCCCTGGCCGAAGGCGGCAAGGTTGAACTTCGCAACTTTGGCGTGTTTGAGGTGAAAATCCGGAAAGGCCGGGTCGGCCGCAACCCCAACAAACCCGAGACCGATGTGCCGATCCCCGCTCGCGCCATGGTCAAGTTCAAGGCCGGCAAGGAAATGCGGGCGAAGGTCTTGAAACTGACGCCGAAGACACCCAAGAAATGAACCCTGTGGCAACGCCTGCCACCCGGGATCATCGGTGAGCGGCCATCATTGCCAGCACGGGCCGGCATCGGCATGGTCGCTGCTGGCGTCCTTGCGCTCGTTTTGAAACGGTAGCATCGGGTGACGCCTGCCCCCGTGACCAGACGCCGCCCCCAAGCGGTTGCCGCATTGCTGGAAATCCGCTCCTGTGCCCGCCACTTCAATCCGGAAGTTTTTTCCGCGCTTCAAAATTGTATTGGAACAGCAGACCGACGCTGTGCGCCCCTTCCTCGCCATTGCGGATGGCGTTGAAGCCATACCCATAGCGCAAGACAACCTGAAAGCTTTTATTCCGCGGCGCGAACATCACGCCACAGCCGGCGCCCGTTTGCCAGTCGCTCCGTTGGGCAAAACCGGGCAAATAATCCAGATGCGCCGTGGCGGCCTCCAGCCGGAAATCCCAGCGCTGCGCGCGGTCCAAAGGAATATCATAGGCCGCGTAGAAATGTTGAAAGCCCTTCGCGGTGAGTTCTTGATAATAGTAACCGGGCAGCGTCAATGGCAGCTCCGACACCAGCGGCAGCACACCGCCCAGCCGCCAGGCGCTGAACCGGTCCGCCGCCGTCGAACCGCCCACCGTGATCGCAAACGAAACCTTTTGCCCGCTGTTCGTCCACGCATAGTTCAAACCCGCATAGAGCCAGTACAGATCCACGTTCGGGCTGATGTTCCGGTCATTATTGAATCCGTAGGGGTCGCTGTTCAAACGCCATTGCCGTTCAAACCACACGGACAATTCCAGACCCAGTTCAGGATACAGCACCGGTTCTTTGCCCGCCACGCGGATGCCCGCGCGCGTGGCACCAATAATTTGATTGTCCGGCAAGCTGAAGTTATCCGCCGTCTGGTCCGCCGTCGAAAAAGTCGAGTCAAGCATCCCCGCGCGCGCCACCACGCTCACCGGAATCAACCGGCCGGGATCTAACAACTGATAGACGCTCACTGAAGCCCCGCCGCCGCTGCCATCAAAACTTTCCCGTTTGATATACTTGCCCTGCCGCACTTCATAATAACTCGCGCCATACAATCCCCCGGAAAATCCCAGGCCGACATCCGTGGTGGGCGACAGCAATTGTTTAAAACCCAGTTCGCCGTCCAAATAAACCGGGGCAATCGCCAGCCGCAAAGCCATGTTCGTTCTTAAAAATTCCGGATTGTTGTAATAGTAGTAGGCATAGACCCCCTGCGGTCCCTGACCGGCGAGCGGCTGGTCGTAGCCCAGTTCCAGCAGGTTGCGATGTTCCGGGTCAATTTGCGCCTCGCAATTGAAACTGGCCAGCCAGCCGGCGACCACCATCAGCGCATAGAAACTGCGGATCAGTTTTGTAATAGTCATGGGGTTTTGAAGTGAAGGAAATTCATTTCAACTGCAATTTTAACGCTGCCGCCTCAACAGTCATATTCTGGAAATATTAGGCATCAAATCCTAGCGCCTGCCATGGGGTGTTTCCCCACATAGGCAAGCTCCCGCCCATCGCGTAAATTCTTCCAGCGGCAGCATCACGTCCTACATTGCGAACGCCCTGATGGCGGCCGTAATTTTTTGCCGGAGCCGGACGCGGGGGCTGCGCTGAAACCACCATGAAACTTATCTCTCCCTTCCTGCTGGCGCTGTCCTTGGCCGCCTGCGTTCTTACCGGGTGCCAGTCGCCGCCGGCCAATCCGCCCGCCCGGAACAGTCTTTCAACCCGAAACAATGGCTGCAGTCTGCTCCACCAACTTCTGGACGAACAAAAAGATGTCAGCCTGCTGCGCTTCATCAAGTCCGAACCCGCCGATGTCAAGCAACTGGTGAATCGCATCGCCACCACTTCCGGCACCGGCGCGAAGCTGTTGGAAAAACTGGCCGCCGACGATCCTTCGCTCCGGCTCGACGACCTCCGGCTGCCGCCGGGCGAGCTGGCCACGCGCGCTGCCATTGCGGCCGCCAAGCAGAAGGAATTATTAAGCCAGACCGGTGACACCTTTGAGCTGACCCTGCTTTTGACCCAGACCGAAGCATTGAGTTATGCCTGGCATCTCGCCAAAGTCACCAGTGAAAGCGAGCCGCAACCCGATCATGCCCGGGCGCTCGCTGGCATCAGTGAAGATATGCAGAACCTCTACCACGAAGTCTTCGCGCTGCTGCTGGCAAAAACAAAATCATCCGCGACGAACTCGGTCCCGCCCCAGCCCTGATGAGCGCATTGCCAGAAAGGATGCCGCGCTGCCAAGCGAGAATCGTTCACTGTTGACGAGGCCTTTTTCTGGGAGCATGCCCGTGCGTAAACAATCTTCATCCCACCCACGCTATGCGTCATTCGTGCTTCGAACTTCTTTCGTCATTCGTCATTCGTCATTTTCAGAACGTCATTTTCAGAACGCCAAAGGAAGATTTGACCTAAACCCCTTCCTCCCTTAAAAATCACCCATGCCCGACCTCCACCCCCTGATCCAAACCTTGACCGCCCGGGGCGTCACCCTAACCGATGGTGCATGGGGCACCCAGTTGCAGGCCCGCGGCCTGACTCCCGGCGAAACGCCCGATCTCTGGAACCTCACCCAGCCCGACAAGGTCACCGAAGTCGCCCGCGCCTACGTTGCGGCCGGCTCACAAATCATCCTCACCAATACTTTCGGTGGCAACCGCTTCCGGTTGGCCGAAGCCGGCGCCGCCGACCGCGTCATCGCCATCAACGAAGCCGGTGCCCGCCTCTCCCGCGCCGCCGCCGGCAACCATGCCCTCGTGTTCGCCTCCATCGGCCCCAGCGGCAAAATGCTCATGAACGGCGACGTGACCGAAGCCGAATTGCTCACCGCCTTCACCGAACAGGCCGCCGCCCTCGCCCATGGCGGAGCCGATGGCCTCGTTATTGAAACCCTCGCCGATCCGGACGAAGCCCGCATCGCCATCAGCGCCGCCAAAACCACCGGCCTCCCCGTCGTCGCCAGCATGGTGTTTGACTCCGGCAAGGACAAGGACCGCACCATGATGGGCACCACCCCCGAACAGGCCGCCGCCGCGCTCATCGCCGCCGGGGCCGATGTCATCGGCGCCAACTGCGGCCAGGGCATCGCCGGCTTCGTGACCATCTGCACCCGCCTGAAAGCCGCCGCCGCCGGACACCCCGTCTGGATCAAGGCCAATGCCGGCCTGCCCGAAATGCGCGCGGGCAAGGCCGTTTACGCCATGACCCCCGCCGAATTCGCCAGCTACGTTCCCGCCCTCCTCCAGGCCGGCGCCAATTTCCTTGGCGGCTGCTGCGGCACCTCGCCCGACTTCATCCGCGCCTTGCGCCAAACCCTCGATTCCGACGCCCGGCCCCGATGACTTGCGCGTAATTTGCGCTTTTTAGTAGGCGGTCGGATGGCATTTGCGGGTGCCCGCCACCGGTTTGATGAGCCTGACCACGTGTCAGCCGCGCCGCGTCCGACCACTCTTCCGCCAGCCCCACCGACGTTCTTGTATTCGTTCCGCCTTTTTAGGATTCAGCTTATTTATTTTGATGTTTGTGGTAGCTAATACGATAATGGTCCGCCTTGCATGGCGCCATCGAATGAACCCTGAGCGGATCGAAATAATTGAATCGCCAAGCACGGTGGCAGAATTGCGCTGCGAACTGGCAAAGTTCGAACGCAGTTTGCGCGAGTCGCGCGCGCGGATCGAACAGCTGGAAGGGGTTTTTGCCAATGTCGCGGATGCCATCTTTGTCGCCTCGCCGGATGGCCGGATCGTGGAGGCCAATCCCGCTGCCTCCGCCATCCTGGGCTATTCGCATGCGGAATTGCTGGCCATGCACCCGTGGGATTTCGTGATCAGCGCGCCGCCGGAAGAAATTCGCGGGCTGATCCAAAGCATCCGCCCCGGAACCCCGGTGACGGTTCCCCGGATTTATCGCTGCAAATCGGGAGCCGAAAAAGTCGTGGACTTGCGCCTGAGTCGCAGCACCTTTGCCGGGCAGGATTGGATCATCGCCTCCAGTCGTGACGTCACCGAACAAAAGCGTTTGGAAGAACGCTTGCGCCGGAGCGAGCTGAATCTCGCCGAGGGGCAGCGGCTCACCAAAACCGGCAGTTGGGTTCTGGATTACCTCACCGGCAACACCGATTGGTCGGTGGAGACCTGCCGTATTTTTGGATTTCCCGACCCGCCGCCCTCACCGCATTACCGCGAGTTTCGCGCGCGCGTGCGGCCGGAGGATCGTGCCGGGGTTGATCGCGGCTTGCAGGAAAGCTTTGAAATCGGCGAACCGCGTCCGCTCAAGTATGTTTTCATTTTGCCCGATGGCACCCGCAAAAATATTGAAACCATTTCGCAGCCGGTGCGGGACGCCTCCGGCAAAGTGGTGCGGCTGATGGGCACCGTCATGGACGTCACGGAGCGGCAGCGGGCCGAAGATGCCCTGCGCGCTTCGGAACTGCTGGCACGCGGACAATTGAATGCGCTGACGCGCACGCTGGACGCGCTCGCTGCGGAGTCCGAACCGGACAAATTTCTGGAGCATGTCCTGCGGAACATTACCGGGGAATTGGCGGCCCATGGCAGCAGTGTGTGGCGCCGGGACAGCGTGAGCGGCCTGATGAATTTTGAATTTGTCTATGAGCATGGCCGGCTGTTGACCAAGGCCGACGCCAGCCTCGCCGCCGTCTGCCCGCCGTTGTCAGTCGAGGACGTCTGGCCTTGGCCGGAAATCTTCCGCACGGGTAACCCCTGCGTGCTGGAAGACATCCGGCTCGGTCCGCCATTTCCCTGGCGGGAGCGTTTGCTGGCCCAGGGAATTATCACCATTCTGACCCTTCCCATGTTGATTGCCGGCACCGTGGCCGGGGTGATCGGCATTCGTTTTGCCAGCCGCCGGATGTTTTGCGCCGGGGAAATGGAACTGGCCCAGGCATTCGCCAATCAGGCGATGCTCGCGATGCAACTGACGCGTCTTTCCACGCACAGCCGCCAGGCGGCGGTGATCGCGGAGCGCAACCGCATGGCGCGTGACATCCACGATACGCTGGCCCAGGGATTCACCGGCGTCATCGTGCAACTGGAGGCCGCCAAAGGGGCGGCCGCGCGAAATGAAAACCCGGAGGTGGCCCGGCGCATTGAGACGGCCGAGGAACTGGCCCGGTCAAGCCTCGCCGAGGCGCGCCGGTCGGTTCGGGCGTTGCGGCCGCGCTCGCTCCGTGACGGAACTTTGTGCCGCGCTTTGGAAGACACGCTCAAGCGCATGTCCAACGGCCTTGAATTGAATGCCGAATTCCATGCCGTTGGCGAGCCGCCGGCCCTGCCTTTGCAATGGGAGGCGGAGTTGCTGCGCATTGCCCAGGAAGCCCTCACCAATACCATTAAACATGCCGGCGCCAGGAACTTCCGCGCGGGGTTGAACATCGGCGCTGAAAAAGTCGTTTTGCAGTTGGTGGACGATGGGCGCGGCTTCGACCTGCAAGCCGAGCATGACGGCTGCGGCCTGCTCGGCATGCAGGAACGGGTGGAACAACTGGGGGGACAATTCATCCTCCGTTCAAAACCAAATCAAGGCACGGAAATTATCGTCAGTTTGACCAATCCCGGCCCGCCCAGGCCGGCCAACGAAAATGAACAAACCTAAAAAATCAGGGCCTCCAGCCTTGGTTTCCGGTTCGGAAACAAAATCGCCGGTGCTGCGCCGCCAAAAAAATACCATGATCCGAATCCTCGTTGCGGAAGATCACACCGTCGTCCGTGACGGTCTGGTGGCCATCATCAAACAAGAGCCTGACCTGGATGTGGTGGCCGAAGCCGGCAATGGCCACGAGGCCGTGGCGCAGTGGAAGCAACAACGTCCCGATGTGACGCTCATGGATTTGCGCATGCCCAAGCTGGATGGCGTAAACGCCATTTATGAAATTCGTGCGGTTGATCCCGGTGCCCGGATCATTGTCCTTACCACCTTTGATGGCGATGAAGATATTTATCGCGGCCTGCGCGCGGGGGCAAAATCATATCTGCTCAAGGACGTGCGCCGGGTCGAACTGTTTCAGTGCATTCGTGACGTTCACGCGGGCCAGACCTTTGTACCTCCCGCCATCGCCGCCAAGCTCGCCGGTCGTCTGACCGGCGAGGAATTGTCGCCGCGTGAGCTGGAAGTGTTGTGTTTGCTGGCGGAGGGCAAACCCAACAAACTGATTGGCGTGGCCATGTCCATCACGGAAGTCACCGTCAAAAGCCACGTCCAATCCCTCTTCAAAAAACTCAATGTGCTCAGTCGAACGGAGGCGATTGCCGTGGCCAATCGCCGCGGTTTGTTACATTAGACAATTCCCGAATTTGCTTCGATCGGTGTGTTTGTGCTCCCTCGCCCGTTCCTTCTTTGGAAGGAGATTTCTTTCCTGCCAATGTTCAATTTACCAGCCGGGGTTCGTTGCTAAGGTGGTTCCATGATTTTTGCGCCAGGCGGAGGTTGCTAGCGCATTGACAGAAAAGATGTAGCGCTGGGCGGCGAGGATTTTTGCCCTTGGGCGAGGCTTTGGCGAAGGCGCAGGTTCCATGAACCCTGTCACTGAGCCGAAACGAAGCCCAAGGGCAAAAAGACCGCCGTCGCTCAGCACTCCACCCGTCGCCACAGCTTTTCTGGAAAGGCTCCAGCCCGGATATTTCATGGCGGCTGGCTTGCCTTTCATTAGCACCGGGCTTTCAGCCCGGTGGACACTGCCGGTGACGACCACAGCCGTTTTAACGGCTTCTGCCACCCTGTCAAAGCTGCAGCAGCAGCCCCAAGTTCGTTTTGCTTTGCCTCCTCGGGTGGAAACCTTGTGCTAACAAAACGCCTGTGAAATATCCCGGCTGGACAATTCCCAAATTTACTTCGGCCGGCGTGTCGGCGCTCGCCCGCTCCTTCTTTAGAAGGAGATTTCTCTCCTGCCAATGTTCAATTTACCAGCCGGCGTTCGCTGCTAAGGTGGTTCCATGATTTTTGCGCAAGTCGAAGGTTGATCAAACAACGGCCCTGATCTGGGAACGAATTCTGGATCACGCAAAATTCAAACCGGAATCCTATTATGAGCACAATCACGACCAAGGACGGAACACAGATTTATTACAAGGACTGGGGTTCAGGTCAGCCCGTTGTCTTC
>Ga0302321_100002101_pt1 | contig 17086 bp, 13 predicted proteins | sample Fen_T0_1_FD_202505 | JGI IMG/M metagenome (GOLD analysis project Ga0302321, IMG submission 202505) | Peat permafrost microbial communities from Stordalen Mire near Abisko, Sweden - Fen_T0_1 | ecosystem: Environmental > Terrestrial > Soil > Wetlands > Permafrost | place: Sweden: Abisko...
AAAATCACATTGGATCTTTGGTGGTGACGGTTGGGCATATGATATTGGTTACGGTGGACTTGATCATGTTCTCGCTTCAGGCGACGATGTTAATGTTCTTGTACTTGACACCGAAGTTTATTCAAATACCGGCGGTCAGTCATCGAAATCTACTCCTGCCGGAGCTGTGGCTAAATTTGCAGCATCTGGTAAAAAAGTCCGCAAGAAGGACCTTGGCATGATGGCTATGAGCTATGGATATGTGTATGTTGCACAGGTTGCAATGGGAGCAAATAATGCTCAGTATTTCAAAGCATTAAAGGAAGCTGAAGCTTATCCCGGACCTTCTCTTATTATTGCATACTCACCTTGTATCAATCATGGCATGAGAGATGGAATGGGCAGAACACAGGCTCAGACAAAACTGGCTGTTGAATGCGGTTACTGGCATTCTTACAGGTTTAATCCGATGCTTGAGGCAGAAGGAAAAAATCCGTTTACTCTTGATTCAAAAGAGCCGGACTGGACTAAATTTCAGGATTTCCTGAAAACAGAAGTTCGTTACACCTCACTTATGAAAGCATTCCCGGGTGAAGCTGATGTACTTTTTAAAGCCGCAGAAGAGAATGCCAAATGGAGATACAAATCATATCAGCGAATGGCTGCTATGGAATTTGCTCCGGCTGAAGAAGAGGCAAAAACAGAATAATTTTTTTCTAAATATCACGGTTTACTTTGCAGAGACAGGTCTTAGACCTGTCTCTGCTTTTTTATCCACCCTGTCAATGCTTTTATTAACGTATGTTTTTCGTTTCACGTGCAGTTTTCCATTCATGGATAATTTTCGTTTGAGACAGGTCTGAGACCTGTCTCAACATTTATGCACCTATATTGTTCACATTAACTTTGACGAAGTCAGGAGGTAAAGACATAAACATCAGAGGAATGTTTTTTGACTTTTCAGATATTCCAGACATTTCAAACATTTCAGACTCTTCAGACTTTTTAGTACTTTTGTACCTTGTATATAATTATGGGCAGGATAATTGGAATAGATTGGGGTTTAAAAAGGATCGGCCTTGCGGTCACAGATCCATTGCAGATTTTCGCATCACCACTCACTACAGTCAGCCCAAATGAGTTTGACAATTTTATTAATGAATACCTTAAGATTGAGGTGGTGGATGGATTTGTAATTGGATATCCGGTCCAGATGAACAACCAGCCAAGTACATCTGTTATTTACATCAACCCATTTATAAAAAAGCTAAAAAAGGATTTTCCCGGGAAACACATTTATCTGGCTGATGAGAGGTTTACTTCACAAATGGCTATGAGGACAATGATAGACGGAGGAGTAAAAAAGAAAGACAGGCAGAACAAATCATTAATAGATAAGATAAGTGCCTCCATAATCCTTCAATCATTCCTCGACAACAGATCTAATAAAACAGAAAATATTAAAAAATCATGATTTATCCAATAGTTGTATATGGTCATCCAATACTAAGAAAAGTTGCAGCCGAGATTAATAAGGATTATCCTGATCTGGGTCAACTGATAGAAGATCTTTTTGAGACAATGTATCACTCTGAAGGGCTGGGTCTGGCTGCACCTCAAATTGGAAAATCAATAAGAATTTTTGTAATAGACGGAAAGCCGGCTGCAGAAGATGAACCATCGCTTGCCGAATTCAAAAAAGCATTTATCAATCCACATATTGTAGAGAGAACAGGGGAACTAATGCCTATGAATGAGGGATGTTTGAGCATTCCAAATTTGCGTGAGGAAGTTATGAGAGAAGCACATGTCAGAATAACCTACTACGATGAAAACTGGAAGTTCCATGATGAGGAATATGATGGTTACCCGGCGAGGATTATACAACATGAATACGATCACCTCGATGGCATTTTGTTCACCGATAAGATCAGCCCTCTGAGAAGACGACTCCTGAAAAGCAAACTTCTTGCCATAAGTAAAGGTAAATTTGAATGCGATTATAAAACGATATTACCGGGACAGAAGATCAAATAGGTGTAGGCCCCCCTGCCCCCCTAAAGGGGGGTATGTTTCAGGAAGTAAGTGAAATTTTTATCTCATCACGAAATTATTCCCCCTTTAGGGGGATCCCGCTTTAACGGGAAGGGGCGCTTTCTTGTGCACTCCAATTTTTCTTCCTAACTTTACTAAGTCTCATAGTTTCAGACGTGCTACACAAAGAAATTCCTTTTCTTCGTATTGGCGTGCCGTTATGTGCCGGAATAGTTACAGGCCTTTATTTTAGCCCGGATCTGACATTTCTGGCAACAGTATGTATTATTCTTATCATTGGCTTTACCCTGAGTCTTTTCTTCAACAAATACCAGGCTAATCTGATCTTTGGATTAACTCTTACCATATCTTTCTACCTCTGCGGGATGATCATTTACAGCTATGAAAAAACCAGCCTCTCACGGCTGAAACCCGAAAAGACCATATTCCTTGCAACACTTGCTGATTATCCTGAAGAGAAAGAGAATAGTTACAGAGTAGCGGTAAAACTCAGGAAAATAGTACTGAATGATAGATCTGAATCAGTAAATGGTTCGATCCTGCTTTATATAAAAAAAGATACTTTACTGACATCATTCCTTCCAGGTGATTTGCTGATTTTTCGTTGTACACCGGTTGAGATTACAAATAAATTGAATCCTGAAGAATTTGATTACAGGTTTTTCATGGAAAACCAGGGAATCAGATATTATGCGTATATAAAAGTTGCTGATATTTTAAGGCATTATAATACTATTAATCGGGAAATAATATACAGCGCCCTGATTACCAGAGAAAAAATAATTGCAATGTTCAGGGAAAAAGGTTTATCCGGCAACAGCCTGGCTTTGGTATCAGCAATAACCCTTGGCCAGAAGAGAATGCTGGATCCCGAACAAAAGCTTAACTTCATGAAGGCGGGAGTCATGCACATAATGGCTGTTTCTGGTCTTCATGCAATAATTCTAAGCCTCTTCATATTCAATGTGCTTTTCTTTATGAAAGGACGAATGAATATTGTGAGGGTCTTGATTACAATAATCATTCTATGGTCGTTTGCCTTCGTGACGGGTCTAACTCCTTCAGTACTGAGGGCCACTCTGATGTATTCATTTCTCCAGGCTGGGAAACTGATGAAAAGGCCGGCAAACTCAATAAATTCTGTACTCGCCTCTGCATTTGTTCTGATCGTGGTCAGACCATCAGTTATCTTTGATGCCGGATTTCTTCTTTCTTATTCTGCAGTGATATATATTATCAGCTTCTATACAGGATTCTATAATCTAGTGTTGTTTAAAGATTGGTTGACAGACAAAATATGGCAATCAGGAATTGTAACAATAATCGCACAAGCAGGAACATTACCACTTACAATAATGCTCTTTAACAGATTCCCTACCTATTTTATACTCGCTAACGTTACAATAGTTCCGGTTTCGAACTTGTTAATAATTATTGGTTGCCTTATCCCGGTATTCTACCATGTTCATTTTTTGTCCGGGTTTTTAGCGTTGCTATTAAATTATCTGACTATAATAACTGATTATCTGACTGCCACGGTAGCTTCAATGCCTCATTCCACTATTGAAAGTATAGGGATGTCTACAACCGGATGTATTTTACTGACCTGTGCAATATTTGTCATTTGTACATGGATTATAAACAGAAAATCAATGCCGGTTTTATACCCGGTCATTTTCTTTACATTTTTTGCTATTGAAGGAATGACAAAGGATATCACCACGAAAATGACAAATGAATTAATTGTATACAATACACCGGGGCAATCAACCATTGCTATAAGAACAGGGAAGATACTCCATCTTTATTCTGACACTTCTTTTGTCAGACCCGAGGTTATCAGACATTGTTCTGCAATAGGTTTAAAAATCAATTCAACTGTTTTGAAAAATGATTTTACATGTCTGAATATCAAGAATAAAAGAATCCTGATTACCAGGAAGCTCAACAATGAGATTATTAGTACCTATAAGCCCGATATCGTGATTATGACTGGCCAGCGACCAGTAATTGAAACAAATTTTAATCCGGTTGATACCGGCTTAATAATATTTACCTCGGAGGCAATACCTGCTTACCGTCTGCCTCAGAGTAAGGCATTTTCAGGTATCAGATCAATCCATATGGTGAGAACATCTGGTGCCATTGTTAAAGAGATCTGATAAGTTCATAAATAAAAGTCGTAAAAAACTTGAGTATTAAGGGATTTATCTCTTATTTTGTCATGTTTTTTTCAAAAATATTTTGAATGAGGATAGTTATTGCCGGAGCTGGTGAAGTGGGGTCCCATCTTGCCAAGATGTTATCGAACGAGAATCATGAAATTATTCTTATTGACCCCGAGGAAGCAAGGCTCAAACCAATTGACAGTTCACTTGATGTTCTGACGCATGAGGGTTCTGCAACCTCAGTGAAAATTCTGGAAGATGCCCTCCGAAAGAAGACCGACCTGTTTATAGCAGTGACGCATTCGGAGGATACAAATATAACAGCCTCTATCCTCGCGAAAAGATTCGGAGCAATCAAAACTATTGCCAGAATAGATAATCTCGACTATCTTGAACCCGCCACTGTAGATTTCTTTAAATCGATTGGCGTAGATTCGTTGATTTATCCCGAACTTATTGCTGCCCGCGAAGTCCTCGGACTACTCCACGAAACCGGATCCAGTGAATTCATGGAGTTTTCAGGTGGAAAACTTGCGATGTATGTTCAGAAGCTTGATGAAAAAGCTCCTATTCTTAATAAAAGCCTCCAGGAGATAAGTGTCAGTCACAAGACGGATAAGTACCGTGCGGTTGCAATTAAAAGAAATGCAGTAACTATAATTCCCAGAGGCAATGAGCACTTTCAGCTTGGGGATATGGTCTTCGTTATCTCGACTCATGAAGGTATTGACGAAATGATGAAAACTTCGGGAAAGGAGAATTTTGAAGCCAAGAGTATTATGATACTAGGAGGAAGCAGGATTGGAAAGCATGTAGCATTATATTTACAGAAGACATGCGAGGTGAAACTGATTGATTCTAGTATGGAAAGATGTGAGGATCTTGCAGAGGTTCTTGATAATACTCTGGTTATCAACGGCGATGGAAGAAATGTAGATCTGCTTGAACAGGAAGGAATAACTCAGATGGATGCTTTCGTTGCTGTAACTGGTAATTCTGAGACGAATATTCTATCGTGTCTGCTCGCTAAGCGTATGGGTGTAAAAAAGACCATAGCCGAAGTTGAAAACATGGAATTTATTAATCTCGCTGAGAACACCGGGATAGACACCATCATAAATAAAAAAATATCAGCTGCCAGCAGGATATTCCGGCATACAACCAATCCTAATGTGACGCAGGTGAAATATATGGCCGGTACAGATGCAGAAGTTATTGAATTCAATGTTCCGGCTAACTCAAAAATTACTAAAGGGACTCTCAGAAGTATTGATTTCCCCAAAGATGCAATAGTTGGAGGAGGAACCAGAGATGGTGAGCCATTCATTGCAACGGGTGACACAATAATAAAAGCGAACGATAAAGTTGTTGTTTTTACATTGCCATCAGCCTACGAGACACTTTCTAAATATTTTACCTAACTGTTTATGATCAACTTCAGAATAATAGCCAGGGCTTTTAGCCTGTTGCTCATTGTTGAAGGTTTGTTCATGCTTGTCTCTGCGGCTGTTTCGTTCCTGTACCACGAACATTCAGTTACAGCATTTTGCTACTCTGCGCTAATAGCAATTATTACCGGGGTATTGGTTTTCACTCCTCTTCGTAACGAAGAAAGGATCTTTGGAAACAAGGAAGGGTATATAATAGTGACGGGCATCTGGATTATATTCAGTCTGTTTGGAACATTGCCTTTTTTATTTAGCGGATCTATTTCGAGTTTCGGGGATGCCTTTTTTGAATCCATGTCAGGCTTTACAACCACCGGTGCTACAATTCTGACAAATATTGAATCAATGTCCCACGGGATATTGTTCTGGAGAAGCCTGACACAATGGCTCGGTGGAATAGGTATTATATTGATATCGCTTTCAGTATTTCCTGTTTTTAAATCTTATAATATCCAGATTGCAGCAGTGGAATTTTCCGGCCAGGCAACTAATAAGATCCATCCGAGAACAAAAGATGCAGCAAAACGACTAATTGGAATTTATCTCTTCCTGACTCTTTCGGAAGTTTTTTTACTGATCCTTGGAGGAATGCCATTTTTTGATGCAATATGTCATTCATTATCTACATTGTCTACAGGAGGCTTCTCCACGAGGAATAATGGCATTGCGGCGTTTTCCACTCCGTATATAATGGTAATAATGACTATCTTCATGTTTCTCGCAGGTACCAATATGACCCTGATTTACTTCGGAATAAAGGGCAATTTTAAAAAGATAATTGGAAATAATGAATTTATATTTTATACATCAATTTGCTTTATTTTTATACTGCTGATTTCTCTTATTCTCATTGTAAAATCAGGTTTCCCTACCGGGAAGGCTCTTATTGACAGCGCATTTCACGTGGTATCCATTATAACTACAACGGGTTTTTATACCCAGGACCATAAATTGTGGGGAGGTATTATCCTTATCATTTTTTTCATTCTTATGTTTACCGGAGGAACAGCCGGATCTACCAGCGGGGGAATAAAAATCGTAAGATTATTACTTATTACCAAGAATAGCAGACAAGAGCTTAAAAGGCTCATCCATCCCAATGCATTTATCCCGGTAAGGCTTGACAAAAGGCTCATTTCCCAGAATACTATATACAATCTATTGGTATTCATTATGCTATACTTTTTTATTATGTGTCTGGGTACCTTTGTAATGTCATTTATGGGATATGATATAATTACATCGTTCAGCACTTCCGCTTCGATGCTGGGCAATATCGGCCCCGGACTTGGCACTTTTGGACCTTTCACAAATTATTCAGCGGTTCCCATGGCAGGAAAGTGGTTTCTAACTATATTGATGTTATTGGGACGACTTGAGTTGCTGACAGTAATGATTCTGTTCAGCAAGAACTTTTACAAGCACTGATTTTTAAAGTTCAAGAATACCGAGCCCCTGTCTCAGTATCTCTATTTCCCCACCGGTGCAGTCAACAATTGTTGATGCCTCGTTTTTGCCGAATCCTCCGTCGATCACCATATCAGTAATCTCACCATACTTTTCGTGTATAAGCTCAGGGTCGGTTGTATATTCAATGACTTCATCCGGATCGTGTATTGAGGTAGTTATAATCGGACGTCCAAGTTCCCTGACCAGTTCAAGAACAATATTATTATCAGGTATTCTTATGCCCACAGTTTTTTTCTTATTCTTAAACAGTTTCGGTATCTGATTATTTGCCTGAACTATGAATGTAAAAGGGCCTGGCAGGTTTCGTTTAAGAAGCTTGAATATTGTATTATCCCTGATAATGGTATATTCCGATAACTGGCTCATATCGTGAAAGATAAGTGAGAGTTCGGGGTTCCTTGGATTCAATCCCTTAAAACGGGCAATTTTTTCAATCGCCCTGGTTGCCAGAATATCGCAACCCATTGCATAGACAGTGTCTGTCGGATAAATGATAATGCCACCGTTCTCAAGCAGTTCAACAACCTCCCTGATCTGCTTTTGGTTAGGATTCTCATCATATATTCGTAATAACATGGCTGTTATAGCTTTGCAATATAATTTTAACTGAGTTTTAAGCGAAATGAAGTCGATAATTATTAACTCCAGCTACCCTAAGTGTACCTGACACTCCGGGTACTAAAATAAAAAAGGGTAAGCTACTTATATCGCACCGCTACAACTGCCTACCCTTGCTACCTTCCGATCCTGGGGGAGTTCAGCAGGAGCTGGTCGTATAAGACTTACCCCGCACAAAAATACATATATTTAAGAAGCCGGCAAAATAATTATTCCAAAATATCTACCACCCCCATTTCTATATTTACATTATATTTGTTGTAATCAACTAAACGAAGTAAATAATCAAACAACCTGTATCATGGAAGAAAAAGTAAATGTATGGAAAGCTAATTTAAATAATGGCCTTATTTTAGCACTGGCCGGTATCGCATTTTCTCTTGTACTATATTTTCTTGATCTTACTCTTAATAAATCAGCAGGATATATTTTTATTCCAATTCAATTAGTTTTGCTTTACTTTCTTCTTAAGTCATACCGTGATAATTTCATGCATGGCCAGGTTACTTATGGTCAATCTGTTGGAGCAGGAATTGTAATATTTCTTTACTGCTCTGTCATAATGGCCGTGTTTACGTATATTCTCTGGGCTGTAATTGATCCGGGACTCGTAAAAAAGTCATTGGCTATGACAGAAGAGGTAATGTCTAAAAAAGGTATGCCCCAGGAGGCAATTGATAAAGGCATGGAATTTACCGCAAAAATCATGAAACCGGGTATCATGGCAACCTTCAGCATATTTGGGAGCATGTTTTTCGGAGTAATTTATACACTTCTTGTGAGCATATTCGTAAAAAAAGAAGGTAATCCTCTTATTGAAGGACCTGCCAACTAACTGCATATAACTCTGATGGATCTGTCGATTGTTATTCCAGTTTATAACGAAGAGGAATCTATTCAGGAACTGGCTGAATGGATCACAAGGGTGTGCTCTGCACATATGATTTCATTTGAAATTCTATTTATTGATGACGGAAGTTCAGATTTATCGTGGGAAAGAATATCCGCAATTGCTGAAGTAAATCAACTTGTGAAGGGTATTCGCTTCAGACGTAATTACGGCAAATCTCCGGCTTTGTATACGGGATTCGCTGCGGCAAAGGGCGATGTAGTAATTACCATGGATGCTGATCTTCAGGATAGTCCTGATGAGATTCCTGAACTGGTGAAAATGATCAGGAAACAAGGGTTCGACATGGTCTCCGGATGGAAGAAAAAAAGGTATGACCCCTTCGTAAAACGTATTACAAGTAAATTCTATAACAGCACTGCGAGATGGTCTTCAGGGATAAAGCTGCATGATTTTAACTGCGGACTCAAAGCATACAGGCTGGAAGTTGTCAAGAGCATTGAGATTTTCGGGGAAATGCACAGATATGTTCCAATGCTGGTTCAGGAAGCTGGATTCAGAAAAATAGGTGAGAAAGTAGTTGAGCACCGGGCAAGAAAATATGGGGTAACCAAGTACGGACTCGATAGATTTATTAAAGGATATCTCGATCTTCTTACCGTAGGATTTATAACCCGATTCGGAAAAAGTCCCATGCACCTGTTTGGTTCGCTAGGGACCCTCATGTTTCTTATAGGGTTTACTATGGCTGGTTATCTCGGAATCAGGAAACTGGTTTTCGTATCTCATCACCTGCGCGCACCGCTTGTAACAAACAGCCCGTTCTTTTTCATTGCCCTGACTGTCATGATAATAGGCTCATTCCTTTTCCTTACGGGCTTCCTGGGAGAACTTATAAACAGAAATTCATCGGAGAGAAACAGCTATCTCATCAGGGATAAGGTGAATATAGTATAATTTACTCCCTGCCCCCTGAAGGGCACTTAACTCTGTATCATTAATGTGATTATTATAATAATAGTAGAGACCATCTGAGACCAGTCTCTACTATTATTCACTTATTTAGCTGACATTTTTCGTAGACTTCCTGAATTGCCTGAGTCATCTTATCCCATGAAAACTTCTCTTTTTCCTTCTGTACCCCTGCAGTAAACTTCTCTTTCATGTCGTTAGAAAAATAGTCATCTATCGCATCAGCTATTGAGACGGGGTCAGGTTTTACAACATAACCGCACTTCCCATCCGTAACAATTTCTCTCAGACCTCCTACATCTGTAACAAGCATTGGCTTTTCAAAGTAATATGCAATCTGGGTTACACCGCTTTGTGTTGCCGTTTTGTAAGGTTGAACGACCAGATCAGCAGCACTGAAAAACAGGGGAACTTCATTATCCTTAATAAAATGATCGAAGAAAATAATATCTTTTTCAAGATTATACTTATTTATCATCTCCCTGTATGGTGTTTCATCCTCATAAAATTCACCCGCGATCATGAGTTTCAGCTTCCGGCCTCTTAGTCTCTTATCGGCAAATGCCTCAATTAGTATATCCAGACCCTTATATGCCCTGATGAATCCGAAAAACAACATATAGGAATATTCCGGATCGAGTCTAAGTGCCTTTAATGCTTCATCCCGGGCTACCGGCTTCCCATAATTATCGAAAAGGGGATGGGGGGATAGCCTGACGGGCAAATTCTGCCGGAAAGTTTCGAGATCATCTTTTACAATTTGTGACATAACTATAGCACCGTAAATACTATTCACAAAATACTTCGTGAGCACGTGATCTCCGGGCCGTTTTTCATGTGGAATTACATTGTCAAATATGCATATTACAACAGTACCATTATTTTGTCTTGCAAGTCTGGCAATTGTTCCAAAGCAGGGTGCCATAAATGGCAGCCAGAATCGAATAAGAAGAATATCCGGCTTTGCTTTTTTGATCTTCATCCCCGTCGTTATCCAATTAAAGGGATTTATTGAGTTCAGTATTCTCGAGATCTTAAGTTTATCAGGAGGTCTGGCATCAGTAAACTGTGTTTTTCCCGGAAACAGGATCTTTGGATACTGTAATTTAAATGTGAATATCTCAATTTCATACCCCTCTGATGTGAATTGTTGCGAAAGCCTGTCATTAAATGATGCCAGTCCACCGCGATAAGGATATGCCGGACCAATTGAAATAATCTTCATCAAAGTTGAGTACTTTATTTATTATAAAATTATATAAAATAAAATTCCCCCAGATTACCCGGATTTTAGCAGTTCAAATCAGGGGATATCTGAGATATCAGCAGGAAAAAGCAAAAAACTATTCAGATTTCTTCAAATTCTTATATTTTGATTCAAATCTCCTGTAGAGTTGTTTATGTTTGTTATCTAGGTTTATATTTCTACCTGAAATAAAAGCATACTCAATATTGTTTGTTGAGATATCAAGAATATCTCCGGTGGAAACCACAATATTTGCGTCTTTCCCTACTTCAATGGAACCGGTTTTATCTTCTATCCCCAGTATTTTCGCACTGTTCAGGGTAACAGTCTGAAGAGCTTCCTCCTTAGTAAGTCCGTATGCTGCAGTCTCACCTGCTGCAAATGGAAGATTACCATATGCCTGTTTGGAGTAAGTCAAGCCAACAAGAATGCCTTCTTTTGTAAACATTGCTGCTAATTTGAAAGGCAGTTTAGTGTCACTGAAATCGTACTTTGGCAGACTAAGCGGATCTGTTAGTAATACCGGAATATTATTCTCTTTTAGAAAATCCTTAACGATCCATGCTGATTCGTCTGCACCTGACAGTACCATTTTCTTTACTCCAAATCTCTTTCCAAAGGAGACCGCTGCAATTATACCTTTCGGTTCAGAACAAGATATAAACATCGTTTTGCTGCCATCAAATAATCCTTTTAAAGCTTCAAGACGCAGGTTCACATCATTTAGCTGTGGAAGTGCTGAGTATGCAACAGCATCTGTAAAAATCTTCTCCAGTGATTCAACATTTTTATCATAAGTGCTGGCAGCTGATGCCATATTGGCCTGAAATTCACCACCGCCTCCTCTCCTGCCACCACTTGAAGATTTCCTTGGCCATCCCAGCTGAATTCCATTGTCAATTTTATAAGCCGCATCTTCCCAGTTCCAGGCATCTAGCTGAACTACGCTCGAAGTTCCGGGCAGGAGTGTTCCGGTAGGAACGATCTGTGCAAGAAGAATTCCATTTGATCTGATGACAGGTATAACATGAGAATCAGTATTATAAGCTACAATGGCACGGACATTGGGATTAAGATCACCTATCTCCCTGTTATCAGTAGCGACTTCAACCCCGCCGCCAATTTCAACCAGTCCCAGACTGGTATTTGGGAAAATAAGTCCCGGGTAAACTTGCTTCCCGGTTACATCAATAACCTCATAGCCTGAAAGATCTGTTTTAATACCGGTAGTTTTTCCAACTGAAGTAATCTTGCCACCAGAAAAAATCACAGTTCCGTTTTCAATAACTTCACCTGTTCCGGTATGGATTGTCCCACCAGTTAATATTGTTGGTTTTTGCTGAGCAGGAGCAACTACCGGACTCTGACCTTTTACCTGTATTAATGAAGCAATTATCAGAATTGCAGAAATGTATATTTTGTATTTCATCGTCTTGAAAAATTTGGAGTTGTCGAAGCTGCTACCGGAGCTTCATGGAGAATATTAGCAATTATTCTGTTGCGTTCATTATCAATCTGTTCTTTCATTTTTGCATCTGTTTCCTCATCAAAATAGATTGTGCCATCAACCATAGTTTTATTGGCGTGGGCATATACTGAAAGAGGGTAATCTGACCATAGAACAAGATCAGCATCCTTGCCTTCCTTAATACTGCCTGTTCTGTCTCCAAGATGAAGCATGATAGCCGGATTAATGGTTACAAGCTTCAAAGCTTCAGTTTCGCTTATTCCACCATATTTCATCGTTTTGGCAGCTTCCTGATTCAGTCTTCTGCCCATTTCCGCATCATCTGAATGGATGCACGTGAGCACACCCTGTTTCATCAACATTGCCGCATTGTAAGATATTCCTTCATATACTTCATACTTATAGTCCCACCAGTCCGAGAATACTGAGGCTGCAGCACCGTGTTCGACAATCTGATCGGCGATTTTGTATCCTTCGTTGAAATGTATGAGAGCATTCACTTTTACGCCGAATTCTTTTGCAATATTCATAATCATAGTTCCTTCTGACTGAACATATGTATGACACTCGATGAAACTTCTCTTTTCCAGAACATCGACTATAGGATCAAGCTCCAGATCTCTTCTTGGTGGAACTTTACCAATCCTGTCAGCAGGCTTCATGGCGTTCCATTCTTTCCATTGCCTGTTATAATCTACAGCCCTCTGATAAGCATCCCTGATTATTTGCTCCGTACCCATACGACTATTCGGGTAGCGGTTTGTAGTTCGTTTTACATTTTCACCAAGAGCATGCTTAAGGAAGCCAACCTGGTTTTCAACCTTAAGATCTTCAGCATTATGACCCCAGCGTTCCTTAATTAAAATCGACTGACCTCCAATAGGATTTGCTGAACCATGAAGAACGTGCGATAAGGTGACGCCGCCTGAAAGTTGCCGGTAAATACTCTGATCCTCAGGATCAACTATGTCACCAACCCTTACTTCAGATGTAATTGCCTGGCCCATTTCATTCGTTCCATCCATAGCAATGTGCGAATGTTCATCAATTATACCCGGAGTGAGATGCCTGCCTGTAGCATCAATAATTTTAACACCTTCAGGTGCTTTTAGATTCTTCCCGATTCTGGAAATTTTACCCTTCTGAACAAGTACATCAGTATTAAGTAGCTTGCCTACTTTTTCACAAGTCCAGACCGTTGCATTCTTAAATAGTATGTCTTCCTGTTTTGGAAGCTCTGCCCATCCATATGCAGTAAAAGGATAAATGACTTTTCCCTGTTCAGTCACCGCAGGGACAGGCTTCTTTCTGCTCCTGTCAGCTTCCATAGAATTATTGGTATAGACTGCTTTCCATGAAAACCACTTTCCATTCTCAAACTGTCCCTTGCCTCCAAAATCTTTACTGCTTACATAACCTGATAATCTGTATTTCTGGCCTGATCTGTCAAAGCTGATGCTTACAATATCTTTATCCAGGGAAAAAGAAGCTCCTTTTATCTCTGTTGAATCAACAGACAGTTTGATTGACGGTTTATCAAAGGTACCTGATAATACTAATTTATATTGCGTCGTATCTAATTTAAGGGAATAAGTCCCTCTCATATCTTTAATTCTGAGATCAATAAACCTGTATGGCAATCCCTGTACCCAATTCTCATAGACTACACAATCATCACTGAAAATATCCCCGGAAGTTATCAGCAGGTTAGCTATCATATTCTTTTTGATTGCACCAACGAGATCAGCTGCTCCCACATAATTAGCAGGTGTGTAGGTAAGAGCCTTCAAGGCCTCATTTTCAGGTAATCCGTATTTTACTGCTTTTCTTAGATTTGTCAGAAATCCCGAGCGTTGTTTAAGATCGGATGATGTAATTGCAAATGTAAGGCCGGCACCCGATACCCTGGACAGATTCGACGGTGCAAGCTCCCAGTGCTTCAGTGCAGTATAAGTAACTGAAGCTGCATCATAAGGATCCTTAACATCAGGAGCCTCTGGAAAATTAACAGGAATTATCAGTTTATTTCCGGCTTTCTTAATATCATTCAGTGTCTGATATTCATCACCACTGCCTTTGATAATATAATTGATCCCAAACTCCTTACCAATCTTGTCGGCTCTTAATATCTCGAGTTTATTTGTAACTTCGAATATCTGAGGCAGAACAAGATTAGCAGTATATGCTTCCAGTCCGTCATCATGAAAATAACCTGCAGGAAGTTGCTTATACCATTGGGCGTCGTAGTTAACCTGCCTCAGCAATGCAATCACCCCGAATTGTGATGCCGGATAGAGATCTGATGAACGTCCTCTGGAGATAGAGTAATTTGCCGACGCTTTGTTTTTAAGTATGACATTATTTGCCTTACCCTCACCCGTTGTGACTAGTGCTGATGTACCGCGGGCAATCCCATCCGCTTTGAAGGCAATTACCGATCCAAATCCAATTTGCCGGTATTCTGCCGCTGTTTTAGGATCAGGGATGAATTCTGAAGAGATGTCATATGTGGCATTAATACCATCATTCCAATAATCAGCAATCCTTGCTTCAGGAGTGGTTGTCTGGCTTCCGGTCCTGCCTGTCTGAGGTGGATTAAAAAATGCAGCATACGGATTCTGGTCACTTGCAGGAGTTTGCGTTTTTATTCCATAATTTCCGGCATAAACATCAATGAATGAAGGATATACTGTTTTTCCTGTGAGATCAAAGATTATTGTTCCTTTTGGGAATGTCAGGTTCGGGCCTACGGCTTCAATCCTGCCGTTAGAAATGAGAATGTCAGTATTCTCGATGGTAGTCTGATAATCAACAACTACACGGGCATTTTTAAATCCATATACCTCAACTCTTTTATCACTGACTCCGATAACAGGAGCGTCATCCTGCTGGGCGCGGATTGGAATGGTAAAAAGAAGAAGAAGTAAAAACAGGGTGGTTCGCATAAGATCAAGGTTTAGAGTTTAGAGTTTAGAGTTTTTTAGTTTAGTTTTGACATTTGAGTTTACTCTCAGCCATTCAGATACTCTGTAAGGTACACATATCGGGGTGTGAGTTTGCCGTCACGGAGTATAGTTGCTCTTTCAATCATCGGGCTAGCTGTCTGGGTTAAAAGATCATGGAGTACATTACTCATCAGCATATTACCAAAGGCAAGTGAGGCATCTCTCGGGAGCTCACCGGGCAGGTTATCGATTGACATCACTGTAATATTTGTAGGTCTGGAGAATGCAGGTTCCTCTGTTTCAAGAAAAGGATTCCAGGCATAAAAAGGATCTGAAATAGTTGTAGCTCTTATTGTTGATGGTATAGGGCCATTCACATCACAGCTTATGTCAGCGATTACTGAAATCCTGAAATCATCCTTCTTCATATCTTCCCTGCTGAAAAAGATGGGTGACCTTGGATCCCAGTAATGACCAGTAATCAATAGGTCTGTTACCTTAGTGTAAGGCCGAAAGGTAGATTCGTACTCCTGAGGATTTTTTGCAAAATGTGCGAAATCGAATTCATGGTTATTTTTGTGTTTTGCATAATGTTCTGGTCCAATACGGCAAAAGACCGGTACATCGAAATCCCTGGTAAGGTAATCATTGAATTTTACCTCCACTACATTCGCAACTCCCAGTGTTTCAATTGCACCATGGGCAACGCGTCCATCTCCGGTGACGAGAATCTTTAATCCCTGTTTTAGTTCAATGAGTCTGAGACCAGCCCACATCTCATCAAGATCGTGACACTGGTAGGCAGGTTTAAGCTTAAACTTGTTTGTTTTAATGCCTCTTGCCCTCAATCCATTATATGCCCCAACGATCCCTGCATGTCGTCCGAATGCTACCACTCTTTGACCCTTATCAGATGTGAGGTACTCAAAATCTATCAGACTGAGTTTCCTGTCGACCATCTCTTTGAACATCCCGAGGTTATGTGGTTGTTTCTTAACCACATGAGCAAAAAATAGATATGTTTTCTCTGAAATAAAAGTCCTAATGTCAACTTCTTTTACACCCAGAAGAATATCACAGTCGCGCAGATCTTCTTTCAACGGAATATCGAGATATTCATATTCTTCATTTGAATAACAGCGATAATCGCTTGGCTGCACAAAAAACTCAACACTCGGATAGAGTTCCTCAAGAGCTACAATCTGCGGAGGTGTAAGCGGAACACGTCTGTCGGGAGGGTTTTTTGTCTCCCGCAAAATACCAACCTTTAAATTTTTTTTCATAATAATTCAGTAAATATCTGCAGATTATAACTCTGATTTTTCGCTTTTAGTTTAATGATGAACCAATTACAGTTCAATAATTAGTTCTGTTATTCTGAATTTCTTTTCCAGGTGAAATATTCATCCAGCCCTTTCAGCTTTTCAAGATTTGGGGTTGGACCTACATGAGGTGAACCCTGAAAATATAATGTCGTTGGCTTGTCTTCTGCAAATACAGGCCATTGTGGTAAGCCTTCGCCGTTAGGATCAAGTTTTTTCGCAAAGTTTGTCCAGTATTTTGCCATTTGTTCTGACAATAATTTTTGTTCATCACTCACCTTTGCATCAGGGTTCTGTTCAAGATGTCCGAAAACATATGCGAGTTCAGACCCATGTGCTGCTCCGGCCGGCATTGGTCCACCGGGATACATAGGCTGCATTTTGAATTCGTCAAAGTAGTAGACAAATACTTTGGATTTTCCTGTTTTTGTCTGCAGCTTTGCCCAGCTCCATGAAGGCCACGCAAACACAACATCCCGGAAAATGTCAGCCAGAGGCCGGTAAGTTCCTGTCAGAGAATCTACAGGGTATAATTTTAAAATTTT
>Ga0302321_100002102_pt1 | contig 17085 bp, 12 predicted proteins | sample Fen_T0_1_FD_202505 | JGI IMG/M metagenome (GOLD analysis project Ga0302321, IMG submission 202505) | Peat permafrost microbial communities from Stordalen Mire near Abisko, Sweden - Fen_T0_1 | ecosystem: Environmental > Terrestrial > Soil > Wetlands > Permafrost | place: Sweden: Abisko...
TTTCAGCACGGATTGTTCTCCATTTTTCCGTCCCTGTTGCCGCATCGATTGCTACGATAAATGAGTTCTCTTCATTGTCGTTCTGAATGTAAAGTACATCTTTCCATATAATTGGAGATGCTCCGGTACCCCATCCATTCTGGGTTTTAAATGCTCCAAGATCTTTTTGCCACAATTGTTTTCCGTCCATATCATAACAAAACAAACCTGTCATACCGAAATACACGAATACTCTTTTACCATCTGTAACAGGAGTTTCAGACGCATAGCTATTCTGTGAATGTTTATTAACTCTGGGACTTCCTTTGTATGCAACCTGTTTCCAGAGTTCTTTCCCTGAATTAAGATTTATACATGTAACTTCCCACCGGTAAACGTCTTTAAGAAAGCTGCTATCGTTATCAGGAGGACGCGGGGGTCCTTGCGGATTTTGTCCCGGAGCTGCACCATTGTGTGGTCTGGGTGGGGGAGGTGTCCTTCTTTGTGATGTAGTATCATCTTCCTGTTCATCAATATCCTCCGGCATTGGAGGTCCATTCTGTTGTGCAGGTCCCGAGGCCACACTTTCAGGGAAAGCTGAAGAAAGGAATACTTTGTCTTCCCAAACAATAGGAGAGGACCAGCCGGCTCCATCCAATTTATATTTCCATTTGATATTTTTATCATTTCCCCATTGTCCGGGTAAATTTGCCACTACGGAAATCATATTGCTTTCCTGTCCCCTGAATTGAGGCCAGTTTTGTTTTTGTGAACAGGAGGTAACAACTAAAAGGCACATTAATGATGCAAGAGTATTTAACCTATACTCCAATCCAAATTTTATCATAACCAGATTGTTAATTAAGAATTATTATTATTTCACAGGATAGCCAACAGGATTATTTAACATTAAGTGTTGTGAGTCCTTTAGTTTTAGCACCTCCCTGATTTTTACCTGATCCATAGTACCTCGTGGTCGGGTAATAAGTCCTGTACCTGCACAAAAAATGTTTATGTTCTGAGATACTATACCGGCATCTTTTGCCGCTCCATCAAGTTTCATAGGTTCATCAGGAAGCTTGAACCTCGATATTTCTGAAACCAATAATAGAATTACAGGTGCTTTTGCAACACCAGTCTGTGGACCAGCTGTAAGTATCCGCTGATCTCCTGCTATAATAGGGTTTAGAACATTTTTGAACGCATCATAGAAATAAACTCCTTCCTGCATGAACACATAAATATCAACATCCTGTGCATTCATTGCTGATGGAGCAGTCCTTTTACTCAAGTCTTTTCGATTTACACCGTTAGCCGCAAATAAAAGATCTGAGAGATCCTGAAGACTGAGTTTTTTATCACTGAAATCAGTATTAGATGCTCTGAGTGAAAAAGCTTCCATTACGGGTAATCCTCTTTTAAGATCAGGCGCATTAAGCGAAATCGGCTTCAATTCCTGTCCAAGCATACATAATGACAGGATCATAAACTGTAAAATTGAAACTATTCTTTTCATATCCATTAAGAGTTTTGGTTAAATATTTCACTAAAATATTAAATATGAATAAAGCAGATATACTTCAATGTGAAATTTATATATATTTAACTAAAGAGGTTGTCCATCAGAAATACTTAAATATTTCTCGCTACTTCCCATATTTAATTGCTGTCAAAAATAAAAGAAGTTAAATTATTGTTCGTGAATCTTAAAGCAAATCGTATCTTCCCGAACTTTAGAAAGATATGAATTTAAGAATCGCTCATGTTAACCTTCCTTGCAAAAGGCTGATTTTCCTTCTCTTTATTTTGGGAATCACGTCGCAATATTGTGTATCCCAGAATGTTAGCAGAATTAACCTTGATGAGATCCCTCAAAGGAAAGTCAGGAATTATATTGTATCCAGGTCAATAGACAAAATGGATGATTTTTCCTCAATTCATGCAAGCTGGAAAAAGGAGATCGATAAATCGGATTTTAAGACAGTTGAAAAGACATTTGTACTGAAATATAAACTGTCAGAGGTATGGGAATTCTACCGACATACCAGTTCGTTCAGGATGTGGAATGGTAAATCTATCGGATTCGGATTACTGATAGCAAAACATTCAAAAGTGATTACTTATGCAAAAAGCATCTCTTGTCCTGAGGTTGATACAGGTCAGGTATATTTTCTTGATATAAGGTTTATTAAAGGGCTGTTGAATATTCCTGTTGCATTTGAAATTATTAAGAGAGATCCTTTGAGAAGGTTAGTAGAATTCAGTTATATAGATAATAATAAATCGACAGGAAAACAAACTATACAATTCTTTGACGATGGTGATGGCCAGACAAGAATAGTACATAGCAGTATTTTTAAAAGTGAGTCTGACCTTCGTGACAAATTACTTTACCCGTACTTTCATAAGAAATTCATAAAGGAGTTCCATAAAAACATGCGTCATCTCATAGACAGCAGCATTCTTCCTGCTACTGCTGTAAAGTAGTACACAAGTCTTCCAATGTTTTTTTAACGATTGATCGGAAATCCTGATCAGCTTTTCCAATAACGAAATTAGATTTTTAATTGAGACCTATTGCCATTCTGGTGTGGCTATAGAAATGTATTATTAAACAAAAAAATCAAATAAATAACATAATATCAGTCATATAGTATTTATCAAAATTGAGGATATGATTTTTATCTCTTTTCTGAACATAGTCTAAAAAATACTGTTTTACAACATAACTTAAAAATTATAACTAAAATTCTAACTAAAAAATGGAGGTTTATATGAAGAAGAATAGTCTAAATACAGTAATGTTTATACTACTTGTTTCGTTTCTCTTGGGTTCTTGTAGTAAAAATATCGAACCAATTAATCCAGCCTTGCAAGATAATCAAGCCGTTCAGACCAATCTACCTGCAAAGGATACCAGATCGCTTTCACTCGTTGATAGCTTAAAAGCAACTTTAACAGTTTTTGCCCCGGACATAACCTATCCTCGTGGACTTAAATTCGGACCCGATGGTTATTTGTATGTTGCAACTGCGGGTACCGGAGGCACTAATTCTACAGAAGGTACTTGTGCACAGGTTATACCGCCGGTCGGACCATATACAGGAGGGAAAAATGCTAAGATCCTTAAAATCAGTCATGATGGAACAGTTACGACGGTGGCAGATAATTTACCCTCAACTTTGAGTCCAGAAGGTGTTACAATGGGTGTGTCAGATGTGGAATTTGTCGGTAACACACTTTATGCACTTTTAGTTGCGGGATGTTCACACGGAAGCTCTGAGTTTCCAAGTTCAGTTATTAAAGTAAATAGGGAAGATGGAACCTGGTCAGTTATAGCCGACTTAAGCACTTATTTCGAAAATAATAAGGTTGCGGCTCCTGAAGAGGATGATTTTGAACCTGATGGAACCCCATATAGTCTGATAAATGTGCATGGTGATTTATTTGTAATAGAACCTAACCATGGTGAAATGATAAAAGTTACAACAGACGGAAAGGCTTCCAGAGTGATTGATTTCTCCGCTCACTATGGTCATATAGTTCCAACTGTAGTGGCGTATAATGGTAATTTCTTTGTTGGAAATTTAAGAACCTTTCCACTGGTCGGAGGAAGCTCAAGTATCTACAAGCTAACCCCTCATGGTGAAGTATCGGTTTGGGCAACAGGGTTTACTGGTATATTAGGTGTGGCATTTGATAGAGAACATCGGTTGTATGTTCTTGAAATGTCAGCGGGCGGCGGACCTACTCCTATGACTGGAAGAGTTGTTCGTATAAACAAAGATGATACAAGGGACATAGTCGTTGATAAATTAATGTTGCCAACCGGGATGACTTTTGGAGATGACGGTGCATTGTATATATCCAATGGAGGTTTTGGGCCTCCAAATGGCGGGATCCTTAAGGTCGTCATACAGGATAATGATGAGGATCATGATCATCATCATCACAATGGGCACGATCGTGATCGTGACCGTGACCATGACCGTGACCGTCATTACGATAATGACCACCAGCATCACAATTAGCAAAAGATTTTTTCAATGAGTATTCCATGATATTCTTGGAACTAATCCTTTCTACGCAGAAAGCCTCTTTATTTAAGAGGCTTTCATGCTTTTAACGATAGCATGCTAACCTCTGAAAATCTCAACCATATATTAAATCTGTGATGAACAATGAATGAGAAAATAAATTCTTGCTATTAATATTTATAGTCTCTGCAATAAGTGGCTAGTAAATAAATTTTATCTTCATACATTCATTTTCCAGTCCAAAGATAAGGATTGCAAAAACAGTTAATGAAACCATAGCCCCCGAATGAGAATACTAACCTTAACAGTTGCACTTTTAAGTCCCTTCCTATTAGCGGATATGATTAATGCTCAGACTATTAATAACAATGAAGTCAGCCATTCATTTGTATGCACCGACTATACCCAGGGCAAAGTTTTTATAATATCCGAAAAAGGAAAGGAGGAATGGGAGTATCCTGCAGAAAACTGCAACGATATATGGATGCTTCCCTCTGGCAATCTGCTTTTCAATACAGGTAAAGGAGTTAAAGAAGTTACCCGTCAGAAGAAGGTAATTTTCTCTTATGAATCTCAAAGCGAAATTTATGCTTGTCAAAGACTACCAGACGGTAATACATTTATAGGTGAATGTAATTCAGGTCGTTTGCTTGAAGTTTCCCCCGATGGTAGAATTGTAAAAGAAATAAAACTTCTTGCTGATGGTACTGATGGTGGACATTTCTATATGCGAAATGCCAGAAAACTCGCAAATGGAAACTACTTGGTTGCACACTATGGACTTGATAAAGTTTGTGAATATGATTCCACCGGAAAAATGATATTGGAAATTCCAATTACAGGAGGACCTCATTCAGTTATCAGGTTGCCGGAAGGGAATACATTGATTGCCTGTTCAGATCATAATGGAAATCCTCGCGTTGTTGAAGTTGATTCAAAAGGCTTAATTGTATGGCAACTATCCAAAAATGAGCTGCCGGGGATAGAACTAAAATTTATGACCGGCATGCAGCGTCTGCCTAATGGCAACTTATTGCTGACTAACTGGTTGGGACATAATCAATTCGGGAAAGCACCGCATGCATTTGAAATAACCAGAGGCAAAAAAGTTGTATGGGTTTATAATGATTTTACTATTCTGAAAACCATGTCGAGCATTCAGTTGCTGGATCTGAATGCAGATAGTAGTTTTTATAATATCTTGCATTAATCATTAGAATTGAATCAGTTAAAAACAAAGTAACTCATAATTAATAACAGAAATGGAGAAAATTAAAACCTCAGAAAGTAACAATTCACGCAGAAATTTCCTTAAGAATACCGGCGCAATTTCGCTTGGTCTTGCAGGTCTGACAACAAGTGTAATTTCATGCCAGACAATTGGAATTGCCCAGGAATTCCCGAAAAAAAAGAAAGGAAATCTTTTTTCGGGTGAACCAACGTCTCTGCAGGATAGAATATCCAGGGTTTTAACTGCAACAATCGGGATGCAACGCTTTAATTGGGAGCAGGGGACTGTTGCCCAGGCACTTCTGGAGATGGGTGAATATGATCTTGTTGTTTCATTTGCCCGCGCTGCAATTATGAGACAAATGGAAGGACGTTTTTCGGTTATTGCAGGTAATAACCCTATAAATGATTGTTCAAGCATTGGAGAGGCAGTATTATTTGCCGGGAAACTGACTGGAGATCCGATTTTTTTGAAAGGTGCAAATGAAATGCTCAAAGTAATTAAAAATACACCTCACAAAAACGAGGAGGGAATCATTTACCATACCCAGGAACCAACAAAATATATTATGTCAGATGCATTTTATATGCTGCCGCCATTTCTTGCGGCAGCCGGAGAATTTGAAGAGGCTCTCAAACAGATAGAGGGCTTCAGAAAATATCTGTATCATAAACAGGATCAGCTTTATTCTCACATGTGGGACGGACCAAATAATAGATTTGAACGTGAGGATTTCTGGGGAGTGGGAAACGGATGGACCGCCTCAGGTTTAACAAGAGTCATAAAACTTTTACCTGAGAGCAGAATGGAAGATAAGAAACGATTAATTGATTATGTCAAAGAATTAGTTGATGGTTGCCTTAAGTACCTCTGTGAAGATGGTTTATTTCATAATGTAATCAATAAACCTGAAACCTTCAAAGAAGTTAATCTCAGTCAGATGTTAAGCTACACTATATTCAGAGGTGTAGCTGCCGGATATCTTGAAGCAGGCTACATTGTACAGGCTGAAAAAATGAGGAAAGCAGCCAATGAACAGGTTGATTATCTGGGATATGTGCAAAACGTATGCGGTGTTCCTAATTTTGACAGATCATATGTAGCACCCGAGGGTCAGGCATTTTTTCTGCTGATGGAAACAGCCGCAAAAGATCTGGCCAGGAAATAATATATTTTTACTTCTGAGTGTAAGTTAACATCGGGTTTAAAAATACAAAAACTCTTAATAAAAGTCTGTTAAGACTTAAATTCCCCTTTCATATCATGCCATTCACCGGCCTGCTTCCATAGTCTGCCGATTTGATTTTTGGATTGTATCTCAGATAAGATTTCTTTACAGGAGCTTTTAGAAAATGGCTACAAATTTCTGAATTAATCAAGATGAATTAAAATGGCAAAAAAAATTGTTATTATCGGAGGAGGAGTTGCAGGACTTTCTGCGGGTATCTATGCAAAACTAAATGGTTTTGATACAGAAATTATTGAAATGCACTCAATAACCGGAGGACAATGCACTGCATGGGACAGGAAAGGATACCGGTTCGATTACTGTCTTCATTGGCTTGTAGGTACAAGGAAAGGTCCTTTCAACGATATATGGAAAGAGACCAATGTCTTAAATGACGAGGTTGAAATAATTGATCATGAAGTTCATACAAAAATAACTTCTGATGATGGCAGGGAGTTTATACTCTATACGGATCTTAACAGGTGGGAAGATTATCTGTGCAAATTTGCTCCTGAGGATACAAATAAGATTAAAAAAATGTGCTCAGATATGAGGAAATCTGCTTTTCTTCAACCCTTTTCAAATCCTCCCGGATTAAGAAAAGCAGGCCAATCAATCTCTTCGATGTTCAGTATGATGCCTGTTATGGTCCTCTTTATGAAATATGGCCGTCTAAGTTGTGACGAATACTTCAGTAAACTTGGTTTTACTAATCCTTCGCTGAAATACTTTTTAAATAGTATTTACGGGTCTCGTGATTTCTCAGCACTTGCATTTATAATGATGTTCGCATGGTTTAATCAGAAGAATGCAGGATATCTGGTAGGGGGTTCTCTTCCAATGGCTGACCGAATGACAAAGCGATACATGGATCTTGGTGGTAATCTGCGAACGAAAGCCAGAGTTTCTAAAATTGTGGTTAAGAATAATATAGCAAATGGTGTAATTCTTTCTGACGGCACAGAAATCAAAGCTGATTATGTTATTAGTGCTGCTGACGGATATTCAACAATCTTTAATATGCTTGAAGGAAAATATTTGAATAAGAAAATATCAAACGCATATAAAAACTGGGAGTTATTTACCCCTATTGTTCAGGTTTCATTTGGAATAAATAAAAAAATTGAGGCTGAAACACCTGTTGAGACATGGATTACAAAGGATCAGTTAATAGGAAGGACTAAAACAATTCATGGTTATTCAATTATGAACTATTGTTTTGATCGTACAATGGCTCCTGAAGGAAAATCTGTCCTAGTCATGAGGTTTGATTCACCCTGGGAATTATGGAAGGATATTGAAAAAAGTGAATACGAAGATGAAAAAGCACAAATTGAAAAGGATGCAAAAGCCATTCTTGAAAAACATTATCCGGGAATTTCAGCTGATATAGAAATCTGTGATGTTGCCACACCTGTAACAGATGTTAACTATACCGGAGTATGGAAAGGATCATACGAAGGGTTCATGCCTACCAGCAAAAACCTTATGGACAATATTAATCCTTCGATTACCGGTCTTAAGAAATTCTATATGGCCGGGCAGTGGTTATCTCCCGGTGGAGGACTTCCGCCGGCTGGACAAACAGGGAAATGGGCAATTCAATATATATGCAAAGAAGAGAAACTCAGTTTTAAAACAAATTAATCCCTGTCACTATATTGTTTTGTGGAAGGTATTCTTCAAGGTAATTTAAACCTGTTGATACACCACGGTTATGGTCAGGTATATACTCTCTGAGCTGCAGCCCTGATAAAATCGTTCATCCGCTGTTCTATATCAGTCTTCGGGATAGAGGGCTTTGAGGCCATGTCTCCCAGCACATTGAGTAATATGTCAACGTCCTCCTCGCTGTTCTCTATACCAAAACTCACTCTTGCCACTCCAGGCAGTCTTATTTTTTGGAACAGTGTCAGAAGAAAGTACTGAAATCGCTGAAGAGAAGGAGGGACATTTAGAATGTGCTTAACTAATATGTGAGCACAGTGACAACCATATCGGATACCGATTCCACCCCGGTTAGCCAGTTCTTTGGCCACCTTGTTGGGGAATATGCCCTTCATGCTGAATACAATAACACCGATCTTACTTGAAAACACCGGGGAGTACGGGTCCTTAATTCCATATATTCTGAGACCTGCTATCTTTGCCATACCGTGCAAAGCACGCGCTGTCAGCCCATGTTCTTCATCCTGTATCAGTTCCATGCCGGTCTTTTGTAAAAAGATGAGTGCCTTACCCAAAGCAGCAATGCCCCCTGCATTTTCATCGCCGGAGGATTGGATTGACTCCATTTCAGTGGTACTAAAATTAAGCAAACCCTTTCTAACCACTAATACTCCGGTCCCGAATGGTGCATAAACTTTATGGGCAGAGAAGGCGAGGTAGTCAATGTTCCAGAGATCCATTCCGACCTTGCGGTGAGCAACCATCTGTGCAGCATCAACAAGTAAACGTGCATTATACTGGTGCGCTATCCGGCTTATTTCTCCCAGATTATTGCATATACCCAGAACATTTGAAGCGCCACTCACTGCTACAAGCCTGATCCGTTTTTTTCCATGCTCCCCGTTCTGATTGTAAGAACTAAGAAGTGCATCCAGCTCGTTCAAATCAATGAAGCCTTCTGCATCCACCTGCATTCTTACCAGTGATAAACCCGGAACCATTCTCCATGGCAGATCGTTTGAGGAGTGTTCAAGAAGTGTGTTGAGCACTACTGGTTCTACTCCCTCTTCCGATTTCCGGCTCATACTTTCTGCAGCCAGGTTGATGGCTTCAGTTGCATTTGAAGTAAAGATTACATCATAATTATCAAGGGAGGCTCCTAATGCTCCGGCGCAGATGGCTCTGACCTCTTGAACGATCTCTATCTGTACTTGTTTTGATTGGTGCCATGTCTGTCGGACAACATTCCATATCGGGATGAATGAAGGAGTGCTGGCACTGTTGTCGAGATTAATATAAGGCCTTGAACCTTCATTTGTTGGTACCATAAAACTCCTTCCTATAAGTGTCTGCCTGAGTTTATCCAACAATTCCTTTCCTGAGTATTTCTCCAGTTCGTCATGATAAAGTAAGTCAGCTGTTTTAAGCTCTTCGGTAGCCGCATTAAGGAAGATTTCTTTTCCGTATTGTTGTATTAGCTTCAGTGCCCTTGCAAACGCAATTATATTGACAATAGCTGGAGTGCCAGCCTCAAATTTGTCTGGTGCATTCGCCCAGATAACCCTCTCGGGAGATATAAGTCTGGTGGTCCCTCCTCCGGTCTGGAAAGGAGCCCCGTGGGGTAATGCTTTTCTGTTGACAGCCAATGCTCTTACACCCAGAGAAAGGCCAAAGTCCTGACTTGAAACACTTTGATAATTTTTTGATTTTATTTGAGAAATCAAGGCAGTTTCTCTTCTTGAAGAGCAGAAGATGACTACGTATCTATCCTTGTCAAGTTTCAGGTATTCCAGAACAATGTCTCTGGCCTGCTCGAATAAATAAGTGGATACCATAGAGTTGTGGCCGCTGCCACGATGGACATTCGAATATGTTTCCAACGCAGCATAAACTCCACGCTCGAGCGAGGCAAAGGCTTCTGCCGTTTCATTGTCTGTTGAACCAGATTTTTCTCCCTCTTTGAGCTGAATATCTTCCAGTTGTTCCATTTTGTACTTGAAAAAATGTTTAAATATTAACTAAAGATAGAAAAAATGGTCCAGAAAAAAAAAGCCCGGAAATGACCTCTAATCCTTTAAAGCACCCCCTATGTTTGAAAGGAGTAACCAGTTGAATGAAAATTTATTTCTTAATTTAGGATCTTCATTTAACATTAAATTTTCTCAATGGATAATAAAAGGAATCTGATCAGGGCTCTGGGCATGGGTTATGTTGTTATTTTCGTAGTTGCAAATATCATAGGTTCAGGAGTATACAAAAAAATTGCCCCGATGGCTGCAGAACTTCACTCTTCTGTCTGGATTCTCGTGGCCTGGATTGTAGGAGGCATTATCACTCTATTCGGAGCCTTGAGTAATGCGGAAGTTGCAGGATTATTGGCCGACACAGGGGGTGAATTCATTTATTTAAAGAAGATTTACAACCGTTTCTTTGCATTTATGTATGGATGGTCACTCTTTACTGTTATCCAGACTGCCACAATCTCATCACTTGCTTATGTTTTTGCACAATCTCTTAACAGTATTGTACAGATACCTGGAATTTTTGTTTCACTTCAACATTTCACGATCGGAGGTGTTTTCTTCCCTTTTCAGGACTTCGGGGTAAAACTTGTAGCTATTTTACTGATTTTAATTCTGACAGGGTTGAATATTTCCGGCCTAAAAAGTGGAGCAGGTGTTAGCAAAGCCATTATGTTGCTTGTATTTACAGGTCTTTTAACGATTGTAATCTTTGGTTTGGGCAGCAGGGTAACAAGACCTTCAAATTTTATGGACATTAAAGATCTTACAAGTGGAACTGTAACTATTTCAGCCTTTTATACAGCAATGCTGGCAGCCTTCTGGGCTTACCAGGGTTGGGTTTCTGTCGGATTTATCGGTGGAGAGGTCAAAGACCCTACAAAAAATATCCCTAAAGGAATTGTGACAGGTGTTTTTATTGTGATATTTATTTATCTGTTAGTCAATGTGACCTATCTGACTCTTTTATCCATACCGCAACTTGAGCATATTCATGATTCAGGTAATCAGATAGCTGCAGTTGAGGCAGTCAGAACATTCTGGGGAAGAGGAGGAGTTTTGTTCATTTCATTATTAATACTTGTAACAACACTCGGATGTACCAACGCAAGTATTCTTACAGGTGCACGGCCATATTATGCAATGGCAAGAGAAAAGCTTTTCTTCAGAGGTATCGCAAAAATAAACAATGCCAGTGTTCCATCCAACTCACTTTTATGGCAGGGAATATGGGCTTCGGTGCTGGTTCTTTCAGGAACCTTCGATCAACTTACCGACATGATTATTTTTGCCGTATTTATATTTTACGGAGCCACAACTCTTGGTGTCTTCATTTTACGGCGCCGAATGCCGGATGCTCACAGACCATATAGGGTGTGGGGATATCCAGTTGTACCGGCAATATTTATTCTTTTTTGTATAGGCCTGTTTTTCAATACTATAATAACACGACCCCGTGAAGCAGCAATAGGCTTGATCCTGATATTTTCAGGGATACCGGTTTATTTTTTCCTTAAAAGAAAATATTCAAAAACACCATAGACAGTTTGTATTAATATTACTGTAGAGACGCCCTACATGGGCGTCTCAAAACAAATGTCCATAAACATGTAGAGACAGGTCTCAGACCTGTCTCTACAATATAGTACGGTTCAATATCAATAATCAGAGACGCCCTACATGGGCGTCTCAAAACAGATATCATTAAACAAGTAGAGACAGGTCTCAGACCTGTCTCTACAATAATACGGTTCAGTATCAATAATCAGAGACGCCCAATTTGGGCGTCTCTACATCAAAAAATATTCACTATTTATTTCGACACAAGTGCTTCCTTTATAGCTTCTTCTGCCAGCGGTTCCATGATTTTATAACCCTCAAGATTCGGATGAACACCGTCCTGAGTATATTCTGATTTCAGGGCATATTTAGCGTCGGCCATAGGTGAAAAGTAATCGAGATAGATACATTTGTGGCTCCCGGCAAAGTTCTTAATCCATGTATTTAGTTTTACGACTTTTTCGGCAGGTTCCATTCCCGGGCGCCATGGAAAATCATAAGCTGGAAGAACAGAGGAAAGGACCACACTGATGCCGTTGGCCTGGGCAATTTCTACCATGGAAGAAAGATTATCTTCGATCATTTCAAGTGTGCTTGGACCTGTATTGCCTGCAATATCATTTATTCCTGCAAGGATTACCACAACAGATGCTTTGAGATTAACTACATCTGGTTTGAATCTGATAAGCATCTGAGGGGTGGTTTGTCCGCTGATACCACGATTTATATAGGGTTTTCCAGAAAAGAAACCTGAATCCAGCCTGCTCCAACCTTCAGTTATTGAATTACCCATGAATACTATCCGCTTTTCTCCGGTCGCCGGCAAACCTATTTGTTTGTTATTTTCACGAAAGCGCCCAAGGTTAGCCCAGTCATTACGCTGTTGCTCTTCCTGTGCCTTTTTCCATGCTACTTTCTGTTCATTTGTAGGTTCTGTTGTCTTATTCTGAGCAACAAGAGAAAAACTTGCTGCGAATACTATAATTAAGAGTGCTGACAGAAATTTTATTTTTTTCATATTTTTAGTTTTATGATATTTAGTTCTTAGATTTACTTATCCACAATTATTTTGCTCTGCTGTACTGAACCGGCCATTGCACATCAACACCTTCTTCGCGGGCAGCAATTAATGGGAAATATGGGTTACGCAATAACTCCCTTGCAAAAAACACGAGATCTGCCTTTTCTTCCTGAAGTATTTCTTCAGCCTGCCTGGCAGAAGTAATTAAGCCTACAGCACCGGTTAATATTCCTGTTTTCCGTATCTCTTCAGAGAATGGGACCTGGTAACCCGGTCCTAATTTCATTTTGGCATCATGAATATTACCTCCTGAAGAGCAATCAATAAGATCAACTCCCGCATTTATTAGTAAATAAGCCAGTTTTACACTTTCTTCAATATTCCATCCTCCTTCTTTCCAGTCGGTTGCAGAAATACGCACAAAAAGAGGATTTTCAGCGGGCCACACCGTTTTTACAGCGCTAATTACTTCTAATAATATCCGGGTACGATTTTCAAAAGAACCACCATATTCGTCAGTTCGCTGATTGCTTAATGGGGAAAAAAATTCATGCAACAGGTATCCATGGGCGCTATGAATTTCAATCACTTTAAAGCCGGCAATTTTAGCCCGTTTTGCAGCTGCCGCAAAATCGGAAACCACTTTTCTGATACCATCCTTGTTTAATGAATCAGGTACTTTTTCTCCTTCGAGGAAAGGGATATTATCCGGACCAACAGTCTGCCAACCACCTTGTTTTTCATTGATTTGTTTTCCCCCTTCCCATGGTACTGCGCATGAAGCTTTTCTTCCTGCATGGGCAAGCTGAATTCCGCTGATCGCCCCGTGGACATGAATAAAATCTACTATCCTGCTTAATCCCCCGATATGCTCGTCTTTCCATAAACCAAGATCGCCCGGGCTGATCCGTCCTTCAGGTGAAACAGCAGTCGCCTCTGTAAAAATGAGTCCGGTTCCACCTATCGCCCTGCTGCCAAGATGAACCATGTGCCACTCATTGGAAAAACCGTCTGTCGATGTGTACTGGCACATCGGCGACATTACAATCCTGTTCTTTAAGGATATATTTTTTATGGTCAGTGGTGAGAGCAGTTTTGACATTATGAGATAGATAAAATAGAATTTTTAAGATAATTATATCAGCCTTCAAAATACGGAAGATATTCATTCAGGTCATAATCCCTACATAAACCACGGAATTCTTCAAGAAGTTCAATATTAAAAGGGACCCCTTTATCCTTCCTTTCCAGCCAGATGTCATGTTCTTTTTCACCTGCAGTATAAATACGTTGCTGACCCGGCATTTTCTTTGAAGCCCTTAAATCCCGAAGAATATCACCCGTTGTCTTTTTAAAATCTTCAGGATCTGTAAAAGCACTGATATCTATAACAACAAAGAAATGACCCACCGGATATGGAACTTTTTTTCCGTCTTTGAGTCCGGTAATCATCTTCATGAATGAGCCTTGCTGCAAAGCTGCAGAGAGTATTTCCACCACAGTTGCATATCCATAGCCTTTGTAACCACCGGTTTCTTCACCAACTCCTCCAAGGGTAGTTAATGCTGCCTTACCGGCAATAATATCTTCAAGCACTTCAGAGGAATTGGTCTTGCTTTCGCCATTCTCATCTATAACCCAGCCTTTCTGCAATTCTTTTCCCTCGCGGGCATAAAGTTCTATTTTCCCTCTTTGAGTAATGGAAGTGGCACAATCAAGTAAGAAGGGAAAGGTCTCATCGCTTGGAATACCGAAAGTCATGGGGTTTGTGCCCAGCATGTTTTCCACTCCGAATGTAGGAGCAACAGAAGGACGTGCATTGGTGCCTGTGATCCCGATCATGTTATCACGAACGGCCATTAATGGATAATATCCGGCAAAGCCATAATGGCTTGAATTACGCACAGCAACCATGCCCATACCATATTTTTTAGCTTTATCAATTGCCATCTTCATGGCATTGAATGAGATAACATGTCCCATACCATTTTGCCCGTCGATGACAGCTGTTGTGGGCCCTTCTTTTATTATTTTATAATTCGTTACCGGATTTAGTATACCCTGTTTAATACGATCAAGATATATACTCTTCAGCCGATTCGCTCCGTGGGAGTCGAACCCTAGTTTGTCAGCCTGAATCAATACGTCAGCCACAATACCGGCATCTTTTTCAGGAATACCTGCCTTTACCATAACAGCCACCATGAATTTCTCCATGACCTCAAACGGAATAAATTTTTTCAGCATCGTCTTTCAGTTTTTGTCAGTTTAATAAAATAGGTATTTCAATAATAATAAGCCAAAATTAGAAAATTAAATGTGACTTTAGTTGCATTAAGGTCACAGGTTACGTTTAGCCTACTCAGCAATCAAAGTTACTTTACCTGAGTTAAGCCAGGGAGCAGAAAAGGTAATATCAATCTTGCCGGTTTCACCTGTTGTTTGCAGGTATGCTATCATTTTACCGTTATAGACCCTGCGTGAATTTTCACGCGAACTCGTCATGTCGGTGTTGCTGGCACTTTCCATTCCAAGAAGGCGTGCAGGTCCCGATATCGTACAGGTGACTTCATCGTCAGCCAACATTACCCTGACTCCATTGCTGTCTGCTATTTCTATTATTATCTGAACTAAATCCTTATTTCCCGACAAATGTGTTTTATCTGGTGTGGCTATTATTGTCTGTGATCTTCCCGATGTCTGAATTGAAAACCTGGCAGTCTCTTTACCCTCTTTAAGACCGGTTACCTCCAGTTTTCCCGGTTTGTAAGGTATATCCCAGGAAATAATTCCCACTTTATCATCATGACTTTTTGGAGTTCCGACCAGTTCCCCATTTAAACTCAGCTGAGATTGGGGACAATTGGTATAGCACACTACCCTGATAGTATCGCCATCCGGATAATTCCAGATTGGTAAAGCTGAATCCGACAACCCCCTGCGGCTTCTGCTTGTAAGACGATAGGTTCCAATATACGTCATGGGAGTTTCTGACCACATCGACATCCTGTAATATCCTATTGGTTTTATGAAACCGGCAAGATCTATTATTCCGGAATTAAATCCTCTTGAAGGCCATGCAAGTGATTCTCCCAGATAATCAATACCTGTCCAGATAAACTGGCCAAATATATAATCATTATCACGGATATCTTTCCATGACTCGTAGCTATGACCGGTCTCACTACCGTAGATTATTCTCTCAGGAAAATTTTTATGGTCCATGGCATAACGGTTCTCGGTATAATTGTATCCGACCACATCAAGATATTTAGGATAATCAGTTTCATTAGTCATAATAACTCCGGCAAGAGCACCGGTTATTACCCTGGAAGTATCAATTGCACGAATAACACCCGATAGTTTCTTTCCGATAGGTCCAAGACGATTTGCATCTGGCTTTTTGGGATCATAGCCTCCACTGACCGGCTGACTAAATTTACTTCCGGCCAGAACAGGATGGGAGTATGGATCGTTTGGATAATCCACTTCATTTCCGATGCTCCACATCGCCACCGATGGATGATTCCTATCACGAAGTACCATCGATGCTAAATCTCTTTCACACCATTCATTAAAGAAATCATATGAACCCTGGTATCCCGGTTCTCCTACATTCCAACCCGAGAGCCATTTCTTTTTAGGGAATTCAAATTCATCAAACCCTTCATCCATGATTAAGAGACCCAATTCATCGCACAATTCATACACATCCGATGACTGCAGATTATGACTCATACGTATGGCATTGCAGCCCAGCGATTTTAGTGTTTTTAACCGGCGCTCCCATACCTGCCGGGGGACAGCTGATCCCAGAACTCCTGCATCGTGATGAATACAGACACCTTTCATTTTCATCCATTTCCCATTTAAGGCAAACCCCTTGTTGGCATCGAATTTCATAGACCTGATCCCGGTTTTGCTAGTTGACTCATCCACTATTTTGCCATCAGCATACAATAATGTTTTAAGCTGGTACAGATATGGAGATTCTGTATCCCATAATCTTGGATTTTTCACCGTCAGATCAGAAGAAAATTTTGTTGTTACACCTGCAGGAAGTTTCCTTTTCTGCGAATTCTGAGCTACTACAACTCCTGACAGATCAATCCATTGCATCACCACTTTTGCATCAACCTCTGATCCTGTTTCATTTTTTACATCGGCTTGAATCTGAACAACAGCCTCTTTCCCGGTTACCTTTCTGGTTTGATAAGTCACACCCCATAAATCAAAATGCATGGGGCCGGATGTTACCAGCCAGACATTTCTGTAGATACCTGAACCGGTGTACCAGCGTGAATCGGCAGATTTGCTATGATCAACTCGGACTGCAAGAA
>Ga0302321_100002103_pt1 | contig 17082 bp, 14 predicted proteins | sample Fen_T0_1_FD_202505 | JGI IMG/M metagenome (GOLD analysis project Ga0302321, IMG submission 202505) | Peat permafrost microbial communities from Stordalen Mire near Abisko, Sweden - Fen_T0_1 | ecosystem: Environmental > Terrestrial > Soil > Wetlands > Permafrost | place: Sweden: Abisko...
TGCGCAGTTTTTTTAACCTGCTTTGTAATTCGGCTTTTAGCTCTAGCTACTGGGACACTCGTTGAACATGAAGTGGCCCTCAATAAGAGAGGCGTTCATGGGAACAACGAGTGTTGGAGACTGCTTCGGATTTATTTCCTACCATCGGTTCGGTTGGGGCCCTTGTTGTCGTCGTCGTCATGCTCATCGCCTTTCTTGTCGTTGTTCTTGTTGTTCGGGCGATCGTTCTTGGGGTTGTCGTTACGGTTGACTGGGTGCGCGGGTTTGACCTCTTGCGGCGCTGGCTTGATTATCGGCAGTGGTGCCTGCCTGATTTCGTGATTCGCTTCGGGCCTCGTCCAGGTCCTCGGGTAACTGCGGATCACGGTGGTGTGATGCTGCTCGGGTGCATCGCGGAAATCCAGACGCACGGAGGGTGCTGCAAGGAACACGCTCACCGAGACGCCTCGTGGTGACGGGCGCCGAACCCAGGTGTTACCTTCAAGATAAACGAATTCGTGCCGGTTCCGGCTATAATAGGTTTCGTAGCCTGGGTAGTAATCGTAGTCGTCCTCAAAGGTAGCGGAGACTTGAGTGTGCCCTCGATAGCCGCCCGCCCGATCGACCATACAACCGGTGAGAACCGCCAAGAAGGTCATGCCTGCCATGAGGCCGCTTTTGGTGGTCGTGAGAAATATTCTGTTTTTCATGGCTTGATAATACATGGGACGCGGTGGTTGCGCCATAGGGTGTTGGCCTGCCTGAAGGTTCGTCTTTGAACGCTTGGGCAAGAATACTTGAGGCTATTTTTTAACCGGTGGTTTCTGCAGTCGGACGATTTCGTTTTCGGCTTTTTCGAGTTTGATCTGCAGGTCGGCGATCAGCTTCTTGGCATCGGACAGCTGCACGCCTAGGTCGGTGGTATCGGTGATGGCTTTGCGAAGTTGGATCTGCGCGACAACGGTCTGGGCGCGGGCGGCTTCCACTTCTCCCTGATACTTGATGGATGCAACCTTGGCTTCCTCCGTCTGCGTTTGGAGGTTGGTGGAGATCATTCTGGACTGTTCCAGTTGGTTCTGGACTGTGACCCCGTCGGCCTTAACTTTGGCTAACTCGGATTGGAGCGGAATAACCCCCGTTTTTGTTTCGTCCAAAAGCTTTTGCATCTTGTCCGTGTCAGCGGTGGCTTTATCCACATTTGCCTGCAACAGGACCGCTTGGTTTTGGACATAGACCAACCGGTTTTGATCCTCGATAATGGTTCTGTCTCGTTCGGCCGTTTTGCCACGGGAGAGATAAACAACGATAAGGAGAACGACCGAAAGCACACCGAGGGCGAAGGTCCAGAGAGAGGATTTCTTCGGCTTCGCGGTCGAGGTGTCTTCATCGTTATCGTCGGAGGTGATGTCGGGATCCTTGATTTTTTTGACTGGCGCAGCAGGCGCGGCCGGGGCGGCAGGAGTGGTGGCCGTCGTTTCCGGGGTGGGTGCTGCTGCTACGGGCGTTGAAGCAGGAGTGGGTGTGGCCGCCGGTGCCGGCGTGGTCGAGATAGGAGCGTCAGGCATGGCAAATGAGGATAAACCAAAACCTGCCTGAGTGGTATGGGGTATTACCCGAACCGGAGATTGTGTGCGGCCGGTCGCGGTCGGTCGCGCGCTGGGCGGGCTGGGTTGCGCAGTGAACGCGCCACCTGTCCCAGCTGATTTTGGCAGGCGGCTGGTTTGGCTGTGCTGCCTGGGCCTTGGTCGAGACCTGTTTAGCGGTTTCGGTTGACGATTTCTTCTTTGAGCGCGCCGAGGATGGGCTTCAGGAGTTCGATGCGTTCGCGGTAGCTGATTGAGAGGTCGCGCAGTGATTCGATGGTGGTGGGGGCGTTGGTTCGCTGTTGGCTGCCGGTCGGTGCAGGTACGCCGCGCCGGCGTGCCGCGAGGGCGTCGACGCGGGCGTCTTGAAGATCGGGGCGGGGGTTTTGATTCGTGCCGTCGGCGACGGATTGCTGGGCCTTGTCTTTGGCGATTTCACACTCGTGGTTTAGGTCGAGGATGGTCTGCTCGATTTTGACGACGAGGGTGGAGAGTTGGTCGGTTTTCCAGTTACGGAGAATTTCCGGGAGTTGCTGGGTTTTGGCGGCGACGATGGCGCGGTTGCGTTCCCGGGCGAGAGCTTCGTTGCGGTCGGTGGCGACCAGAAGGTCGGTAAGCGGGGCAATCTTCATTTGAGCGATCTCGGCAAGTTCGGCATCGTCTTTCGCTTTGCGGGCGATGGATCCGGCGAGGTCGGACTTGAGGGCGGCCATGAGGCGCGACAACGACTGGCCGAGCGGGAGATGTGGGCCGTTGATCGGACCGAGGCCAATTTCGCGGAAGAGCGTCCATTCCGGATTTCCGGTGGTCGTGTTGATGATGGTGAGTGTGATCTGGGCTGACGTGTGGGTGGTGACTTGAACGGTGCGGCACTGAACCTTGGCGATGTAGTTGGGTTTTGTGTCGGCAGAGGCAGGGAGGACGTGCGTGAAAAGCGCGCCGCTAGAAAGGTCGTTTGTGAGGGCGTTGACGACGTCCTGGCGGTGGCGGTCGATAACCTTGTCCTTAAAGCCCTGGCGTTTCCATTTGGTTACGATTTCCGGTGCGGGCACGTAGGTCACTTCGAGCGTGGCGCTGCCAGCGATACGGGTCGGTGCGGCTGTTGGCGTGTAGGCAACGGGGCTGACGGGCGACTGGACGGTGGGGGCGGCGGCGCAGCCGGCGAGCAACAGGAGGGCGAGAAGGGTGTTAAAGCGGTTTTTCATGGTTGTGGTGAAGCTCAGCGGTTGCGGTTGGAGATTTCTTCCTTGAGGGCGGTGAGGATGGGTTTGAGGAGCTCGATGCGCTCGCGGTAGAAGATGGCGAGGCCGCGTGTTTCTTCGAGTTGGGTGTTGCCGTTGGCGATGGATTGCTGGGCTTGGTCTTTGGCGACTTCGCATTCGTGGTTCAGGTCGAGGATGGTCTGCTCGATTTTGACGACGAGGGCGGTGAGCTCCTCGGTTTTGAGATCGTGCACCAGGGCGGGAAGCTGCTGGATTTTGGCGGCAACGATGGCACGGTTGCGAGAGCGGGCGAGGGGAACGTGTTTGTCGGAGGAGACGAGCAGGTCAGTGAGATTGGCGTTGGTGAATTGTTCGGCTTCGACTCGTTCGACCTGTTCCTGTTTTTGGCGCGTGATGGCGAGAAGATCGGCGGCGAGGTCGGCCTTGGCTTGGGCGACGATACCGGGGAGTTTTTCCTGGATCTTTACCTCGAACATGGAGGTGCCGAGTGAGTGTTCGCGGGTGCGTGACGATACCTCCTTGCCGGTGGAGGTGTCGGTGGCGATGAGCGTTATCGTGAATCGGAAATCGGACGGACGTGATTCGAGACAAACGGCCTTGATGTGGTAATCGGCTCTAGCAGATGGGTCGGTGATGATGCGAGTGAAGAGCCCACTGGCGGTGAGGTCGTTGCGCACTGCGCCAGCAAGGGCGGTGAGGTAATTGGCGATGGTTTGATCGTTGTTCATCCACTTTTTCCAGATTGCCCGTACCTCTGGAGAAATCGTGTCGACGGCTTCGACGGTGGCGCTGGCCTCGATTTGCACAGGGGACTGCACCGGTGCATAGCGAACCATGTTTGAGTAGGTCTTGTCGGAAATCGTGATGCAGCCGGAGCAGAGAAGCAGCGCGAGGGTGGCGAGGATGGCGTTGAGGCAGAGGGTGAAATGTTTTGGGCGGCTCATTTAGTTGAAGCGGAAAATGCTTAGCGACGGATAGCGCTGCCTCGCCATTGGGTGATGGTCGGGTCCGGTACGTCGTTGAGGTAACCCAAGTTGTTAGCGCCAACGGCGTCGTCGGCTTCTTCGTCGTCGGACGGCTTCAAACGACCGGAGATCTTGCCCAGGGTCATCTTGTAGATTTTAGCGACCATTTTTCGGCTGTCGTAGTCGAGCGAAGCTGAATCTTTTTCTATGTATCCGCGGTCGCTGGTGCTTCTGCTGGCGAGGGTGCCGACCACATCGGTCATGCGGCCGAAGCCGTTCTGCATTTGTTCACCGTAGATGCTTCCCAACTCTTCGGTGTCGGCGATGCGTTCTTCGTTGAAATCGTAAACTGCCTCGCCGTAGTCGGAGAACGGAAGTCGTTTTTTCGCCTTATCCCAAATAGCCGATTTGATCATGCCAATGATGACTTCATTCTTGTCAAATTTGCCTAGCACGGGACCAAGGAGGGCGAGCAGGCCTTCCAATTTGCCGGGATCTCCGCGATGGGCTGACGAGCGCGGGCTTTCCTGCATCTCATAGGCCCAGCGGGGCATGAGGGAGCCGGACGATCTGGTCGGCATACTCGTGGTGATGATCCCGTTGATAGGATTTACGACGAGCGGACTGCCCCGCAGATCAATCACGGAGGAATCTGACTCGACGATCTCGGCCTCCCCGACCTCAGGGGAGCCGGAGACGGGCGGATCATTGGGAGCATCACGCGGTTCGGCTGCATCCGCATTGGTGGAGCCGGTGGGTTGGCCGATGAGGGCAGCGATGACGTCGGCGTCGGGATTGGGATTGGTTCCGAAGAAAGATGTGGCGGCGGGGTGGAAGTCGAACGCACCGCCGAGGCGGTCGGTGATATCGCCTTCGCGGGCGTCCCAGTCGGCGCGGTAGTGTTGGGCTTTTTGGATGCGGGCCAGGCGGGCGAGTTCTTCTTGAACGCGAAAGGCCTCGGCTTGGGCTTCGGCGTCGGCCTTCCGCTGGGCGGCAGCGGCTTCTGCCTGAGCACGTTGCTGGGCGGAGTTGTCGTTGAGGAGGTTGTTGAAAAGCGCGCCGACGAGGGCTCCGGCAAGCGCGCCGGTTAGCTCCTGTTTAAATACCTGGTTGGCGTCGTAACGTGGTTTGGCTGGTTGGGGCTGTTGGACTGGACGGGTGTTTGTCTTGCGATTCGATGACGAACTCGACGAACGGTCGACCTTGCCGCCCGATATTTCCTCCAGCTGGCCGAGGGCGGACTGGCTTTTGAGTTTGCCGTTGTCGAAATTCGAATTCCGTCCGAGACGTTCGTCTTCCTGGCCGCTGAAGGCGTTGCCCGAGAGGCCTGCCTGAGCGAAGGCGGCGGGGGTCGTGAGCGAAAAAAACGAGACGAGCACCAGAACTAAAACGACAGCGGTGAGGAAGCGCGTGTTCATGGCGAAGGGTGGTTTTAGCGGCGGTTTTTAAGTTCTTCCAACTCGGCTGAGAGAGAGTTTTTGAAGGAAGGATCGAGTTCGATGGCGCGGTCGACGTCGCGGGCGGCGGATTTGTAGCGGCGAAGAACGACCAGTGCGCGGCCGCGGGTGGCGAAACACTCGGCATCGTTAGGCGTGATCTGCAGCGCCTTCGTCGCGGCAGCGGCGGCTTCCTCGTGGCGGCCTTGCCGAACCAGGGCGAGTGCTAAAGTGGAAAAGCCCCAGGCGGAATCGGGCATGAGTTTGAGCGCAGTGGTGCAGTCGGCCACGGCCTTGGTGGCGTCGTTGCGGCTGAGCAACACGCGAGCTCGCACAAGCAGGGGAAGGGGTTGCTTTGAATCGAGCGCGATGGCTTTTTCGCAATCGGCCATCGCTTCTTCGGTTTTGCCTTTTTGCAGGTGGCAGTAACCGCGCAGGGAAAAGGCGTACATCGCTTGCGGGTTGAGTGCGATGGCCTGGTCGCAATCGGCCACGGCTTCGTCGAAACGATTCAGCCGGTGGAGGATCGAGGCGCGTTCGACGTGAAGGTGCCAGTCGTCTGGTTTGGTGGTGATGGCCTGGTTGTAAGCGGTAAGCCCGGGTTCGGTTTCCCCACGCGCGATCAAGGCGCGAGCGATCAGTATTAGGGCTTCGGTATTGTTCGGGCTCAGGGCAAGCACGCGATTGCACTGCTGAAGGACGGTGCTCCAGGCAGCCTGTTTTTCGCTGGCCCGGGCGATGAGCAGGAAGACCTGCGGGTCGTTTGAGTCGAGGGCAACGGCTTTGCCGGCGTCAGCGAGCGCGTAATCGTATTCGCCGAGTTTTTCTGCGGCGAGGGCGCGCTGCACGAGAAGTTCAGGTTGGTCCGGGTGATCGCGCATGACCCGGGAAAGATCTTCAATGGCGCCTTTGGGATCGCCCATTTCGAGGCGGCAGCGACCCCGGCCGGCAAGGGCGTCGGGCTGTCCCGGCGAGATCTGCAGGGCGCGATTGAAGAGGGAGTCCGCGGAGGCCCACTCGCCTTTGGCGAGGTCCAGTTGCGCGAGGTTGAAGAGCGCGAGCAGGTGGTTTGCATCCAGTTTCAGGATACGCTCAAAGCAGGCGCGGGCCTGGGGCACCTGTTTAAGTTCACGGTGGGCGACGCCATTGACCAGTAGGATGCCGATTTCATCGGGTTTGGCCTGCAACGCCAAGGTGGCGTCCTGCGAAGCGTTAGCCCATTCCTTGCGGAGTAGATAGATCCAGGCGCGGAGGCTCCGGGCCTCGGTGTTTTCGGAATCGAGGGTGATGACCTTGCCGACATCGGCGAGGGCTTCGTTGAGTTGGTCGAGATTGGTTCGTGCCCGGGAGCGCAGCAGCAGGAGTTCCGCGTGGGTGGGGTTGACGGCGAGCCCGCTGGTGGTGTCGGCAATGACCGCGGACCAGTTTGCCTGATGAGTGTAGAGCTGGGCGCGGCTCAGGCGATAGTCGACGTTGAAGGGGGCGAGCCGGATCGCTTCGGAAAAATCGGCGGCTGCGCCGGCGACATCGCGAAGTTTGAGGCGGGTTTGGCCGCGTGCTTGCCAAAGCCCGGCGTTGTGCGGCTGGGTTTGTAGCGTGGCGGTTTGGACGGCGAGTTGCTCATCGAGCGTTTCAGGCTTGGCCGGGATTGGCGGTGTTGTCGCTGGGGGCGTGGGAGCGGCCGTGGGCGGAGTGGGTGCGGCGCCGAGCGAGAGTACAAGGCTGAGGGCGAAGGCGAGTGGGCGGAGCAGGGCGCAAGGGCCGGTCAGTGCGGTTTTGAAGTCAATCATCGTGAAGGTGGACCAAACGGGGCAATTACACCGACGAAACTCACACGGAATGGACTCACGTCGGGAGGCGATCCCGATCATGGCAAAGACCGTCAAAGATACAACGGAATAGCGAATTGCTTACTTTAATGATTTCGGCGCAACACCCTAATTAGTAGACGTGCTGGATGGTTCGATAAGGCAAGCTGTGCGGGCTCCTGCCTGGTCGGTGGTGGGTTTGAGGGGAGTGTCCGGTTTCTGGGTGCCCGGGGTGCCGGCGTTACGGCTTCGGCTTTGCAGCCGCGATTCCTTCGATCCCGTGCGCTTTCAGCCACAGGAGGAGTGCTTCGCCCCAGCTCGAGGCGTAGCCGCGCTCGGGGTCGAGTGCGAAACCGTGTCCGCCTTTTTCATACAGGTGCAATTCGGCCGGGATACCTTTGGCTTTTAGCGCTGTAAATAGGTTGAGGCTGTGCTCGACCGGCACTGTGCCGTCATCGATGGCATGCGCGAGAAACATCGGCGGTGTCTTCGCCGTGAGTGCGTCCTTGATCGGGGTGATTTTGTAAAGTTCGGGAAACCGCCCCGGCTCGTAGTTGGCGGGGTTGAGCGGTTCCAGCACGCCGTAGATCGGAGCGCAGAAATCCGGTCGCGCAGAGAGCTTGTCAGTCGCATCGGTGTGGTCCGAGATGGCGTAGCTGACGGCGAGGTTGGCGCTAAGGTGACCGCCGGCCGAGAAGCCGATGACACCGAGTTTCGCTGGATCGATCCGGTAGTTTGCGGCTTGTTGGCGAATGATGCGCAGGGCGCGGCGGGCGTCCTGTACGGCTTCAGATGGCGCGAGACGGTATTTGAGGACAAACGCAGCGAAGCCGTGGCGGTTGAACCAAAGTGCGACGCGCACGCCCTCTTTTTGCATGACGACGTTCTTGTATCCACCGCCTGGACACACGAGCACAGCGGGTGCCGGTATAGTTTGGTTTGGTGCGGGATAGAAGGTGAGGTCGGGCTGAAACACCTGCGAAATATTGCCGCCGTTATCGACGACCTCGGCGTTGGTTCGGCCCTCGGTACCGGGCGCCGGCCCGTCCCAGAGTGCGATTTTTTCAGACTGCGCTTGGGCAGATACACAAAGAGACAACAGAAACACGCCGAACACGGGGAGGATTTTCATTTTGGGCAATGATGAATCATTTCCACTTCCATGAAGAGAAATTTGTTCACAGTACCACGGCAAGCGCTGGTGTTGGCGCTGCGCCGGCCGCGAGACGTTTTATAGAGTGGCTGTTTACTCTTTTAGAAAATCCGGCACCGGCAGCCGGTGGGACTTAAGAAAAGCGACGACGTGTTCTTGCACGAGTTCGAGTTCATGCACATCGAGATCGTTCATTTTTTCGCCGGCCTTCAATCCAACGTCCGCTGGTGTGCAATTCGATGTGGCAATGAGTCGGTCGAGTGCGTCGCGTTTACCAGGGAGCGCAAGAAGCTGCTTATCGCGCACACTCCAGCCGTGTCTGGCGATGAAAGCAGCGGCGATCGCTCCCACCCCGAGCATCAGAATGAGCCAGACGACCCACTGGTTGCTTTGCAGCCAGACCGTGAGGAAGGCGCCACCGCCAAAGATGGCCGTGCCGCAGATGGAATAAATGCCCATGCGCGGATTGGCGGTATAGAAGAAGAAGCCAGCGAGCACGCCCGATCCCAGTGCGCCGATGCCGAAAATCCAGATCAGTTGACCGTAGAGTTTGGCGGTGGCCGCGTTGACCTTTTTCGCGGCGCTTTCAAGTTCATCGCGGGCGGTTTGCATGCCTTGGTTGTATTTCTTTTCGACCTCAACGTCCTTGGTGCGCAACTGCTCTTCATATTTGACGACCACGGTTTCCTTTTCTTTGCGCATCGTCTCCTCTTTTTTCTGCGCCTCCACGGCTTCCTCCCATTTGCCTTTGTAGTAAGCGCCGGCGTCCACGTTGGTGGCGGCCTGTTCGGCCTTTGGCATGCGCTCTTCAGCCTCTTGAATGAACTCTGGCTTCACGGGCACCGGTGAGTTGGCCGCGACGAGGTTGGTATTGAGTTCGACGAGATAGGTGTGGCGGTTTTGTTGGGGATTACGGCGGTTGAGCAGCTGGGCCTCGTAGTTGGCATTGGCCATCTGCTGCACGCGAAGAAGCATGGCATCATGTTCGGCTTTGGCGGCGCGCTCACGCTCAAGAATGTATTGTTTTTCGAGTTCGTGTTTCTCCTGCTGGGCCTGCTGTACGGCGGCCTCGGCTTTCTCCAATGCGTCGTTCTTGGGTGTAGGCAATGTCTCAAGACAGCCACCCAACAATAATACGCACGCCAATCCCGCGATCTGAACAAACAAACTTGTTGATTTCATATAGGTGCAGCGGCGTGAGTTTAAGGCAGGTATTATTCAAATTCAACCCGGCCTGGTTGTTTATTCTAATAATGATTGCCCCGTTAGGTTGTTGGCGGCGGCGGACTCTTCTTTGAAGGCGGCTTGCATTATATTTCTCAGCTTCGTTGTCACCGGCGCAGCTTGACCAGAACCCGGTCGTTCTCATGGCCGTTGAACACTATAAACGGTTGTGTTTGCCCAAAATTGTTCGCGCTGCGGATTGGTGGTGACGAAATGCTCGGTTTCTGTCCGCTTGGACATGCAATGGATAGGACGTCGTATTCATTCCCCGTTCTTAAGCTCGGCAGTTACCTATGGGCAGGTGTTCTCGTGCCTCTTTCGTCGCTGCTGATGGTGGTTGCGGTGACAGTTGATGGACGGCTTTTTGCCGCGGCTGCGATTCTTGTCGGATTTCTACCGATCATATCCCTATTGGCGTGTGTGGCGATAGATAGGCGTTGGAGAGCTGTTTTGGTGTTTTTGCTCTTCGCCTTGGTCTATTGTAGTATTTCGGCGTGCGTTCGATCGCCGAGCGGAAGGACGTCGTCTCGATCACGAGTTAAGAATATCTATGCTGATGGCCGGTCAACTTTCAGACGGTACACAATAGGGAATCTACTGCCAGAGGTTGATCAGCTCATGTTGATGTTTACGCTGATGCCGGTGGTTGATTCTCATTTTTCGCAGTTTCAAGCGTCACGTCTGAAACAGTGGACTGCCGTGATCTATCATGACCTTGAAGCTGATTGTGATTTTCATGCTCTGGGTTCCACGATGCCGCAGGCTTACGACGAAGCGCTGGTTGGAAGTTGCGAACACGGCCATTCGTTTTTGTACGTGCCGCCCGGGATTGATCGTTCAAAGTCCATATCGGCGATAGTATTTCTACATGGTAGTGGAGGGAATTTTAAGGCTTACCTTTGGCTGCTTTCCAGACTCGCAGATCGGCTCAATATGGTTGTGATTGCGCCAACCAACGGAATGGGAGACTGGCGGTTATCTGAAACGATCGACGTGGTGAATGCAGCGCTCGCTGCGGCTTCGAAACAGGTAAATATTTCGCCGGAACGGATTCACTTGATGGGTTTGTCTAACGGCGGTCTTGCCGTCAGCCAGCTTGCGAGCGCGCAGGGTTCGCGGTATCGCTCGTTTATCTTTCTATCTCCTGTGTTTGACGTGGAGATGCTGCGCACCGTTTCGTTTGCGCAACAATGCCGAGAACGTTCCGTATTAATTCTCAGCGGGTGTGATGATGACCGTGTGCCGATCTGGTATGTTGAGGGAAACGCTGCGGATATCGCGAAAGCGGGCGGCAGAGTAACGGTCGAAGCAGTTGAAGGTGCTGATCACTTTCTCTTGTTCAGCCACCGCGATCAGGTGCTTTTAGTACTGGAAAAATGGTTTCGAGCGAATGACGCTGCCTTGGGAAATGGGCGTTAATTCGGGAACCTTGTTTGAGACGAACAAAAAATGTTCACGCGTGCTTCTGACCGTTGAATTTCTAGGTCAGCGCTTGTTCGGCTTCGGCCAGGGTGGCGCAGGTCAGGATGTGGACTTTATGGGGATAGTGAAAAAGCGAGAGGATGTTGAAACCGATATCTTTGGAGTGCTTGGGCACGACGCGTATGACCATGGAGACTCCTTTTTGGCTGGAATTGTCCATCAGCCGTTCCACCTCCGGCACGCAAGCTGTATCCATGGATTGGATGCCGCTCAGGTCGGTCAGGACGGTGAAGCCGGTGCGGAGTGAGGGCAATTGAAGCGCGACTTCATCGACGCACGCTTTCATGCATTTGGCGTCGATGGCGCCGCTTAAATGGATCCGCAGCAGATTCGCTGTCGGGTTGATTGAAACTTCGAAGTTGGGAGTGCGTGCCATGACTGGAACGGGCCGCGCCTTTGTGGAAGGACGGCCTGTGATCAACAGCATGCTCCGCAATTTTCTGCGTTGCAAACTACCATTGGCGTGCGGTCCGGTGTGTTTGTAAGGGCGTCGGCCGCTTGAAACTCACTTCAACAATTCGGCAAGCGGTTCTTTGATCGCCTCGGCCCAGATTTCGTAGCCTTTGGTCGAAGGGTGCAGAAAGTCGGGCATAACTTCTTTCGACATCGTGCCATCGGCTTCGAGAAAGCGTGGGCCGATGTTGAGAAAAAATACGCGTTTGCCGTCGTGCAGGCGTGCGAGGGCGCTGTTGATATCGCCAATTTGCAGTCGCACGGCGTTAGTCGGCTTTTCGGCGCGCGGGAAGATTGCGAGCAGGAGAATTTTTGCTTCTGGAAGCTGGGTGCGCAGACCTTGTATGATTGCGGTGATGCCGGTGACGACTTCGTCGGTGGTGTTGCGCGGTGTGAGATTGTCGCGTTCGAAGCCGGTGTTGTTGGTGCCGATCATGAGCACGACGACGCGGGGTTTGATGCCGGTGAGTTCGCCGTTCTGCATGCGCCAGAGCACGTGTTGGGTGCGGTCGCCACTGATGCCGAAATTGGCAGCGTGGAGCGGGGCGAACCTCTTTTCCCAGACGGAAAGGCCTTGTTCGGGTTTGCGCCAGTTGTCGGTGATGGAGTCGCCGAGGAAGAGCACGTCGACACCGCCTTTCTTGGCGATCTCCACGAAGCCTTCGTGGCGTTTAACCCAGCCATTATCGCGTGGCAATGGTTCGGTGGAGTAAGTGGCCGTGGTGGCGACGCGGGTGACGTGTTCGGTCGCGACGCGCCAGCGTCCGGCTTGGCGCACGAAGGTATCGGTAAACTGAAATATTCCATCGTGGGGCTCGTTGTCTTCAATCGCTTTCAGCACGGTGCGGCCAGTGACGATGGCGGTGTCGCCGTAGACTCGCACGGAGAGTTCGTGTGAGCTTAGTTCTATGAAGCGGATCGACCCTGATTTAAGCTCGGCGATTTCGTCTGCCTTGGTGACGGTGCGCCCTTGGGGATCTGTTAAAATAAAGCCGTCGAGTTCAATATCGGCGAGGGCGGCTGCATCGGCTTTGAGGTAGGCCTGGCACCAGGCATATTCCGTATCGAGAATCGCTTTTTCGTCTTCTGGCGTGGGCTTTTGCGCCCAGATGACTGCTGGCAGAAGACATAGAACAAGAGCGACAATTTTTCTCATGGTCGTGATTCTTCTGCATTAGCCGCCGTCGGCAAGTTCACATTTTCCGACGCCACGCCTCGGAAATCACCCCGGTTCACAGCTGCTTTATCTTATACGGTCGCGTAGACTTTTGCTTCCCAAGCGAAAAGGGGTTCGTGCCCGGCGGCGGCGTTTGACACGTCGCGGTCTTGCGGAATTTCGCGCCAGTGTTTTCCAATTGGGAGTGCAGGCCAGTTCGGTACATCGTAGACGGACGTCGGGTTCCACGGGTCGGGCGTGCTCCAATCGGAGAAGTTGGCGACGACGACGACCAGGTTGCCGGATGCGGGATTGCCGCGCTGCCATACGAGGACGCGTTTGCCTTCGCTGAAATCGATATGGATGAAGTTCGTGTCGTTGACCGCTAGGGCGTCGTGCGTGGTTCGTAACTTGATCAGGCGGGAAACGTAGTTTTTGACGTCGCTGCGCCAGCTGTCGGCGAGGCGTCCAAAATTGACCGGGTCGACCTGTTTGCCACCGCCTTGGGTGACGTGGCCGTTGTCATCGAAAAGATCGTGTTGATCGGCGAACTCTTCGCCGGTGAGAATCATCGGAATTCCGACGGCGGTGAGCAGGCAGGCGAAGGCAAGTTTAGCGCGACGGTTAACGTCGGTGACGCCGTTGGACCAAAGATAGTTGGCGAGTCGTTCGTTGCGGTAGCCTTCGACGTCGTGCGAGGTGATGTAGATGACCGCTTGGGCGAGGTCACCGTAGCCGAAGGCGCGGCAGTCGATCATCTTTTGCACGGTCGCTTCAAACGTTGCCTCATTTTCATGGTTTTTACCGAGGATCGCGCAGCGCAGGTAGGGTTTGAAACTTTCGTGCCAAAGGCCGTCGAGTCGGGGCGGGTTCTGGGTGAGCAAGGCTTTGGGCTCGCTCAACTCTTCACCGACGGCGAGGAAGCGGGCGTCGGCATTCGCCCCGACAGGATCGGCGTAACGGGCTCGATGCAGCTGACGGGCCCGGTCTTTGTAGTCACGGATGAAATCCCAGTTCTGGACGTTCTCCACGCTGTCGAAGCGCAGGCCGTCGACGTGGAAGTTCGTCATCCAACGGTCGAGGATCGCGAGCAGCATCTGGCGCGCCGGAAAGATCGTACCGGAGAGGCCGGTGAGTGGATCGTATCCAGTTACTGAATGCGCATAACGCAGAGTGGAAGCGCCGTAGGGATCGCGTTTCCCGCTGCCGCGCGAGTTGTAGGTGTCGGGGTCGGAGGCGTTTTTTGGGTCGAGGGTGTCGATGAAGAAGTCATCCCAAGCGGCCGTTCGGTACGGGTGGCATTTGGCGAAGGCGAAGACAACATCGACGAAGAAACGAATGCCGTTGGCGTGGCAGGTGCGGACAAGTTCGGCAAGATCACGGTTGGGCGCGGGATGCGAATAGGTGACAGGGGCGCCGAGCTCCATGTCGGGCGCGTTGTAGTTGGTGGTGCCATACCCCCATTGCCGGGGGTAAATGCTGTCGGCCGGCGGGAGGAGTTCGAGGGCGTTGATGCCCAGGTCGAGAAGGTAGGCGTTGCCGATGCGCAGGACATCAAGGTCGGCGAAGTTGGCGCCCTCGATATTGGCATCGATCAGGGCGGCGGTGTCGCGGAAAGTTCCAACCGATTGATCGCGTGCTCCGGGCAGGCTCGGTCGCGTCCAGTTTGCCGGTAGCTCATAGATCACGAGACGATTGTTGGGCGGCAGATCGGGCCGGTAACTCGTCCCGGCCAGGGTCGAACAAGGCGAGTCGCCCAGATCAGACGTCACGAGTTTATTTTTGCTCCAACGCACAACGGCTGCCGGGTAACGTTCGTCGTCGGTGAAGGGCGGCGCCGGACGCGGGGCCAGCACGCGCCAGTCGACGGCAGTCGCGAAGGGGTCGGTGATTCGAATGGGGCTTGCAGGGCGTTCGGGTTGGTTAGCAGTGACGTTAAACCAGTAGTGGTAGATCGCGCCATCTTGGAGGGCACACTCTGCGGCAGGGAGTGCCCAGAGGTCGGAAAAGCCGGGCACGGCGCGAAGGGGGATCGGCGGGTTTTCCACCACGACGAAGGGTGCGCCTGGTTGAACGCGAGCGAGGATCAAGCTTGGCGGAGGAATGGCGGTCGTGCGCCAGAGGACGAAGTTGGTTTCTCGCAGTTGGAGCAGGGTGGTGGCCATGGCGAAGGGGAGATGATGAGTTGTACTAAAACTATATGAGTTAATTCGTTTTAGACGCGGAAGGATTCCTCTGCCTTTATCTGACTTTGTGCCTGCTTAATCTGAGCCTCCGCGAAGATATGCTTCTGTTGAGTTAGGCTAACAAATTCACGGGGCCGCGTGAATAGGGGAAACCAGCAACGATTGCGTAAAATTTGTCAGTGATTCGCAATACTGCCGCCTGGGTATCGCCTAGCCGCTCAGGCCTATTTACTGAGAAGTGAGATCAATTTTCGCCGGCGCGCGTTCGAAGCTTTCGACGATGAGCAAGGGTTGCGGGCGCAGTCCGGCGAGCGGGGCGAACCAGCGGTCAGGAATAATCTCAAGTCGTGTGTTGAGATGGGTGGCGATTGAGTTGTAGTAGTCGCGGGCGAGGGCGATGCGCGTTTCGGTGTCGGAGAGCTCGCGTTGCAGGCGGAGAAAGGCGTCGTTCGACTTCAGGTCGGGGTAGCGTTCGGTCACCACGAGAAGCACCGGACGGGCGCTGTCGATATCGGGACCTGGCTGGCCGGGTGCGGTGGCGATGGCTTGCGTGCGCAGGGCGGCGAGTTCGGTTTGCACGATGCTTTCGTGGTCGCGCAGTCCTTTGACGATTTCGACTAGACGCGGAATTAGGTCGGCGCGGCGTTTGAGTTGCACGTCAATGAGCGACCCGCCTTGCGCGGTGCGGTTGCGGAGGTGGACGAGGCTGTTGAAGGCCATCCAGAGCCAGCCGGTGAGCCAGGCCGCAAGGAGCGCGGCGACCAGGCCGAGCGTGATGCGGAGGTCGGGCTCTTGTTGGGTGGATTGGAATTGAATCAGTGAAGCCACGGGCAGACCGAACAATATAAGAAGGCCAAAGAGCCAGAATTTCCAGCGGTAGCCGCGCTGGACGCGGGCCTCGCCTTTGTATGAAATGAGAAACAGCTCCTGGGCGCTATTAGAGGCGATTTCTGGTGCGACAACATCCGTGCGTTCACGAGCGTAGCCGGTGACAAATAGTTCGGTGTTGAGGGGGATGGCTTGTTCGGAAAAGCGCCGGGAGCCGGTGGAGTCGGCGATTTCGGACGGGGCTGCTTTTCCGAAGTAGAGGGTGTTGCCGCGCGTGACGGTTTCCGAAAAGACCGTTTGCGCGTCGATCTCAGCGCCTTCGGGTTGTACGAGGACGGCGCCGGTGTCGTCTTCGACGAAGAAGGCCGGAGCTTCCCCGCCGCTGTCGATCTGGGTCCAACCACTTTTGCGCACCTGGCGGGTTTTGGTTTTGCCGTCTTTGTCGGTGTAAGTTTCGGTTTCCCAGCGCGACCACTCTTCCTCGATCGTGTAGCTAAACCAGACGCAATCGGCTTCGGCGAGAAAGCTGCGGCGCGGTGGGGTGAGTTCGGCGCGTCCAGCGAGCTCGACCTGGCCGATGAAAACACCTTTGGCTTTTGAAGTAGGTGTATCGGCGAGAAAGCGCAGGCGTCGGCCGGCACGCAGCATCAGCCAGAAGAAGAGGAGGGTTAGGATTCCGGCGATGATCCAGGCCGGCCAGATGATTTCGGTTTGCATGCGGGGAAACTTAGCGGTTGGGAGATGGCTCGGTTAAATAGTTGAGCACGCGGGTGAGCCAAATGTTTACTTCGGCATAGGCGGTGCCGGGAGTTGCGAGCATGTCGTGGGCACTTTGAACGAAGGGCGCGGCGTGCAGTTCGTCGCCGCAGTTGTCGACGAAGGTCTGGACGCATTCGGGAGTGGCTTCGAGGTGAAACTGGAGCGCAAGGGTGCGGCGGCCGAGCTGGAAGGCCTGGTTTTCGGTGGCAGCGCTGCGGGCGAGACGTACGGCGGCGGGCGGGAGATCGAAGGTTTCACCGTGCCAGTGGAAAACATGGAGTCTCGCGGGGAAGACGAACTGATTGCCATCGGCTGGGACGGCCTCGATGGGGAACCAGCCGATTTCTTTTTGGCTGTTGTGATAGACTCGGCCGCCGAGGGCGCTGGCGATGAGTTGAGCGCCGAGGCAAACACCGAGCACGGGGACGCCGTTTTGCACGGCCTCGCGGATGAAGCGTTTCTCGTCGTGGAGCCACGGGAACTCAGCTTCGTCGTTGACGCTCATTGGGCCGCCCATGGCGATGATTAAGTCGAGGTCGCGTGGCGGTGGCAGCGCGGGATTTTCAAAAAAGCGGGTGGTGCTGATCGTGGCGTTCCGAGCGGCGAGCCAAGGGGTGATGGCGGCCAGGCCTTCGAAAGCGGCGTGTTGCAGGACGTGGACTCTCATTTCGGAATAGTCAGGGCAACCTACGGCTTGAGTGAAGCTATAAAAGGGAGCCGCCGGTTTAATAGGAGCCAAGGTTCACCTAACGTACCGATGCCAATGCTAGCTCTTTTTCCTCCTGTTAAATAGTTTATTTAGACTGGAATTCGAATAGTCAATCCGTGCGTAACCGTGTTACGATCG
>Ga0302321_100002104_pt1 | contig 17068 bp, 12 predicted proteins | sample Fen_T0_1_FD_202505 | JGI IMG/M metagenome (GOLD analysis project Ga0302321, IMG submission 202505) | Peat permafrost microbial communities from Stordalen Mire near Abisko, Sweden - Fen_T0_1 | ecosystem: Environmental > Terrestrial > Soil > Wetlands > Permafrost | place: Sweden: Abisko...
GCGCGTTGTGGGTGGCACGGCGTTCGAGGATATCGAGCAGGGTATTGAGCACGACGGTGACATCCGCAGAGGGGGTGAAGGAGATATCCACAGGGCTTGTTCCGTTATTCTTTTTCCAGCTCCGCAAGCATTTCACTCTTGTCAATTTCGATCACAAAGGAGTGGTTGTTTTTGCGGACCACCGTGCAGACGCTGTCGACGTACGGCAGGAGTGAGCCGGATTTATCGGGCGGCGTGGCCAGCAGCACTTGCAGCCCGGCCTGGCGCATAAACTGCAGCGCGCTGGCGGTGCGGGCGGTGTCCATTTTGCTGAAGGCTTCATCGAAGAGCGCCAGCCGGATGGTATCGGATGGGCGCGGCTGGTTCAGGCGGTAGGCCTGGGCAAAAGAGGCCGCCATTGCCACGTAGAAGGGCGTGGTGGTTTCGCCGCCCGATTTCTTGGCGTTGATCTGGCTCAAAAGCGCCCGGTCGCCATTGGGGTAGTGAATGCGGATGTCGTACTGCAAATAATTGCGGTAATCCTGCAATTCGCGCAGCTCGATATTCTCCTCGTCGTGCGTGGTCAGGCGTTCGAAGAGCAAATCCCAGCCTTGCTGGTGCTTCTGCCGAAAATCCGAGTCGAAGAGCGAGACGCCCATCACCTGCTGGCTATCCATGACCAGTTCGTAAACCTGCTTGACTTGCGGCGCGGCCTGGCTGATGAATTCGAAACGTTCGCCGCCAAAGCGCAGCCCTGCCAGGGTACTATTAAGGTGCGCCAGTTGCTGGCGGGCGTCCTCGATTTGTTCACGCAGGCGGTGGATGAAGTTCTCGACCAGTTCCTGTTCGGCCAGCGAGCGCTGGTGCGCAATCTGGCTTTCATAGCCGGGCAACTCTGAATTGACAAGTTTTTCGCGTTCACCGGTATAACGTGTCGCGTCTTCGGTGTCGTCGTAGCCGAAATCATAGTGCAGCGAGTATTCCTGTTTGGCTTCGCGCAGCCGATCCCGCGAGCGCTGCTCGGCAGTCTGATAGTCGTTTTCGTAGCGACCGGCATTTTGCAAGATGACTTCGAGCGGCTGGCGCTCACGGCGGCGTTCATATTCTTTTTGGATGTCGGAAACGGTCTCGGCGTCGGCATTTTCCTGGACGAGGAAGGCTTCGGCGCCCTGGAGCGCGTCGTCGGCAGATTTTTCCAGGCCGGGGATGGCTTCTGTTTCGAGGTGCTTGACTTCCCCTTCGAGTGTTCCGAGTTTTCGTTCGATAGTGGACACTTCTCCCTGGGCCTTGTGCAGCGCGGACAGGCAACGCTCCACCTCGGCTTTGAGTGCGTCGACCGAGCGCGTATCCAGCCCGGCGAGTTCGTCTTTATGGGCGCTGATTTCTGTTTCGAGGGGTGTGAGGCGGTTGAGGCTAGGCAGTGCCGCTTCCAATTCCACCAGCGGACGGATTTTGTCGCGCGTGAGCGCGAGCCGCTCATGCAGGGCGTTGGCGCGTTCGTTGAGCTGGATCATCTCACTGGCGATTTCATCCAGGCGCGCCTGGCGCTGCTCGATCTGGCGCGGCACGGCGCGCTCGCCAATAAACCAGCGCCGGTAGACCTGTGGATTGAGGTGACTGTCGGTATAGTTGCGGCGCACGAAGCACTCGCGTGTGATGGCAGTGCGCTGCGGGCGGAGTTGCTCGAGGTTGTCACACTTGACGTAATGGCCCAAGATCAGGTCGAGAAAGGCTTGGGCGGCGGGGTTGGGGGTGGTGACTTCGGAGGCGAGAGTATTGGAACGTGTTTCGGGTTTCGTTTTGCGTGTTCCGTTAAGGATGCTTTCGGTATCGAGGATGGTTGCGCCGTGAATGGTGTCTTTGTTTTTCCGGTAGAGTTGGATGGCGGTATTGTAATGTGCAGGCGGGACGAGCAGGGTGAAGCGGTTGAACCCCAGCAAGCCTTCAACAGCGTCCTGCCAACTATCGTCGGGGATCTTGAGTTCGTTGCACAGGTACGTGACTTCGTTTGCGCCCAGCCCCAACTCGGCGCGCAGCAGGCGGCGTAGTTGGGCGGCGTGCGGCGCTTCGGCTTCAACGCTGGCTTCGCGGTCGCCAGTGCGCAGTTTGCGGATATCGGCTTCGAGACTGGCCGCTTCACTGGTAAGTTGGCTTACTTTTTCGGCCAGCAGGGTTTCAGAGCGGGAGAAATCGTGGCTTAGAGACGTCAGGGCTTCCTGAAATTGGCGTGTTGTTTGTTCCGTAATAGTGGGGGCGGTCAGGAAGGTTTCGAGGGCGGAGGGGATTTCGAGTTTATCGGCGCGCAGATACGCGCAGAGTTTTTTCGCGTCAGCCTGCTCGTGGGCCAGCACGCGGTCAATTTCAGCTTTGCGCTGGCGCACATCGGTCAGTTCGTGGGTGAGGATGGCAATTTTCTCACGCAGTTCCTTCTCGCGGACGGCGCTCTGGTCGGTGCGCAGGGCAACTTCGGCGTCGGTGAGTGCCGATTGGGCAAAGACCAGGCTGCGGGCCAGATCGTCGCGCTCCAGTTCGGCGCGGCTGAAAGACAGCTTGACGGAATCCAGTTCGAGACGGCGGGACTTCAAGTCATCCACAAAAACATCCGCCTGGGCGCGGCTGGCAATGTAAGTGTTGGTGATGCGCCGGCGGAGATTGGCAGTGCGCTCCTTGTTGAGTTCGTCAATGCGGTTGAGCGACTCGATGCGCTCGCGGACGTTAGCGGCCAGGCTCTCGAAGTGGCGCAGGGTTTCGAGTTGCGCTTGCAGGGTCTTGACATCGACCAGATTTTCGTCGAGCAGGTAATTGTGGACAAAGGAGCGGATGTCGGTCAGCGGGCTGAAGGCCAGGCCCTTGACGATTTTGGCCGGGAAAGTATCCTTGAGCTGCCCGAGGCGGTTGAGCAGATGGACGCGGTAATCTTCGAGACGCGAAAAAACCTGGGCGCGGGCGCCGGAGGGCAGGGCAAAATTCTCAAGATGGCGCTTGAAAGCGCGGGTATCGAAAACCTGGCCGGGGGATTTGAAGAACCAGTCGTCGTTGAGCGCAGCGTCGTGGACGATGAAGTAGGCGACATCGGGATTGCGGCCGTCCTCATAGGCGTCGATGATGGCGCCATGTGTAAAAAAAGTGCCGTCGGGGTTCTTGAATTCGAGCGCAACCACACCGGTGGCGTCGGCGCGCAAGTAGCGCTGGCCTTCGGTGCCAAGTTCCCCGCGAACGTAACTGGCCAGGGTGCGCTTGCCGCCAGTGAGCGCAGCCTGGTTGAAGCGCACATCCCGCTGCCCACCCACCAGGGCAAACTGCACCGCATCGAGTACGGTGGATTTTCCTGCACCGTTGATGCCGATAAAGTAAGTGGTTCCCTGGCAGTTGATGGTGGTGTTTTCGAACAAATGCCAGTTGACGAGGCGGATGCGGGTAAGAAGTTTCATAGGGGTTCCTGTTGCGTGTTGCGTGTTCCGTTAGTGGATTAAGAGAGAGGGATGATTTCGAGTAGGGATATGCAACACGCCATCATTCTTCCTCGCTCTCCGTCTCTCCTTCGCCCGCGCGATATTTCCGCAGCCAGGCTTCCAACTCGTCCGCAGATTGGATGGGCAAAATCAACTTCACCGAGCCGCGCAGGCGCAGGCGGCTTTCCGAGTCGCGCACATCGATGGAACGGCCATCGATCGTGTCGATCAGCCCGATGGAACGCAGGCGGCGCAAAAGAGCTTCGTATTGGATGATACCCAGGTCGCGTTCTTTGCCGGTGATGGTGCGATATTCTTCGCGGACCTCGCCAATCGTGGCCACCGGGTCGTTGGCCAGACTGAGATGCTCGATTTTTTCCTCGTACAGTTTACGCAGGACTACAATCATCAGGCTTTCGTCGAGTTTATAGCGGGCGCGGCAGTAGCTGAAATCAGAGATGGCCTGAAAAATGCGGTGGTAATCATCGTGAAGCAGGCTGAAACCGGCCAAACCGAGCAATCCGTCGAATACGTCACGGTGTCGGTGGACGAAATAGTAATCGTCTTTATCGGTGTCAACATCCTGGTAGAGAAAAGTTTGCCCGAGCAGGCGGTTGACAATGCGCGGCACATCGCGACGGGATTTTTCGGGAACGTCGGTGAGTAAATCTTCGGGGGAGAAGGACATGGTTGGTTCCGGAGTTAGGATTGTGAGGAAGATATTGCGTGTGGCGTTGGGGTGGCGTAAAACCGGGCATGCATTCCGGGTCATAAGCGTGTCAACTCGAAGGGCGCAACTTTGTATTCGCCAACCCGCACCGCCTCGCCGGCCACCACTTCCAGGCCGTAACTGACTTCAGGATGGTGGGCATAGGCGATGATGGTGGTCAACCAGTGCAGGTCATCGCGCACATCGGCCGGGATTTCGATGAGGTGCAGGCGTTTATGCCCGTTGAAAAATCCGATCACTTTGCGGTTGACTTTATCGGGCGAGAAGGCCTGGGTCACGTCCTGCATGGTAAGGGTGCGCAAAGCCAGTAAATCATCGGGACGCAGGGTCGGCAGGACGATGTCATCGGGGGTAAAGGGGGCGCGCCGCTGGGGTGGGGTGTAAAAACTACGCGCGTCTGGTGAGCGCACGGGCGTTTGACGCAGGCCAGGGGCGCCATCCGGGAGTTCGGTCAGGCCCTCGCTTCGCAAAGCGGATAGCTCTTTGGCAAGCGAGACCAGTTTGTCTTTGAAACTGCCGTCCGCGCTGCCGAGTTGATAGCGCACCTGGCGCAGCGACGTGCGCAAATATTGGGCATGGCGACTATCGATATCGGCCAGAAGCGGGTCCAGCCCTTCGAGTTGGTTGGAGATAAAGGTCAGGTAGTGACTGATTTCAGTTTCTGCCTGTGCGGGGGAGAGCCGGCTTTGCGCTGCCAACTCCTCGGCGGTGTGAGAAAGCCAGTCGCCGTCGAGTTGCCAGTTCTGGATCTGGTTGATGATGTCGCGCCGATAACGGGAGACATGATCCGATGTTTTCAGCGCATGATAGGCGGGCCCTAGCGTCAGGGTATAGTCGTCAAATTGCAGGCGCAACAGGGTGGCAACGCTTGTCCTGAGCCCCGTCGAAGGATCGGTTTGTTTGGTGGCGCGTTCCACATAACGGCGGATGTTCTGGTTAAGTTCGCTCAGTCCACGCACCACCTGACGCACGTTTTCGTAAGTCTGCGTGACCGCCATGGCAGGCGAGAAATCCTTGTGGGTGGTAGCGGAGGTGATCAGTTGGTGTGCAGCATAGAGTTGCCCGGTAAACTCGCGCGGCTTTTGTTCCTGAATGGTGCGCAGCGCTTCCAGCAAGGCAAAGGCGTAATCGGGCAGGATGATGGTTTCGGTGTAGTCGGCGTGTTGTTCGCGCTCGATCCAGCCGGTTTCAGCCATTCGGCGGATCAGGTAGGATGCGTAATCCTGCTCCGATTTTTGACCGGTGATCGAAACGGAATCAGGCTCACCTGCGATCTGCACAGCCATTTCGGCGGCAATCTCCCCCTCGGCGTTAGCTTCCTTCAAATAGTGGACGATTTCATCCACTACTACTTCGCGCGTCAAGCCAAAACGGTTGAATTCGGCCAGGGCATAAATGCGCAGGAGAATCGCCATATAATGGCGCTGCAGGGAGACGATGCCCTGGGTGCTGAACAGGTTGAACAAATTGGGTGGCAGGATATCAAACGGGTTCGTCATGATTGGAGTCCCATACCAAAATATCCTGCGGCTGGCAGTGGAGCGCCGCGCACAGCTTTGCCAGCGCATCCAGATCAATGTGCCGCGCCTGCCCGGCGTCGAGCCGGTAGATGAAATCCTTGGGCACGCCGGCCTGTTCAGCCAGCTTGCGAGGCGACACGCGCGCGCCGGTTTCGGCTTGCTGCTTGCCCAAAAGGATGGTGATACGCCCGGTAGTAGAAAGTTTTGTATTCATAAGAACAACTGTTCTAATATTACAAACAAATGAAGGTTCTGTCAAGGCTTTTGGCGCAAATTCGAGACATTTGGTGGATGATTGGCTACAATCTCACCATGATCACCCTAACGCGGTACAAATCTGATGTATGGGTGTTTGATGGTTTGAACGCACCTGCCAGCCCCTAACAAGCAGGTGAGGATTTTAGCCTGGTAGTGTTCCAACATGCCGAGGCATACCGACAGTCATTTAAAGCATTGCTGGGAAAACAGGCGGGTAATGTGGTCTTGCCGAACATCGAAAAGACTCTGACAACTATTCTAAATGAACAAGTAAACTGTCAATGTCGAAGATGTCTTTTCTGGCCGTCGTATTGATCAGTTGCTTTCAGGGTGGGGGATTCTTGCGGTACAGCACCTGGTATATCATGGTGGCCATTTGCTCGGCCGAGTAGTCGTTGGTAGTCTCCAACCACCAAAATAGTAGACGGCTGATCGTGCCTGTCAGTATCTGAGCCTCGATTTCTGACGGTATGTTGAAATCGACATCAGTGGGGGGTGGCGCGTTGCGAATGTCATCCAAGAAGGACTCTGCCATGAAATTCTGAACACGTGCCGTGAGCATTGCGCTGCCTTTCCCACCCAACATTACCCGATATAGATCACGATGTTTTTCTGCGTGATGGAAGATGTTCAATAAGCCGTAGTATTCCACCCCGGGCGCGTTGCGGTCGAGCTGCTTGTGCGCATCCTGCTCCAACGTTCGAAACAGCTCCTGAAATACAATCCAGACGATCTCCTCTTTATCTTTGAAATGAATATAAAACGTCCCTCGGCCGAGGTCTGCCCGATCGGTAATATCCTGGATCGAGATGGCGTCATAGCCTTTTTCAAGAACGAGTTGCATCGTAGTTTCGATCAATTGCTTACGCGTCTGCAAACGGCGACGTTCGTGACGGGATGGCTGAGGAGTGTCCATTGTTGTACACCTGTTTAATCATGAATAGCAGCAGAAACTCGAGGAATTAGTTCCTTGAATTGTTTGTCAACTAGCTTATACTCTATTGTGAATATTGTACCATTTATGACACAGTGTTCAGTGATCAAGTCGGTGAGACACAACAGGAGTATGAACATGTCCGAAAATATCGCGCAAATCCTCGATGGCGTGGCCGAGACGCTGCTCATCACCCTTTACATTCGGGCTTTAGAATCGCAGCGCCCCGACGCCTTGATCAAAGACGACAAGGCCGTGGCCCTGGTCTCGCAGATCGGTTATGACTTTTCGCGTTTCAAGCAGATCAGGATGGATGAGGATGATAAGGTTTCAATTGTGCTGCGCAACCGGGAATTCGATCGCCAGGTGCGAGATTTTCTGTCCCGCCACTCGGATGCGGTGGTTGTCCATATCGGTTGCGGCCTCGATTCGCGCTTCGAGCGGGTGGATAATGGCCGGGTGGAGTGGTACGACCTTGACCTGCCGGAAGTCATCGATCTGCGCCAGAAGCTTCTCGGCAGCGAGGGGGGGCGCCACCATTTTTTGAACTACTCCGCCTTTGATCCTGCCTGGCTGGAAATTATCAGTAGTTTTCGGCAGCGCCCGGTTCTCTTTCTGGCCGAGGGCGTCTTTATGTACTTTGAGGAAACGCAAGTCAAGTCGTTGGTGCTGTCGCTGCAAGAACGTTTCCCAGGCGCCGAGCTGGTCTTCGATGCCTTTTCACCCTATCTTGTCAAGGTTAGCAATCTTCGTTTTGCTCTGACCAAGCTCAGCGCGCGCTATCACTGGGGGTTGAAGCGTGCTAAAGACCTGGAAGATTGGCGGGATGGCATCCGTCTGCTCGATGAATGGTTTATCTTCGATCACCCTCAACCGCGCCTGGCGCATGTCCGGTGGATGCGCCACATCCCCTTTCTAGCCAGAGTCATAGGCATTTTCCACTACCAACTCGGTGATGCAATCACGAGATAGCCGGGCAGCGGTATGCAAGGAGCAGTAATGGTTCCAAAATCCGGCCCAGCGCCGGAAAGCAATTTGAGCAAGAAAGATGTCGTGCAGTTTTTGAAAGAATTTGTAATGGGTAGAGAAAGGGTGAACAGCCAATTTCACCGCAGAGTCGCCGAGAACGTGGAGAAAACCCTTTGAGACGGCACTTTCTGCGTGCTCTGCGGTTTAAGGTTTTTGTTCAACCTTTCTGTGACTAATACAAGTTTTTGAAAGAATTGGTGCAATATATGAAGTTGTTCAGGACTGCCTTTGAGCGAGTGGAGCAAATGAAATGCAGCCAAGTTTACGTGCGCGGCTTGCTTGGGAATGCCACGCGCAAGAATGTTGAATAGATGGCGCTGGGGCTGGGCGAAAAAGTGCGCAGCCTGCAGTATTTTGTAGGACAAAGCCAGTGGGTGGGAAACGGGGCCAGTGATTGTGATCCATCAAGGCTTGATTGGTGAAAGCTTGGGAGAAGAAGACGGAGTTGCATTGATCGACGAATCGAGCGTGGTTAAGCAAGGGAGTGAGTCGGTTGGGGTATCGGCAGGAGATGCACCAGTATCAGAATCGGGTCTTGTAATTTTCAACAGTCGGATACATACGCCAAGGCCGTTGTAGACAATAACTACATTCCTACACCCCTGTGTTTCAACAAAAACACTTGAAGCCGCCCTTCAGCAGTTTGAAGGGCGGCTTCCTGGTTTCCTCAATTCAGAGCCAATACGTTTGGCCATGAATTACCTGCAGATCAATCTTTTAGGGCGAATAGTATGGCTTTCTCAAAGTCGAGCAAGGTCAAAAGCGTTGACACGAATTTACCCTACGGGCACGATGGCACGAATGACACGAATTTTGTGTGCGGAAATGTGAATTTCATGTCTGATCACCCGAATAATTTTGCAGACCCTTGGACTTTGAGAAAGCCCTGGGGCGAATAGAAAACCCTATTGTATTTAAGTAAAATTTGCAATATAATTTCGGTAGCATTTCCGGTAATGTTACCGGTAATGCTACCGAAATAGTTTCGAATAATTATCTGACTTAAATTATTGAAATCTGTCACTGGAGGCGTAAGCTATACATATATAACAGCCAAGGAATTCCAATTACCCAATCGTGTTATTTCCAACTTTCACCCATTTTCAGGAGGAAGAAGATCATGTCTGTCAAGAAGTTCGTTCTGAGCCTATCCGCTCTCCTTATGGTTGCCAGTTTGTTGGCGTCTTGTGGCGCTCCAGCGACCCCCCAGGTGGTTGAGGTCACCCAGATTGTGGCCGGGACCGCGATGGTGGTAACCGCCACACCCGAGGCAACCGTAAGCCCTTACGATGATAACGCTCCCATCACGGTCTGGATCGACGCGGACCGCCAGCCTGCCTTTGACGCTTATGTCAAGGCGCATCCCGATAAAGCCGCACTCCTCAAGGCGGTTACCGTTGATCGCGAGCAGTTCCCGGCCAAAGTCCTGCTCTTCAACAACACCGACCAGGGCTGGCCGGATGTGGTCTTTGCGGAACCCCGCCTTGTGGGCCGCGTTGCTGACGATGCTCATCACTTCCCGCTCGATCTGAAGCCGTGGGTGTCTGCGGACGTGCTCGGTGGTTATACCGGCATGGCCGGCTGCACATTTGGCGACAAGGTCTACTGCCTGCGCCACGACCTGGCCATGTTTGTGACATACTACAACAAACCGCTCATGGACAAGTTCGGCTACACCGTTCCCACCACTTGGGAAGAGTATCAGGACCTCAGCGATAAGCTAGCCAAGGATCATCCCGGCTATTATCTGGGCACTTGGGGCGATGGCTGGACATTCATCAGCTATTTTGACGCCAGCGGCTGCCCCTCGCATGAGTTGGTCAGTGATGCCGAAATCAAGATCGATATGACCGACGCGCGCTGCGTTCGCGCTGCCAAAATGATCGACCACATGCTGGCCAATGGCACGCTGTTCAACACCGATTACTTTAGCGCTGAGTTCGCCAAGGTCGTCTCCAGTGACCATCTCTTGTTGATGCCCGGCCCGGCCTGGATGTTCGGTGTCTTCGGCGGCAACGACAAGAGCTCCTGGTATAAGACCTCTGACCATCAGCTCGGGGTTGCCAATCCCATGAAGTGGAAAGCGGATCCTGCGGCACTGACCCCGGCCATGGGTGGTGCGGCTTGGACTGTCTCCAGCCATACCAAGAACCCCAAACTGGCTGCCGACTTTGTCCAGTGGGTTACCACCGACCCGGGTTTCTGGAAGGGAACCACCAATTTCCCGGCCTACAAACCCATCCAGAATCTGTGGCAGGCCGCAGTATCGAGCAACCCGCTCTTCGCCAACGATCCCTTCCCGATCTACCAGCTGGCTTCCACCCAGATTACGACGCTGGACAAGTGGCCGCGCTTCGACCTCATTGCGCCGCTCAGCGAAGTTGTCAAGACGGGATTGAAGGATAAGAAGACCGTCGAATCGATCTTGGCTAATTTTGGAACCTCGCTGGCCCCGCTGGCGGAAGCGCAGGGCTACAAAGTCGACCTAATCAAGTAATCTGTTAGCAAGCATGAGATAGTCTAGACTCTCTCATGCACAGTTGAAGGCGGGGCGCATCTCCGATAAGTATGTTCACAGAAATGCGCCCCGCCATTTACCCTACTATCTGGAAAGATGCGGTCCAAAGGAGTTTTCCTTGACTAATCAAACGGCGCCCCTCCCTGTTCTGCCTTTGGCGAACAAGCCGCGTTTCGCAGGTCTTTCCCACTGGCGGCGGCATTTGGTGGCCTATCTATTCATCTTGCCCTATGCCTTGTTCATGCTGGCTTTTGGCCTTGGTCCAGGTCTCTACGCCCTATTGATCAGTTTTGCTGATTTCAGCACCGGTAAGGTAAGGTATTTTGCGGCGGGGTTTGGCAACTACCTGGCCGTTTTCAAAGAGTTTCGCTTCTCGTTTACTTTTGTCAACATCGGGGAGTTCTTGCTGATCTCGGTGCCACTCGGGATTGCCATGGTCGTAATATTGGCAATGTTGTTGCAAATGCGCCCTGGGCGATTGTCGACAGCCTTACGCACCCTTTATTTCGTCTCTGGCGCAGTCACGGGGCCCGTATTGGTGTTGGTTGTCATTTTCATGCTGGATCCCAGCATCAGTCCCTTTCAGGGTCTCCTGAAGGGCATGGGCTTCCAATTGACCAATGACGTGATTTATGCCGGCAGTTTGCCCATCATCTTTACCCTCATGGGCTTTTTTGCCGGCGCAGGCATGTGGATTGCAATCCAATATGGTGCGTTGGAAGCCATTCCGACAGAAGTGTTGGAAGCAGCCACTATTGACGGCGCCAATGCCTGGCAAAAAATATTGTTCATCAAATTCCCACTCATCCGCCCCTATGTCATTTATCAATTTATTCTGATTTTCGCCGGGAATGTGCAACTGTTCGTGGAACCACAGATTTTGGGCGGAGGCAATAATCTCGGCGTCGGCGGTAATGTGCCAACGGTCTGGTCGCCGAACCAATTGGCTTACAACTTCGCCTTTGAGATGGGGAATTTCGGCGCTGCTTCTGCGCTTTCGCTAATCCTGCTGGCGATTGGGTTGGGAGCCGCCTACCTGATTATTCGCTGGACTGGTTTTTTCAATATTGAGAAATAAGGAGAGTGAGCATGTCTAAAAATGATACCGTGCATCCACATTCTCACCCGGTTCCCCTGGAAAGATTTTGGATGAACACTGTCGGCGATCAAGGAATTCTGGGTTTTTGCTTGCGCTGGGGAGTGCTTTTGTTGTTTGCTGCATATTTCTTTGTCCCCTTGCTCTGGCTCGTGTTGGCTACTTCCAAAAGCGCACCGCAGCTTCTTGAACTGAACCCCCTGGCCTTTGGCTCGTTCCAGCGGATTCAGGAAGCCTGGCAGAGAATTATCGAGTATCAGAATGGCGAAGTGCTGACCTGGGCTTTCAACTCTATCCGCTACGTGGTTCTGGGACTGGCCTTATCGCTGGCCAGTTGCATCCCCGCCGGCTACATTCTGGCCATTGCGCGCTTTCCGGGCCGGCATCTTATACTCTGGCTGACCTTGATCACCATGTTGCTGCCGCCCTCGGCTCTGGTATTGCCCATGTTTATGGAGCTAAACCTGGTGCATTTGGTCAACACCCAATGGGCCGTCATTTTACCGGCCGCCTTCTTCCCCTTCGGCACATACCTGACCTATATCTACTACGCCTCCAGCCTGCCTCCGGAACTACTCGACGCGGCCCGGGTGGACGGTTGCTCCGAAGTCCAATTGTTCTGGCATATCGCCTTGCCACTTGCCACCCCTTTGCTGGGCTTGCTGGCCTTCATCAATTTCAACACGAACTGGAACAATTTCTTCGGCCCTTATGTCTTGTTGAATGACGATAAGCTTTTCAACCTGCCGGTTGGAATTCAGCAGTTCGTCGCCGCCACGTCCGCCCTCCGTCCCGGATTCAACCCCAGCCCCGGCATCATGGTCGGCTATCAACAGGCCGAAGCCGCCTTGTTTGGGCTGATCATGGTAGTGCCTGTGGCAATAGTGTTTTTGATCGCGCAACGCTATGTCATTGGGGGCGCCTTTACCGGCTCCGTTAAAGGATAGGCTTTCAGGTCCACGCTGGATTGAGCTTCCCTCGGCCGTCGTTTTCCCCGGGCGTTGCATTATTGAGCTGGATGATGCGATGGATCTCCCATTGCAGCAGTTGTCCTCGGTGCACGCTCGCCTTACACCCTATCCGAAAAATATCCACGGCCATCTTATTATCCATGGCAACGCGCGACAAAAGCGAATTTTCTACAGGCGTTTTTTGAATTTTCGGATGGGGTGTTGGCGTCAGCCGAGGAAACTTCAACTATATGCCATCGCTCCAATATTCTTGGCGACATAACGGCTCTGGTAATTTGTTTCGCCGCTTGGGTGGAACGCAAACGTATGTCAGTGACTTCTAGCGAGTCTCGGGCATCTTGGTTTTACCATCACAGCCCCGAAAAGTCTGTCGCTACCCTTCCTGGGTTGGTCGAAGGGTGATGTAGCATTCTGGAATTGATTTGCGCTGGGTTCCGTCAGGGGCAACCGGCGAGCTGTTGAGTACAAAGAAAACAGGTCGATTTATATGAATTTAATTGATTTCACCATCCAACCAGGGTGTCTCCGCCTTGAAACCTCGCAGGGACTTATGAGTTTGACCTCATATTCTCCGGGAATAGTTCGGGTTCGGTACACGTTGAGACCGGGTTTCTCCCAAAAGGAAAGTTTGATGGTCGTGCCTGAAGCGCAACCATCTGCAGATGCCGACGTCCGGGAAACGGACGACGCGCTCTTTTTTTCGACATCCCAACTTACCATCCAGATCGATCGCAGTACGCTGGCGTTTACGTACATGGACGCAAATGGCAAAACCCTTACCCGTGAACCGGACCGCGGCGGAAAAACCCTCATCCCCATGAATGTCACCAGGTTCATTCCCTACAACAAAAATGACATCCAAGCCGTGGTAGGGGCAGATGGATTGCGTGTTTCAGCCAGCACCTTCAAAGAGGTGTTTGACCGCAATGCTTATCATGCCAAACTTGAGTTTGAGTGGCTGGATGGGGAAGCGCTGTATGGTCTTGGCTCTCACGAAGAAGGCATGCTGAATTTACGCGGCCAGCACCAATATTTGTACCAACAAAACATGAAGGCGGTTGTTCCTATCCTTCTTTCCACCAGGGGCTATGGCATCGTGCTCGATAACTACTCGTATATGACCTTCCACGACGATGCCTTCGGCTCATATCTATGGGCCGATATCGGGGACGAACTGGATTTCTATTTCGTTTACGGGCCCGGGTTCGACCAGATCGTCAGCGGAATTCGGAAATTAACCGGCAAAGCCCCCATGCTGCCACGTTGGGCTTTTGGATATATCCAGTCAAAAGAAAGATATCAATCACAAGATGAACTGATTGAAGTGGTGCAAGAATATCGAAAGCGCGGCTTGCCCCTCGATTGCATTGTGTTGGATTGGAAGTCGTGGCCGGAAGGTCTCTGGGGCCAAAAAACCCTCGACCCCGAACGCTTTCCCGATCCCAAAGCGCTGACTGCTGAACTCCACCGTCTGAACACTCGCCTGATGGTCTCCATCTGGCCAACGATGGATCCTAAAAGCGCCGACAACCAGGAGATGCGCGACCAGGGTTGTTTGCTTGGAAACATGGCCACTTACGACGCATTTCAGGAAAAGGCGCGGCAACTGTATTGGAAACAAGCCAACGCAGGCTTGTTCTCTCACGATATAGATGCCTGGTGGTGCGACTGCACCGAGCCATTCGAAGCGGATTGGCAAGGCGCCTTCAAACCTGAACCGGAAGAACGAGTACAAATCAATACCGCTGAAGCGAAGAAATATCTCGATCCCCAATACATCAACGCCTATTCCCTGTGGCATTCCAAAGGCATCTACGAAGGGCAGCGACAGGTGACCGACCGGAAGCGGGTCGTGAATCTGACGCGCTCGGCTTATGCAGGGCAGCATCGCTATGGCACGATTACCTGGTCGGGAGATGCCGCTGCCAATTGGGAAACACTGCGCCGCCAAATCGCTGATGGATTGAACTTCTGCGCGACAGGCTCGCCTTATTGGACTGTGGATATTGGCGCTTTCTTCGTCCAGAATAAACCCGAGCTTTGGTTCTGGTGCGGTGATTACGCTCAGGGCGTGGATGACTTGGGCTATCGGGAACTGTATGTGCGTTGGTTTCAATTTGCTGCTTTTCTACCCATGTTCCGCTCACATGGCACCGATACCCCGCGTGAAATCTGGCAGTTTGGCAATCCGGGCGACCCGACGTACGATACGCTCGTGAAATTCCTTCGTCTTCGCTACAAGTTGATGCCATATATCTATTCTGTGGCAGGGCAGGTCGCGCACAAGGATTACACCATGCTGCGCGCGCTGCCTTTTGACTTTTGCGCTGACCCCGCCACCTATAATATCTCCGACCAATTTATGTTCGGACCGGCTCTGCTTGTCAATCCGGTAACGAAACCGATGAACTATGGCCCCAACTCGACCCCACTAACAGGTGCCGAGAAAACTCGCCCGGTCTACTTGCCGGCCGGCAGTGATTGGTACGACTTCTGGACAGGTGAACACTATACAGGCGGCCAAACGGTAAGCGCGAATGCGGAATTGGAAACCATGCCGTTATTTGTGCAAGCTGGGTCGATTATCCCCCTCGTGTCAGATATTTGCTACACAGATGAGCAGTCAGATGCGGTGATAGAACTTCGAATCTATCCAGGACAAGACGGGGTCTTTACTCTGTACCAGGATGAAGGCGACAATTACAACTACGAGAAGGGTTCTTTTGCAACCATCCAGTTGCGCTGGGAAGATAGGAATAGCTGTCTCATTTTTGAAAACCGCCAGGGAAAATATCCTGGAATGAGCGAAACTCTGGAGTTTTCTATCTCGTTGATTGGTGAGACCAGCGAGTGCCAAGTTATTTATGGCGGAACGCATAAGGTCGTTAATTTTTTCAAACGATAAGGGTTGCGTATCAAGAAACAACCTTCCAACCAAACTTTCTACGGATAACCCCTGTGTCCAAACAACGCATACTATGGCTAGACCGGCTTAAAGCTGAAAGTGTTTCGGAGTATATTCGACTGCACCAACAGGTATGGCCGGAATTGGAGGCCGCCTATCTTCAGGCCGGCATTCTCCAGATGGGTTGTTACCTGAACGGCTGCGAGCGTCTGGTCTTCATCGAATACGAGTCAGAGATTTACGACCAGCTCAAAGCTGGCCTGGACTGCAACCCGGTGGAAATCCGCTGGCAGGCGCTGATGAAAACCTTCTGCGACCCGCAGGTTGATCGGCATAGTTTGACGGAAGTGTATTATCTTTCCCAACAGTCCACGGAGTAGTCTCAATGCAATATATTACAATTTTCCATGCCAATCTAAATTACGCCTACCTGACCGAAGATCGCTATGAATTTGTTATTCGCCAGGCATACGAGATGACGCTGGATACCATGCAAGCGGAGTTTCCAGACGTGCCATATGTCTTTGAAGCCTCGGGATACACGTTGGAACACATGGCGCAGAAAACGCCGGATGTGCTTGAAAAATTGAAGGCAGCGATAGCGCGAGGCCAGTGCGAGTTCATGGGTTCACCCTATGCCCATCCCATGCTGCCGAACTTTCCGCAGGACGACGGCCTTTGGTCTATCCGATTTTCTAATGATGTGTATGAACGGTTGCTTGGCTTCCGCCCCAAGAGCTTCTGGAATCCCGAATGCGGTTGGCGTAGTTACGTTCCGACTCAGGTCGTGGCGGCCGGCTACACCAATATGATCGGCGATTTTGAAGCTTACAGCCGCTCTTGCGGCCCTGATGGCAAGCCTCTCAGACCCGAAATCCATGCCGCGGAATATAGCCGGGAACCGGCTTTCTATAACTTCAATTTTAAGTACGACCTGCCCGGCTCGGAAAAAGCCGTGCACTTCCCCTTTAACCAGGTTCATAGCCTCCTGCCCGACCAGTTGCGCATCTTCTTGCGCACCGACCGCTTGGCCCAGTTTGGCGTGCGCTACTTCATGGGCATGGACGGTTACACCTTGGAGAAGTATCTGGATTTGGTTCGAAAGTATTCAGAGCAACCCGCTGACGAGCCGGAAGGCGCCGTGATTATCTTTGCCGATGACGCCGAGTATATTGGAACCAACGGTTGGTTCCGCCTGAAATTCCAGAACCAGCCAGACAATGTGTTTGAAGCAACGCCAGAATCCAGGCAGAAGCTTATTGACCTGGTCTCAGCAGTCCGACGTATGGGCCGGTTTGTGACTTTTGATCAGGCCTGCCGGACACTTCCGCCGCTGCCGGGGGAGATTACGTTTGATGATGATTCGGCCTGGCATGGAGCCCGTTCTTCCACCTGGGCGAACACGCCCATGGCCCGCCTATTACGGCCTTGGCAAGAATTGGTGCGCGCCCGGATTAACAGCGCGGCGTTGAACGACGAAACCCAAAAAATGGCCTGGTTCCACCTCACCAATTCCTACAACTCCGATGGCCAATGGCCGCCCACCCTGCCGGAGGCACCGCACATTGTACATCCTTACAATTACGCTTATTGTTTTGAGAATCTATTGCGCGCCGAAATGCTGGTGGGGGGCGTGCCGCGCGACCAATTAAAAACCAATCCGGTAGAAACCCTAA
>Ga0302321_100002105_pt1 | contig 17051 bp, 9 predicted proteins | sample Fen_T0_1_FD_202505 | JGI IMG/M metagenome (GOLD analysis project Ga0302321, IMG submission 202505) | Peat permafrost microbial communities from Stordalen Mire near Abisko, Sweden - Fen_T0_1 | ecosystem: Environmental > Terrestrial > Soil > Wetlands > Permafrost | place: Sweden: Abisko...
GTATGATTGGCGCGCTCGCGCACATGAAGACGTACCTCGATTACGGCACGTTCGCGCCGTTGCAGCTGGCATCGGCTTGGGCGCTCGAGCATGGTGAGCGTTTTCCAGATGAAATCCGCAACCTGTACAGGACGAGGGCGCATTCCTTGGTCGAAGGGCTGCGCGCGGCTGGCTGGCCCGACGTCGCCGAGCCGAGCGGCACGATGTTCGTTTGGACCAAGATCCCGCCCGCCTTTGCCGGTAAGCGATCGCTTGCCGCAACCACCGAACTTTTGGAGTCCGCGCACGTCGCAGTCTCGCCGGGCGTGGGCTTCGGTCCCGGAGGCGACGAATTCGTACGCTTCGCGTTGATCGAAGATCCGCCGCGCGTTCAAGAAGCCTGCGCCCGTATCGCGCGCTTCTTGAAGAGCAAGCTCTAGGCGTGCTGTCAGGAGCGCCACGAGTTTGCGCTAAGAGGCCGATTCGAGCACGCGGTGGATCGCGTCGGGGACGAGACCGTAGCCTTCGGCCGCCGCAAGCAGTCGCGCGTTGTCGGGAAGCTCGGTCAGAAACTGCCGCGCATAGGGCGTGCCGACCAAACCGTGCAGGCGCCGCACGAGCGGGGGCATACCTCGCGCGATGGCTTGGCGAGCTGCCTCTTCTTCTCCGATGGCCACGTAGGCCGCGTGCAACGCCAGGTAAACCGCCGATTCGTTGAGTAAGCTCGGGGCACCTTGGTCGAGCAGGCTCGCGGCCTCCCGCGCGAGTTCGACCGCGCCGCCCGCGTTCCCGCAACGCCGCTCGGCTTCTGCCCACAAGCCGAGCGCGACGGGCAGTAGATCGCGGTGGCCCGTGGTGCGATAGGATTGAGCGGCGATGCGGAGCAGCCCCAGGGCACGCCGCCACTCGCGCTCGGCGCTGGCGCGCAACAGCTCGCTGCCCCGATAAAACAGCATGCCCAGGTTGGCGCGGTCGGGCGCGGCCCAAACCCCAGTTGCGGCCGCGTCTGCGTCCGCGCGCACCTCGGCTAAATTAGCCTCCAATTGTCGATCGTTGCCGAACGTTGCGGCCCAACCGAGCAGGTTCATTTGCGCGTGGCGCACCGCTCCGAGGCTGCCGATGGCGTCGGAAAGAGCGAGCCCCGTTTCGAGCGCGGTGCGCGCTTCTTGTCGCGCGCCGATCGTCGTCAAGGCAAAACCGAGATTGGTCATCAGCATCGCTTCGCGCTCTTTCAAGCCCGCACCACGGGCTGCACTAGCCGCGTTGCGGCGCGCCTCCAGCGCCGAAGCGAGCGCCCCCTGGGTTTGTCGGACGATGGCTTGAGTCTGATAGGCGTCCACGGCGGCGGCGCTGGTGCTCTGCTGCTGGGCCAACTTGAGCAAGCGCTTGATCTCGGCCTCGGCCTCGGCAAAGCGACCGGCGAAGGCCACGCGCAGTGCCAGCACGGCCGAGCAGCGCGCCTCTTCGTCCAGCAAGCCGAGTCGAGCCGCCTGATCTCGCGTTTCGGCCAAGCGCTCGCTGATGCCCTCACCCGAACCGCGCGCGTCGTCGTAGCGCGCGCGGGCGCCGCGGGCGCGGACCGCGCTCGCTTCGTCGTATACGTTGTCTTCCATGGACAAGACCGCCGATTCGCGATCGCTCGCGCGCGGGTCGAGCCGGCTCCAGGCCTCGTCCAGGTAGGACGCGCGCAAGAACCCTTTGGGCTTGTCCTCGGCGTACATCAAAGCGCGCTCGGCCATGGTCATGGCATCGGTCAAGGCGTTGGCGGCGAGTGCACGCTGCGCCGCGCGCGCCCAATGGTCCGCCGCGCGCACGTGTTGCGCGCCGAGATCGTACTGGCCAGCGACGGTCGCCGAATCTTCGCCCATGGACGTCAACCAGGCGGCAGCCAGGGCGTGCAGTTCCTTCCGCTCCCGTTCTCCGAGGGAGGCATACGCGACTTCGCGGACGAGCGCATGCTTGAACACCCACTCGCGTGTGCCGGTGAAGCGCGACACGTTTTGCTCCATCAAGATTTCGGAGGCCACGAGCGCCTTCATCACGCTTTCGGCGCGCGGCATGCCGAGCGACTCGAGCGCGGAATCCCAACAGGTCAAACCGAACACGCTCAGGCGCCCGACCGCATCGCGGCACTCTTCGTCGAGCGCGTCCAGACTGACTTGGATCGCGGCTTCGATCGTCGGTGCGTGCGCGGTGTCGCGCCCCGAAGCGCTCAGGCGCGCCAGCTCCTCGGCAAATAGCGGTAGGCCGGCAGCCTGCTCGGCAATCCGATCGACGATGTCTTCCGCCACGGCCTCGCCCACGACCGCGCGCGCGATCGCACGCGAAGCTCGTTTGGAGATTGGGCGGAGCTCCAGCCGCACGTGATCGCGACCCGCGAAGCGACTGGCCTGATCGGACCAAAAGTCGGGACGCACCAGAGCCATGACGACTAGCGGCCGCCCGGTGGCGCGGCCGAGCATGTGGTCGAGCCAGCCGATGCTTTCGGGATCGGCCCATTGTAGGTCTTCCATCAAGATCGCGGTCTGCTCGGTGGCGGCCACCTGCAGCACGAGATCGGTCATCGCGAGCCACAAGACGTCGCGCGAACCGCGCGGATCGAGGCCCTCGGGCAGGGGTTCGTTGGCCAACAAGCGCGCCAAAAGGTCGCGATTTTTGGTCGTCAGCTCGTCGCGCGTCGACGGCCCGAGTCGCGCGACGATGGCTTTGGCGGCCTCCGCGCTGGTCGCGCCCTTGGGCAGGCTGATGATGCCGCGCAGCACGTCTGCCGCGGCACCCAGGGCGTGCCCTTGCGCGTAGGCTTCACTGCGTTGCAGGACGATGTGCGGCGCTTCGGCTTGCGCAGAAATGCGCGCCATCACCTCGCGCCGCAGGCGGCTCTTGCCGATCCCCGGCGGACCCGCGATGGACACCAAAATCGGCGTGGTGTCGAGGCGCGAGCGTTCGAACGCGCTGAGCACCTGCGCGAGCTCCGGATCGCGTCCGACGAACGGCGCACCACCCGCTCCGCGGCGGCCGTGCACGGGTTCACCCACGACCGACGAGCCGTCATCGCGTGTGCGGAACTCGTAACGGCCGCGCCCGAGCTCGCTGGTCGTGGCATCCGCCAACACGACACCAGCCTCGGCGTCACGCGACAACGAGGACGCACGATCGACCACCTCACCCACCGGCAATATTTCTCCGATGTCGTGTGCCCAATCCAGTCGAGCGCGCCCGCTGGCGACGCCGACCCGGGCGCCCGCCCGAGCCAAGCGCCGCCCCAGCTCGAGGCCAACTGCGGCTTCGTTGCCCACGGCGCGCCGTGCGCCTAGGTGAGCGACGATTGAGTCTTGACCGAGAGGCACTGCGTCAGCGCCACGCTGACGGAGCTGTTCGAGCGCTCGCTCGCGCGCCGAAGCCGTTGCAAAACGAATCGCGACGATCGACGTAACCAAGCGCGAGCCGCTCGAGCCGAGCCGTGAGGAGCGCGGGTCAGGAGCCGGTTCGATCCAACTCATCCGTTCGGCGTCACCCGACGCTTCGCGTATCATCTCTAGCACTTCGCCCATGTTGCTCGGGCGCGACGCGGGATCGGTGTGCAGCATGCTGCTCACCAAATTATCGATTTCTGGCGGCGTGTCGCGCCGTAGTTCGCACAGGCGCGGGGGCGCGGTGGTGACCAAGCGAGCGAGGGTCGCAATTACCGTTGGCCCGACGTGTGGCGGTCGCCCGGCAATCAGCTCGAACAGCGTGGCGCCGAGCGAGTAGATGTCGCAGCGCGCGTCGATCGGCGCGTCACCGCGCGCTTGCTCGGGAGCCATGTAGGCTGGCGTTCCCACCACGTCACCGCTGCGGGTGATGCGAATGTCGCTCTTGGCGGCGACCCCGAAGTCCACGAGCTTCACCTGCCACGGACCCAGAAAGCCTTCATTTCCCGGCGCTTTGCACAGGAACAAATTGCCCGGTTTGATGTCCCGGTGAATCACGCCCGCGGCGTGGGCAGCCTGCAGCGCTTCAGCGACGTGAATCGTCAGGTCGATTGCCTGAGGAATGGTCAGCGGCTCGCGTTTCTGACGAGCCGCCAAATCCTCACCCTCCAGCCACTCCATGGCGACGAATGGCAGGCCACTTTCTTCGAACACGCCGAACCCGACCGTTTTCACGATCCCCGGGTGGTTCAGATTCTCGAGCAGCTGACCTTCGCGCGTGAAGCGCGCCTCCTCTTCGGGCGCATCCCCGGCTTCCGAGGCGATTACCTTGAGCGCTACGACCTGTTCGCTTTCCAGATCATACGCGCGGTAAACGATGCCGGCTCCGCCGCGTCCCACCTCACGCTCGACGACGAAGCGGTCGCCTAGTTTTCTTCGTTCGGTGATGGGCGCGAGAGTCACGATCGGTCCGGAAGACTAGTCCGCATGCCTGCGCACGTCGACTAGCTGCGGGGAATCGCTGAGCGCGGCGGGCATTTGAGCCCAGTCTAGTCGGTTCACTCCCCATCCAGCTCGAAGGCTCCCGAATAGACCGCGTCGACCGTGATCGTGGCGCCATTGGTGAGGGTGACCCGGCCACCCGCCGGAACGACTCGGTAGTGCCACTCACCGCTGGCTTCGCGACGGTAGTGTTCGATGCGTGGAGCGGTCTGCGACAAAAGCAGGTAGTCCGATACCGATTCGAGCTCGCGATAGCTTTCCCATTTCAAACCGCGATCATAGGCTTCGGTTCGCTTCGACAGGACCTCGACGATGACCCCCGGATTCGCAAGGACGTCGGTGCCCGGCGCCAATTCTAGCGTGCCGCAGACGACACTTGCGTCTGCGTAGACGTAGTGCTCGCCATCGCGAGCGACAATCCGTTGATCGGCGGAGAGCACGCGACACTTGCCGCCTCGGAGGGCGAGCCCTAGTTCGATCGTTACCGCGGCCGAGAGTGCGTTGTGGCGAGGCGACCCTCCGGCCGTGGCGTACACCTCTCCGCAAGAAAACTCGTGCCTTTCGAGCTGCTCGGGTTCCCAGCTGAGATACTCGGCTGCACTCATCCTTGGCCGTGACGCGACGGTCGACACGTGCGCAAGATAGCACGGCGTTCAGTCGTCCTGAAGTCCGGCTGACGGAGCTCAAAGCGGGCCGGCGTGGCTGCAGCGAAGCCACTGGTCGTCAGCGACCGCGCGGTGCACGGCGTGGGCGCGGCCGCCGCACCACCAGCGGCGCTGGCGGACCGAGATCCAGCGCGCTGGGAGGCGCAGGAGCGAAGCCGGTCGCGAGCAGGTCGTCCGCGCGAACCACCGCGCCCGGTGCGCGGCGCGCCGCAGACAGCAGCCGCGCCCGAAATTCGAGCTCGTTTCCTGGCCAATCGTGTTCACCCAACAGGCGCAACGCAGCGGGCTCCAAGCCCAACGGTTCACCGCGCAGCGACAGGCCAACACGCGATAGCGCTTCGAGTGCCAAGGCCTGCAGATCTTCGGGGCGCTCGACCAGCGTGGGCAGCACGACCTCGGATGCTCCGAGCCAGCGCGACAAATCACGACTCAGGCGTTGCTCTTCCAGCAAGCGCGCGAGCGGTACTCGCAAAGTAACGAACAATCCTGGCTTCGATACGGACGAGACGATCGGAGAATTGACGCGCCGCGAGAACGATTGCGCGATCAGGTCTTGGATCTCGAGCGGCAAGACGGCGACATCCAAAATCGTCAGCGTGCCACCGTCCGCGAGCACCAGCGGTGAGCGTTCTTTGTCCTCCCAAAGCTCACGGGCGTGCTCGACGGGATTGGTGCCGTCGACGATTACGAACGCACCGCCCGAGCGCCCACTCTCCAGGTGGGCATGCGCCGCCCAGCCGATGGCATCGACGCCCGGTGGTGCCAAGAGCGAGATCGGCGCGCCTTGCTTGCCCAGGCGCCCCAGGCGTTCCAAGGCTTGTCGCGCGGCCGGGCTGTAAGCGGTCGTGCGCACGTTGCGCGCGAGCCGCTCGGCGAGTTCCAAATGCCGGCCGGACGCCGCAAAAATAATGTGCTCGAGCCGCTTGCACTCGTCGTCCACGCGGTCCGCTCGGGCTACCGCCTTGAGCTCGCGTTCCCGGGAGCGCGCGAGCGCGGACGAGACGGACAAGAGCGCGCTGATGCGGTCGGCGAGGACCCGCACCGCGCGTGCTTCCTCTAGCGTCATCGCCGAAGTGCGCGTCCCCGCGGGGAGCAGGATGAAGCCAATCGCTCCGTCTTCGTCGACTACGAGCGTGGCCGAGAACGCGCGTCGATCTTCGAACCAGGCGATCAGTGGGCGCACTTCCGGACGACGCACCGCCAGCGCCTGCAACGCCTCGGCGCGTAGCGTGCGTTCCGGCTCCTCTTTGGCCAGTTCGTACAGACGGAGGGGCGCTTCCGCTGGCTCGACGTGCAGATAGCCGGCGACGTCCACCGACAACATTTCCGGGGGACTGTTGCGGAAGATCGCCGGGCGGGCGTTGGGCGTGGTGGCAGTGTTACCCAATGCTTCCAGCGCCGCGCACAGCGCCGAATCCGGCTCCGGCTGCAACGCGCCGCGGCTGGCCGCCTCGATCGCATCGAGCCAGCGGGATTGTTCGGGGCCGAGCGGCTTGGCGACCGCACGCGCGATCCAGCCCACGAAGATGCACAGCGTCGTGGCGGCGAGCAAGATTGCGCCCGATCGCTCGGGCGCGGAGCGCACGACCGCGCCGGCGCCGAGGATAATCGGCGTACCCAAGATCAAAATCGAGAGGATGCCGCGCAAGCCCGTCGAGACGGTCGTAGGTTCGGGTGTGGTCGCTGCCCAAGTCATGGACAGTGCGGCGATACAGACCGCCACCGGCAAGATCCGATCGGGCGGAGCTACGTCGAGCAAGCCCGCCGGGATCGCGACCGAGAACGTGGTGATGGCCAGCGACAGCGCTCCCGACGCGCGATCACCCACTCCGAGCTCCAGGCGACGGAGCGCGTGCAAGCGAAAGCTAGCGGCGACGAAGACCAACAGCGAAGCGATCGCTGCGCTGGTGGTCGCGTAATCGATCATCAGCGGATCGAGGCGGACGCGCTCGGCGGGCAGCAGCGCGAAGCCGAGCGGCAGGGCACTGGCGATTGCCCAAAGCAGACCGGCAAACGTGGCCGCGTCGAGTGACAGCGCCTGCCTCGGCGGCTTGAGCAGGCCGGCCCGCGGAGCGATCCGCGCGATCGCCACCAATGCGGCAACCGCTGCGGTGCCGGCCCCTAGGTTTGCTGCCGCGTCCAGTGCGGGACGGCCGGCAGGGCCGGTGCGCGCAGCAACCCACATCAGGCTACCCCAAGCGACCGCACGCAAGGCGCTGCGAGACGTGAGCGACACCTCGTCTTTGCCGGCCGGAACAGCCGTTCGCCGCCAAGCCTCGGCGAGCAGTGCGGGCAAGGCCAAGAGCGCGAGCCAGGGTAGGGGACTGCCCGCCAAATGCGCGGCGCCGACGCATACGTAAGCGAGCGCGCCTGCGGCCAGCCAAAACGAGCGAGAGCGCCCAGTCACGTCGCGAGCCTAGCGCGGGCACGACACATCGGGCTAACGTCTGACTCTCGATCGACCCCGAAGGCGAAGATTTGCGGATTTACCGGGCGCTTTCCGAGCCCCAGCATAAGATATGGATGTGACACGGCATTTGTGCGGGCCCCGGGGCCGCACGCGGACAGCACGGGTTTCCTCGTTGCGCGGAACGTGGGGCAAGGTTATCCGCCCTGCGTCGGCGCGACCGGCGCCAAGGTGACGATGAAAAAGAATTACGTCCTCGACACGAATGTTCTGATCCACGACCCACATGCCTTTCTGAAATTCGAGGACAACGACGTCATCCTCCCGATCTACGTGATCGAGGAGATCGATCAGTTCAAGCGCGACGCGAACGAGCGCGGCCGCAACGCGCGTACCGTCTCGCGTTTGCTCGACGCTCAGCGAGCCAAGGGGCCGCTGTCCAAGGGCGTCGATCTGCCTGACGGCGGCACGCTTCGCGTGCATGTTCCGCAACGCCGCCTCGAACTGAAAATCGCGCTCAACCCGAACACGGGCGATCACGCGATCTTGCAGACGGCGTTGGATTTTCGGGACGAGTCACCTGACAAGCCGACGATCTTCGTGACCATGGACGTGAACTTGCGCATTCGCGCAGACGCGCTCGGCCTCACTACTCAGACGTACGAGAACTCGGCCGTCGACTTGGATCGCGTCGAGACTGGCATCATCGAGCTAGCCGTGACCGCCGCCGAGCTCGACAAGTTCTTCGAGTCGAGTTCGCTGAAGCCTGCGGACGCCGACAAGATCAACCCGAATGCCTGCGTAGTGCTGCGTGACGATAGCGCTCGACCCCGCACCGCGCTCGGACGCTTTCACCACGAGCCACGCGAAATCCGCGCTTTGAAAACGCCGAGGGAGGGCCTGCTCGGCATTCGCCCGCGCAACAAGGAACAAGCGTTTGCGCTCGATCTACTGCTCGACGACAACGTGAGGTTGATTACGCTGATCGGTAAGGCGGGAACCGGCAAAACGCTGCTCGCCCTCGCCGCGGGGCTACGCCGCGTGGTCGATGACGGCGCCTACGCCCGGCTATTGGTGAGTCGCCCGGTGATGCCGCTCGGTCGTGACATCGGCTTTTTGCCGGGTGACGTGGATCAGAAGTTGAACCCTTGGATGCAACCCATCTACGACAACTTGGAATTCTTGCTGGTCGCCGGTGGCAGCAAGCGGCGAGGGGTGCGCGGTTTCGAGGAGCTGTTCGACGCCGGACAATTGCAGGTCGAACCGCTCACGTACATCCGCGGCCGGAGCCTTCCGCACCAATACGTGATCGTAGATGAAGCGCAGAACCTGACGCCGCACGAGGTGAAAACGGTCATCACTCGCTGCGGCGAGGGCACCAAGATCATCCTCACCGGCGACCCGTTCCAGATCGACAATCCGTACGTCGATAGCGCCACCAATGGGCTATCGGTCACCGCCGATCGCCTGCGCGGTGAGCCAATCGTCGGTCACATCTTGCTTTCCAAGGGCGAACGCAGCGAACTCGCCAATATTGCTGCCAACAAGCTCTGAGCCATGCCGATCGCTCCGCAACCGCGCGGCGTGATCGAGCTGGATCGAACGCCGCTATTCCAGAACACTCAGCAGCTGCTTCGGCGAGCAGAGGCGGAAATTCGGCTGATCGATCGCGCGCAACCGACGAACGCAGTGCCTGAGTGCGAAGCTCTGATCGTGGATTTTGGCTCGGGCAGAGATCGCGCTCCGGTCTTCGAATACGCCGCCCGACCGGACCTCGCCAAGGTGCGCTCGGCGTTGCTGTCGGCGGCATCGGCAATCGGCGGACTTGGGGCCTTGGGCGCGACCTACGCCGGCCGCGCGCTCGAACTCGAGTGCGAAGCGGCGGCGGCAGAGCGTGTCGGGACCGCCGAATTTGCGAGCCACTGCGCTCGCCGCTATCCGCTCGAAGCTTCCCCCGACGCCGACACCGCGGACGCCTGCGCGGCTCGCTGGATTCACGCACCGGACGACGTCCCTTCCACCCTCCACCGGAGCGATGATCGCGGCGATCCGGAAAGCCTGATTTGCGCGCTCGAGCGCGCCACGGAGGGTCTGCCGGTGCGCGTGCAGGTCCGTGCCAATCAGGCCGCTGCGGCGGCGGTCGGCGACGGCTTCGTGGGCGTGCGTGCCGGGCTGTGGCACAGTCGCGAATCCGTGCTGCGCATCGTGCTCCATGAAATCGAAGGCCACGTTCGGCCTCGGGTGCTGGCGCAGCGCGAGGCGCTGGGATTGTTCAGAGTGGGCACGGCCAAGAGCAGCGACGACGAAGAGGGGCGCGCATTGCTCCTAGAGCGGGGCGCTGGTGTGCTGCAGGGAGCGCGTCGCCGCGAACTCGCTCGGCGACACTTGGCCGCGCGCGCGGTGCGCACCGGGGCCTCCTTCCAGGACATCGTGCAGCAGTTGCTCGGGCTCGGGCAAGACATCGCTAGCGCCGTCGAAGCGGCATGCCGGGCGCTGCGTGGCGGAGGGCTCGCGCGCGAGTTCGTGTATTTGGTCTCGCTCGCTCGCGTGACTCGAGTCTTCGAGGCCGAGCCCGAGCTCGAACGCTACTTCGAACACGGTCGCGTCAGCGTGGAAGCCGCCCGCGCGTGCCGCGCTGGCTTCGGCTTTCGCAGCGCTTAGAGCGCAAGCTCGCTGCCGCTCGGGCGAGAGGCAGGGAATCGCTGCAAGCAGCGCTGCCCTAACTCAGCTCCACCACGACCGGAATGTGATCCGAGGGTTTGTCCAACCGTCGCGGCTCGACATCCATGACGGCGCTGGTGCAGCGCTTGACCAGCGATTCGGAGAGGAACACGTAGTCGATGCGCAGGCCCTCGTTTTTGCGGAAGCCGCCGCCGCGATAGTCCCACCAGCTGTACAGGCCGCCCTCTGAGTGATGCTGGCGAAAGGCGTCTTTCAGTCCGAAGTCGCAGAGCTTGGCCAGCGCTCGATGCTCGTCGGGATGAAAGTGCACTTTGCCGCGAAACAGCTCAGGCGCGTAGACATCGCGATCGTCCGTGGCGATGTTGAAGTCACCGCACACGAGCACGTCCGCGTTCGGATTGGTGGTCTCGTCGAGCGTCCGGCGTAACCGCTCGAGCCACGCGAGTTTTTCGGGAAAGGAGGGTGAGCTGACGCTCTTGCCGTTCGGCACGTAGACCGAAAAAATGCGCACGCCAGCGATCGTCGCCGCAATCGCTCGCTGATCGGTGTCCGGCCCGTGACCGGAAAGCCCGATCGTGAGCTCTTTCATCGGCAGCCGGGACAAGATCGCCACGCCGTTGTACGACAGTTGGCCGGCCATCGCGACGCCGTAGCCGAGGCGCATGAATTCATCGGTCGGGAAATCGTCGTCCGTGACCTTCGTTTCCTGCATGCACAAGATGTCCGGTTGCACACGTTCCAGCCAATCACAAGCGTGGTCGAGGCGAGCGCGGATCGAATTTACGTTCCAGGTGGCGACTTTCACTTCGGCCCGCCGTAATACTGCGCGCTCCCGCTCGCAACCGGGTTGTTCGGAGCCCCGGGCGTCCTAAACGCTTGTCACGGGCCCGCGTGTGCATTAGCGACGTAGCGGGTTGTCCATGGTTTTTGCTCCGACCCGGGTCTCATTGTTGGTGGTAGCTGCGGTGCTTGCCCACGTCGGGCTTGCTGTCGCCCAGTCGGACGATGGCCGTTCGGACCAAGGCGCGGTTCCGAGCGGCATTTCGGGCGCGGTGGTCAGGCCCGCAGAACCGGCGAAAGATGCGCCAAAGAAGCCGGTCATCGTCTTGCCTGCGCTGACACACTTCGAACACGCGGACTATCCGCCCGAAGCCGAGAAGGCGGGGCTGCAGGCGGATGTCTTGCTCAAGCTCACGGTCGACCGCGAAGGCAACGTGACCAAGGCGGACGTGTCCGAGCCGGTCGGGAACGGTTTCGACGAGGCGGCCAAGGTCGCGGCGCTGAAGTTCAAGTTCACGCCCGCGACTCGCGACGGAGTGCCGATCCCGGTAGTCATCCCGTACCGCTACTCTTTCACGCTGACCGTCAAGCCGGGCAGCGAGGCGCTGCCGCCAGCGCCTACGACCGGTAACCTGCTGGGTGGCGTGCGCTTGGCGGACACCAATACGCCGTTGGCGGGTGCCAACGTGACCATCACCCTGCCGGATGGCTCGCCGCGCCAAGTCGTGACCGATGAAACCGGCAATTGGCGTGTCGATGGTCTGCCTCCGGGCAAATACAAGGTACGCGTCGAGTCTCCGGGCTTTCAGGCGGTCGAAAATCAAGAAGAGGTCGTGGTCGGGGAGGAAACCGAGGCCACCTACCGTCTGGCGCCGGTCTCCGAGGGCATCGAAATCACGGTTCAAGGGGAGCGTCCCCCTCGTGAAGTGACTCGTCGCACCATCGAACGCCGCGAAATCGACCGCATTCCCGGCACGAGCGGTGACGCACTGCGCTCGCTGCAGAGCCTGCCGGGTGTGGCTCGCCCCCCGGGCTTGGCCGGGCTCCTGATCGTACGCGGCTCTGCGCCCACCGACACGCAAGTGTACGTGGACGGCGCGCTCGTCCCATTGGTCTACCACTTCGGCGGTTTGTCGAGCGTGGTGCCGACGGAGCTGCTCGATAAGATCGACTTCTATCCCGGTAATTTCAGCGCCCGCTACGGTCGCGTGGGCGGGGGCATCGTGGACGTGGGGTTGCGCAGCCCGGACACCCAATGCACGGGCCCCTATGGCGCCGCGACCGATCGCAAAGGCTGCTTTCATGGCATGGCGCAAATCGACTTGATCGACGGCCGCCTGCTGTTGCAGGGCCCGCTGCCGGTGAAAGACTGGACATTCGCCGTCGCTGGTCGGCGCAGCTGGATCGACGCCTGGCTCAAGCCGGTGCTCGAAAGCGCAGGCTCCAGCGTAACCGCAGCGCCGGTCTATTACGACTATCAGCTGCTCGTCGACCACAAAACCAGCTCGTCTCGCTTCAGTTTGCGAGCGTTCGGCTCGGATGACAAATTCCGGATCATCGTGACCGATCCGGCTGCACAAGATCCGGCGTTCGGCGGCGCGCTCAGCTTCGGCACCTCGTTCTGGCGTGCCCAAGCACTGTACGAGACCGACCTGTCTCGCTCGGTCTCGAGCAACTCCATGGTTTCTGTCGGCAAAGACAACGTGGGCTTCTCGGTGGGCAATTTCTTGTTCAGCTTGAACAACTTCGCGGTCTACGCGCGGCATGAGTTCGGCTTCAAGATCGCTCCCGGCGTGAAGCTCAACACCGGCTTGGATTTCGCGATTGCCCCGTACGACGTCACGGTGCGCTTTCCTCAGCCGCCGCGGCCAGGCGAGCCCGATTCCGGGCCTTTCGCCGCGCGCCCGCCCAAGGAATCGCACGAAAAGGCCACGGTTTTTCGCCCGGCTTGGTATGCGGAAGCCGAAATCCAACCGACTAGTCGGCTGCGCGTCATCCCCGGTGCGCGCGTGGACTACGCGCGGGACTCCGGCCATGCGGATTTCGCGCCGCGCGTCGTTGCCCGCTATGATTTGGTGAAGGGTGCCGATCCGGACCACCCCGAGCTGCAGCCGCGGCGTACGACGCTGAAGGGCGGCGTGGGCGTGTTTTATCAGCCGCCTCAGTTCCAAGAGACTAACCCGGTTTTCGGCACGCCCGGCCTCAGCTCGAACCGCGCCATTCACTATTCACTCGGCGTGGAGCAGGAGCTGACCCGTCAAGTCGAGCTCAGCGTCGAGGGCTTCTACAAGGATCTGACCAATCAAGTCTCGCGTGCGCCCAATGCTTCTGGCGCATACACCTATAGCAACCAAGGCCTGGGCTCGGTGATCGGTCTGGAGGCGCTGCTCAAGTACAAGCCGAGCAAGCGTTTCTTCGGCTGGATTGCCTACACACTGTCACGCAGCGTCCGCCGGGATACTGCATCGAGCCCCGAGTATTTGTTCCAGTACGATCAGACGCACAACTTGATCATGCTCGGGAGTTACCGGCTCGGGCGCGGCTGGGAGTTCGGTGGTCGCTTCCGGATCGTTTCCGGCAGCCTCGACACCGCCGTGTTGCCCAGGCCCGCCTTGCCCGCGCTGTATGCGGCGGATTCCGGCGCCTACAGTCCTCTGCAGGGCAAGGCGTTCGACACCCGCCTGCCGCTTTTTCATCAGTTGGATCTGCGTATCGACAAGCGCTGGCAGTTCAAGAGCTGGCGCTTCTCCACTTATCTCGACATTCAAAACGTGTACAACAACGCGGCGGTGGAGGGCTTGAGCTACAATTACAATTACAGTCGGCAGTCCTACCAAACGGGCATTCCGATCATCCCCAGCCTGGGCATGAGAGGTGAGTTCTGATGCGCAGCGCAATCCGCGGCGTTTTGGCCCGTTGTTCTGTGCTGCTGTCGCTGCTCTCGCTCGGCTGCGGGCCGGGCTTCGATCCGCCGAGCGAGCTGCATTCGCTGCGCGTACTGGGAGTGCAGAAGGACCTGCCGTACGCCCAGCCCGGTCAGACGGTGAACTTGGAGATGCTCTGGCAAGACGCTTCGCCGCTCGCGGGTCGTCCGATCAAGGTCGCCTGGTCGCCGCCGTGTTTCGATCCCGTCGGTGACCTGTACTATGCGTGTTTCAGCGATCCTGGAGCGTTCGGGAGCATGCTCGGCACGCCGGACGTCGCCAATCCCGAGCACGCCTCCTTCGATGTGCCAGCGGACATCATCTCCCGGCGCCCGCCAGCGGACGGCTCGAACAACGCGCCTTACGGGATTACGTACGTGTTCTTCGCGCTATGCGCGGGTGACTTCACGTTGCTGCCTTCGTCGGCCGACACCGCGTTCCCGGTAGGCTGCAAGGACGCCAACGGAACACTGCTCGGCTCCGACGACTTCGTGGCCGGCTACACCTCGATCTACTCGTTCGAGACCTTTTCCAATAACAACCCGCTGATCGACGGTTTCGAGTTCCGCGGAAAGCCCGTTCCGAAACCTGGATTCTGCGTGAAGGACGACTGCCTGCCGCTGGACGGCTCGGAGCCTGCGGTCGACTTCGACTGCAATGATCCCAATCATCCGGAGCAGAGCGCACGCTGCGTACCGACTTGTGCGGACGACGGCGATCCCAAGTGCCCCGGGTACGCGATCCGCCCCACGATCGACCAGGCCAACGCAGCGAACCACGACCAGGACGACGTGTCGGCCAAGCTCCTCGGGCGCAAGGTCGGCGAGCAGATGTGGATCAACTACTATACCGACGCAGGCGGCTTCAAATCACCCGTACGCCTTCTGAACGACGCTACGTCCGGCTGGAACGACAACTACGGTACCGAATTCTACGCACCCAAGACGCCCGGGCTGTCGCGTATCTGGGCGATCGCGCACGACAACCGCGGCGGGGTGGCCTGGTCGGGCATCACGCTCAAAGTGCAGTAGGTACCGGGCTAGTTTCGGCGCTCGATCGAGTCGACTCGAGCCATCACGATCTTGTTCCCGTACGCCGGTGGTGGCGCGAGCAACCGCGGTAACTCGCGCAGTTGCTTGGGCGGAGTGACTCGCGTTTCGATATCCGCTTGCGGTGCTGGCTTCGGTGCGCTGAGCGAGCTCTGTCCGCAACCCAGCAGCAGCGCCACCGCGCCGACGCAAAAACCGAAGGCTGACACGACTCGCGTCACCCGATACAAGGTAGCAGCGCGCCAATCCGCAGCAACGCGGGCCGCCGGAGTGAGTGGCACGCGAGCCGGAGCGCCCGCGCGATTTTGCCACGCGTGCGCCCGAGGCTCGGAACTGTTACGGATTCACGCTATCGAGTGGGCTGAGAGGTCAGCCACTCGCTCACTGCACGAGCGCGCTGGAAATCCCGGAGCTATACTGTCCAGCCCAAGACGTTTCGCTGATCACCTTCGTGGCGCCGGTCGCGAGGTCGTAGCGCAGCACGGCGCCGCCCTGGTCGGTCACCTCCACGCCCAGCAAGTCCGTCCCGTCGAAAATGGCGGCATCCGGAACGTCGCTGATTTCTGCTCCGAGCGTGCCCGCTTGAATGGCGAGCTTGTTCCAGTGGGGGGCGTAGTCCGCGTCCAGCGATTGGAGCAAAGCATCCTCGCCGCCCGTCAGGATTAGCTTCGCCAAGTAGTCGCTGCCTTCGGCTCGGTAGGCGACGGTGGTCGAGCCGTCGAGCAAGTCCACCACTTCCACGCCGCGGCGGGCCTTGGTGTCGCCTTCGTAGCAACCGTCGGCCAGCATGTACAACGCCGTGCCGTCGGCGTTGATGGACAGCGAACGCTGATTGACCAGCTGGAGTTCGATCGCTTTGCCCGCTGCCTTGCCGTTCAAGTCGACGACCGCATCGGTCTTGGTATCGATCCCGACGATCAGGCCGGGACTCTTGGAGCAGGGCAAATGGAGTTTGGCGTCGTACGATTTCGTGTCGATGCGTTGCAGCACGAAGTAGACGATCTTGCCGTTCGGATCGAACACACCTTCGGCAATCTCGGCGCTATGGTCGCTGTCGCCCGGCGCATTGTAAGCGTTCAAATCGATGCGGCGGCTGACTCTGCCTTCGCTCAGATCGAGGATCGCGATCAGGCTTTGGTTATACAGCGGGACGTAGGCTTTGCTGTCGACGGGGGCGTCGTCCGTGCCGGGATCCACGAGATCGAAGGTCGTGCTGGCCTTGCTGCCCTCGAGCAGGTGCACTTTGTCGTTCGTCCGCTCGAGTGCGAAGCCAACGCCCGCGCTGCTCGTCGCGACGAGATCGCCGTCCGGGAAGGTCGTGGTGTCGTCGACCACGCCGGTGCCCAGCGTGATGCTGGCGATTTCACCTTTGTGCGCCAAAAAGTCGGAGGCGCCGACGAGCAGGTGCGTGGACACGGACGGCGCTGGGCCAACGACGACGACGGCTTGCGGATTGAGCGAGGGCGGGAACTCATAGGCGGTCTCGCCGCCTTCGCCGCCTTCACCGGAAGACTCGGCTTCGCCGGTCGCACCGGCATCGCCGCCGAGCGTTACCAGCTTCGCGTCGCTGCAGCCCGAGAACAGCGCACCGGCGCCCAAAAGAAACCCCAACATCAATAAATGCCGCTTTGCCATGAATGCCTCCAGTCAAGCGACTCCGGGATAGGGACACTGAAACGGCGCGGGGCGCGGATGGGTGCCCTGCGTCGTCTCGCCTCCGCACCCCGCGGAATCGAGAAGTCGAACCGCTCCCCAAGAATTGGGGGGACGGGCGCGAGCACGGCAGGTCTCCTGGCTTCCGGATCGTCCTCGGTCCGACCCCTTCCCAGGCTCTTCGCCCAGTGGATTTGTCGAACTTCGTCCCCGGTTACAGTGGCGGGGGCCGCGCCGGAGTTTCACCGGCTTCCCCGGCAGACCTTTTGGCCAAATTTCACCAAAAAGTCCGCGTTGGACCGCGTTCACGGGCCCGGTCGAGTGACCGAGCCAGGCCGGCGTGTACCACGGTGGGAGCGCCGGGGTCCAGAGCGGCGTCGGCACACTTAGGAACATAGCCGATTGCAGTGTGCTGCTAAATCGAGGACGCTACCCGTTCGCCGAAGCGCCGCTCTGAATGGCTCAACCCCCTAAAAATGTCCCGCCGTTAGGGCACGGAA
>Ga0302321_100002106_pt1 | contig 17048 bp, 12 predicted proteins | sample Fen_T0_1_FD_202505 | JGI IMG/M metagenome (GOLD analysis project Ga0302321, IMG submission 202505) | Peat permafrost microbial communities from Stordalen Mire near Abisko, Sweden - Fen_T0_1 | ecosystem: Environmental > Terrestrial > Soil > Wetlands > Permafrost | place: Sweden: Abisko...
AGGACGTGCCCGCCGGTCAGCAGGCCGATCAAGATGCGCTCGATCATGTAAGACTGACCGACGATGACCTTGCCGATTTCGGCCAAAAGGTCGTCCACGAAGGCGCTTTCCTTGGCCACGAGTTCATTGAGCGCGCGTACGTCCTGCATGATTTTCCTGGGGGGCGAGCACCCGCTTCTAGCGCGGCGGGCGCGCGGGAGACAATTACCAAACCACCGTTATTCCGGGCTCAGGCCGAAGGCGGCGCTCAATAGCGCCACGACCACTGCCTGGGCTCCGAGCGCGAGCAGGCCCAGACCGACTCCCAGGCCAAAGCCGCGCAAGGAACGCCTCGTTTTGGCAAAATGAACGGGGAGGGCGAGCGGCCCGAAAGCGACCACGGCCGACAAGAAGCTGGCATCGGTCCAGGCGCGAGCCAGGCGCTCTTCGGACAGACCACGCAGATCACGGCGTACGATCAGGTACGGCACTAGCGCGTTCAAGGCCAGGCTCAACGCGACGACCAGTGCTTCGGACACGCGGGCTTTGCCTCGATCGGGCGCGAACGGCTGCCGGCCGACTAAGGTTGGACCGCGTGCACGAGTTCACCGAACGCGCTGTCTTCGCCGCCCGTGGGGTGCGAGGCGTGTCGCAAGGCCTGCCCCTTGCCCGCGTTTACTTCACAGTGGATAGCCGCGGTATAGACCTTCATCGGCTCGTCATAGCTGCGCGAGGCAACGACCGAGCTGCCGATCTCGCGCAGCGAATCATCCATCGCGGCGCAGCCGGTGCTCGGTGGAGGCAAGCTGAGAGGTTTGGCGTTCTCGCAGCAACCCGCGCGTACGACCGCGAAGGCGGCCATGTCGTACCAGCCCATGCGAGCGAAGATCTTCATCGCGTCGGTGACATTGCCCCTGCCACCGTTGATTACGGCGACGCGCAGCTTTTCGGCGCCGGTACGCGGGTCACTTTCTTCGCACACCCAGCTCATGTCCGGCGCTTTCTCGAACGTACCCTTGGGCAGGTAGCCGGACACGCATGAGCCAACCTTGTCGGTGCTCTCTGACTCGCTCTGGCCGTTCACCGGTACCTCGGACAGGTCGATCGCCTTCTTGGGCTCCTCCAGTGCGGCGGCAGGCTTTTGCACCTCGATCACTTTGACGTGCGTCCGTCCGCGAATGGTCGAAAAGGTCCAGCCGCCGATCAAGCCCACCGCCGCGCCGAAGGAGGCCAGCATCAGCAGCTTGGATGGCTTCTTCTTGGGCGGCGGTGGACCCGCTAGGCTGCGGCGGGGCGCCTGGGAGGCTCGAGGCAGCTGACTGGGGCGGATGCTCGGAGGCAGCGGTGGAGGCTGTGTCGAGTGCGGCCCGGGTGCGATCGGCTCCTCGCCAGCGTGCTCGACGAACCAGCGAGCGAGCTCTCGTTTGAGCGGGCGCAAGTCGTGGCTGCGCGCGCCGAGGTCACGCGCGAGTGCGTGATACAGGGCCACTCGCAGTACGGGATCGAAGACGCCCGCGTCGGCGAGCGCACTCTCCGATTCGTAGCCTGCCCGTGCCGGTGGTTTGCCGACCAGCATCAGAAATAAGAGCGCGCCTGCGCCCCAGCTGTCGTCGGGCTCCGACGGAGAATCGCCAGCTTCCCATTCCGGCTGACGGAACGCGGCATCGCCGCGCGTCAGCGGCTGGAACACGAGGACAGGGCCATCGCGGCCTTCGGGACTCAACACCACGTTGCTCGGGTGCACGGTGCCGTGCGCGCCGCTGGCTTCGTGCAAGCAGGACAATGCGTCGGCCACCCGCAGTGCGGATCGCACGGCATCGACCGGCAGCTTTCTGCCGATCTCCGCTAGCCGATGGCTGAGCGTTTCGCCCTTGAGCCGTTCGCTGATGACCAGTTGCTTGCCCTCGTATTCGAGGACATCGAGCACATTGGCCAGGTGCGCATGACCGAGGTTCTTGCCCTTGGCGAGCAGCTTGGCGACGGCGGCGCTCACCTCCAGAACGACGACCGGCAGCTGGCTCTCGGTATCGACGGCCGCGTAGCCGACGGGGTCGCCGTCGGCGACGAGCAACTCCTCGACGCGGTAGCGCGAGCCAATGACCAGTCCGGGTTCGAGTCCGGCGCTCACCGTTTCACTCACTTAAGCCCTAGTCTCCTGCGTATCGAAACGAATTTCGAGGTCCGCGTAGTCCTGACGTAGCGTCGCACCAAAGGGCAGCGGTCGTCCAGGGCTCCGCGCTCGCTCGCGCCTCATTCGCGCTCCTCCTGCGCCGCTTCCGCACGCGTCCGCCACGCACGTCAGTCAGCGCGTGCGCGAGCGTTCGGCCGTCCTGCCGGATCGACGATGGAAAGGCGCGGATTCCGCCTGATCAGCAGCTCGAGCGCTCGATTAGCGTCTCACTGGAACCGGCTTCGGCTAATGTGTGCGCCTGGAGCCTCGATGCAGATCTTCACGGGCACGAGTGGGTTTAGCTATCCGGAGTGGTGTGGACGCTTCTACCCAGCGGGGCTCTCGGGCGCGCAGATGTTGGGTTATTACGCAACGCGCCTCGCCACGGTCGAGATCAATAACACATTCTATCGAATGCCCAATCAGGACACGGTCGCGACCTGGCGCGATGAAGTCCCCGATTCGTTCTGCTTCGCGGTCAAGGCCAGCCGGCGGATCACTCACCAGAAGAGGCTGATCGACGTGAGCGACGACGTCGCCCATCTCTTCGGCGTCGTCGACGTGCTCGGTCCGAAGCTCGGGCCCGTGCTGTTCCAGTTGCCGCCCTTTCTGAAGAAAGATCTGAGCGCGTTGCGTGACTTCCTCGCCTGCTTGCCGGCGGGGCGTCGCGCAGCGCTGGAGTTTCGCCACCCATCGTGGTTCGCGGATGACGTGTACAGCGCGCTCGCGCAGAGCAACGTGGCGCTCGTTGGCGGCGATCTGGAAGAGGCGGAGAAGTCTCCGCCGTTGGTGGCGACGGCCGACTTTGGCTATCTGCGCTTGCGTCGACTGGACTACGACCCTTCCGGTATCGCCGAATGGGGTGCTCGCATCGCCGCGCAGAGCTGGCAATCGGCATATGCATATCTGAAGCACGAGGTGCTCGGACCCCTGTTTGCGGAAGCGCTGCGGGCCACCTTGGACGGTCGAGAGATGGCGGACCTGTCAGCGATGCGCGCGTCGATCGCCGCGCCCAAGCCGAGCAGCACTCGTGGGGCGAGCAAGTCGAAGAAGGCCGAGCCACAGACTTCACCGGCTAAAGCGAAGCGCACGACCGCGGCGCCCGCCGCGCGGGCTTCGAAAGCCCCTGCAGTGCGTACTTCGAAGGTCCCTTCGGCGCCGGTCTCGAAGGCTCCTTCGGCGCCGGCATCGAAGGCCCCTTCGGCGCGACCCGCAAAAGCGCCCAACAAATCTCGAAAGTCCTGAATCGCCTGCGTGCATGCGCGAAGAAAACAGGTAATCTCCGCCCGCCATGTACTTCCAGGACATCATTCTGACCCTGCAACGCTTCTGGGCGGAGCGCGGCTGCCTCATCGTCCAGCCGTACAACTCCGAGGTGGGCGCTGGCACATACAACCCCGCCACCTTCTTGCGCGCGCTCGGTCCGGAACCGTGGAATGCGGCTTATGTCGAACCTTCGCGTCGTCCAACCGACGGACGCTACGGCGACAACCCGAACCGCTTGCAGCAGTTCGATCAGTTCCAAGTCATCTTGAAGCCGAGCCCGATCAACATTCAGGACCTGTACTTGGAATCGCTCGAAGCGATCGGAACCAAGCCCCTCGATCACGACGTGCGCTTCATCGAAGACGACTGGGAAAGCCCAACCTTGGGCGCTTGGGGCCTCGGTTGGCAAGTCTGGTTGGATGGCCTCGAGATTAGCCAGTTCACCTACTTTCAACAGGCAGGCGGCTTCGACTGCAAGCCGGTGAGCGGTGAGCTCACCTACGGCCTCGGGCGAATCGCCATGTACCTGCAAGACGTCGATACGATGTACGACCTCAAGTACAACGCGCACGTCTCGTTCGGTGAGTTGTACAAGCGCGCAGAGTGGGAGTGGTCCACTTACAACTTCGAAGAAGCCGACGCCGCCGCTCACTTCGCGGCCTTCGACAAGAACGAAACCGAGGCCAAGCGCCTGCTCGCGCGTGACGAAGACCCGCTAAAAAAGCTGGTTTTGCCCGCCTACGACTTCATCGTCAAAGCCGCCCACGCCTTCAATGTCCTCGACGCCCGCGGCGCGATCAGCGTCACCGAACGACAGCGCTACATCTTGCGCGTCCGAACGCTTGCACGCTCCGTGGCCGAAGCCTACCTCGCGCAACGCGAGGCACTCGGTTTCCCGCTGCTTCTGCAGGCCAGCAAAGCCGCCGAATAGACAGGGAGCTCGCGCAAGCCCGAGCGCCGCGGCGGAGGTGCACGCCTTCCCGAATCAGGCCAGTTTTGGGACTGCTCTGCGAATTGGCGGACGAGCGCGCCAATAGGACGTGAGGATGAGAACTGCACGCAGACGACTAGCTAGTCGAGCCCGAGCTCCTCGCGCAGCGCTTCCGCCAGCACGACGAACTCGCTGGGACAATTGTAGACTTGCGCGGCGATGCGCACGAAGCCCGACGGATGGCCCGGGAACGGTACGATCGGAACTTCGATTCCGCGCGCGACGAGCGCGCTGTACAAAGCGTCTGGGGTCGGGACTTTTGGCGTCACGTTCGGGAAGAGCACGACTGCGAGCGAGCCGAGCAAAGAGTCGGCGCAGGGGGGTGGGGTGTCGAGGGCTGCGCAGAGCGTGTCGCGGCCGGTCAGCGCCAATCTGTGATTGTGCGCATACAGCGCGGGAAACCCGCCTTCGAATAGACCACCGAGGAACGACAACGCCGCTGGAACGCTCAGGATGGCGCTCGCGTCCAAAGTACCCGGCCAGTCGAACTCTAGCAGGAAACGCGAGCGGTCCGTGCGCGTGGCAGCCCAGCCGTGGCTGATCACCAAAGGGTGCATCGAGGCTTGGCGATCACGACGTACCCAGAGGAATGCCGCGCCCTTGGGCGCGCAGGCCCATTTGTGCAGGTTGCCCGTGTAGTACGCGGCCCCGAGGCGTTCGAGCTGGAGCGGCAGCATTCCCGGCGCGTGCGCGCCATCGACCAGGGTGTCGATGCCACGCTCCCGCAGCGTGCTCACCAGGCTCTCGAGTGGAGTAATCAACCCGGTGGGACTGGTGACGTGATCGAGCAAGACCAAGCGGGTCCGCTCCGTGACTTGGGCGAGGATCGCTTGGCTGAGCTCTTCGCTGGACGCCAAGGGGAAGGGCAGCTTCGCCACGCGCACCTGATGCGAGCGTCGCGCGGCCCAATGTCGAACCGCGTTTCGACAAGCACCATAGGTGTGATCGTTGATCACGATTTCTGCGCCTGGCTCCCAATCGAGCGCGCTCAGCACGGTATTCACGCCGGCCGTCGCGTTCGGAACGAAGGCCAAGTCTTCTGGTCGTGCGCCGACGAAGGGACCGAGCACGGCCCGCGTGTCGTCGAGCAGATGTTCCAGCTCGCGCAGAAAAAAGCGAACCGGATTGCGCTCGAGCTGCTCACGAAACTCGAGCTGTTTGGCCTGCACGAACAACGGGCATGCGCCGAACGCGCCGTGGTTCAGATAGATCACGTCAGGATCGAGGCTGAAATGCCGAGCAAACGCGCTGGGATTGGCGATGGTCACGGGTAAGCTCCTGGCTTGAACAGATCGATCAGATCGTTTTCGTTTGCCACGCTCGGTAGCGGCGGCAACCCAAGAATCCGCTCCACCGACTTCAGCTGTGAGCTATGGGAGTAGCGCTCCGTGCCGGTGTAGCGCGCTTTGACCATGGTGCCGATGGCGATGAATGGCAGCTTGGGCGTGGAGCCGCCCTCGTCGAAGGTGAGGAAGATTACGGCGTCATGCGCCGCAGCGTAACCGATCAATCGTGGTAGCTCGCTCTCTAGCCATCGATCACCGGTTCGGATTGGATTTTCTTCCGGGCAGCCGAGGTCGCCGTGCATATCGTGGCACTCGTCCGGTGTGATGAAAACGTAGCTCGCGAGCTCGCCCGCCAAGTCCGCCTGCAGGGACGAATAGGGTTTGTGGTGCGCTGCGCAATACGGCGTGTCTTTCGCCGGTGGATCTCCGGCGACATCGCGAAAGAAGACGAACGGATTGTGCTTGGGCACGTAGAAACCCGAGCGGCGGACGGGACACGCACCCGTCTCATCGCTCATCCCCTCTTGATAGGTCATCCAAGACAACCCCGTGTCGGCATTCTTGATCTGCCGCACGAGGTGCTGGTTGCTGCCCGTGCTGACCGCCCGTGAAGGCGGCGAATCGTCGTCGAACAGCGCGTCCGAGAAGTGGTGCGTGCCGGCTTCCATCCAGACGTAATGGCCCTCACTCGGGATTTCCAGGGGCAGCTCGTCGTCGAAGTTCTCGGTGTGTGCGTAGCGCTCGAGCAGCGAATGAATGTACGGCGCGTTCAGCGGGTCGTCGTAGATTTGAGTCGCGTCGTGGTTCTCCATGGCAATCACGATTACGTGTTTGATTCGGGCGCCGGGCGCGCCGTGTCCGGCGGTCTGTCTCGGTAGATCCGGGGCCATCGCCAGCTCCGGTGTCGGCGGGAGCGGAGCTGGGGTTTCGCTTCGGGGGGGCGTCGCTAGTGTCGTGACGATCGGCGCGGCGCGCTCGCTGGGTGGTGGCTCGGGAGTACGGCTGCAGGCTGCGCCGAGCAGCAGCACATAGATGAGCGAGCGGTACATGCACTTACGACGCGCAGAGCGCGAGTTCGAGCAGCGCTCGCAGATCACGCTCGCCGAGCGGAACTGGGTTCGTCTTCAAGCTGCCGCTGGGGCTCTTGATCACTCGCCCGACGTCGATTCGAGCATACGAGGCGAGGTCCCGCAGGCCGAGCGCGACGCGCAGCTCGCTCAGCATCAATGCCGCATCGCTCGCGCTCGTCGCTCCGAGCAGCCGACAAAGCTCGCCGATCCGCGCGCTCGCCGCGGGCGTCGAACGGGACGCCGCGGCATTGATGGTGAGCGTCGCGGGTAGCAGGCAAGCGAGCCCGGCGCCGTGCGGGATGTTGGGGTATAGGCCCCCGAGCGGAGCGATCAACCCGTGCGCTGCACCAAGCCCTGCGTTGGCCAGGCAGATCCCACCGAGCGTGGAAGCGATGGCCAGATCGTGGGCTTCGGCTTCGCCCGCCGCATCGTTGGCCAAGCGCTGCAATGAAGCGATCGCCCGGGGAATGCCGTCCCTCGCCAGAGCGTCGGTAAAGGGCGAGGCCTTGCAGGAGCAGAATGCTTCGACCAAGTGCGTGAGCGCGTCGAAGCCACTCCCAGCCCGCACCTCGAGCGGTGCTTGGCCGGAGAGCGCCGGATCCACGAACGCGCTGTGTGGGAAGAGCAGCTCGGAGCGCATGCTGCGTTTGACCTCCAAGTCCGCGACCTGCAGGACCGCGTTCTTGGTGACTTCGGAGCCCGTGCCCGCCGTAGTCGGGACGCACACCACGGGCAAGGGCGGCGCGGCCAAGGCGCGCGGCCCAGGGCCCGGCAGGCCTTCGAGGTAGTCGCGCGCGGAGCCCGGATTCCTCGCCAATGCGGCGGCCGCCTTGGCCACGTCCAACACGCTACCGCCGCCAATGCCGAGCACCACCGACGCGGCGCTCGAACGAGCCAACGCGGCTGCTTGATCGGCTCGCTCGACGTCAGGCTCGCGCGCTACGGAAAAATGGCTGAGCCGTAGTCCGAGCCGCTGTGCTTCGTTGGTCAAAATCGAGTGCAAGCCGAGCCGCGTCAGCGAGGCCGCGCCCGTGACGAGCAGCGCATGGTCGCCGAGCGCCCGCACCTCCGCGAGTGCCTTCAGCCAAACACCCGAGCCGAACACGACTCGCGTGCGGTGTGAAAACTCGAACTCATTCGGCCGAGCCAGGCTCATTGCCAAGGCTCGGGAAATAGGCTCGTGCACTTCTGTGGCGCGCGCGGATCGGCCATCATCGGCGCGACCGTTTCTTTCCAGTGGCTGTAGTGGCCGGTTTGCTGGTGAGCCGCAAAGCCTGCTTCGCTCGAGTACACTTCGTACAGCACGAAGCGACTCGGATCGTCGTTTCGGCGCAGCACGTCGAAACGCAAATTGTCCGGCTCCATTCGCGTGTGGCGATGGTTCTCGGCGGTCGCGGCGATGAACGCAGCGACGGCTTCGGGCTTCACGTGGACATTCACGACTACGACGTACATGCGGCCCAGGCTAGCGCTTCCAGAGCCCAGGGCGAGAGCACAAAACGCAAAACGGGGAGAGCCCTTGCTCTCCCCGACCCGCGCCCAATGCGGCGCGCTCAGTGCGGCCCGCTCAGTGCTAGGACGCTTCCGCCGCGGTGGCGCCTTCCCTCTCGCGTTCGGGACTGGACGCGATGCGCATGCCGTAGAACGAGCGCCAGACGAAGAACATGGTTCCGAGCGCGAAGATCACGGCCAGGATTGCGCTCGTTTGGCGGTCCAATTGGATCGCCAGTTCGACCGCAAGCAGGCCGAACAAGGTCGTGAACTTGATGATCGGGTTCATGGCCACCGACGACGTGTCCTTGAACGGGTCGCCCACGGTGTCACCCACGATCGCGGCAGCGTGCAGATCCGTACCGCGCTCTTTGAGCTCCACCTCCACGATCTTCTTGGCGTTGTCCCAGGCGCCACCGGCGTTGGCCAAGAACAGTGCTTGGAACAGGCCGAACAGAGCGAGCGAGATCAGGTAGCCGATGAACAGGAACGGGTCCATGCAGGCGAAGGCCAGCGTGGCGCAGAACACGGTCATGAAAATATTGACCATGCCGCGCTGAGCGTAGCGGGTGCAAATTTCCACGACTTTCTTGCTGTCTTCGATCGAGGCCTTTTCCATGCTGTCGATCTTCATGTTCTTCTTGATGAATTCGACGGCCTGGTAGGAGCCGGCGACGACCGCCTGAATGGATGCGCCGGTGAACCAGAAGATGATCCCTCCGCCCGAGATCAGTCCGAGCAAGAACGGGGCGTGTAGGATGCTGAGCTTTTCTACGTTCGTGGTCAGGCCCTCCGTGAGCAAGACGACGATCGAGAAGATCATGGTGGTTGCACCTACGACCGCGGTTCCGATCAACACCGGCTTAGCCGTCGCCTTGAAGGTGTTGCCCGCGCCGTCGTTCTCTTCCAAGAGCTCCTTGGCGCGCTCGAAGTCGACCTTGAAGCCGTGTTGTTTCTCGATTTCGGCCGCGGCGCCTTCGATTTCCGTGATCAACGAAAGCTCGAAGACGGACTGAGCGTTGTCCGTCACCGGCCCGTAGGAGTCGACGGCGATCGTGACGGGGCCCATGCCCAGGAAGCCGAACGCGACCAAGCCGAAGGCAAATACGGCTGGGGCGAGCATCAGCTCGTCGAGCCCCATCATGCTGAAGTAGTACGCGCCTCCCATCAACACGGTGAGCACGATGCCCATCCAATAGGCGCTGTAGTTGCCGGCGACCAGGCCGGAGAGCACGTTCAGCGATGCGCCGCCCTCGCGCGAGGAGGTAACCACTTCCTTGACGTGCGCGGATTCCGTCGAGGTAAAGACCTTGATCAGCTCGGGGATGACCGCGCCGGCCAGCGTGCCGCAGCTGATGATCAAGGACAGTACCCACCAAAGATTGCCTTGGTTGCCCAGGTCGCCGAGCACCTCGAACGAGACCAGGAAGGTGAGCCCGATGGATAGGAACGAGGTCAGCCAGACGAGCCAAGTCAACGGATGCTCGAAGTTGATCTTCTTCTTGTCGCCGATGAGCGTCTTCTGAATGAGTTCATTGATGAAGTAGGAGACGACGCTCGCTACGACCATCATGATGCGCATGGCGAAGATCCAGACCAGGAGCAAAACCTGAGTCTGCGGTTCGTGCACGGCGAGCAGGATGAACGAGATCAAAGCCACGCCCGTCACACCGTAGGTTTCGAAGCCGTCTGCGCTGGGGCCAACCGAGTCGCCCGCGTTGTCGCCCGTGCAATCGGCGATGACGCCTGGGTTGCGCGCGTCGTCCTCCTTGACCTTGAATACGATCTTCATCAAATCGGAGCCGATGTCGGCGATCTTGGTGAAGATGCCGCCCGCAATGCGCAACGCCGAGGCGCCCAGCGACTCACCGATGGCAAAGCCGATGAAGCACGGACCCGCGTAGTCACCGGGTACGAACAACAGAATCATCAACATCAACAAGAGCTCGACGCTGATCAGCAGCATGCCAATGCTCATGCCGGATTTCAGCGGGATGGCGTACACGTCATACGGTTTGCCCCGTAGGCTGGCAAACGCCGTGCGCGAGTTGGCGTAGGTGTTGATGCGGATGCCGAACCAAGCAACGCCATAGCTACCCAAGATGCCGATCACGCTGAAAGCGAGGACCGTGGCCACCTTGATGGGCGGCATGTGTTGCAAGACGCCGAAGTAGAGGACGATGATCGCGCCGATCAACACCTCCAGCATCATGATGAATTTGCCCTGGGTGATCAGGTACGTCTTGCAGGTCTCCCAGATGATCTGAGAAACCTCCGCCATCGACTTGTGCGTCGGCAGGTTTTTGACCTGAAACAGGGTGATGACGCCGAACACCAAGCCCAACGCGGCAACCACCATCCCGAGTTCGAGCAGTGAGCTGCCGGGCATGCCCAGCACCTCCACACTGCTCAAATCAGGCAGTACCAAATCGGCTTCCCCGCCGTGGTGTGGCTCCGCGGCTTGCGCCAGCCGTGGGGTCAACGACAACGCCAAGCCACATAGGCTGGCCAAGAAAAACGCAACAGACGCTCCGAGTCGACGGTGCAAGGGCTGGCTCCTCAGTTCGGGCGAGTATCCCCTCTGGATCCCGCAACAACGCTGCACAGTTAGCGCAGCGTGAAAGCGGCTACTAGCATGCGTATCGAAGTCCGCTCAAGGTAGCGAATTGTTGCCCTGGTTCAAGGTAGCGAAAAACGCCATCGGCCATCGAGCGTCGCGCGTTGCCCCAATCGTCAATTGCCGTCAGGGGCCGATTTCGGCGTCGGGTCGAGGGCTTAGCCTGCACTGCCTAATTGCCACGATTGGCGGCAAAGCACGGCCGGCCTGGTGGCCGCCAGCGCCGCGCGCTGCGCGTCCTCCGGCCTCGTCTCCTCGCGGGCCGGCGTGGCCGCCGCGACGAGACGCGCGCGGTCTCGCTGCCCACCGCGTCGGACAGCACGGCCAGCGCGCACTTTTCAACGAGGCCCCCCAAACTAAACCGCTCGCCGCTGCGAATGCGTTGAGAACGCAGTGCTTACTTTCGTTCGTCCGCGTAGCGACTCCAACGGGCGCCGCGAAGCCGCGCTCGCTCACAGTTCGATTTGCGCGCCAATCTCCATCACGCGGTCCGGCGGGATGTTGAAGAACTTGGTCGCCGGCAAAGCGTTGCGAGACATGAAGGAAAATAGGCCCACTCGCCAGCGAGCCATACCCGGGCGCTTGGTCACGACCAGGTTTTCACGACCGAGGAAGAAGGTGGTGTGCTCGACGGTGTGAATCAGACCGGCGGCAATCAAGAGCGCGGGCGCATCCGGCTGTTCCATGAAGCCGTAGCGGCCGACGATGCGGCAAAAGCCGTGATCGAGCTTCTCCAACTTGAAGCGCTCGTCTTCGGAGATGCGCGCGGTATCGTCGGTGACGATCGTGAGCAGAACGATGTTCTGGTGTAGTACGCGGTTGTGCAGGAAGTTGTGCAGCAAAGCGGGCGGCGTGCCGTCCCGCGCGCCGGTCATGAACACCGCAGTCCCCGGCACGCGAGCTGGGCGTTCGACGGCCAGCACGTCGTAGAAGTCCATCAGCGGCAATAATTGCTCGCGGAAGCGCTCAGCCAGGATCTCCCGGCCGCGCTTCCAAGTCACCATGATCGTGAAGATGATCGCGCCGATGATCAGTGGCACGAAGCCGCCGTTCATGATCTTGGAAACGTTCGCGCTGACGAAGAACATCTCGGGGATCAGGAACACCAGGGTGACCGGGATGGCCTTGTGGTAGCCCCATCCCCAGCCGTAGCGAACCAGGTAGAACGCCAAGATGGTGGTGATGATCATCGTCAGGGTCACGGCGATGCCATACGCGGCAGCCAGTGCGGTCGACGACTTGAAGAACGCCACGAGACCGATTGCCGCAAACATGAGCACGTAGTTCACGCTCGGAATGTAGATTTGCCCGCGCTCGTGGGCCGAGGTGTGACGGATCGAGAAGCGCGGCAAGAAGCCGAGCATCGTCGCCTGGCTGGTCAGCGAATACACTCCGGAGATCAACGCTTGGGAGGCGATCACGGTGGCGCACGTCGACAGCAGAACCACTGGATAGAGCACGAAGGCAGGCACCATGCGAAAGAACGGATTTTCGATGGTTTCGGGGTGCAGGATCAGCAGCGCGCCTTGCCCGAAATAGTTCAGCAATAGGGCTGGAAAGACGACCGCGAACCAGGCCAGCCGAATCGGTTGCCGGCCGAAATGCCCGAGATCTGCGTAAAGTGCTTCGCCGCCGGTCACGGCCAAGAACACGCCGCCGAGGACGAGCAGCCCGCGCTCCCCATGATGCGCGAGGAAAGATACGCCATGCACTGGGCTGATCGCCGCCAGGACCGCGGGGTAGTGAATGATGTGGCTGATACCGAGAGCGGCAATCGTGGCGAACCACAGGAAGGTGATCGGGCCGAATACCGCGCCGATCCCGCCGGTGCCCCGCTTTTGTACCAAGAACAGGCCGATCAAAATTGCGATCGTGATCGGGATCACCCAACGCTCGAGGGTCGGCGCGGCGATCTCCAGACCTTCGACCGCGCTCAGCACCGAGATGGCGGGGGTGATCATGCCATCGCCGTAGAGCAGCGCTGAGCCGAACACACCCAGGAAGATCAGTGGCAGATAGGAACGCGACTTGCGCAGGTTGGAGCTCGACAGCGCCATCAGCGCCAAGATTCCGCCTTCACCCTTGTTGTCGGCTCGCAGCACGTACGCGATGTACTTGAGCGAGACCATGATGATCAGCGACCAAGAGATCAGGGAGAGGACGCCGAGAATGTTCTCGTGCGTGGTCTCCATCCCGCCCGCGAAGCACTCTCGCATCGAGTACAGCGGACTCGTGCCGATATCGCCGTAGACGACGCCCAGCGCGCCGAACGCCAACTTCACCAGGTAGCGGTTGCCGCCACCGTGGCCGTGGCCGTCAGCCGCCGGGATTGCGTGGTTCGGGCGTGACGGGGCGGCGACGGGCTGATTGGGGGCGGTCACTGGTTCGGACATCGACTTGGCCCACGCTACCGCACATTTGTGCTCCGGCGCGTAGATCTAGCCACGCAGCCAAAACACCGTGAATGCATCACCGCCCTCGTCAGCTTCCGCGGGTCTCGAATGTTCAACGTAAGTGGAAGCCCGTAGGTGCTCGCGAACGCCTACTTTTAGGGCGCCCGTCCCATGCCCGTGGAGCACGAATCCTGCGGCTTCGTTAATGCCTAGCAAACGGTCGATGAACTCATCGACCCGACCCAGCGCTGCCTCGAATCGCTCACCGCGGAGGTCGAGCGTCGTCGCTTGGGTCCTCTGGGCGGTCAGCAAAAGTTTCGGCTGAGTTGCGGTCTTGTATTTGGAGATTGATCGAACCGGCTTCATCGGTTCTCGATTCGGGACCGCGCTCAGTTCCCGAATCGGCACGAGCAGCTTCATTGCGCCGATCATCAGTCGGACTTGGTCACGCGCGCACAGTTCGATGATCTGCCCCGTGGTCCCGAGCGCGCGATGCTTGACGGTTTGTCCGACTCGCAAGTCGTTGGCGGAAAGCTCGAGTGGCTCCGACTTCGACGTTCCCTGGCCGAGCGCTTCGAATTCTCCGCCGAGCGCGACGCGGGCAGCAACTCGGCTCACACCGCGCTCGAGTTCGCGCAGTAGACCCGGGTCTGCCGCCGTGGCTCGGATGCGCGCGCGCATGTCGTTCAGCTCCTTGCGCGCACTCTGCACCGCCACGCGCAGGTCTCGCACGTCGCGATCGACCTCGCGTGCGGCTTGCTCTCGGAACGCATGGCGCTCGGCTTGCAAAGTCTCACGCAGCTCGCTGACCTCTTGCCGATCGATTTCGGCCGTGCGGCGTACGTCTTCTAGCTCTGCGCGTTCGCGCGAAAGCTCACGCAGCGCCGTCTCGCGGTCCAGTGCCTGAGTCGGGAGCAGCTCCTTGGCGCGAGCGATGACTGCCTCGGGCAAGCCATGGCGCAAGGCGACGAAGAGCGCGCTCGATGGCCCCGGCACGCCCAAATGAAGCCGGAAAGTCGGCGCCATCTGCTCGAAGTCGAAGCCCACGGAGGCGTTCGCAAAGCGCTCGTTCTTGGTCGCCAGCTCTTTCAATCGTTCGTAGTGAGTGGTGACGCCGACTGCCGCGCCGCGCGCGGTGAGCTCCTCGAGCACCGCCGCGGCCAGGGCTGCGCCCTCTTCGGGATCGGTGCCGGCAGCGACTTCGTCCAGCAGCACTAGGCAGCTCGGGCTCGCGCACTGCAGAATCGAGCATAGGTTGACGATGTGCGCGCTGAAGGTGGAAAGCGAGTGGACGATCGATTGCTCGTCACCGATGTCGCACAGCACGCGGTCGAACCAACCCACGACCGAATCCGCACGTGCTGGCACTGGTAACCCGCTACGTACCATCCAGGCCATCAGCCCGGCTGCCTTCAGCGCGACGGTTTTGCCGCCAGCGTTGGGGCCCGAAATGATCAGCGCTTGGCGCGCGTTCAGCACGATGTCGTTCGGCACGACCTCGAGCCCGGTGAGCAAGAGCAATGGGTGCCGCGCAGCGCGCAGTTCGATTTTGGCTTCTTCTGCCAACGCCAATACGACCGAATTCGTTTCGTCTGCCCAGCGCGCTCCTGCGCTGCACAGGTCCGCCGCTACGCAGGCAAAAAAAGCAGCCTCGCAGGCGTCGTGCTGGGCTTTCAGCTCGCTCGACAAGTTCACCAGGACTCTTGCTTCTTCACGCGCCGCCTCGGCTTCGGCCAGCCGTAGGCGATTGCCGACCTCGGTCAGCTCACGGGGCTCGACGAACAGCGTACTGCCGGAAGCGCTCGAACCGTGCACGATTCCGTCCACCCGCAGGTGGGCGTCTGAGCGCACCGGCAACACGAAGCGCCCTTCGCGCTCGGTGTAGTACTGGCCTTGCAGCAGGTCTGCGAACCGACCCAGCAATTGCCCCAGGCGGCGCTTCAGCTCCGCTTGCGCTTCGCGTAGCTTGTTGCGCGCGCGCGACAATTCGGGTGACGCGCGGTCCGAGACCGAGCCGTCTTCGTCGATGCAGACACGGAGCCGTTCGCGCAGACGGTCGAGGCTCGCGTCGCTGCCGATCGCGGCTGCCAGGTCCGGGGCGACCGTTTGGTGGGTCTTGGCATAGGTGCGAAGATCCTGCGCCAACGACAGGACGCCAATCAGTGCCCACAATTCCTGTCCGCTTGCCACGCCGTCGGCACGCACGCGTTCGAACAACTCACCCAGCTCGCGGAACTCACGCACGGGCAGCGGGTGCCCGGCATTGAATCGCTCGAGCGCGTTGCCCATGCGTCGAAGGCGCTGCCCGGCCTCCTCGATGGTGTCGGCCGGGAGCAGCGCGCGCACGTAAGCCGACGCCGCGCTACTCACGCAGCGGCCCGCAATGCGATCGAGCAACAGCGGCCACTCCAATGCGGTACGCGCGCGCTGCTCCTGAGCTTCGAGGCTAGTCACGCGGCGCTTACTAGCAGAACGTACCGGTTCGGCGAGCGCGTCCGGGGGTCAACTCGCCAACGCCGTCGCGTCCAGGCGGGCCAGCGGTGTCTGATCTCCGATGTGGGTGCTGAGCTCGATCTGGCTGATACTGGCGTCCCGGGCCATCGATTCGGCCAAATGCGTGACGTTGTGCCGCGCCCGCCTGCCGTGTCTTTCGTCGACGGTGAGCGCAAAGTGACCGCCCCCGGCGGCCCGAAGGTGCGCGAGCAAGCCACGGGCCAGGATCGAGCGTGCTGATGTCGAGTCGTCTTCGCAGCGACCGTTCGAAACCAGGACGACGGCCTTCAAGTTCCAGCCGCTGGCCTCTAGGCGCGTGACTCGGCTGGCAACCTGCGTGATGAGCGAGCACGGCTGTCCCTCGTAGTGCTGAGCGACCACGGCCATGTCACCGGAATGACTCGGATCGAGCCAGCGTGGCCAGCTCGCGCCGAACTCGATCACGACCAGTGTGGCTTTGCGGCGTCTCATGGCGAACCTCCTGTGTGCGCTACGTGATAGAGCGCGTTCGCCGGTCGGGCCAAGAACCGTGCGTAAGGGCGCGTCGAGCGGGCTCAGCCCTTCTGTGACTTCTTTTTGGCGTCGGCCTTCGGGGCCGTCTTCTTCGGCGGCCGGAGCGGCCCCTTTTCGCCATTTGCGCCAGCGACCGCGGTGGCCGACAGGCTCTTCTTGAGCGCCTCGAACAAGTCGATGATTTGCGCTTTGGGTGCCTCGGGGGCGACGGTGATTTCCTTTCCGTCGACCTTCTGCTGCACGGCCGATTCCACGCGCTCACTGTACGAGTCGCTGTATTTCTCGGGGTCGAAGCTGTCGCTCGACAATTGCTCGATCAGCTTTTCGGCCAGATCATGCTCTTTGTCGCTGAACTTGAAGGTGGCGCCCGTGTCGATCTCGTCGAAGGCTCGCACCTCGGTCGCGTAGTAGAGCTGGTGCAGCACGATGCCGTCCTCGCCGTAGGGCCGAATCAGCACCAGTTGCTCTTTTCCGCGGCTCGCCCAACGCCCCACGGCGACCTTCTCTTTCTTGGTCATCGACTCGGACAGCAAACGGTAGGCTTTGTCCCCGCCCTTATCCGGGCCGAGGTAGTAGGTCTTTTCGACCGAAATGAAGTCGACGCTCGCGAGCGGCACGAATTCGGCGATGTCGATACTGTTGCTACGTTCGGCTTCCAGGGCTTTCAGCTCTTCGTCGCTGAAGGTCACGTACTGGCCGCGGGCATACTCGTAGCCCTTCATCATCTCGTTGCGTTCCACCACCTCGTTGTTGTCGGTTGGGCAGATGTATTGTTGCTT
>Ga0302321_100002107_pt1 | contig 17048 bp, 15 predicted proteins | sample Fen_T0_1_FD_202505 | JGI IMG/M metagenome (GOLD analysis project Ga0302321, IMG submission 202505) | Peat permafrost microbial communities from Stordalen Mire near Abisko, Sweden - Fen_T0_1 | ecosystem: Environmental > Terrestrial > Soil > Wetlands > Permafrost | place: Sweden: Abisko...
CTCCCGCGGCCATTCGACCTTCACCTGGACCGTCGACCACCGTGACCAGCTGGCCGCCGCGCTCGACGCCGGGGTCGACGCGATCATCACGAACCGACCCGCGTTCCTCCTGCAGCACCTGGGCCGCACCGACGTGGACGCCTGACCACGCCCGCCGCCTACGCTGCGGGCGTGGCCAAGAACAGCAGCACCCCCGCCCCCGGCGCAGACGTTGCCGTCGTCGGTGCCCGCGAACCGTGCCCCTGCGGTTCGGGTCGGCGGTACAAGGCCTGCCACGGTCGAGCCCATGCGAGGGCCGAGCACACCCGGACGCTGCGTCCGTTCGAGGGCCTGCCCGCTGAGACCGACTGGATCGCCCTGCGCGAGATCGTCCCGGCGGCCACGGCCCCGTTGACCCTCGCCGGCGGGTACGCGGGACGGACCGCGACGTTGGCCACGGTCCTGCCCATGGCGTGGCCCGGGCTGGTCCGCTCCGACGGCGAGGTGATGGTCGCCCTGCAGACGGCCACCGCTTCGGGCGACCTCAGCCGGGACGTCGCCGACGCGCTCGTGCAGGCGCTCGACGCGGAGCCCGGGACACCGGTCCCCCCGCGGATCCGGCCCCCGGACGGCCCTCGGCTCACCGATCTCGTCGCCGCAGACTCGCCGCTGCCGGTCACCGTCCACGAGGGATTCGACTTCTGGCTGGCCGGGCTCGACCAGTCCGTGGTGGACGACGTGACGCGGGAGTCCATGGAGCGGGCCAACACCGCCGTGGTCCCCACCGCGCGGCTCGCGGGCGTCGAGGCCGCCTACTGGTGTCGCATCGGCGACCGGTGGCACCTGCGCTGGGTGCTGCCCGAGGACGAGGATCCCCTGCTCGACGCGCTGGCCCGCCTGGCGGCGGCCGACGCCCTGGAGGTCGGAGCTGGCTCGCGTTACGTCGGCGCCTTCCGGGCCTACGGGCACCTCGTCCCGGTCTGGGACCTGGCGGAGGGCACGTCACCGGAGGCCGTCGAGGGGCCGGCCGCCGTGCTGCGTGAGCGCCTGGACGACGCCCTGGCCGTCTCGTCCCCGTTGTCCGCGGACCAGCGCCGGGTCCGGTCGGCGCTGGCCGCCCGGCAGGTGACGCTGCGCCCCGGTGCCTAGCCGCAGACCGTCCGGGCGGGTTGCCGGTTCGGCTAAATCCGCTGGAATTGAACCTTTGGTCAAGGCTTCGTCAAACCCGGTGGGTTTGAGTTGCGATCTTGCGGCTTTCTCGCCAAAGGTGGAGCAGGTCCGGGCGTCACTGCATCCCCCGTCGGTGGCGCCCGGGCCTCCCGCGCCGGCCCGACGCGCGCCGAGTCGGCGCCGAGGTCGACGCCGACTCCGGTGCTAGCGTTCGGGGATGACTTGGGTTCCCCGCCGATCCCGGGCGCGGTCGAACCGGCTGGTCGAACCGGCTGCCCCGACGTACGGCCACGTCTTCGTGGTCACCTACGGACGGTCCGGGTCCACGTTGGTCCAAGGGCTGCTCAACGCCCTTCCCGGCACGCTGGTCCGGGGCGAGAACAACTTCGTCCTGCGCGGGCTGTTCCTCAGCCGCCGGGCGTTGGCCCGCACCCGCACCCTGTGGGCCGAGTCGAGTGGCCGGAAGGGGTCGACCTCGGCGTTCTTCGGCGCCGAGCAGCTGGACATCGCCGCCTGGGACTCCGGGGTTCGCGAGCTGTTCGACCGCCAGCTGCTGGGCGAGGTGTCGGCCACCGACGTTCGCTGGCTCGGGTTCAAGGAGGTCCGGTGGTACGAGATCACCGAGAGCGAGACCAAGGCGTTCCTGCGGTTCATGGACGCGCTCTACCCCCAGGCCCGCTACGTGCTGCACCGGCGTAACCATGCGGACACCCTGAAGTCGGGGTACTGGAACCAGACCTCAACCGCGACCGCGTGGGCGTCATCAGCGCATGAGATGGGGGAAGAGGCGATCTCCCGGGTCGAGGCCTTCCAAGATGTCCTCAGCCTCGGGCGGGAGGATCGGGTCTGCTGGACCACCTACGAGGAGCTGGTCGACCCGGAGCCGGGACCCTCGCAGGCGGCGCTGGTCCGGTTGATCGAGCTCCTGGGGTACCCACCGACCGCCGAGCTGCGCTCCCGGCTCACCGAGACCCTGAAGATCGGCCACGGCCCGAAGCCGTCGGTCGGGGACCGCCCGGTGCCTGCGGCCGGGCCGAGTTGACCGACCGGGGGCCGGGCGGCGACGAGCCTAGGGCCGCGGCCGCGGGCACACCCAGCGTGGTCGTGCTGACCATGGCTCGCGACGAGTCGGACATGCTCCACCGGTGGATCGCGTACTACGGGGCGCAGGTCGGGCCCCGCCACCTGATCGTGCTCGACGACAACAGTGTGGACGGATCCACCGACGACCTCCCGTGCCCGGTGGTCCCCCTGCCGCCGGCTCCCTGGAAGGCTCCGTGGGCCAACGTCCGCACCACCTTGGTCAACGGCCTGGCCCGGGGGCTGCTCGCCTGCTACGACGTCGTCATCTTCACCGACGTCGACGAGTTCCTGATCCCCGACCCCGACCGGTACGCCGGGCTGCTGGACTACCTCGCCCGCCACGGCGACCGCGACGTGATCGCCCCTTTGGCGGTGAACGTGCTGCACAATCCGGCGCTCGAGCCGGCGTTGGAGGCCGACCGACCCCTGCTCGAGCAACGCCGCTTCGTGAAGTTCGCGCCGGGCATGTGCAAGCCCCTGGTGAAGCGGGTGCCGGCCGCGTGGCTCCCGGCCTTCCACGGGGTCAAGGCACCGTTCGCGATCGATCGCGACCTGCTCATGGTGCATCTGAAGTACTACGACTTCCCCAGCATGGAAGCGGTCGCCGACCACCGTCATCGGATCCACCAGACCGAAGGTCGGGGGAGTGCGGTGTCGGCCTGGGCGCTGGACTCCGACGAGCTCGGCGACCGGCTGCTGCGCTGGGTGGCCACGCCGGAGGGGGCCGTCGTCCCCGAGTTCGACCCGGCCGAGCCTGACCTGTCCGACGTGGTGCGGGCCCGGCCCGACGGTTTCCACCGGAGCAACGGTCCTCAGCTCGTGGCGATGGACGAGAACCCGCTGCGCCAGCTCCCGCCGCGCTTCCGGAGCGCGCTCTGACCGTCGGTCAGTCGTCGTCGCCCGCGCGCGGCTGGCCCGGTTGCCGGTTCACCGGGGCATGCGGGGGCACGGCCGGCAGCCCGCCGCGTCGCGGACCGGTCCACAGCGCGGGTGGCGCGTCCAGCAGATTCGCGAGGGCGTAGGCGATCGACTCGTAGTTGTTCCGCCAGCCGCGAAAGTGCGGCCAGGCCTCCTCCGGGCTCAGCTGCGCCGGGAAGCCGAGCGCCTTCGCGCGTTCGACGCCGGCGACGAAATCGTCGAACGGCAGGGCGATCGGATCGTCCGGGTCCGGGTCGGGGTCGAAGGCGATGCCTGCGACACCGGCGATGTCGCGCAAGGTGACGAATCCCATGCGCAGGCAGATCCGCGCGCGCCCCTGCGCCAACGACGGGGCCAAGGCGAGCTGAAGGGCCGCGGCGTCCATGACGGCGATCTGTCCGATCAACCAGTGACGCCAGGGCCGGGCCGACCGGATCCACACCAGGACCGGGTAGTTGGTGTGGCTCTCCGACAGGTCGGCCGACCAGCGCTCCCAGTCCAGGAACAGGTCGGCCAGGTTGTCGACGGCGCCGACGTTGGCGTGCCGGGCCAGGATCTCCGGTCCCCAGTTCGGTTCCCCGGCCCGGCTCTCCAGCCGGGTGACCTCGGTCTCGCGTCGGTTGTAGGCGCCGTACAGCGTCGGGAGGTAGCCGATCAGCAGACCGATGACGATCGGCCCGCTCGCGGCCGCGAAGAAGTCGACGAACGTCAACTGTCCGCGGTCGGTGGACGCGAACCCCAGCGTGAACAGCGACGAGCCACCTTCCCGGAGGGCCGTCGTCAGCTGCATGGCGGAGAGGCCGTACAGCATCAGCGTGTAGCCCACGAGGTAGCCGGCCAGCCACACCAGCAGCGTGACGACGATCGACAGCGGACCGGCCCAGGCCAGGATCCGGTCGCGCGACTCGTACGACCCGCTGCGCCGGGCGATCAGACGAAACGGGGCCAGCGTGAGCGCCAGCGTCGTCTCGGTCAGCTTCGACTTCAGCACCCGCGGCACCACGAGCGTGCGCACCACGCTCGACGTGACGCCCACGACGATCACCAGGCCGAGGACCACCGCGAGCGCTCTCACCGGGCCGACCCTAGGGGCTGCCTGACGCCTGCGCAGCGGCTGTCGGGACCACCGTCACGCCAGACTAGGCTCCAGGCGTGCAGTACCCCCTCGGACTCACCGCGGACGCGGTCGCCTGGATCGCCATCGCGGGGATCGCGGTGGGCGTCGTCGGTCTGGTCGTCGCGGTGGTCGCGCTGGTGCGGCTGGGCCGGCTCAAGCGGGCGCTCGTGGTTCTGCAGGGCGAGGACGGGCGGGACTCGTTCGTCGAGGTCGTCAAGGCCAAGACCGACCAGGTCGAGGGACTGCGCGCCGACGTTGCCGCCCACCAGCAGCAGGTGGCGCGCATGCGCTCCGATCTCGCCGACGCCATCCGACACGTGGCGGTCGTCCGGTACGACGCGTTCGGCGACATGGGGGGTCGCATGTCGTTCTCCGCCGCGATGCTCGACGACGCCGGCGACGGCCTGGTCATCACGTCGATCAACGGTCGCACCGAGACCCGTACGTATGCGAAGGGGATCAAGGCGGCCGGCAGCGACGCCACGTTGTCGCCGGAGGAGGAGCAAGCCATCTCCTACGCCCGACGCTCCGCCACGTCGTGACCGGGCCGATGGCGCACTCCGGTGACCGGGTCGACCCGCGGGAGCCCGTCGCGCGTTACGCCTACCTCGGCCCGGCCGGGACCTTCACCGAGCAGGCGCTGCTCGGCTGGCTGGCCGGCGCCGAGGCCGAGCTCGTCGCCCACACCAGCGTCGAAGAGGCTCTCGATGCGGTGCGCCGGGGCGTCGCCGACGGCGCGATGGTCCCCTTCGAGAACTCGATCGAGGGCTCGGTCAGTGCCACGCTCGATGCCCTCGCGTTCGGCGCCCCCCTGGTCGTCGTCGCCGAGGTGCAGGTGTCCGTGGCGCTGGCGTTGATGGCCGCACCCGGCACGGCGCTGTCCGACGTGCGCACCGTCGCCAGCCATCCGCACGCGCTCGCCCAGTGCCGGGGCTGGCTGGCCGGCAGCCTGCCCGACGTCACCGTGGTGTCTGCGTCGTCCACTGCCGCTGCGGCGGCGAGCATGGCCGGCCAGGGGCCCGACGGTGGGCCGGGCCGCCCGCCCGCCGACGCTGCGATCGCCGCGCCGCTCGCGGCGGCCGTCTACTCCCTGGACGTGCTCGCCACGGGGGTCGGTGACCATCCCGACGCGGAGACCCGGTTCGTGCTGGCCACCGCGCCGCGGCCGCCCGCTCCCGCGACGGGTGCGGACAAGACCACCCTCGCCCTGTTCATGGGCCCAGACCATCCCGGGGCGTTGCTGGAGATCCTCACCGAGCTCGCGGTCCGCGGGATCAACTTGACCCGGATCGAGTCCCGTCCCACCGGGGGTGGCCTCGGCGACTACTACTTCTGCGTCGACGCGGAGGGCCACGTGGACGACGCCCGCGTCGGAGAGGCGCTGATCGGGCTGCGGCGGGTCTGTCGCGATGTGCGGTACCTGGGGTCCTACCCCCGCCTGGACCGCACCCCGACGACCCTGCGGCCGGGCGTGACCGACGAGGAGTTCTCGGCGGCGCAGGCCTGGCTGGCCCGCGTCCGGGAGGGCCGGGTCTGAGACCGGACCGAGACCACGGGCCGGCTACAGCCCTGCGGGACCCCTGCCGATAGGCACCAGGTGCGGCGACTCTCCCTGACCGGGGCGTTCGCTGTGGTGAGCGTGCTCACCATGGCGCTGCTTGGCGTGGCCCTGGTCGTGGTCTTCTCGTCGTCCTTGCGGGCCCAGGCCCGGTCCGACGGCCAGCTGACCGCCCAGAGCGTGGTGGACACCGGCGTGAAGCGACTGATCGCCACGCCCGACGACCTCAACGGCCGAGTGGCCGTGACCGACGACAACGGCTGGCTGCTGGGCCTCACCCAGGACCAGGCGGGCAGCCCGGAGCTGGCCTTCCTTCGCGTGTACGGCCAGAACGGCGACATCGTCTACAACAGCAGCAACCCGACCGACGTGTTGCGCCTGCCCGACCCGGCCACCAAGGTGCGCGTCGAGACGGTGCTCGACGGCGGTCGGACGGCGGTCGTCCAGCAGTACGGGGGTCAGCCCGTGCTGGTGGTGTACGCGCCGATCGACAACGGTGGTTCGACGGTGCTCGGGGTGGCCGAGGTCGCGATTCCCTACGCCTCGACGCAGGACCGCCAGCACCGGTCGATCGTCATCTTGGCCCTGGTCGTGTTCGGGACCTTCGTCATCGCCTGGCTCTTCATGTTCCGCACGGTGCACCGGGCGAGCCGCCGGCTGCGCGACCAGGCGGAGGAGAACGAGCGGCTCGCGCTGCACGACCCGTTGACCGCGCTGCCCAACCGCAGACTGCTGACCGACCGGCTCGACCGCGCGGTGGTCGCCGCGGATCGCTCCGGCGAGGTCGTCGCCTTGATGATCCTCGACGTCGACCGGTTCAAGGAGGTCAACGACACGTTGGGCCACGACCGGGGGGACCTCCTGCTGAAGCAGGTGGCCGAGCGACTGCTCACCCGGGTGCGTGAGGTGGACACCGTGGCCCGGCTGGGCGGAGACGAGTTCGCTGTGCTGGCTCCGGGGCTGCACTCGGTGCTCGACGCCGAACGGCTGGCGCGTCGGATCCACACCGCGTTCGACCGCCCGTTCGAGGTCGACCAGCTGATGCTGCACGTGGACTCCAGCCTCGGAGTCGCCGTGATGCCCGGCCATGCCGACTCGGCGCAGGAGCTCATGCAGCGCGCCGACATGGCGATGTACGGCGCCAAGCAGGCCCGCCTCGGGACGTTGCTGTTCCAGCCCGAGCACGACGGTGCGAGCGCGGACCGACTCATGCTGCTCGGTGACCTGCGCAACGCGATCGGCAGCGACCAGCTGCAGGTGTACTACCAGCCCACGATCGACCTGGCCACCGAGGCGGTCGTCGGCTTCGAGGCGCTGCTTCGCTGGACGCACCCCGAGCGCGGCCCGATCCCGCCGGGCGAGTTCATCCCCCTGGCCGAGACCACCGGGATGATCCACGCCATCACTCGCTACGTCCTCGAAGAGGTCGTCAGCCAGATGGCCGAGTGGGACCATCGCCAGACGCCATTCGCCGATCTCCCGGTGGCGGTCAACCTGTCGGCGCGCAACCTCGTGGAACCCACGCTGGCGGAGTTCATCGAGGACCTGCTCGGCAGCTTCGACCTTCCCCCCGACCGGTTGATCCTCGAGGTCACCGAGACGGCCCTCATCGAGGACCCCATGCGGACCCGACGCATGTTGCAGGAGCTGTCCAACCTCGGCGTGACCCTGGCCGTGGACGACTTCGGCACCGGGTACACCTCGATGGCGCAGCTGGAGCAGATGCCGTTGCACACGCTCAAGATCGACCGGTCCTTCGTGATCCGCTTGATGCGCGACGACGGCGGCACCACCTTGGTCCGCGCGATCGTCGAGCTGGCCCACGAATTCGGACTCTCGGTGGTGGCCGAGGGCGTCGAGGACGTCGAGCTGACCGAGCACCTGCGGGCCCTGGGTTGCGACCAGGCCCAAGGGTTCTTGTGGTCGCGTCCGTTGCCTCCGGCGGAGCTCCTCGACGTGGTCGTCCGCCTGGCGGCGACGTCGGCGGCCAACATGGCCCCGGTACCCTCGGGTACGTGATCGACCTCCGCCACCTGCGAGAAGACCCCGAGGCCCACCGCGCCTCGCAGCGCGCACGTGGTGAGGATCCGACCCTGGTCGACGCGGTCCTGGCCGCCGACGAGGCCCGTCGCGCCGCGGTCGCCGACTACGACACCCTGCGCGCCGAGCAGAAGATCCTGAGCCGGCAGGTCGGCCGGGCCGATGCCACCGAACGCGCGGCGCTGCTCGAGCGCGCCCAGCAGATGGCCGGTGCGGTCAAGGCTGCCGACGCCACCTCGTCGGCGGCCCAGGCCGAGCTCGATGCCGTGGCCCTCGAGCTGTCGAACCTCGTGGAGCCCGGCGTTCCGGTCGGTGGCGAGGACGACTACGTCGTGCTCGAGGAGGTGGGGACTCCCCGCGACTTCGCGGCCGAGGGCTTCGAGCCCCGCGACCACGTGGACCTCGGGCGGCTGCTGGGGGCGATCGACATCGAGCGCGCCACCAAGGTGTCTGGCGCCCGGTTCTACTACCTGACCGGTGTGGGTGCCCTGCTGGAGCTGGCCCTGGTGAACCTGGCCATGTCCCGCGCCAGGGCGGCCGGCTTCGTGCCGATGATCCCCCCGGTGCTGGTGAAGCCGGAGGTGATGGAGGGCACCGGTTTCCTCGGTCAGGCGGCCGAGAACGTGTACCGGCTGGAAGCCGACGACATGTACCTGGTCGGGACCGCCGAGGTCCCGTTGGCCGGGTACCACATGGACGAGATCCTCGACGCGTCGTCGCTGCCGCTGCGCTACGCCGGCTTCTCGGCCTGCTTCCGGCGCGAGGCCGGCTCGTACGGCAAGGACACGCGCGGCATCATCCGCGTGCACCAGTTCGACAAGGTCGAGATGTTCGTCTACAGCCGACCCGAGGACGCGGTGGCCGAGCACCAACGGCTGCTGGCGTGGGAGAAGGAGTTCCTGGGCGTGCTCGGCCTCCCGTACCGGGTCATCGACACGGCTGCCGGCGATCTGGGGGCGAGTGCGGCCCGCAAGTTCGACTGCGAGGCGTGGATCCCCACGCAGGGGCGCTACCGCGAGCTCACGTCCACGTCGAACTGCACGCAGTTCCAGTCGCGACGCCTGGGCACCCGGATGCGTGACGCAGACGGGGTGCGCCCGCTCGCCACGCTCAACGGCACCCTCGTCGCCATCCCCCGCACGATCGTGGCCATCGTGGAGAACCACCAGCAGGCCGACGGTTCGGTGGTGCTGCCCGAGGCCCTGCGGCCGTACCTGGGCACCGACGTCCTGCGCCCGGTGTGAGCGTCGCCGCCGAGGCGCTGGATCCCGCCGTCGTACGGCTGGTGGCCACCGACCTCGACGGCACCATCGTGCGCCGCGACGGCACGATCAGCGAGCGGACGGTGCGGGCGCTCGCCGCGGTGGAGGACTCCGGACGTCGTCTCGTCCTGGTCACCGGCCGACCGGTCCGCTGGATGGGACCGGTCGTCGAGGCGACCGGACACCGCGGCGTGGCGATCTGCGCCAACGGTGCCGTGGTCTACGACCTGCACGCCGAGAAGCTGCGCGAGTGGTTCCCGCTCGTGCCCGACGTGACCCGCGAGGCGGTGGCCCGGCTCCGGGCGGTGCTGCCGGGCGCGGGGTTCGCGGTCGAGTACCCGGACGGGTTCGGGCACGACCCCGACTACCACCCGCGGTGGGACGTCGGCGAGCCGATCGTCGCGCCGATCGAGGACCTCATCGGGCAGCCGGTGACCAAGCTGCTGGTGCGCCACGAGACCCTGCCCAGCGACGAGATGCTTGCCCGCGCCCGTGCGGCCCTGGCCGACCTCGCCGAACCCACGCACTCCAGCAACGACGGCCTGCTCGAGGTGTGCGCTCCCGGCGTCAGCAAGGCGACCACCCTCGCCCGCCTGGCCGGCGAGTGGGGGATCGCCGCCCACGAGGTGGTGGCGTTCGGCGACATGCCCAACGACGTGCCGATGCTGTTGTGGGCCGGGTGGGGGTTCGCGATGGCCGGGGCGCACCCCGAGGCGCTGACCGCGGCCCCGCACGTGACCGGCTCGGTCGAGGACGACGGGGTGGCCCAGGTCGTCGAGTCCCTGCTCGCCCCAGCAGATCCGGACGACTCCGCTCCAGACCGCCGTTGACCGCCCAGACCGCCGTTGATCTTGGACTTGATGGGTGAGTTGATCATCGGGGGACGTCATCTTCTCCGAGATCAACTCGTCGCCGGGACGCACCCCGGCGACGCACCCCGGAGCTGCGCCTACCCTCGTGCGCATGGAGATGAACTGGCTCACGCCGCTGGCGCAGGCGCGCGAGTCGGGGCCGAAGGGCTGGGGGAGCTTCGCGATCGCCGAGATCCCGGCCGGGACGACGGTCGCGGCGTTCGGCGGGCACGTGGCCGAGCGGGCGGTGCTCGAGGCGTTGCCGGCCGACCGGCAGAGCCGGTCGATCCAGATCGACGAGGACCTGTTCCTCGTCAGCTCCGAGCAGCCCGAGCCCGGCGACATGATCAACCACTCCTGCGACCCGACCTGCGGCCTGCGCGGGGAGATCGTCGTGGTCGCGCTGCGCGAGCTGCACCCAGGCGACGAGCTCACCTTCGACTACGCCACGTCCGACGGCACCGACTACGACGAGTTCGAGTGCCACTGCGGCGCCGCGACCTGCCGCGGGACCGTCACCGGTCACGACTGGCGGTTGCCAGAGCTGCAGCACCGGTATGCCGGCCACTTCTCGCCGTACCTCGCCGCGCGGATCGCCGCCAGCCGCGCCTGACCGGTGACGGCGCTCGACGACCGCGAGTCGCAGTGCCGCGGTCAGAGGTAGGGGCCGCCGGACTCCTGCCCGCTGGTCGGCACCGCCACGGGCATGCCGTCGGGGCCGATCGCCATGGAGCCGGGCGGGAGGGCGCGCCGGCGCATCTCCTCCAGCTGCGCCCGGGCCGCCATCTGCTGGGCGAACAACGCGGTCTGGATCCCGTGGAACAGGCCCTCGAGCCAGCCCACCAGCTGCGCCTGCGCGATCCGCAGCTCGGCCTCGGACGGCACCGTTCCCTCGGCGAACGGCAGGCTCAGCCGCTCCAGCTCGGCCACGAGCTCAGGGGCCAGGCCGGTCTCGAGCTCCTTGATCGAGCGACGGTGGATCTCGCCCAGCCGCGCCCGGCCGGCTTCGTCCAGCGGCGCGGTCCGTACCTCGTCGAGCAGCTGCTTGATCATGGTGCCGATCCGCATCACCTTGTCGGGCTGCTCGACCAGCTCGGTGATCTGGGTCGCGTCGTCGTCCGGCTCGTGCAGCTCGTGCGGCTCTACGGGTTCGCCGTCGGGACCCACGATCAGCGCACGGGCCTCGGGCGGATCGGTGGCATCGGACGTCTGCGTCATGAGCCCATCCTGTCCCACAATTCGCTGGACGAGCACACCGGTCCCGATCAGGCTAGGGCCCCGTGCCAGCCCCCGCAGACTCCGCGCCCGCCCCGACTCGACTCCCGACCGGACACCGGTGTCGGCCGGCCACTGTGGCCGATGCCGCCGAGCTGCGCGACCTCCTGGCTGCCCAGGGCCGCAGCAGTGTCGGCGCTGACGACGTCACCCTCGACGAGGTCGTGGCCGACCTCACCGGGCCGCGGGTCGACCTCGAACGTGACGGGCTCGTGGTCCTCTCCGAGGACCAACGGATCATCGCCTGGGGCGCAGCCTTCGACGAGCACGACGAACGGGCCTACGTGGAGGCCTACCTGCAGTCCGACCTCGACGACGACACCTTCGCTGCGATCGCCGCGTGCCTGCTTGCCCACGCCTGCTCGCGACTGCAGGTCCTCGCCCGGACACGGGGCCAGGCGTCGTTGGAAGTTACCGCCGGCACGTACCGTGACGAGCACCGGCTGCAGCAGGCGCTCGTCCGGTCCGGCTTCGGGCACGACCGGGTCTACTGGCGGATGGCGATCGACCTGGACCCGGGGGCGCCGTCGCGCGTCGCGCTCCCCGACGGCGTGACGGTCCGGCGCCTCGACCCGGAGGTCGAAGCCGACTTCCGGCTGGTGCACACGATCCGCACCGAGGCGTTCGCGCGGCACCACGGCATGGTCGCTGAGTCGTTCGAGCACTTCCGCGACCGATGGCTGGCCAGTGCCGGGTTCGACCCCACCGCCTGGTGGCTGGCGCTGCTCGACGACGAACCCATGGGGATCCTGTTGGGGGACGACAGCCGGCTCGACGACGGCGCCGGGTTCGTGCGGACGCTGGGGGTGCGCGAGACGGCCCGCGGTCGCGGGATCGCCCGGGTCCTGCTGCACACCGCGTTCGCCGAGTACGCCGGTCGGGGCCGGACCCGAGTCCTGCTGGCCGTCGATGCGGCCAACGAGAGCGGTGCAATCGCGCTGTACGAGTCGGTCGGGATGCGTCCCGTGGTGGTCTACGACGCGTGGTCGCTGACGCTGGCCGACGGTGAGGGCGCCACGACCCGGTCGAGGAAGGCGTCGACGAGCGCGTGAGTGCGCCCGCGGGCCCGCGGTGCCAGTGCGTCGGTCTGCTCGTAGATCGTGTCGAGGCTCACGCCGGCCCGCTCGGCCTGGTCGCGTGACCCGGCACCCCAGCGGCGGACGATCTCGGGCGTCACCTCGGGGTGGAACTGCCAGCCCAGCATGCGGCCCAGCCGGAAGGCCTGGGGTCCGGCGGGTGTCCGGGCGATCACGGCGGCGCCGGGGGGCGGCGTGAACTTGTCGATGTGGAACTCGAACCAGGGGCCGGTCGGCGCCAGGGCCGCGTCGTCGGTGTCGAGCTCGAACCAGCCGATCTCGGTGCGGTCGGCCGGTTCGACACTGCCGCCGAGCGCGTGCGCCAGCACCTGCCCGCCGTAGCAGATGCCGAGGACCGGCAGGTCGCGCACCGCGGCCTCGCGGATCAGCGCCGACTCGCGCTCGACCAGGTCGCGCACGTGGTCCCAGTAGGTGGACCAGTCGGAGCCGAGCAGCACGACCAGGTCGTAGCCGTCGAGGTTGTCCGGCAGCGCCCCACCCTCGTCGCGGTACCCGATCACGAGGTCGTACCCGCGCTCGACCAGGCGCTCCCCCACGTAGCCCGAGTCGTCGTCGCCGATGTTGGCGATCACCAGTGCCCGCATGGCGAACAGGGTACGGGCCTCAGTGGCCGGTGCCACCCCGATCGACCCGCAGCAGGATCTTGCCGATGTGCTCGCCCGCCTCCATGGCGGCGTGCGCCGCCGCCGCGTCCTCGAACCGGAGGACTCGGTCGACGACCGGACGCACCGTGCCGTCGGCGAGCAGCGGCCACACGTGCTCGCGCACGGCCGCCGTGATCGCCGCCTTCTCGGCCGCCGGGCGAGCCCGCAGCGTCGTCCCGATCACGGCCGCCCGCTTGCTCATGAGCCGGCCCAGGTCGAGCTCGCCCCGGGCTCCGCCCTGCAGCCCGATCACCACCAGCCGGCCCTCGGTGGCCAGCGCACGCAGGTTCGGGTCGAGGTAGACCCCGCCCATCACGTCGAGGACCACGTCGGCCCCGTGCCCGTCGGTCAGCCGGTCGACCTCGGCGACGAAGTCCTGGTCGCGGTAGTTGATCGTGGCGTCGGCGCCGAGCTGCCGGCAGGCCTCGGCCTTGCGCTCGGAGCCGACGGTGACCACGACCCGCGCGCCGAGCGCATGCCCGAGTTGGATCGCCATGGTCCCGATTCCCGAGCCACCGCCGTGCACGAGCAACGTCTCGCCGGGGCGCAGTCCGGCCACCATGAAGACGTTGGACCACACGGTGGCCGTGACCTCGGGCAGGGCGGCCGCGCTGACCAGGTCGACTCCGTGCGGCACCGGCAGCAGCTGCCCGGCGGGCACGGCCACGCGCTCGGCATACCCACCGCCGGACAGGAGCGCGGCGACCTCGTCACCCACGCGCCAGTCAGCGACGTCGGCGCCGACCGCGCTGATCCACCCCGAGACCTCGAGCCCCGGGGAGGCGGGCGCCCCCGGCGGCGGTGGGTAGTGGCCCTGACGCTGCAGGAGGTCGGCCCGGTTGAGGCCCACCCCGGCGACGTCGACGACCACCTCGCCGGCGGCCGGCACCGGGTCGGGGACCTCGGACCGGACGAGGGCCTCCGGGCCACCGGGCTCGGGGACGAGGTAGGCGCGCACCCCCCGACCCTAGGTCGGGGGGTCGGTCGGGGCGCATGGCGGATCCGGACCCTCGACCGGTGCCGAACTTGACGATAGTGTCAACTTCGTGGCGAGACTGCCCAGCCGGCTCGATCCGCGCAGCGCCGAGGTGTTGGCCCGGCGCGCGGCGATGCAGGCCGCCCTCGGCGAGGTGGTGGCCGCCCAGCAGCAGACGGTGCTCGGGGGTGGCGAGGCCAAGGTCGCCCGGCACCGAGGACGCGGCAAGCTGCTGGTGCGGGAGCGGATCGACCTCCTCGTCGACCGCGACAGTGCCTTCCTCGAGCTCTCCCCGCTCGCCGGGTGGGGCAGCGACGACCCGCTCGGCGGCGGCGTGGTCACGGGGATCGGGGTGGTCGAGGGCGTCGAGTGCGTGATCGGGGGCAACGACGCCACGGTCAAGGGCGGTGCGCAGTCGCCCACGAGCGTGCAGAAGATGCTGCGGGCCATGGCGATCGCCCGCCGCAACCGGCTGCCGCTGATCAATCTCACCGAGTCGGCCGGCGCCGACCTGCCCAAGCAGGCCGAGGTGTTCGTCCCCGGTGGCGAGGTCTTCAAGAACCTGGCCCAGATGTCGCGCGAGGGCGTCCCGACGATCACTCTCGTCTTCGGGTCTTCGACCGCCGGTGGTGCCTACCTCCCGGGTCTGTCCGACCACACCGTGCTGCAACGCGACGCTGCGCGGGTCTACCTGGGTGGACCGCCGCTGGTGAAGATGGCGATCGACGAGGACGCCGACGAGGAGGAGCTCGGCGGAGCGCAGATGCACGCGCGCACCTCCGGGCTCGCCGACCACCTGGCCGACGACGAACGGGACGCCCTGCGGCTGGGCCGCCAGATCGTGCGTGACCTTCGGTGGCGCAAGTCGGGGCCGGGACCCACCGCGGCGGCCCTGCCGCCGGCCCACGACCCCGACGAGCTGCTCGGCGTGGTGCCGACGGACCTGCGCACCCCGTTCGACGTTCGCGAGGTGCTCGCCCGCGTGGTCGACGCCAGCGAGTTCGACGAGTTCAAGCCGCTCTACGGGAGCCAGCTCGTCTGCGGGTGGGCCAGCGTCGGTGGGTTCCCGGTGGGCGTGCTGGCCAACAACGGGATCCTGTTCAGCGAGGAGTCACGCAAGGGCGCGCAGTTCATCCAGCTCGCCAACCGTTCTGACACCCCGCTGGTCTTCCTGCAGAACATCACGGGGTTCATGGTGGGAACCAAGTACGAGCAGGGCGGCATCATCAAAGACGGCGCGAAGCTCATCAACGCGGTCGCGAACTCCGACGTGCCGCACGTCACGGTGATGATCGGGGCGTCCTACGGTGCGGGCAACTACGGCATGTCCGGACGCGCCTACGACCCGCGCTTCGTCTTCACCTGGCCGTCGCACCGGATCGCAGTGATGGGACCCAAGCAGCTCGCCGGAGTCATGAGCATCGTGATGCGGCAGAAGGCGCGGGCCTCCGGCCAGCCGATCGACGACGAGGCCGACGCCCAGATGCGGGCCGGTGTCGAGTCGATGATCGAGGCGCAGTCCACCGCCCTGTTCGCCACCGGACGCTTGTGGGACGACGGCATCATCGATCCGCGCGACACCCGGACCGTGTTGACCATCGCCTTGTCCGCCACGCACGGCGCGCCGGTGCGCGGGACCTCCGACTACGGCATCTGGCGGCACTGAGGTGACGCCGACCGGGCCCACCCCTTCGGTGCGTCGACTGCTCGTCGCCAACCGGGGCGAGATCGCGCGCCGGGTCTTCCGTACGGCTAGGAACATGGGGATCGAGTCGGTCGCCGTCTTCAGCGACGCCGACCAGGAGGCGCCGCATGTTCACGACGCCGACCTCGCTGTGCGGCTGGCTGGTGCCAGCGCGACGCAGACCTACCTGAACGTGGACGCCGTCCTGGCGGCCGCCGAAGCCGTCGGCGCCGACTCGGTGCATCCCGGATACGGCTTCCTGGCCGAGAGTGCCGCGTTCGCGCGCGCCGTCGAGGCAGCGGGTCTGACCTGGGTCGGACCGGCCCCGGACGCGATCGCGGCGATGGGCGACAAGATCGCGGCCAAGGCCCTGGTGACGCAGGTCGGTGTCCCCGTCGCGCCCGGCGAGGAGGTCAACGGGGACGACCCGGCGCAGTGGCTCGACGCGGCCGGTCGAGTCGGTTTCCCGTTGCTGGTCAAGGCGTCCGCCGGGGGTGGCGGCAAGGGGATGCGGGCCGTGGCAGGTCCGGATCAGCTCGCGGAGGCCGTCGAAGGTGCGCGTCGGGAGGCCGCCTCGACCTTCGCGGACCCGACGGTCTTCCTCGAACGGCTCGTCGTGGGCGCCCGCCACGTCGAGGTGCAGGTGGTCGGCGACCAGCACGGCGCGCGGGTGCACGTGTTCGAGCGCGAGTGCTCGGTCCAGCGTCGGCACCAGAAGGTGTTCGAGGAAGCACCGGCGCCGGCTCTGACCAACGGCACGCGCGAACGCATGTACCAGGCGGCACTCGCCGTGGCCGCGGCCGTCGACTACACCGGGGTCGGAACGGTGGAGTTCCTGGTGGAGGGTGCCGGCGACGCCGCGCAGTTCTACTTCCTGGAGATGAACACCCGTCTTCAGGTCGAGCACCCGGTCACCGAGGCGATCACCGGACTCGACCTGGTTCGGCTCCAGATCGAGATCGCGCGCGGGAAGCCCTTGACCTTCACCCAGAGCGACGTGGTGCGTCGGGGTCACGCGGTGGAGGCGCGGTTGTACGCCGAGGACCCGGCCTCGGGGTACCTCCCGCAGAGCGGTCCGGTGCACCGCTTCGCGACCGCAGAGACCGTCGCCGGGGTGCGCTACGACAGCGGGGTCGAGTCCGGCTCGGTGGTCACCCCGCACTACGACGCCCTGCTCGCCAAGGTCGTCGCCCACGCGTCGACGAGAGGCGAAGCGGTGGACCAGCTGGCCCGGGCCCTGCGCGGCCTGCAGGTGCACGGTCCCTTCACCAACCGCGACCTGCTCGTGGGCGTGCTCGCCGACGAGGACTTCCGGGCCGGTCGGACCACGACCGACTTCCTCGCCACCCGGCCGCACCTGGTGCAGCGCCACCGCGACCTCGATGCGGTGGTCC
>Ga0302321_100002108_pt1 | contig 17047 bp, 13 predicted proteins | sample Fen_T0_1_FD_202505 | JGI IMG/M metagenome (GOLD analysis project Ga0302321, IMG submission 202505) | Peat permafrost microbial communities from Stordalen Mire near Abisko, Sweden - Fen_T0_1 | ecosystem: Environmental > Terrestrial > Soil > Wetlands > Permafrost | place: Sweden: Abisko...
TCGCGCGACGAAAACTACTACGTCCAAAGCTATCGAGAATTGCTGGAAGGCGCGGTCCAGAGCCACCTGATGAGCGACGTACCATTAGGTGTATTCCTGAGTGGTGGCGTCGATTCGAGCGCAGTAGCGGCACTGATGACGAAGCTCCGTGGTGAGCCGGTTGAGACATTTTCTGTCGGCTACTCGGAACAGACATACAGTGAACTACCTTTCGCCCATACTGTCGCGGAACATATCAAATCAAAGCATCACGACGTGCTGGTCAGCGAGCAAAACTTTTTTGACGCACTTCCACACCTGATCTGGCATGAAGACGAACCGATCACCTGGCCTTCGAGTGTCTCGCTGTATTTTGTAGCGAAACTGGCGCGTGAACGCGTGACGGTCGTGCTCACCGGAGAAGGCGCAGACGAAACCCTCGCAGGCTACACACGCTATGCGTTCACGATGAAGAACGCAGCCATGGACCGCGCGTATCGAACGGTGACGCCCAGCGCGTTGCGGCGAGTACTGCGGAATTCGGTGGCTAACTCTTCCCTGCTGGGAGCGACTCTACGCCGCAAGCTCGAACACACATTCCTCGGCAAAGACGGCGAGGCCTGGGACTCGTTCTACTTCGACAATTTCTTTTCCGCCTTCAGCGGCACAGAGCAGACGGGCCTGCTGACGAGCGAGTTCGCACAGCAGTTTGCTCCTGCAACCGCCTACAAGAACGTGCTCTCCTACTGGGAGCGGTCAGCCGCGCAGGCCGGCGGCGACATGCTCCAGCGCCTCCTCTACACCGACATCAAAACGTACTTGGTCGAACTGCTTATGAAGCAGGACAACATGAGCATGGCCGCGTCCATCGAAAGCCGCGTGCCGTTTCTCGACCATGTGCTGGTGGAATTCGCGACCCGCCTTCCGCGCGAAGTGCAGATTCAAGGTCTGACCGGCAAGCGCATTCTGAAGAAAGCCATGGAAGACCTGCTGCCGCACGAAATTCTCTATCGGCCGAAACTGGGATTCCCGACTCCGTGGAGCGGATGGCTGGCCGGATCGCGACTAGACACAATTCGTGAAATGCTTTTGGAGCCACGCAGTCTTCAGCGTGGATATTTCCGCCGCGAAGCTATCGAGCAATTGTTCGAAGAACATCGCGCCAAGCATCGCGACAACTACGACCGCATCTGGCGCCTGCTGAATCTGGAACTATGGCATCGGGTATGTCTGGAAGGCGAACCGCATGGCGAAGCGGGAACAGCGGAGATGAAACTGACGACTACGCGGTGAGGACGCCTACTCCGTCCGCCCCAAGAACGCCGTCTGCAGATTCAAATTGAACTGATCAATGTCCGCCGGCGTGTTGAGCCGCTTGAGCGCATGCGAATCATCGCCCGCGCGCACCGACCCGTAGGTCGTCAGCGCCGCCGACTTAAATCCAGCTTCCTTGGTGAGCGCCAGCGTCTGGTTGGACCAGTGCGGACTCAGCGCTGGATGTGGGTAAGAAAAATGCTCTACCGGTTCTCCCATCTTCTCTTCCAACCTCTTCTTGCACTCGACAATCTCCGTCCTTGCCTCAGCCGGAGTCACCTGCGCTACATTCGGATGCCACAGCGTATGGCCTCCAATCGTGTGCCCGGCCTTCCGCAAGCCTCGAACCTGGTCCCAGGTCATCATGAAGCCATGGGGAGCTTTGGCCGGCTCGATTTCCAGATCCCGCTCGCACTTGGCCACATATTCCTGCTGCACCTCGCCGGTGAGGCGCGCTCCTGTGTCCCAAGACAGGCTCTGGGCGGCCTTCCGCTGTTCCACGACGTCCAAGCGGTAGACCTTGCCGCTACCGGGATCAGTCCATGCCGGCACCTTCGCCACATTAAACGCGTAACGTAGCCGACAGTACCAAGGTAACGTTCCCTGCTCCACGGACTCCACCATGATGTAAAAGCTGGCCGGAATTCCATACCGGCTCAGGACCGGCAGGGCGACCTCGTAGTTGTCCGCGAACCCGTCGTCGAACGTCACAGCGACCGCCTTGGCGGGCAGTTTTCGCCCGCCTTGGGCAAACTGGCCAATCTCTTCGACGGTAACTGGATGGAACTTCTGAGCAATGAGTTTCATGTGCCGCTCAAAGTCAACTAGACCCCGGGAAATCCCCAGAATGTGATCCGTCTTTTGAGGGTCTTCGGCGATGGAGTGGTAGGCCAGAATGGCGGCTGAGGAAGGGAAAAAGCGGGAAACGATAGGAAGGACGGAGCTTCCGATCAGCGCTTTCTTCAACAAGCGCTTGGATTTAGAGGCTAACACTCTCAGCTCCCCTGCTAACTTCGACCTGAATTTTGGCTATGATAACATACGGTTTTCGGGGTCATTGACAGAGCATTCAGCCTGGGGAGAGTCAGTTCCAGTTGGCGTCTGACGTGCATGCTATCCGGTGGAGTTTCAGGTAAATTCCGGTTCACCCATTCACATTCCAGCGAGGGCCAAGTGAGTTCCAAAGCGCAAGTTACCGATCTGTTTACACAAACCGTTGACGATTGGGCTCGGTTTTACGACGATCCTGCTCCCAAAACGTTGACCGCACAGAACTTCGTCTCGCGTCGCCGTTTTGCGATTGAGATGATCGAAGCCCGGGTGCCCAAGGGCGGCAAGATTCTGGACCTGGGCTGCGGCACAGGCCACCTGGCGGCCGAACTCAAGCGCCGCGGCTATGACACGTGGGGCACGGACTTGTCCGAAGGCATGATCCAGTACGCCCAAGCGAACTACAGTGCCGACCGCTATCAGATTGGCGATATTGAAAAGATTCCTTTTCCCGACAACTTCTTCGACGGCATCGTGTGCCTCGGCGTGGTCGAATACCTGGCCACGGACGATCCTGCGTTGAACGAGATTCATCGCGTTCTCAAGCCCGGTGGCCATGCTGTGATTACAACTCCCAGCAGCCTCTGCCCGTTTTTCTACATTGATCGGAGCATCATCCGGCTCCGCTTTGGGCTCATCCGGCCGGTCATGGGAGCGATCAGCCGCGTGTTTGGCGGCAAACTCAGTGATGCCAAGCCGTATCCAAAGGTTCAGCACAGGCGCTACCGCAAGGGCAGTTGGGAGAAGCTTCTGCGCTCACACAAACTCGAACTCGATGATTGGGTTTGTCATGCCTGGGGATGCTACGGCGTCGAACGCTTCTTTCCCCAAGGCGGGTTTTGCCGCGCCAGCGACCGCTTTGCGCGGAACGGCGCGATCAACTGGCTGGCTTCGGATCAACTAGTACGGGTGCGGGCTAACAAATAGCCCGCTGCATTTTGGCCTGCGGTCGTTTACATTCAAGTGTGGATCTTCTGCTGCCTGAATCGCAGAGCCTGACGAAATACCCATGATCAAAGAACTCTTAGCCTATGGAATTGGCATTGTCGCAGTGTGGCTGGTCGCGATGCGGCTCCGCAACGTCAAAGCCCGGCAGGCGCTCTACCTCGCCGCCAGTTGGCTCTTCTATTACAGCTGGGGCTCATGGCTGATCGTCATTCTGATCTTCAGCTCGCTCATGAACTATGGCCTGGGCCAATGGCTGAAAAAACGTATCTCAGCCGGACGTCTTTGGGTTGGCATTCTGCTCAACGTGGCGCTGCTCAGCACGTTCAAATACTTGCCCCTGCTCGGCACGGTGGCGTCGGAACATTCTCCGCTAGCGGCATTTCGCCGGCTCGCCTTTCCGATTGGAATCTCCTTTTGGACTTTCGAGGCCCTAAGCTATCTCTTTGAGATCTACCGCGAAGAAGAACTCGATCCGACACTGCTGGAATTCTGTCTGTTTATGTCGTTCTGGCCGACGGTTCTGCAAGGCCCGATCTGCCGCATATCGAGTCTGCTCGAACAGTTTCGCAAACAGTGGGACGTCAGCGAAAACGATCTGCGGACGGGAGTACGCCGCATTTCCATCGGACTGCTGATGTCCGTTCTCGCCACCGTCATGGCTGGAGGCCTACACAGTGGCGCGGGCGTGGACGCGCTGTTCGGTGACACCACCGCTCATCGCACCGGGATCGATGTCTGGTTCATGATTATTGGTTACGGATTCCAGCTCTACTTTAGCTTCTGTGGATTCACCCACATCGTCGTTGGCGCGGCGCGGCTGTTTGGAATTCAACTGCACGAAAACTTCGACCGCCCGTATCTTTCGACCACGCCATCCATGTTCTGGACGCGCTGGCATATGTCGCTCTCCTTTTGGATTCGCGACTTCCTGTTCTTGCCGCTTGCCACCGCACGTCGCGAAGCCTGGTGGCGCAACCTTTCGCTGGTGATTGCAATGTTCGTGTTCGGCCTGTGGCATGGAGGAAGCGTCCTCTACATGATGTGGGGAACCTACCACGGCATTCTGATGGTCTTGCACCGGCAGTGGCAGGAGTTCCGCAAGCGAGTCGGCTTTGAATGGTCGGGCTTGGTTCCGACTCTGATCTCGTGGGCCATCACCTTCTCTGCCGTGTCTATCGGCTACATTTTCTTCAACGCAAAGACGGTGCCACAGGCGCTCGGCATGTTGAAGTCGATCATGCACCCCGGCACGTACCGCCACCTGACGCTCGACCGTAGCTTCTGCATGATGACGCTCGTGGCCGCCGTCGGATATTTTGCAGTCATCGGTGGCACCATCCTCCTGGATCGTCTGGCAGAATCCGCTTCGATCGCCGCGCGCAGTCCATCCGGAAGCGGGTTCAGCAGAATGTTCGGAACGCTCGCCGTCGAACGCTGGGTGTGGATCACCCCCGTAGTTCTGGTGTTAGCGCTCTATTTGAGCGTAGTGTTCCAGCCCGGTCACGCTGAAACCGGCCCGGTGATGTATGCGCTGTTCTAGCGATATGCTATATGTTCACACCCGACGACCAGTTGAATCGAGGTTGAGCTGTTTGTGCCTTTAACGGAAAAAGATCCCGACGTAAACAACACGAACCAGGAATCGGCTACGCAGTACTGGTCGCTACTGAAGCACTTCGCTGTGCGGTTCTGCGTAGCGGTAACCTTGACCCTCCTCCTGCTAGCGGGTGTCGAGGCCTACACTTTTCTGCATTTTCACCCCAATGTGAACGCGCTCGAACTGGCAGCCAAGTTGGAAATTCGTCAGGATGAAAGCCCAACAGAACGCGAATACTGGAAAGAATTTCAAAAGGCCAACAAGGTCACCTACCATCCTTGGACCTTGTGGCGTCGTAAGGCGTTTCAGGGCGAGTTGATTTCCATCGACGAGAACGGCGTACGTCGCACCATGCACACCCAGTGCGACGACAAGACTTTCACAATCTGGATGTTCGGAGATTCCGTTATGTGGGGAGCCGGCGCACCCGACTCTGAAACCATCCCCTCGTTGATCGCGGCGAAGTACGAACAGGCAGGCCGACCGGTCTGCGTTGTGAACTACGCCGAAAAGGGTTGGGCAAACACGCAGGAAGTGATCGCCTTGATGCAAGAACTCAAGCACGCCCCGCGCAAACCCGACGAAGTGCTTTTCTATGACGGAGGGACCGAAGCATTTGTTGCCTATCAGAGCGGACAAGTCGACGTGCACAGCAACTACATCTCCTTCAAGAATTTTCTCGACAACTGGGGAGCCTACGAGAAAGCGGGCTTCTCCTACTTTGGCCAGACGAACACGACACGCTTTCTGAAGAAGATGGCGGCGAAATCACAAAAAGCTGAGAAGCCGGCGAAATCCGCGAGCGTGGATCTCGACATTGGAAAAGCCTCACAGGAAATTATCGACACCTATGTGCAGAACATGGAATTCGTGAATCTGATGGGCAAGCAATACCATTTCCAGCCGGTCTTTGCCTGGTATCCCAACATGGCAGTTGGCCACAAAGAGCTTACGTCGTACGAGCAACAAGTTCTGGCCTCCGAATACCATCAGTTCCCAGGCCTCGACTTGATTTACAAGGTCGCGTACGACAAGGCCCGCGATCTGCATCGTCCCGATCTGATTTATCTCGGAGACATGCTGGACAATCAGAAAGACTCGCTCTACGTCGGCATCTCGCACCTCAAGCCGGAAGGAAATCAGATCGTCGCTGACCATCTGTTTGAGATCCTGGAACATGCATCTCGTACGCCAGCCGTATCCAGCGCGCCGACAAAGAGCAAGACATCAACTCCGAGCGGGCACTCGAACGAGTAGCGCCTCGCCGGCGGTTCCGAGGGCGACTTGCCCTTGGCGCGGCAGGCTGGAACTCGCAGAATGCTAGCGGCTCCGAATCAATATCAACTTAGGTGACGAATGGTTCCCCAGAGACAACGAAGCCTGATTAGTGGTTTCTTCAATTCGCTGAAGACTGCTCCCAGTCGCCCGTCGCTCGAAATCGGCGACGACGTCCTCACCTATGAGCAACTCTGGAATTACGCCGGAAGAATCACGGCCTGCCTCAACCAAACCCTCGATCCCGCCGAAGGCGTGGTTGCGATCCTTGCCAGCCGGAGCGTCGCCGCCTACGGCGGCATCCTCGGCATTCTCGGAAGCGGCCGTGGGTACTGTCCGCTGAATCCAAAGTTCCCTCTCGACCGCACGCTCGTCATGCTGAAAGCGTCAGGCTGCCGTACATTGATCGTCGGCCAGGAGTGCGCGGCTGTGCTCGATTCCCTGCTCCCGCAACTCGATCAACCGCTCACAATCATCCTCCCCGATTCCGGTTGGGAACCGACAGCAGCGTCGCTCGTCAAACATCGCATCATCAAGGCGCACGACCTCACGCAAATCGCCGATCCCACCGAACCCAATCCCGCTGGTGATGCCACCGCCTACCTGCTCTTCACCTCTGGCAGCACCGGAGTCCCCAAAGGCGTAGCCGTCAGCCAATCGAACGCTGTCGCCTACATGGAGTACGCCGCGAAGCGCTTCGGCTTTCGCGCGGACGATCGCTGCTCGCAAAATTTCGACCTGACATTCGACCTCAGCGTGCATGACCTGTTCACCTGCTGGGACGCTGGCGCTACGCTAGTTCCCTACTCTGAGCAAACCCTCACTCCGGCGACGCTCATCGAGGAAAAGGAATTGACCTGCTGGTTCTCGGTTCCCTCCGTTGCGATGTTCGCATCCAAAGTCGGGCTGCTAACTCCCGGTGCATTCCCAACTCTGCGCTGGAGTCTGTTCTGCGGCGAAGCACTTTCCGCCAGCCTCGCCAAATCCTGGCAGCAGGCGGCCAACAATTCAATTCTCGAAAATCTCTACGGCCCCACCGAAGCTACCATTGCGATCACCTGGTATCGCTGGAATTCGCAGACCTCGCCCGCCGAGTGTGTCAGCGGCTTAGTTCCCATCGGATGGCCGTTCGACGGACAGCAGATCTGCGCCGTCAACGAAAACCTCCAACTCGTGTCCGCGGGCGAAAGTGGAGAACTTTGCCTTGGCGGCTCACAAGTCACGAGCGGGTACTTGAACGATGCCGAAAAGACAGCGAAAAGTTTTGTGAAGTTGGCCCACACCGGAGACAAGATCTGGTATCGCACCGGCGATCTAGTCCGCATGGATGATCGTGGCTGCGCTTACTACCTGGGCCGCCGTGACTTCCAGGTAAAGATCAGCGGCTATCGCGTCGAATTGCAGGAAATCGACTTGGTGCTCCGGGAGGCTGCAAAGACAGAGCTGGCCGTCGCCATCCCGTGGCCGCTCTCAGAAGGTTCAGCCTCGGGCATCGTCGGCGTAGTATCCGCCTCTGATCCAGCGCGAGACGCTGAAGTAATCAAAGCCTGCCAAACGCGTCTGCCGCGCTACATGGTCCCCACGCGGCTCTACCACTTCCCGCAAATTCCGTTGAACGTAAATGGGAAGATTGACCGCGGAAAGATCACCGAAATGCTCGGGAGTTGGAAAGACTAGAAAGAATTTCAGATTTAGGATTGCAGATTGCAGAAGTAAAGCCTCGATGCCCGTGGAACTAATCACGAACCTGGTTTTACTTCTGCAATCTCAAATCTGCAATCTGCAATTAACCCGCATTCGCCCTCTTCGATTGCGCTCCCTTGGCATCACTCGTAACCGGCGCCACTGTCATTCCCTTCCGATCCTCAAGCCGCGCCAACGGGGTATTCCACTTCAACCAATAGCGGGAATTCAGATAGAAGGGGTAGTACATGTTCATCAACTTCACATCGAAAGGCGCTCGCAGTTCCTCGGCTGGCGTCTCCAGTTTGTAGCCTGTATCCACTAGCAGATCCCCGATGCACCATTCCACGTTGCGCGCCTGTTCCGGCGTGAACACGCGTTTCCACCGACCCGTAGTGCTAGCTCCTGCTTCTTTGCTATCGCGCTGGAACGAAGAATTCGGATGCTGCACAGACCCCAGCCCAACCTTCTGAATGCGATCGTAGTCAAGATCCTGTTCGATGAATTTCCCAACCTGCGCCAGAGTCCCTCGCGGATCCCGCACCATGTCCTCATAGTGCACTTCCAAATAATCCGGCCCCATCGCCTTGCCGTACTGTCGACCCTTGCCCACCAGCAATCGCCAGAACATCGCGCTTGCGAGGTAATCGCGCTTCTTGTCAAAAGGCAGCGGACGATACCGGTTCGACTTCCACAAGGATGCCGTAGCATCCCGGCCGTCGCGAATGATGTGCACGACCAGAGCATTGGGAATTTCTTTCTTTATCATCGGCAGAGAAAGCAGATGCTTTGGCGTAGATTCAGCCCACCGCTCAACGCCCTGCTTGCGCGCCATCTCTTCCATTTGAATGCGCAGCAAATCCCCTGGATTGCGGCATTCTTCCATGACGCGCTGCTCGAAGACTTTCGTATCGAGCCCCGTCACCAGGAACATCGCACTATTGCAGTACGCATCCAGCATCTTGCGACGGTTACCGCGATCTGCCAGGTTTCCAAAGTGCCGCCCCAGCACGGTGTAGACGGCGCTCTCTTCGGGAAAAACAGCAAACCCGCCAGCGGAAAGCAGCGAATAATAAAGCAATTTCGTGCCGGACCGATGGGAACCAAGAACAAAAACGGGGGCCTTGGACCGCTGGCTGCGAGTCGAAGTTAGATCCTGTGGCAGTGTCTCTATCATGAAGGTTTACTTGTGCAATCTGACTTCGGATTTAGTTCTTCGCAGGCTTCCCAAATTTCTCCGCCATCGCGAACATCGCGCGCACTGTATCCATATCCTTGGCCTGCACTTTGCTGGCAGGAACTTTGCGCCCGGCGACCTTCTGCAACTCGAGAAAAATCTCAATCATGGCAAAAGAATCGATCAGCCCGGACGACACGAGTGGCGTGTCCTCATTGATCGCTGCGCCTTTACCTTTCATTACTTTTTCTGCAATGTACGTTGTGAGTTGCTTCATCTGCTCGCTTGTATCCGCTGCCTGGTCCACACTCATAATGGTTTCGCCCAATTCTCCAATGACTGGCCTATTCTTGCTTATCAATCCGGTTACGGCTTCGGATGCGCGGACAAAAACTGCCAACGAACTGCATTCTGCGTTGGGGCAAAGGAGTGGCCTAGACCTTGCTCCCAAATGAACTGAACCTCCGTATTGTTCGAACAGCTCGCGGCGTCGTTGCCCGTCGTGTTCGGATTCGGAGATCCATTCTGGCAAAGCGGTTTGCTGTTCTGGAAAGAAGTGCAGCCATTCTGCTGGGCCCAGTAGGTGAATGACTCGTCCACGGTCGCCAGATAGAACTTGAATCCCGAGTATCCGGTGGTTCCATTATTGCAGGGCGGGATAGTACCGTCTGCAGTCCCATGCCATTCCTGAATCGAAACCGGCGCGACGGCTGTGCCTGGCATGGTGATTGGAGGCGGCGTCGGTTGCCCAACAATCGTTCCGGAGCCGATCACGACCGCAGCCACCAGGTCCGAGAGTTCGACCGCGACTCGATGCGCCATCTGTGCGCCCGATGAAAAGCCCGCCACATACACCTGCTTCGGGTTCACACTGTACTGAGCGGTCAGATTGATGATCAACTGCCGCAAGAATCCCGGATCGTCCGGAGGCTGCTGAAACGCTTCGTCCATGTAGTAAGCATTCCAGTTCCATTGCCCAGACTTCGAGTTAAATGTTGAAGCCGGCTTCACCAGAATGAAGCCATTCGCGTCGGCTACACTCTGCCAGCCCCAATTCAGCGAAATAATCGCTTGTGGGTCGGCTTTATTCTGCGTTCCATGCAACATCAACAGCATGGCCGGATTTGGTGTCACCGTAACTGGCACATAAACTTCGTAATATCGCGTGATGCCGTTCCACGTCATTGTGGAATCGATAAACTGCCCGCTGCCGACCACCTGGCTCACCACATTCGACGTGCTGGTTACGTAAATCTTGCTGCCCATATAGACAGCCGTGATTGAGTCAGTGCCATTGGGTAGTTTGGAACTTTTGTAGGTCGCTACCCCGCCGCTGATAGTTCCCGCGCCCAGCTTCACATTTCCGTTGTAGAAAAACACGTTGCCCGTAATCGCGTTCCCGGCAACCTGACCCGTGACCGTCGCGGTCAACACCACAGTCTGCCCGGAGTTTGCGGGATTAGGAGCAGAAGTAAGCGCCGTAGTTGTCGGCGCCAGATTCACCACCTGCACCACCGCCTGGGACTTGCTACTCCCAAAACTGGAGTCGCCCGGGTATGCCGCTTTCACGCTGTTCGAACCCGCCGATAAACTAGACGTTGTAAACGTGGCCGACCCGCCGCTTAAAGGTGAGGTTCCTAACGTCGTAGTGCCTTGTACGAACGTAATCACTTCCCCGTCCGGGGGGTGCCCCTGATTGGAAGTAACCACTGCCGTAAAGGTTACGGCCTGGCTGAAGCTGGACGGATTCGGCGTCGAACTGATCGTAGTGGTCGTTGTGGTCAGAGCCGCGCTCAGGCTGGAGGCGCCAGCGAGCAATAGGATCAGTCGTGCAAATGTTTTCATACTCTTTCTTTCCCCACACGGCCAAAAGGCACTTTCTTACCCTTCGAGATCAACCGTAACCTGTTGATATGATTGGACAATCTTGCCTTACAAAGCTTTAACACAAGGACAGACAGCAAATTCGTCGCCAACCATGCGACGAAACACTGTTTGGGGAAGGACCCGGCGATACCCAAGACCGCCGACGAAGAATCACGAAGCTTTCTCTAGAGAATATCTGGCTGGCTTTCTTTGTCAATACCACGGTTCGGGGTGGCGGCGTCTCGCCCGTTCTAAACGTCTTCCTGGTACGCCTCGGCCGCCGCTTCGACTCCGCTTTCAAAAACCGCCGGCTCGTTTTTCGGAGCTAGTTCGCCAACCCGGAACGCCCGGTTTGTCTTGAACACCCACAACAAGCCCAGCCCATAGACTACGCCAGCAATAATCAATTGAAGTGCAAGTCCACGATAGTTGTGCGGCTGGAACCAAAGCTGCATTACGAGCAAAGTCCCTAAGAGCGGTGCGGTGATCAGAATGGGAAGCGTGTACGCCTCACGCAAATAGGTGACCATTTTGATTCCGAGCTGCCGGCAGAGATGCCGAGGCATGAATACCGTCATCGTGCACGCAAGTGGAATGGCTGTGCCGAGTGCATCTCCGTAAATCCCGTAGTAGGGGCCATGACCCTGGGCATAGAGCTTGAAGAAATGAACCAGCGTAATGCTGAGTAGCAGGTTCACGATCCCTTCCGAGAGCGTGACGTAGGACCAAATCCGGTGTTTGCTGATTCCAAAGAGAACGCGCCCGGACGCCGCCTGGCACCACATCAACGTCGCGCCGACTAGCAGGATCAGCAGAACAGGGTAACTGGTTGCAATGTACTTCTTGCCAACCCATACCTCAATCACCGACCTGCCGAGGACGACGAGAATGGCAGTGATCGGCAACGCTGTGAAAGCGCAGAAGCGATTTCCGGCAACGAACACTTTGCGCAGCCGATCCATGTTGCCCGTAGCTTCCGACTGGCTGGCGATCGGCAGAAAGTTCTGAGCAAGTGCCATCACCACCTGCTGCGCATAGCTGACGATGCGTGCGCCGATGCTGAAGTGCGTCACCGCCGCCGCCGAGATCATGGTGGCGATGACCACGTTGTCGCTCTTGAACTTGAGCTGCGTCGCGACCATGATCAGCAGGGTCGCGCTGCTGTAGTTGACGATGGTACGAAGACTCCCACGGTTTACGTACTTGAAGCCTAGTGGAACAGGCCGGATACGATAGGCAACAACGGCCCTGAACATAGAGATCGCAAGCGGCGCCCCGACCGTGATGGCTGCAATCGTGAGGAGCCCGCGCTGGTGGTGAATCGCGTACAGGATCAGACCGAGACGCGCAAAATCGCCCCCGATGTTCGCCCAGTTGTTGACATAGAACCGCTGCAGCCCATCGAGGTATCCGCCAACCACTCCGAGCGGAAAACCGACTCCAACCGCCACTCCCACAATCACCAGCAGCCACCGCGCCTGGCCTTGGAGTTCCGGTGGAATCTTGAAAATGTGATCAATGTAGATCGACAAAACGCCGGTGAGCAATAGGCTCAGAGCGCCCAGGCAACTGTAGGTGAAAAGCGCAGTGTTGACGATTTTCGCAAGATCTTCGACATCGTCAGTCGCAGTGAATTTCGAAACGTATCGTACGACCGAGGAGCGGATTCCGAGGTCGAAAAGACCGTAGTATCCGGTGACGGAAAAGATGAGAACCCAGATGCCGAAAGCGGTGTCCCCAAGCCAATGCAGAATGATCGGCGAAAGAACCAGGCCAACAAAAACGTCGCAACCCAGCGAGAACCAGGTCGAGCCGACGTTCTTCATGATTTGCCGCTTGTTGATTCCGCTCATGGGGAGACTATTTCCGTCAGCCGCTATCCGCGCCGAGTGTAATTGGCCGTTCCCAACGAGGCATATTCGCCAACTTCTGAGGGTGCTTGGGTCGCCAATTCGTAGCCTAGATGATGCATGAGCGGTCCCCATGCGTTTTCAATCCGCGCAGCCTGCTCCAAGGGCAGATCTTTGCGCCAACCGCCGGATCCCGCCGCCCGCACAAACGTCATGTCCTTGCGCGAATTTCGGTAGAGCCCGTGATCCTGTTGCTTTTCCAGTTTTCGCATGCGGTCTGCAGAACTGCGCTCAACCGCCTGCGCAAGAAGTTCGGGACTGCTCGGCAAGTTCAAGAAACTCGCAACCTTCGCGAGTTCGCGCGGCGCATCGACAATCAAGTCCTCGTACCGTAACTGTAAGTAGCGCGGGCTCCCCTCGCTCGTGTACAGCCAAGTCGCAACGTTCTGTCCCCACGAACCGTGTGGACAAGTCTCGCCCGCAAGAAAGCGCGTAACGAATTTCTCAATCGGCGAATCGTCTTCGATCTTTCTGATCTTGCGGTGATAGTGGTACTGCGACACCACGACGTCCCGCGGGTCGCGCACAACATTGATGACGCGCGGGTAACGCGGATCGAAGCACTCGTGGCTCTTGATAACGCGCGGCCTTGGCATGCGGTCAAATTCGCGCTTCGGAGTGCCGGTAGGATCGGGAATCAATCGGTTGATGTTTTCAAACGTAGCCGGTTCATTGGGGAACCGCAGGTTGGCCAGAAGAAAGCGCGTCCAGGTGTTGCCGGATTTCGGGAACGAAACCAGAAAAACATCGTCGGGAAGAATCACCAGGCTCTTGCCGGGCCTCTGTAAACCCACGGCGCGCTTGTATGCCGCGACCAGATGTTTGATCACACCCGCCATCGCTTACCTTGTCCCCGCGAACGACTGTTCGCGTGCCTGCGCGGGCGAACCGCTATTTGCAGCACTGTTTCTTCCTGAACTGGTGACGAGCTCGTAGCCGAGTTCGTTCATCAATCCGCCCCATGCCGCTTCGATCTCCCCGATGCTGGCCTCGGAAAGCTCCTTCTTCCAGCCGCCGGCTTTCGCGGCGCGGACGAATGGCTTGTCTTGCCTTGTTCGTTTCGTCGAGGACCAGAGATGCCCCTGCTTTTTTTCCAATTCGCGCATGCGGTCTGCCGAACTTTGCTCGATGGCGAATGCAATCCGCTCCGGATCTGCGGACACGCCAATAAATTCAGCAATCCTCGCCATTTGATGCGGTCCGTCCGCTTGAAGCGCCTCGTAGGTTACAAGCAGCAGCCGCGGACTCTTGCCCCGGGCATAGAACCACGTCGCCGTATTTTCACCCCAGGTGCCGTAAGGATGATTGAGTTCGCCGCGCACAAAACGCTCCACAAATCTTTCCAGCGAAAAATCTTCCGGAATTGCGTTGCGCTTGATGTCGAAATAGTATTCGGAGAGCACCACATCCCGCGGATCGCGCACGATGTGAATAATCTTTGGATACCGGTGGTCAAAGTAAGCGTGACTCTTCAGATAACGTGGCCGGGGCATGCGCTCGAGATCGCGTCTCGCTAACCCTTCCGGGTCCGGAACCAGGATGTTGATATTGGTAAAGTCGGGATGTTTTTCCGGATGAACAAGGTTGGCGATCAGGAAACGCGTCCAGGTATTGCCCGACTTCGGATAAGAAACCAGAAACACGTCGTCGGGAAAAACTTTGAGATTTCGGCCTGGTTTATTCAGACCGACCAATTGCTTGTAACCCGCAATCAAGCGCTTCATCATGCCTTGGCCCCAAAACGAATCTTATCGGCAAGCTCGATGAGCTTTGCCGTCGCACTCGGCGCCACTCCCAAGCCAAACACCGTCAAGCTAATGCTCGGCTTGCGATAGTATTCGTTAGCTTTCGCGAGCGACTTGCGCGCTCCATCAAATTCGCGCTCACTCAACCTGCTTTTGCCATCTTCAAGAAAATACTTTGCCTGTATCTGCTTCGCGCGCTTCTCAACCGCCTCGCGGTCCGCTGCCTGCAACGGAAGGCTGGTCTTGTATTTCTCCAGAATTATCAGATACCCTTCCGCCATCTTCGCGCGCGATTGGCTCAGAGAACCAGGGCGTCCCACCGGCATGCGCGCTTGAATCTTCTGCGAATAAGCGATTTTCGCGCCGTGAAACGCTGTTCGCACCCACATATCGTAGTCGTCGCAGCGCAGCAACGTCTCATCGAACATCCCCGCTTTGATGATCGCGTCCCGTCGTGCCACCACCGTCGAGATCGGAATCTGACAGCGCTCCACAATCAAAGCACTAAACGTCGCCTCGCCATTGGAAGGACAGCGCTTCATGAATTCGCGCTCCTTGCCAGGCATCCCGACCAACCCATTCGAATACGTCAGACCAAGCGAGGGATCGTCCGTGAACAACTTCATCTGATTCTCAAGATGATCCGGCATCCAGGTGTCGTCACTATCCAGAAACGCGACGTACTCTCCCCGTGCATTGCGAATCGCGTTGTTTCGCGCCCCTGCCGCCCGCTTGTTCTCCTGCTTGATATACACAATGCGATCCATGTACGGACCGAGAACCTGCTCCAACTCCGGCGTGTCAGGTGAACCATCATTGACCACGATCGCTTCCAAATTCTGATAAGTCTGTGCAAATACCGAATCCAGGCAGTTCGCGATGAAATGCGCAGTCTTGTAGCTGGGAATAATCACGCTGACTTTCGGCGTGGCTCTGCCCTTCGAGTTGGTTACGTTAATCCCCGGATTGGCTTCGGTAGTTTGCATGCTTTCCCCGTTTGTTCAAGGTCTGCCTAATCCCTTGTTCAGGAACTGTGAAAGACCTCTTCCTTGGCTCCGGTCAGAATGTTATTGACCGCCTCCACTCCCATCATCACCGAGTGATCCATATTGCCGATTTCGTAGCGCCATGCACCAAAGCGTCCGCGAGAGTAGATTCCCTTTTCGAGCAACGCAGGTTGCAGAACCGCAAGAGCCTTGTCGCGTCCGAGCGTCGGAATCGGGTACGAGTAACCCACAATTCGATGATAGCGCGAGACCACGCGGCCCCGGTCGCTCTCGTCCAGCATCTTCGCCTTAATCATGCCTGTAAGAGCCTGGTCCATCACCTTCTCCGGATCCGGCGTCTCGCCCACGCGGAACGACATCTCCAACATTAGCGAACTGTACTGCTCGGTATCGCCGTTCGGAACGTTGTTCGGAGAGTAGTGCGAGAAATACGTCGCCCGATAGCAGGGCATGTCGGAATCCGTGAAATAGATCCAGCAGCGTCCCGTCTCAATCTTTTTCTTCAGACCGAAACCAAAGACGAGCAGATTATTGTGCTCAAGCCCTGCCGAGGCTTCGATCAACTTGCTGTCTGCCGGCTTCATCATCTTTTGGACAAACAGGTCCAGAGGCGCGGTCGAAATCAGCACATCGTAGTTGTCGCCAGTGCCGTCGGCGAATGATATCTGGCGGCGCACCGGATCGATTTCCGTCAACTGTTTCCCGGTCTTCACCTTCTCAGTGAAGTGCTTCGCGATGCGGCGATAGATTTCTCCCGTCCCACCGTGCAGCGGAAATTTGAACTTGCTATTCGGCCCCCAGCCCACGTCGTCGCGCTCGTAGAGCACGTTCTCCAGCAACCGCTTGAAATCCAGGACTGCGACGCGATCGGCAATCCAGCCTTTCGACATCTGCTCCAGCGGTGTTGTCCAAACTTTCGAGTTGTAGGGGAACATGAAGGCATCGGCGATGCCTTCGCCGAACGTAGCCAGAATCCAGTCGCGGAAATTCGCCGCCTCTTTCCCGCTCCCGCTCGCCGCCGCCTTCGCCGCTCCGATCAGGCAATTGACCTGAACCTCTTTCGGCAAATAGCGCAAGTTGCTCTGGAACGGGTATGGCACCCACGATTCACCCTTTACGATCCAACTCTCGCGAATGCGCTCGTGGACTTCTGTGCCCAGAACTTTGTCAATCAGATCGTCGAAGTACTTGTAGTGCGAGAAAATTACGTGGCCGCCCTCATCCCAGACAAAGCCATGTTTGTCCACGTGCGAGGTCGCATGGCCGCCCACGTCATCGGTCTTCTCGTACAGGACCCAGTCGGTGTAGCCGAGTTCGTGGAGGCGATAGGCGGCACCGAGACCGGTCGGACCACCTCCAATGATGACGATTTTCTTGCTCATAGATTTTGATTGGGGGGCAATGCTTATTCAATTCGAAGGTTCATCCCGCTTGAACGTGGGCGGATCTTCGTCGTCCGCTCTCACTTCGCAACAGATCCATCATCCCGAGCAACT
>Ga0302321_100002109_pt1 | contig 17035 bp, 14 predicted proteins | sample Fen_T0_1_FD_202505 | JGI IMG/M metagenome (GOLD analysis project Ga0302321, IMG submission 202505) | Peat permafrost microbial communities from Stordalen Mire near Abisko, Sweden - Fen_T0_1 | ecosystem: Environmental > Terrestrial > Soil > Wetlands > Permafrost | place: Sweden: Abisko...
GGGTCATGCGGACGCCGGTGATCTTCGACGGCCGCAACGTCTGGGACCCCGTCCGGCTGCGCGCGCTCGGCTTCACCTACTACGGCGTGGGCCGGCCCAGCGGCCCGCGGGACGCCTGATCGCCCCCTTCCGGTCTCCGATCCGTTTGCATGCTCGGACCCTCGCGGGCCTCTGACGCTGAGTCGGGCAGAGGCTGCCAGCTTAGCGGGCGGTGAATATGACCGTTTACCGCGATTTGCGGCCATATCCGCGCCCCCGCGGCCTGGCGTGGGCCTTGCTCTTGATCCAGATCAAGTCGCATGGCCCTCACCGGAGTCCTCACAACGCGTGATCCTCACCTGGCTGACTCCGCCGGGTCCTGCGATGTGCATCCCCACCGCGGCGCGCCCGAGACCTCCTCGGGCGCCGCCGCGGGGTCGTTCACCCGCCCCTCCTGCGCCCTCCAGCGCCAACGGCGGTCCCCACCCCGTGGGCGGAGCTTCCTGGGATCCTGGTGGTGGGCTCGGTCGCCGCCATCCCGGAGCTGGCCGAGCTGGCGCAGGCGCGCCACGCCAGCTCGATGACGGAGCGCTCGGCCCCACCTCGGGCCATGCCGGTCGATCTGGCCTGAGCGCTGCCGGCATCGGGACAGGCGTTGCCGTCCGCCGGGGCAGGCGTTGCCCTCTGCCCGGGCATCCCTTCGAATTACCGAAGACCCCCGTTCCGAAACGATTCAGGAATTTCGCTAGCCGGGGCTGGCGCGCCTCTTGCTACTTCATAGGAACACTCGTCGCACAGGTTGTGATGCGGAGCCGGTCTTCCGATGGCCGGCTGCCCTTCGTTCCGCATGGCAGCCTTGCGCCTTTGCGTTGGGACGCGCAGGCACCGGCCCGGTACCCCGGTGCCTGCGCGGTTTGTTCCGCGCCGGAGCTCAGGCGCTCGGGCTGCGTCCGCGCGAGAGCATCAGGATCACCCCTGCCACCTCGCTGGTGACCCGCTCCAGCCGGCGCTTCACGTCGCGCTCGGCGAGCACCTCCAGCCGCGCCTCGGGCTCGCTCACCACCGCTGCAGCGACCAGGTCGGCGAGCGCAGCCGGGGACCGCTGCCGCGTGGATGCTTCGGCGAGCTGCACCGCCCCAGACTCGGGCGGCAGGAGGGAAGAGAGCTCGAAGACGCACTGCTCCAGCGCCTCGGCGGCGCCGACCAGATGCCCGGGCCCGCCCGCGGGGATCTTCTCCTCCAGGACCTCGACCCGGAACTCGCGGTACGGGTGGCCCCGCTCCACCTCCTCCTCGAGCAGCACCCGGGCAGCGCCCCGCACCAGGATGTCGAACCGTCCGTCGCCGTGCCGCTCGTGCTCCTCGATGTGACACGCACAGGCGATGGCGTGAACGGCGGAACGCGCCTCGTGCGCGCTCTCCGGCCTGATCAGGGTGGCGATGGCCAGCATCCCGTCCCCGGCCAGCGCGTCTTCGACCAGGGCTCGGTAGCGCGGCTCGAAGATGTGAAAGGGCGTGGGCGTGCCCGGGAAGACGACGACGCCGGGCAAGGGGAAGATCTTGAGCGCGCCGCTCGCCTGCTCGGCCCGCTCCCGCAGCTCGTCGGGGGACAGCGCTCGGTCGCGGTGCTTCATCACTCGATCCCCGAGCTGGAGGCGCGCGCCGCGGCCGGCTGCCGGTTGTGGACCTGGACCGGCTCCTCCTTCTCCTTGGCGATGGACGCGGGCTCCTGCACCCGCTGGGACGACCGCTCGCCGATCCGCATCCGGTAGAACGATCGCCAGACGAAGTAGAGCCCCGCAGCCAGGAAGACCGCCGAGAGCACCGCGCTGGTGGACCGGTCGAGGTCGATGGCCAGCTCGACCGCCAGCAGCCCGAAGAGGGTGGTGAACTTGATGACGGGGTTCATGGCCACCGAGGAGGTGTCCTTGAAGGGATCACCCACCGTGTCTCCCACCACGGTGGCGGCGTGGAGCGGCGTCCCTCTCTCGTGGAGCTCCACCTCCACCACCTTCTTGGCGTTGTCCCAGGCGCCGCCGGCGTTGGCCATGAAGAGCGCCTGGTACAGGCCGAAGAGCGCGATCGAGATCAGGTACCCGATGAAGAAGTAGGACTCGACGAAGGCGAAGGCCAGGGTGGCGAAGAAGATGGCCAGGAAGATGTTGAACATCCCCTTCTGCGCGTACTGGGTGCAGATCGCGACCACCTGCTTGGAGGCCTCCACCGAGGCCTTCTCCACCCCGTCCAGGCGGATGTTGGCCTTGATGAACTCCACCGCCCGGTACGCGCCGGTGGTCACCGCCTGGGTCGACGCGCCCGTGAACCAGTAGATGATGGCGCCGCCGGTCACCAGCCCCAGCAGGAACGGCGGGTGGAGCATCGACAGCTTCTCCAGCCCGCTGGTGAGCCCGTGCGTGAGCAGCACCACGATCGAGAAGATCATGGTGGTCGAGCCGACCACAGCGGTCCCGATCAGCACCGGCTTGGCGGTGGCCTTGAAGGTGTTGCCGGCCCCGTCGTTCTCCTCCAGGAGGGCCTTGGCCTTCTCGAAGTTGGGCGTGAACCCAAAGTCGCGCTGGAGCTCCGCGGCGATGCCGGGCTGGCTCTCGATGAGGGAGAGCTCGAACACCGACTGGGCGTTGTCGGTCACCGGCCCGTAGGAGTCGACCGCGATGGTGACCGGTCCCATCCCCAGGAAGCCGAAGGCCACCAGCCCGAACGCGAAGACCGCCGGCGCGATCATGATCCCGCCGAGGCCCTGCAGCGACACGGCGTAGCTGATGGCCATCAGGGCGACGATCACGAGCCCCATCCAGAAGGCGCTGAAGTTCCCGGCCACGAGCCCGGAGAGCACGTTGAGTGACGCGCCTCCCTCCCGCGAGGCGGTGACCACCTCCCGCACGTGCTGGCTGCTGGTGGAGGTGAAGACCTTGATCACCTCCGGGATGATGGCGCCCGCGAGGGTCCCGCAGCTGATGATCGTCGAGAGCTTCCACCAGAGCGTCCCGTCCCCGAGCTGAGGGATGAGCAGGTAGGAGACCGCGAAGGTGAACCCGACCGAGACCAGCGAGGTGAGCCAGACCAGCACGGTGAGGGGCGCCTCGAAGTTCATCCGCTCGGCGTGCGCGTACCGGGCGCGGGCGAGCGCCTGGTTGAGGGCGTAGGAGCCGAGGCTGGCCACCACCATCACGATCCGCATGGCGAAGATCCAGACCAGCAGCGCCACCTGGTTGGCCTGGGCCGCGGCGGGATCACCGCGGGTCACCGCCAGCAGGATGAACGAGATGAGGGCCACCCCGGTCACGCCGTAGGTCTCGAAGCCGTCGGCCGAGGGTCCCACCGAGTCGCCGGCGTTGTCGCCGGTGCAGTCGGCGATCACGCCGGGGTTGCGGGCGTCGTCCTCCTTGATCTTGAAGACGATCTTCATGAGATCGGCGCCGATGTCGGCGATCTTGGTGAAGATGCCGCCCGCGATCCGGAGCGCCGAGGCGCCCAGCGACTCACCGATGGCAAAGCCGATGAAGCAGGGGCCCGCCAGGTCTCCCGGCACGAAGAGCAGGATCACCAGCATGAGGAAGAGCTCGGTGCAGATGAGCATGGTCCCGATGCTCATGCCGGCCGCGAGCGGGATGGAGTAGGTCGGGTAGGGCCTGCCGGCCAGGGCGGCGAAGGCGGAGCGGGAGTTGGCGAAGGTGTTCACACGCATCCCGAACCAGGCCACCGCCACGCTGCCGAGGATGCCGATCAGGCTGAACGCCAGGATCACGGCCACTCGCGACACGGCCAGGTGCTGCAGCACCCCGAAGTAGACCGCCACGATGGCGCCGATGAAGAGCCAGAGCACGGCCAGGAACCTCACCTGCGTGGCGAGGTAGGTCTTGCACGTGGCGTAGATCAGCTCGGAGATCTCGCGCATCGAGCGGTGGACCGGCAGTCGGAAGAGCCGCCACGAGATGGCGAGCCCGACCATCAACCCGACCAGGGCCACCACCAGCCCGGCGGAGAGGAGGTTGTGGCCGTCGATCCAGCCGCCGAGGAACCGGAGCTGCCTCAGGTCCGGGAGGCGCAAGCTCGCCTCGCCACCCGCCGTGCCTCCGATCGCGCTCGGGAGCACTGGTTGAAGCACTTCAGAGATATTCATGGCGGGAGCACTCCTCGTCAGGGGGACGCTCGGCCCGGAGTCATTAACGTTGGGAGCAGCCCCGGGAAACCGAAACTGGAACCGCCTGGATGAATCTGATGGCTGCCTGGTACCCGGGCAAGGGCAGGGAGGCACCGGCTCTGTGAGAGCATCGGTGCAGGACGACCCGCCTCGGGCGGGTGCCGAGTTGCACCTTGCGCGCAGGAGGGTCCCCGGACGAGCTTTGGTCGTCGGCTGGGGGAGAGCGCAATTCATCGCGTTTCTCTAGGAGGGCAGACCGCTCTCGCCAAGGGCAGAGCACCGTCGCCAAGGGCAGACCGCTCTCGCCAGGGGCAGAGCACTCTCGCCAAGAGCAGACCGCTCTCGCCAAGGGCAGAGCACTCTCGCCAGGTCCCGAGAGTGATGGCTCTTGCCTCTCCCACCGGGAGAGGCCGCCGGGCGCGACAGCGCACGGCGGGTGAGGGGAGGGCCCAAAGGGACTTCTCGACCGAGGGAGCCTGCCTGTGGGACTCCGCGGACAGCACGAGGTCCATGGCAGCAGGATGAGGTGCGCGACGAGTGGTTAGCGAACCAGGCTATCCGAGTGCTTCGGTTCTCGGACCGGGAGGCGATGACGCCGACGATGGACCCGCCCCTCACCCGCCGTGCGCAACAGCGCACGGCGGCCTCTCCCGGTGGGAGAGGCAAGAGGCCCTCGATCCACCGCCAGAACTGCACTCTCCGTGTCTGCTTAGAGCCCAACGGTCTGCACTCTCCGGGCTTGCCCAGAGCTCAACGGCCTGCACTCTCCGGAGTTACCTAAAGCTTGGGCTTCTCGGCCTGCTTCTCGCCACTCACTTCGAGGGTGGCGAAGTTGATGTTGAAGTAGCCGACCTGGTTGCAGGAGTACATGACCCGCTTCACGAGCCTGAAGGGCACCTTCACGTCCGCCTGGATGTTGACGTCGCCCTTCCAGTTCTTGTCGCGGTCGGGATCCTGCTGGTGCATGAAGTCCCAGCGCTTCTTCTCTTCCCGCAGCCGCTCCTCGAGCGCCGGGATGTTCAGGTAGCCGGGGTCGCGGTCGAGATCGGCCACTTCGGCGACCTTCTGACCGGTGACCACCACCTGGGTGTTGCTGATGGCCACCACCGGCGCCACCTCGATGGCCTGGCCGTGCTGGGCCTCGGGCAGCTTGATGTCCTTCTGCATGAAGAGCACTTCGCCGGTGGCCGAGAACTGCTGCAGCAGGAAGATGACGAGCATCGTCATCATGTCCACCATCGAGACCACGTTGATCTCGGCGTTGGTGGCCTTCTGGCCCCGGCCGCCCTTTCCGCCGACGAAGAAGGACCAGGCTCGATCGCTCGAGCCGAGGAGGTCCTTTCGCCTTCTGAACCGTGCGGATGGCCGCTTGCCGGGCTGGATGATCGCCATGCGCGCCTCGCTAACCTGCGGCCGTCACTGCGACGTTCGTCAGCCCGGCGCCGTTACAGACGTCGATCACCTGGACCAGGTCGGCGTAGATCACGCTGTCCTCCGCGGCGACCGTGATCGCCACCTGATCGGGGTAGTCGCTCTTGATCTGCTTCAGCCGGTCCGTGAGCTTCTTGATGTCGTAGATCGGCGTGCCATCCGGGTTCCGGCCCATGTTCGGGATCTCGGTCGAGGTCCCGGACGACGTGGCCAGCAAGAACCCGCGCTCGGTCAGCGACAGCGTGACGGTGAGTGTCTTCTGCTCAGGGGGCGGCGCCTCGGAGGCGGTGCCCATCTGCTGGACCTGGAGCCGGGAGATCTGGGTCCAGACCGCGGTGAAGAGCAGGAAGGAGATGCAGCAGGAGAGCAGGTCGATGGCGGGGACGACGTTGATGATGGCGTCGAGGTTCCGCTTCTTGCCCTTCTTGCCACCACCCTCGGGCATTGCGCCGCCGCCCATGGCCTCTCTCCTTTCCCTTGAACCGTGGAGGACCTGCCGAAGCTACTCGTCGTCAGCCGCGGCTGCAGCGGCCCCGGTGGTCGGCTTCATCTTCTCGCGGTTGGCGACCACCAGGTTGAGCACGCTGACCGCAGCCTCGTTGATGTCGTCCATCATGTGCTGGGTCCGGCCCTGGAGGACCGAGAAGATCACCAGCGACGGGATGGCCACGCCGAGACCGAAGGCGGTGCAGTTCATGGCCTCGGAGATGCCGAGGGAGAGCATGCGCGCCTTGTCGGCGGGGTTGGCGTTGGCCACCGCGCCGAAGCACTGGATCAGGCCGACGATGGTCCCGAGCAGGCCGAGCAGGGTGGCCACGTTGCCGATCATGGCCAGGTAGCCGGTCCGCTTCTCGATCTTGGGGGACTCGCGCAGCGTCGCCTCGTCCATGGCGGCCTGCACGTCCTCGTCGCCCTTCGGGACGCTGATGAGCCCGGCCTTGATCACGGAGACCAACGGCGTCCGCTTCTGGCCGGCGCAGTAGCTGATCGCCTTGTCGAGGTCGCCCGAGAAGATGTGCTTCTTCACTCCTCGGAGGAACAGCTCCTTGTCGATCGCCGCCTGGAAATACAGGACCCTGATGCGGTCGATCATGATGGCGACCGCGAACAGCATGGCCACGGCGATGGGATACATGCCGTTGCCGCCTTCGCGGAAGGCGTTTCCGACCGCTCTGAAAAAGGCAGACAGGTCCATCTCGCCCAACCTCCGAATCAAGCGGTCCGCGCGCTGGATGTCCCAGTCGCCCTGGACCAGTGGGCACGCGCCCTGGAATCCAACTCCTGAACCCCTATCACGGCGCAGGAAAGTGAGTCAACACAACGATTTACGCACCTGTACGCACCTGTACGCGTTCTCCGCATACCGCAGGAGACAATGGTTGGCATGACCCCCGGGGGCGGCAATCGGCCACCCTCGGGTCCACCTCCGTCCGGTTGATCTCCGTCAGAATGCCCTGACGCGCTACTTTTCGGCCTTCTTCACGATCTCGAGGAGCTCGACCTCGAAGACCAGGGTGGCGTTCCCGGGGATCTTGGGCGCCCGGCCCTGGGGACCATAGGCGATATCGGCCGGACAGATCAGCTTCGACTTGCCGCCGACCTTCATCTTGGCGAGCCCCTCGGTCCAGCAGGGGATCACGCCGCGGAGCGGGAACTCGGCCGGCTCGTTCCGGGCGTAGGAGCTGTCGAACTCGGTCCCGTCGATCAGCCGGCCAGCGTAATGGACCTTGACGGTGTCGTCGGCGGTGGGGCTGGCGCCCTTGCCGGGCTTGATGGGGATGATGACCAGCCCGCTGGCGGTCTTCTCCGCCCCCTTCTCCGCGGCGGCCTTCTCCGCGAAGGCCTTGCCGACCTCCTTGCGCGCGTCCCCTGCCTTGGCCATGCGCGCGTGCGCGAACTCCTGGATCTTCTCCTGGTACGCGTTCAGCTCCACGGCCGTCTTCTTACCCGGAGTGAGCGCGTCGCTGAGCCCCTTGAGCATCAGCTCCAGCTCGTGCGGCGTGAGCTGGAGATCCGCGAACCCGCGACCGGCCATCACACCCAGTGCGTAGGATGTCTTGTCCTCCTCGGTCTTGAGCTCCTGAGCCGCGGCGAGGACGGGGAGCGCCGCGGCGAGGAGTGCGGCGAGGGCGGCGAGGGCGGATGAACGACGACGCATGCATGGCTCCTTTGAGACCAGCTCCGAGTGGACGGGCATTTTGTCACCGAGGCGCGGGAGACGAAAGGATCAACTGCGCGGCGCCGGCCGGGCGATCGGCCCCTTCGCCCTGCGCGGCAGGCTCACGGTGAAGGTGGTCCCGACCCCGTCCTGACTCTCGACGGAGATCTCGCCGGCGTGGCGACCCACGATCCCCTGCACGATCGAGAGCCCCAGCCCAGATCCCCGGCCGTCCGGCTTGGTGGTGAAGAAGGGCTCGAAGGCCCGCGCCTTCACCTCCTCCGGCATCCCGCACCCGTCGTCGCGCACGCGGGCCACCACGCTGCCGCCGCTCTTCTCCAGCTCGAGCCGGACCGTGCCGCTGCCCCGCAGCGCCTGGGCGGCGTTGGTGATCAGGTTCACGAAGACCTGGAGCAGGCTCCCCTTGTTCCCGGCGATGGCCGGCACCGGCTGGAAGCCCCGCTCCAGCTTCGCGCCCGACGCGCGCAGCACCGGCTCGCACATCTGGGCGGCCTGGTCGAGGATGGCGGCCAGATCGACCGACTCGGTCTTGGCGTCCGAGGGGCGCGCGTAGGCCGAGAGGTCCCGGGAGAAGCGCAGGATCCGCTGCCCCGCGTCGCTGATCCGCCGCAGCTTCTCCAGATCGCCCGGGTCGTGCTCCGCGCGCGACAGCCGCTCGATCAAGTTGTCCGAGTAGGCGGTGATGGTGGTGAGCGGGTTGTTGATCTCGTGGACGATGCCGGCCGCGAGCTGCCCGAAGCCGGCCAGCTTCTGTGCGTGCTCGGCCCGCTCCTCCATGGCCCGCAGGAGGGTCAGGTCCTGGCCGATGGCGATGAACCCCTCCACCGCGCCCGAGGAGCCGTAGACCGGCGCGGTGTTGACGGAGACCCGCGCCTCGCCGCCCGAGCGGAGGGCCAGCCGCAGCTCGACGTTGGTGACCGCCTCGCCGGCCAGGCTCCGAGAGAAGACCCGCATGGCCTGGTCGCGATCGACGTCGGAGACCAGGGACAGGAGGTCTTCCTCGAGCGCGTGCTCGCGCGAGAAGCCAGTGAGCCGGGTGATGGCCCGATTGAAGACCAGGATCTCCCGATCCCGGTTCGCCACCACGATGAGCGCGTTGGCGTTCTCGATCAGCTCCTCGAGGTAGTTCTTGAAGAAGGTGAGCTCTTCGATGGAGCGCAGGTTGCGCAGCCCCTGGGCCGCCTGGTTGGCGACGTGCAGGAGCCAGGGCTCGTCCGCCTCGGTGTTGGCCGACCGGCCGCGTTGCGACTCGAGGTTGATCGCGCCGTAGAGCGTTCCGCCCGCCGCCAGCGGGACCACCCGCGCGGTCTGGCACCCCTCCAGGATGGGCTCGTCGCGCTCCGCGATCTCCACCCCTCCCGCGCGGAGGGCCTCCTCGGAGAGCCCGGTGCGCAAGATGGCCGCGCGCCGGAGGGCGATCCGGTCCGCGCCTCGGGCCCCTCGGCTTCGGAGTCGGCCGTGGGCCTCGATCGCGGTGAGGGCGAACGTCTTGGGATCGACCAGCCGGATGCAGAAGGACCGGCCCGGGAAGAGCACCTCCAGCGCGTGGACCACCGCCGCCACCAGCTCGCGGTCGGTGCGGGCCGCCGCCGCCTCGCGCGAGAGGGTGAGCAGCGCTCGGTTGGCGGTGGTATCGGCGTCGTCGAGGTGCGGGGAGAGGAGCACGCCCACCGGCCGCTCCCGGCCGCCCGGCGCCGCGCTCAGGTCCACCCGAACCGGCGCGCCTGCGATCCGGGTCCGGTAGCTGGCGGAGCAGCCAGCGGCCGGCAGCCGGACGCGCGCTCCCTCCGGCGGGAGCAGCTCCAGGAGCCGCTTCCCCTGGCAGACGCGCGGGTCGAGCCCGAGCGCGTGGGCGAAGGGGACGTTGGCCCAGGCGATGGCGCCGCGGACCAGCACCGCCGCCGCCATGGGACCATGCGTGAACGCCAGCTCCAGGCACGGCACGTCGGTCGCCTGGCCGCGATCGGTCTGGCCTCGCCCGCGCCGCGTCGGCGCGCGTCTGTTCGCACCCTTGGTCACGATGTCGCGCGCACTGTATCACTCGGCCGGCCGCCCGGTCGCCAGCGCCATGGCCGGCAACCGGTGGCCGCCCCGGCGGGGGGCCGGCTCAGCGCCTCAGCGCCTCCGGTAGGCCGTCAGCGCCGCGGCCATCACTTCCTTGACCGGGACGTTCCGCTCGCGCGCGCGCGCCAGGCAGTCCTCGTACTCTGGGTGGGCCCCAAGCTCGCGGCCGTTGCGCCGCCCCACCTTCACGCGGACCTTGCCGTGCTCGGTCTCCACCTCCACCAGCTCCCGGTCGAGCTCCTCGCGCTCCACCGGGTGGAAGCGTACACCCAGGGTGGTGGTCTCCTGTAGCAGGACCGCCGACACCGCCGACCGTCGCGCCTCGTCGACCAGCGCCGAGAGCACCACGCCCGGCCGCCCCTTCTTCATGGTGACCGGCGCGGCCCAGGCGTCGAGCGCGCCCGCCTCCAGCGCCACCTCGATGGCGCGTGCCACGAGCTGGCCCGGGCAGTCGTCCAGGTTGACCTCCGCCACCCAGAGCCGGCCGTCGCGCGCCGCCTCGGTGGTCTCACCCTCGGTGATGCGCAGCACGTTGGGGCGATCTGGCCAGCGGCAGGTGCCCACGCCGTATCCGATCCGGCGCGGCACCAGCCGAGGTGGCGTCCCGACCTGGCAGAGCGTGGCCAGGATGGCGGCGCCGGTGGGCGTGACCGCCTCGCCGGGAGGTCCGCCCGGCCGGATCTCGACGCCGGAGAGGATCTCCAGCACCGCGGGCGGCGGGACCGGCATGCGGCCGTGGGCCATCTTCACCATGCCCTGGCCCAGCTCCGGGGGCTGCGAGACCACCCGCGGCCAGCCCAGGATCTCGAGGACCGCCGCCGCGCCGCAGATGTCCACGATCGAGTCGATGGCGCCGACCTCGTGGAAGTGGATCTTCTCCAGAGCCATGCCGTGGACCTTGGCCTCGGCGCGGCCGATCCGGTCGAACACCGCCAGCGCCGCGTCGCGCGCGCGCGCCGGCATCCCGCTCGCCTGGATCAGCTCGCGGATCTCGGTCAGGCCACGCGCGTGCGGCTGGTGCCCCTTCACCTCGACGTCGAGGTGGGTGCCGGAGATGCCCGAGTCCTCTGCCCGGCAAATCTTGAGTTCGAAGCCGAGGTGGGAGAAGCCCGCCAGCATCCGGTCCAGCTCGGCCCTGGGCACGCCCATGTCGAGCGAGGCCGCGAGGAACATGTCGCCGGCGATGCCGCCGATCGGCTCCAGGTAGAGGATCTTTTCCATGGGCCAGGGATCTAGCAGAAATGGGCGGGGCGATCCTCTGGCGTCCTCACCCCCGCGCGATGAGCCCAGCCACGAACCCGGCCCCGAAGCCGTTGTCGATGTTGACCGCGGTCACGTTCGGGGCACAGCTGTTGAGCATGGTCAGGAGCGCGGAGAGCCCTCCGAACGACGCTCCGTAGCCGACGCTGGTGGGGACCGCGATCACCGGCCGTCCGATCAATCCGCCCACCACGCTCGCCAGCGCCCCCTCCATGCCAGCCGCCACCACCACGGCCCTGGCTCGGTCGAGATCCTCGCGGCGCGCCAGGAGCCGGTGCAGCCCGGCCACCCCGACGTCGTACACCCGCACGACCTCCACCCCCATCACGTCCAGGGTGACGGCCGCCTCCTCGCAGACCGGGATGTCGCTCGTCCCGGCGCAACAGACCGCCACTGGCCCCCGGACCGGCAAGTCCATGCGCCCCTTCGACAGCGTCCGCGAGACCGGATCGTACCGGCTCCCCCGCACCGCCTTGCGAACCTTGACCGCCTTCTCCGCCGACAGCCGCGTCACCAGCAGTGGACCCCGGGCCGCCAGCTTGCGGGCGATGGCCACGGTCTGCTCCGCGGTCTTGCCCTGCGCGAAGATCACCTCCGGCATGCCGACGCGCAGGGTGCGGTGGGTGTCGATGCTGGCGAAGTCGCCCAGGGTCTCGAAGGGAGCCCCCTTGAGCGCCTTCACGGCGCCATCGACCTCGACCTCGCCCGACCGAACCCGGCCGAGCAGCCTGCGGAGTGCTCCCTCGTCCATAGGCGGCAGATGTTACCCGGAACTCAGCGCGCGCGCCTGCTCGTCCGCGCGCGAACCGCCGCGAGGAGCATCGCCAGCCGGCTGGGATCGGGCATCACCAGGATGAGCCCCTCGAGCGCCCGCGGCGGCGAGCAGGTGAAGCGGGTGGCCAGGGCCACGGTGCTGGCTGCGGGCTCCACCAGCGCGTCGAGGCAAGCCTTTCCCGCGCCGCGCGCCAGCTTGGGCACGCTCAACAGGAGCTTCTGGTCGATCATCGCCGCCACCGCCGAGACGAAGGCGCTGCCGACGATGTTCCCCGACTCCATCACCGCGCTCTCGGCCAGCACCGGCCAGTCGGTCCCGCTCACTGGGAAACCGAGGACCGCCGCCAGCTCCGCTGCATCTCGGTTGGGCAGGCTCAGCACCAGGTGGCCGCTCAGGAGCCCCTCCAGCCGGACCGAGACCGCCACCAGCTCCTGGCCCATGGCCCCGAGGAAGTCGGCGATGGCCCCCTCGTCCGCGCCCACCCAGGCCTCGGGCACGTCCATCTCGATGCGCCGGTTCATCAGCTTGCCAAGCGCCGTCAACGCCTGGCCACAGCCGATGGAGGCGATCTCCTGGACGACATCCAGCTCTTCGGGCGACAGCATGGAGCTGGATGCGATCATGCGACCAATAGCCTCGCGACGTCCAGGATGAAGACCGGTCTCCCGCTCCCGAGCACGGTCACGGCCGATAGCCCCGGGACCTGATCGAGCGGCGGCGACAGCGGCTTGAGCACCGCATCCTGTTGACCCAACAGGGCATCTACCGCCAAACCCACCCGGCCGCCGTCCCCCTCGGTGATCACCACCGACCGGACCGGACCGGGCGCCAGGCCCCGGAAGCCGAGGAGCGGCCCCAGCTCGCGCACCGGGATGTGGCTCCCGCCGTAAGCCAATAGCGGCGTGCCCTGGCTCCGGTCCAGCCGCGCCAGCTCGACCTGCGCGGCGCCGTGGACCTTGGCGATGGGGAGCCCGAGGATCTCCTCGCCCACCAGGACCAGCAGGACCGGCTGCACCGCCACGGTCAGCGGCAAGCTGAGCAGGAAGCGGGTCCCGATGCCCCGACCGCTGTCGATCTCGAGCGTCCCGCCCACGTTCTCCAGCGTCCGCTTGACCGCGTCCATGCCCACGCCGCGGCCGGAGAGGTCGGTCACCACCTCGGCGGTCGAGACGCCCGGGAGGCAGGCCAGCTGCAGCACCTCCCGGTCGGAGAGCACGGCCGCCTGCTCCGCGGTCACCGCGCCGACCGCCACCGCCTTGGCCCGCAGCTTCTCCGGCTCCATCCCCTTGCCGTCGTCGGCGATCTCGAGCAGCACCCGATCGCGCTCGCGCCGGGCCACCAGCGTGATCCGCCCCGTGGCCGGCTTGCCCGCCAGGAGGCGCAGGTGCGGGGGCTCGATGCCGTGGTCGACCGCGTTGCGCAACAGGTGCATCAGGGGATCGCCCAGCTCCTCCAAAATGGCGCGATCGATCTCGATCTCCGACCCCTGGATGTCGAGCTCGATCTGCTTGCCGGTCCGGCGCGCCAGATCGCGGGCCGCGCGCGGCAGCCGCTCGGTCAACTGCGCCAGCGGCGTCATCCGGACCGCCATCACCTTGTCGTGCAGGTCCTTGACGATGGCGTTGAGCCGATCGACCCCCTCGTCCAGCATCGGCCGGAAGGGATTCGGGATCATCTTGCCCACCTCGCGCAGCCGCGCGGTGGCCAGGATCAATTCACCGACCGTGTCGAGGAAGTAGTCGAGCAGCTCGGTCTTCACCCGGATCGAGCGCTGCGCCTCGGCCGCGGGCACCTCGCTCGGGCTCGTCGGCTGGGGCTGGGAGATCGGGGCCGGCGCCTCGCGCTCCGACTCGCGCAGGGAGACCGCCCCGATGTCCGAGATCTGGCGCAGCACCCGCTCCAGCGTCTGCAGAGGCGCGGCCGACTCCAAGACCGCGGCCAGCCGCTTCTGCGGGATCCGGCCGGCCTTGAGGTCGGAGGCGGTCGGCTCCGAGCGGAGCACCGTCCCGTAGCTGCCGAGCTTCTTCAGCACCAGGAACGCACGCACCGCCGGGACCGGGCACGTCCCGGCGATCTCGACGTCGATGGCCACCTCGCGGCGCCCCGCCGGCAGCGCGTCCGACCGGACCGATACCTGGATGATCGCCGGGCTCGGGCTCTCCTCCTGGGAGGCCCGCAACGCATCCGGCAACGCAACCGGCGGCGCAGGCGGCGCCTCGGGGGGAGCCTCGACGCTGAGCGACTTCACCGGAGGCGCAGGGCCGACTGGCGCCGCGGAGGCCCCGCGCGCCCGCTCGGCCACCCCCTCCAGCCGCGCCAGGAGCGCCGGATCCGGCAGCTGCGGGGTCCCGCTGGCGGAGGCGGTCACCATCGCCTGAAGCGCGTCCACCGTCGCCAGGAGGACGTCGGCCGTGTCGGGCTCGACCTTCGCCTGGCTCCGGCGGAGGGCACCGACCAGGTCCTCGGCCCGGTGGGCCAGGCCCGAGATCGCCTCGAAGCCCATCGAGGCGGACATGCCTTTCACGCTGTGAAAATGGCGGAAGATGCCATCGACCACCGACGCCGTCGCGCCACCTTCGGCGCCGGCCTTCTCCAGCGCGACCAGCTCCGCGGAGAGGCCCGCCAGGTGATCCGTCGCCTCGGCCACGAAGAGACCGAGGTATTTCGACATGTCGGCGGACAGGGAGGTGCCTCCCGGGGATCGCTCAGCCTTCGCCGAGGACCTTCTTCACGACCGAGAGCACGTCTTCGGACTTGAACGGCTTCACGATGAAGTCGCTCGCTCCCGCCTCGATCGCCTCCATCACCAAGGACTCCTGGCCCAGCGCGCTGCACATGACGATCACCGCCTTGCCGTCGTGCTTGATGATGTCGCGCGTGGCCTCGATGCCGCTCTTGAAGGGCATCACGATGTCCATGGTGGTGAGATCGGGCTTGAGCTCCTTGTACTTCTCCACGGCCTCCAGGCCGTTGGCGGCCTCTCCGACGACCTCGAAGCCGCCGCCGGAGAAGATGTCCTTGATCATGTTGCGCATGAAGATCGCGTCGTCCACGATGAGGACTCTCTTCGTCATGGGCTCACTACCTCCAGCGCAGAGGACCTGCGGAACCACTCCACGAAATTACCATCCCTTCCGCTCCGCGAACAAGAAGCGGCCGTGGATGGTTGGCATGCCGATCGCATCACCGCCCGCCAAATAGCGCGGTCGCCACTTCGGCGAGCCCGCGCGCGTCGAGCACCGTCACCGCCGCACCCTTCACCTCAGTCACTCCCCGCACCACCGAGCTCTTCCCCTCGGCGGGGGAGGCGAAGGGCTCCACGCCCAGCACCACCCCGATCAGAAACCCCAGCCCGCGCTTATCGCGGTCCAACACCACCACCTGGCCTTGGCCGCCCTCCAACCGCTGGGGCTCGAGCCCCATCATCGCGGCCAGATCGACCACGGCCAGCACGCGCCCGCGCAGGTTCATGGCCCCGCGGACCGCGTCCGAGGCGCGCGGCACGCGCGCGAAGGGGGGCTGCGGCAGGACCACCTCGCGCACCGCCGAGAGCGGCAGCGCGAAGCGCTCACCCGAGGCGCTGAAGAGCACGTGGCGCACCGGCCCGTCGTGGCCTGCCTCGGCGTTGGGGGAGTTCGGCACGCTCATTCGACGTCTAGCCTCGATCCCCCAGGCGGAAGCGCGAGACCACGCTCTGCAGCTCGAGCGAGAGGCTCGACAGCTCCTGGGCGGCGCTCGCCATCTGACCCACCGCCGCGGTCTGCTCGGCCGAGACCTTGCGCACCTCTTCGGTGGCGGTGGCGTTGGAGGTGGCCACGTCGGAGATGTGGTCCATGGCCTGCACCATGTCGGCCGACCCCTTGAGCTGGTCGCGGGCCGCCTGCGAGATGACCCGCACCTTCTCCGCGCCGGTGGCGGCGATCTGCGCGATGTCGGCCAGGGCCCGGATGATGGCGTTCAGGTCCTCGCGCCCCTCCCCCAGCTCCGAGACCGACTGCTTCATGGTGTCGACCACGCTGGCCGCGCGGCTGGAGATGTCGGTCGCCACGCTCGAGATCTGCTCGGCGGAGTGGCCCGCGCTCTCGGCCAGCTTGCGGACCTCCTCGGCCACCACCGCGAAGCCGCGGCCGTACTCGCCGGCGCGGGCCGCCTCGATGGTGGCGTTGAGGGCCAGGAGGTTGGTCTGCTGGGCCACGCTGGTGATGGCGGCCACGATCTTGGAGATCTCCTTGGTCCGTTCACCAAAGGCGAATACCTGCTCGCTGGCCGCCTCGATGCGGGCGAACACCTTCTTCACCTTCTCACCCGCCAGCCGGGCCGCCTCGCCGCCGTTGGCCGCGCCCGAGGACGTCTCGGCCGAGGCGCGGGCCGCCTCCTCGGCGCTGCTGGCGGTCCGCTCGATCGAGGTGGCGATCTCGCCGATGACCTTGGAGGTCCGCTCCACCAGCTCCGACTGCTCCTCGGCGCCGCTGGCGATCTTCTCCATGGAGTGGGCCACCTCGTCGGTGGAGGCGTTGACCTCCTCGGCGCTGGCCTGCAGCTCGTTGGCGCTCTCGGCCACCGACTGGGCCGTGCGCTGAATGCGGGAGACCAGGTCGCGCAGGTTCTCCTGCATGATCCGGATCGCCTCGGTCAGGTCGTCGATCTCGTCGTGGAGCGCCTTCTGCTCCTCGGAGACCACGCTCTTGGAGAGGTCGCCGCGGCTGATCTCGACCGCCGAGATCTTGAGCCGGGTGAGCCGGTTCACGCGCGCCAGCGAGACCGTCAGGCCGTAGCCGACCACCAGGGTGACCCCGAGGACCATGGCGCCAGCCCCCATTCGGTTGGAGGTCCAGCTCGAGACGATCGGGATCAGGAAGAGGAGCACCAGCCCGAGGATCACGTAGGAGACCAGCATCTTGATCTGCAGCGAGATGGTCACCTGCGCCGGCGGGCTCGACAGGCTCAGCGGCGGAGCCTCGGCAGCCCGACCGCGCATGGCGATCAGGTGCGGTGCGTCCGACCAGCGTGCCGACGGGCGGGTCGACTGCGTCCGATCCTCGCGATTGCCTCGCGCCAAGGGCTCGTCTCCTCCAAGGGCCGGCTCCGGACGGCGCTGACTCCCACCCGGGAGGGCACAGCTCCGGCTCCAGGGGGGATCCTACGTCCAGGGAGTCGGTTTTACCAAGGGCGGCACCTCCCACCTC